>JAABUI010000557.1_pt1 | contig 26621 bp, 34 predicted proteins | sample 5559111 | NCBI WGS metagenome assembly JAABUI01 (sample SAMN10711870, study PRJNA513365) | rock metagenome | isolation source: Antarctica rocks | place: Antarctica: Victoria Land, Buttleship Promontory
TAAACGACCTATGGCCCCCTTATTTGAGCTTAAGGACAAGCTTGACCTCAACCGAACGAACGCAACACTGTCATTACCGCCAAAGGCTTCGATCCCCTCGACCGGAAGCGATGTGTTCGAAGCAGTGGGAGATGTACCTCGTGCGGTTGAAGCAGTGGGAGCAGAGGGCCCAGTGGGAGCCCAAGAGGCAGACAGGCAGGAGGCAGGAGAAGATGCCGAGCGAGGTCAGCAGGACCAGCCCCAGTTCAGAGGCTGGGGATACGAGCTTGATCCCCGTTGCGCACGATCCCCTGCACCCAAACCCGAGCCTGAACCTGAAGAAGAGCAAGTATCCGAGAGAGCAGGGCGCTTTGTCACTCGATCGGGTCGACAATGGGGATTGATATCGACCGCCACAAACGACTATGAGGCGGAACTTGACGATCATCTCGGTCGACCGGGCAAGGACGAGCACCATCCATCGGACGCTCGTATCCCACTCTGGTCTGGCGATTTCTCACCTCACTCGCTCGCTGCCCTTGCATCTCAGGCAGTGGGAGGTGTGGAGCCTCGCTCGTGGAGAGAAGCAATTACCTCGGTCGATGCGGAGCAATGGCAGACTGCTGCACATGATGAGATGAGATCGCTCATCAAAGCTGATGTATTCCGCCCAGTCCCTCGCTCGGTTGCTCAAGGACGAGTTGTCACAAGCAAGTGGGTCTTCAAGGTCAAGAGGCAGTCTGATGGGTCAATTGAACGATACAAAGCTCGATTGGTCGCTCGAGGCTTCAGCCAGAAGCCAGGCATTGACTATGATGAGACGTTCGCTCCGGTCGCTAAGTTCCAATCTATTCGACTTCTGCCCGCACTCGCAGCAATGCACGATGTCGAACTACACCAAATGGATGTCAAGACTGCGTTCCTGTATGGGTCGCTCGAGGAGTTGGTGTTCATGGAACAGCCAGAGGGTTTCGAGCGAGGCAAGGACATGGTATGGCAACTCATCAAGGCGCTCTATGGGCTGAAGCAATCACCTCGTGCTTGACAAAGAGCTCGATGCTGCGCTCAAGTCCCTGGCTTTCACGCGAACGGTATCCGACTACTCGATCTACGTCCGAAACAACTCCGACGGACTCATCATTGTGGGTGTCTATGTGGATGACCTCACTATAGCCGCTTAAAACCTCGATACCCTCGCTCCCTTCAAGAGCGAGATGTCAAAACGATATGAGATGAAGGATTTGGGGGAACTTCACTTCATCCTGGGGTTACAAGTCAAACGAGATCGATCGGCACGAACACTGCACCTCAGCCAGAAGCAGTACATCAACACGATACTCGATCGATTCGAGATGCTTGACTGCAAGCCAGCCAAGACGCCGCTTCGCTCGAAGGCAGTCATGTCACTGCGCAAAGATGGCGAGGAGAAGGCTGACCAAGCTCGTTATCTATCAGCTGTAGGCTCGCTCATGTATGCTATGTTCGGTACTCGGCCTGATCTCGCATAGATCGATATCAGTTTTCACTACTTGCGGGAGCTGGTCGAGCGGGGCGTTGTCTCGATCGAGTACATATCGACTACCTCAATGTTGGCAGATGGTTTGACCAAACCGCTCGCGCCGATGGCTTTCGCTCGATTCATCAGCATACTTGGCTTGCAGACAATCACGCATCGCTCGGAGAAGGCACTAGCTCAAACGCTTCGTCTGTCTTCAACCTCGGCGGACCCCTCGATTCGCCCGGTCTAGGAATTCGCTCGACGCTCGCTTCACCTCGAGTGGGAGTGTTAGAAGGCTCGGATAAGCTCGCGTCCCGACGCGTTCGTTCATAGTGAAAACAACTTCTTTTCGCTTGTATCGATGTTCTAATCCCCATCAATGACGAATACCCATCGGTGGCGTTGACTGACCGCGAAGGGAGAAGATCGATGGTTTGAAGAGGTGCCTGAGGGTCCATGCATACCATGCATTGCTATTTGAAGCTCTGTGCGAAGCTTTCGCAGTGAGTTACGTCCATTCGCAAAAATACAGCTAGTTCTCGCGCAATACAGCTAGAATTCCGGGGCACCTAGGAAAATTAGAGCACAATCAAGTAAATTAAAGCATGATTAAAGGTATACCATGTTCGGTTTCAGGTGCGCCTGTACGCGGCCTTAAAGCGAGACGTGCGCAACTTGCAACGTGTATCCAATATCTAATGCACAGGTATCATATATTACAACAGTCTGTGGTCCTAAGGGGATTGTCCAGTCATTCGTCGTCGTCATCATTGTCAGACATCTCTATGTAAGCCTTCTTGGCTGCGCATCGCCCAGGGCGTGCTGCTGTCGGTCTGGGAGCGGGAATCACGAAATCTTCCATCAGACTGTGAAGGTTCAGCCTGGTACTGAAATCGAACCATGGACGACTCACGATTCTTCTTCATCGAAATCTGAGTCCGCCTTACGCGGTTTGGGTCTAGGGGCGGCGGTGACCTTCTTCGGCGCCGCCTTGATCGGAGCAGGGACGAGCACGTCGAAGTCCGACTCATCCGAGTCCTCCTTGACCTTCTGCTTTGTTACGCCCTTGGCCTTCGGTTTGATGGGGGCGGCGTCCGAGTCATCGTCCAGTTCCACAGCTTTCGCCTTAGCTTTCGGCTTCGAAACAGCTGCGACCGTTGATGAAGATGCTACGGCTTTCGGCTTAGGGACGTCGTATACTAATGAGAGGGTGTCAGTGACGGTCTCTTCCCATCCGGCTGACTCACTATCGTCATCCGAACCATCGGTACCCGTGGGAAGATCAAATTTGGGCGGAGCATTTACTTTCATGACGGTGAGCTTTTTAGCTGCAGGCTTTCCGTCTAGATCTGAGCCATCTGAGATGTTTGTGCTGCTCAACGATCAGCCCATCGGCGGGTCTGGCCGCTAATCACGACGCACACGGGTCGCTTCGCAGGAGATACCTTCCCCGGATTCTTAGGCTTGGCTGGTACCTTAGGTTTCGCCGCTGCCTTGGTGGGGAGGAAGTCATCCGACTCGTCCGAGTCCTGTCCGTTCGCCACCTTCTTCTTCTTCTGGACCGTCTTGATCGCTGCTTTGGTCTTAGGTTTGTTGCCCTTCGCAGCCAAGACGTCACCCGCAAGCATGATCTAGAGAGGCTCATAAGCCTCGCTCGGACGAAAGACAGCAATACTCACTTGCCACTCCGCCATGAAGTTCTCCAAGTCCCGGTTCCATATGTCTTGGGGCGAAAGCTTCAGCAGTTCAACAAGCTCTTGCTCCTTGGTGTCCCGTTCGTTCAGAAGTTTCTCGACCTACTCATGAGACGGATTAGCGGTTCGCACAGACTAGCAACGATCTCCGAACCTTCTCGGCTGTCAAGCTCCAGATAGCCATGCCCAGTAGGTAGTCATAGTCGCTTGCCAAGCCTTCGTCCTCTTCCTCGAGTGTATGCTCGGTCTCTCCCTCCTCCTTCGACTTCTTACCCTTCGGAAGAGGGCGGAATTTCAAGCTCCGCAACTCCGCAACGAGATCCGGTTTCTTCTTGTTAGATACAACGAGCTGTTTCGAGGTGATCATCTGGACAAAGCGAGCTTGGTTCGACAACTTCTCGAACTGTCGGTTGAGCTCGTCCGCAAGGTATTGCTGTGAGTTGTCAGCTGGAATCTAGATCTAGGCGCCGCTCCTACTTTACGGAGACCGTAAAACTCGAGACGCTTGTGGTAAAAGTCAGAGAGGATCTCTTCTGCGGACGTGTATTTCCGGATCTTGCCATTGAGATCGAAGCACACCATGTTGCTGGTGCTGATAGTGGTGTTTATTTTAAAGCGCTTCTCCAGCCCCTCAACCTCGGCGGATCGCATGTCCTTGTCGGTCATGTGAATCTTGAAGTGTACCGTGGTATCGGTGTGATGCTCCTCATAGTCCTGGGGAGGAGTCAGCTGGGCTTCCGCGAAGTATAGATGTTCAAGGGCATACATACCTTGACGGTCGCAGGGATCTTGTCAGTCCCGGTCGCGAATTCCTCAAGCATTTCCTTAAAGTCTTGAGTCCATCTCCGAATAGGCAGCTCCGTGACCTCAATAGTATTTTCATTGATCTTTTCGAGCATGCCTCCGATCTTGTACTTGTCTTGCTCGACGCGTTCGATAGAACCCTAGACCGTCATCGTGAACGACGCATCACAAAAGGGCATACTCACTCGAAAACCTCGGAACCAGGGGTTCATTCTTTCTGGCTCTTCGCCCTTCATCATCCGCCTCAAATTGTTGACAACGTCGGTCGGATTGTAGTTGGGAATGGAGGTGCTCCAACCTGCTCAATGGTGGTCAACCTTGTCCCGATAAGACATCTTTCCTCGTACCAGTGCCTATGCCGTCGGCTCCATTGATCAGTACCAACGGTACAGTAGGCAGGTAATAGTCCGGCTCGATGCCCATGCCATCTTCGTTCATGTAATTGAGCAGGCCGTCATCGGCAGGATGGAAGATTGCCCTCGTGATACGGGGAACATTGGTGAAAATGTATCGAGCGCTGGCGGCGTCTTTGCCGCCCTGAACATCGATCAGAAAGTCATCTCACGTCCAGGCTCCAAACTCACAGTAAGACGCGTACCAAATTGACCATTCGGGTCAAGCAAGTTTATGTTGTTGCTGCCCACGAAGGTCTGCGCTAAGCCGACAATCGTCGATGTCAAGCTTTGCTCGCCATGATGATAAGCAGTCTTCTCGGAGACATAGCCGGCCAGCTGTGCGACCTTGATCTCCTTGGTGAGGTTCCGCTTGAAACAGCCGAAAAGTACTTTGCGTTGACCGGGCTTGAGACCATCGGCCACCGAAGGTATTGACCGGATGTTATCCGCCATGGAAAAGAGAATGAGCTCCTTGTTGACAAAATCGGATATCGGCAGCGAGGCCACGTCATGGTCAAGGAATGTGCCGGGCTGGTGACAATATCAACAGAGATCTACCTTAGATACCTTACCTTGAACTGTCTGAGCCATTCCTTGCGGTCGTCTGCTTTCTTTTTATTGAAGGCCATGTCGATGAGAGCGCGATCTTCAACTTGCATTGCCTCGAAAAACAGTCGATGCTTATCGAGATCATTGAAGTACTTCTTTGCATCGGCTGCCGTACTAGTGCCGAGACCCTAGGTAACCTATTCAGCCCTCAATTGTACCTGAGAAAAGCTCGGCTAACCTTGTAGTACTTCGATTCCCATCCTTTTCCATCGTTGTTCGACGCCTTCCATTCTTCATATTGCGGCATGGTATAGAAGCTGGTCTCCTGCTTGCCTTTCCATACTTTGACGATAGGAGTGATGAACTCGACGAGAAAGTCTGGGATGCGAAGCAAAGAGGGGTAAAAGTGGTCGAGAAAGTTTATGATGAGGCCTTTGATGTGGGAGCCGTCGTGATCCTGTTACCGAGAATTAAGGGTATGATCGCGTCTTACGCAGAAGCTCACCTGATCGGTCATGATCATGAGATGGCCGTAACGCAGACTGTCAGTCGTTGTGTAATCTTGACCATGCTTGAGACCCAAGATTTGTTTGATGTGCTGGATCTCGACATTCTTGACGATCTGATCATGTCCGGCCTCTCGAACATTAAGCAGCTTGCCTCGCAGGGGGAAGACGCCGTAATTATCACGGCCGACGACGCCCAAGCCGGAGACAGCGAGTGCTTTGGCAGAGTCTCCCTCGGTGAGGATGAGAGTGCAGAGCTTAGCGTTACGACTTCCCGCGTTATTCGCGTCTTCGAGCTTGACGATGCCAGAGATCCTGCTCGAAGACTTAGCAAAGATGCGTTAAATTGAAGCTTGACCCGCACCGAGATCTTTTCGTCCCATCCGACTTCTTAAGGATTTGATCCTGCTTGAACTTTGCCCAGTTCAGAACGTTGTCGATGATACCGGATTTCGACACTGATTTTGGCTTAGCCTCCATACGGGAACAGCCTGTCGACATGTACCCTTTTTGACAAAGTCCTCCGACAGCTCACACTTGCTGCCAAACGCTGAACTCTTCAAGGTCAAGAACTCCTTGGTTTGCGAATCGAAAGCGGGATTCTCGATCAAGGCATTGACAAAAATCCACATGTGGTTTTTGACCTGGAAAGGCTTCACTGGTGCAGCTTTGTTCTTCTTCTTGATCTGCTCGAGTCTGCCGCGGCTATCAACATGATGAGACAATATCGGCTCACAATTTGTTGGCTAGTTGCGTGGCGATCATCTCCACATGCGTGCCTCCTTTCGTGGTAGCGATCGAGTTGGCGAACGACACCTGCTGCTGCTGACCATCCGACAAGGCGAATGCAACCTCCCAGCGCTTGTTGACCACCTCATAAACGACAAGGGGCTTCGAGACAACAGCGCCTCCTGCAGCATCCGCTGTAGCTTGGGTCGCGGCAGTCAAATACATCTCGACGTACTAGCCAATTTCGTCAGGGGGTCGCTCCCATATGTCGGCATTACGAAACTTACTTGCTTGAAGCCCTTGATCTTCAGTCGCTCGTCGTTGAGGAAGACCTTGACGTCCTTGACCGTACCAGCTATGTCGTATACTCTTTTCATGAGTAGAGCATTGGTATCGTCGTCTATCCCGGTCATGCCGAAACGTTGGAGATCCGGCGTGAATGTGATTTTTGTCCATTCCTCGCCCTTCTTGTTTTCGGTGATCTGAGACTTGTGAGCGAAATCATCGGAATCTCCTGCTTTAGTCACCTTGGGAACCCCCTTCTTGCTCATGTTCTTGGAGAAGATCTGCTTGTACTTCTTCCCGTTGACTTTATCCGCGGTTTCGACCACTAACAGGGAATCAGCTGAGTCCTTGGCAGAAGAGCTAACGACAACCTACCGAACTCCAAGGAGTATATATTGGCCAGCTTGGCACCATATCCATTTCGGCCACCGGTCAACTTCTTCTCCTCATCGTCATAGTTACTCGAGGTCAGACTAGGCAGATGATCAGCTTTCAGCTCCAGCAAACTCGCCCAAAACTCACAGATTCCCAAAAATCAGCTCCGGGATCATGATGCCCTCCTTCTTGTGAACTTCGACAGGGATACCGCGACCACTATTGTATACGGAGATCTGATTCTTCTCGCGGTCGATTATGACCTTGATGGCATCCATCGTGGAATCATTGATCTGCCGAGCTCCGCTCAGTGGGAGTTTCAAAGAAGATCATCGCTGCCCGCTCTCACCTTGTTGTCGGCTGCATTGACGAGAATCTCATCAAAGATCTTGAAGAATCCGGGAACAAAGGTAGTATTTCTGAAATTGTGTGGCGTCAGCCGCCAAGATGCTTGGCCATAGAATATTGCTCACCGCATCGTCATCATTTTCGATTCCGTGTCAAAGACCCACATCATCTGAGTGACTGCCTCGACCGACCCAATATAGGAATCTGGCCGTTTGAGAACATGCTCGAGTTGCGAGAGCTACAATGGGGGTCCGAAATGAGCGGCCAGTCACATCGCCTGCAAGATTGAGCACACCTTCTGGTACATCTCACTGGCGGTTTTGGACTTGGCCCCTCCGGCTTTCTGACTTCCCTCGGGTACGTTCTCTTCCCCGTCGACATCCATGACGTCTCCAGCGAGCTTGGACTTTTGTTTTGGCTTTGCTGGTGATGCTGCGAGGTCTGTTTCATCGGCTTCGGATATTGAGTCATTGGGCGCATTCTTTGAAGACAGAGGAGCTTTCTTTTTGACTGATTTGCCCGCGGCAGGAGGCTGGATCGGCGAATTTAGCATCAACATAACGACAGTCTCGGTTCTCTTCTGTGGCACCGGGATTGGTCGTCCAGAGGAAAAGCTCACTTTGACGACTTTAACTGCAGTGAACGTCGCGGCCATACTCTTTTTCTGCGGGGCTTTCTTCAATTTTGGAACGACATCGAAGTCGTCTGATCCGCTGTCGTCGAATTGAACCTCGTCAGACTCGCTGTCGGACATGTCGAACCAGTGAAGACTGGGGAGCGGGCGAATTTGAGCAGCGTTATGCTCGACTGAGCTACCTCGAGTGCAAAGAAGTCACTTCGAAGGACAATGAGAAAGGAGTGTCTCAGAGGAATCTACTGAAATGTTGAACAGGCTGTTGAAATATGCCTTCACTGAACGCGCTCTTAGTTGACCACGTTTTGATTTTGTAAAGAACGGTGGCCGCAATGACGTGTAGGCTTCCAGATTCCTGATTTCTGATATTTGTGATTCCGAAAGCGTCTGCAAAAGTAAGCAGATCGCTCTTGAAGTAGGGTGCCATATACAGAATCAATCTAGAAGTGAACAGCCCCAAATGATAGCGAAGGCGGCATGACCAACAGCTCAAAGCGCTGACCCAGCGGGATAGACCCTCCAACATGTCTCGCCATGACGACCCATTCCAAGATATTTTACAACCCCAGCCTCGCTCCGCTCAACATGCCGCCTTCCAGGACGATCCATTCGGTGACGACGACTCGCCGGGATTATTCGCCCAGAGCAGTAACGCCTATGGAGGAGCCGTGAATGGGTCATACAGTGGAGGAGAACAGGTCAATGGTCAGTCTGCTGGCTCGTCGCGAGATCCAGGGAGACAGCATGGCTACACGTTGGACCCATTCTTTGACGAGTGAGCTTATGGTCCCGTCGGCATAATCACACAGCATACTACAACAAGCTGAATTTTATATGTTCATAGTGAGGACGAATACTCACATCCTGGCCAAACGAACGGCTATCTACCATCACAGGCTTCGACCTCGACCATCAATGTTGCCCGTCCCAATCAACGCTCCCCGATGGACTCGAAACTCCCTTTTGCTCAATCCGGTGCGACCCCCGCCGGCTTCTCCGGTCCATTGGATGATGGAAAATATCATCCACCTGCGAAGGGCTACGGCGCAGGCGGAGATCCGTTCGAAGATGATGAGGAGCCGTCCGCATGCTCCTTTTCAAATCCGGGTGCTGGTCCATACGCCAAACAAGGGCGAGGAAGATGGACGGCAATCAAAGAGGACTACCTGACGGATGTGGATTGGACATTCGGGTTGAACGTGCTGCTGAGAAGGAAGTCCAAGTTTGATGGGGTCCCGCGAGAAATATCGCTCAACGATCCGGAAGGGAATCGAGTGAAGGGTTACGAGAGCAATGCCGTCGCTACGGGCAAATATGGGCCCATCACCTTCTTGCCAAAATTCCTCTACGGTTAGTCTCGCACGTAGAGTGCGGTCCTTGATCTGAATCGTCTCAGCCGAATTCTCCCGATCAGCCAATCTGTTCTTCCTCTTTACCGGTAGGTTTGGATTTGTTCGAGACCACAGGTAACTCGGTTAAGAGGCCTCTCGGTTAGCTTGCATCCAGCAGGTCCCGAATGTGTCTCCGACTGGTCGATACACAACCATTGTACCTCTCGGAGTTGTTCTGATAGCAAGCGCTTTCAAGGAGATCCAAGAGGATCTGGTGAGACTCATGATGCTTGACTGGCCATCCCATCCTGATCTAAATGCTGCAGAAACGGCATGGTTCAGATCGTTCAATGAATAGCAATCCCGCCGAGGTCCTGGTCAATCCGCAGTTCGAGCCAAGACCTTGGAGGCGAATCCGAGTTGGAGATATGGTCCGACTAGCCGCAAACAGCTTTATTCCCGCGGACATGATCCTGATCAGCAGCAGCGAGCCGGACGGGCTCTGCTATGTGGAGACGGCTAATCTCGACGGGTGAGGTCATCACCTGCTCAGATCATGGCTAACAGAGTCCGTAGCGAGACTAATCTGAAGATCAAGCAATCACATCCTTCGACTGCTTCGCTCACCAATCCACAAGCCGCATCCCTCCTTCGCGGTCATCTCATGTCCGAAGCGCCTAATTCTTCGCTATATACGTATGATGGAACCCTCCACTTGTCCTCCTCCCATCCCGGATCAGCTCCCACCAAGATACCTGTCGGCCCAAATCAGGTGTTGCTCCGAGGCGCTCAACTGAGAAATACGGAATGGGTGTACGGAGTAGTCGTCAATGCGGGTCATGAGACAAAACTGATGCGGAACGCGACGCAAGTGGCCATGCTAGCATCTAGAAAACCACTCACTTGCATTTCAGGGGCGCACCCGTCAAGCGGACTGCAGTTGAGCGTCAGGTCAACATGCAGATTCTGTATCTGTTCATCCTCCTACTCATCCTGTCCTTGGTGTCTACCATCGGCAGCAGCATTCGTACAGTCAGTCAGCATGACAATGTGCCGTGAGCATTTTCGGCTTACCTCGAAATCGTTAGTGGTTCTTCTCGTCGCAGGATTGGTACTTGAGATTAGGCGATGATGCTCCGAACAAGGGTGAGTCAATTCAAATGCAGCAAAGATGGCGCTAATGAAGTCCTCTAGCCAGGCAATTCATTGAGAGTGGGTGATGTCGTCCAAAAAGGAAAAATGTCTCACTTCAACGCCAGATATCCTCACCTTCATTATTCTCTATAACAACCTGATTCCGATTTCGTGCGGTCCATGTCATGATACGCGATCTTGCTGATCGGGTCCATAGCTTGATCATGACAATCGAGGTCGTTAAATTCTGGCAAGCATCTCTGATCAACTCCGACCTCGATATGTATTATGCTCCGAACGACACCGCCGCATTGTGTCGTACATCATCACTGGTCGAAGAACTCGGTCAAATCGCCTACATTTTCTCCGACAAAACTGGAACTCTCACCTGCAACGAGATGGAGTTTCGAGAGTGCAGCATCTTTGGGACCATGTATGCCCAGTTTGTGGACGACGCGAAGCGAGATCAAGGCCAAAAGACATTTGACGTGCTAAGGCAAAGGGCTTTGGAAGACTCGGAAGAAGCCGCGGTCATCCGAGAGTTGTAAGTGACAATAAGGCTTAGCAATCCCTAGCTGAAGAACTCCCTGCTCAGCCTGTCTTTGTTGGCTGTCTGTCATACCGTCATCCCCGAAGAACGCGATGGCAAAATGATATTCCAGGCTTCGAGTCCGGATGAGGCTGCTCTCGTTGCGGGAGCTGAGATGTTGGGCCACCGATTTCATGTGAGTCCTCGCTGACTCAAGATATTGAGGTTCCCTGATGGTTCATCAAGACGCGGAAGCCAAAGTCGGTCTTCGTTGACGTGAACGGTCAATCAGAGGAGTACGCGGTCCTCAATGTCTGCGAGTTTAATTCCACTCGAAAGCGAATGTCGACAGTCGTTCGAGCGCCGGACGGACGTATAAAGCTGTATACCAAAGGCGCTGACACGGTCATTTACGAACGTCTGGCACCGAATCAACAGTTTGCGGAGCCAACACTCATTCACCTCGAAGTAAGTCTCTTAGTATAGCTTTGTTTGGCTGCCTGTTAATGTCCTTAGGACTACGCTACTGAGGGCCTTCGCACGCTTTGCCTTGCGTTCCGGGATATATCTCCAAGCGAGTACGCGCGCTGGTCCGCCATTTACGATAGCGCCGCATCGCAGATGTCGGGACGAGCGGATGCCCTTGATAGAGCCGCTGAAGCGATCGAGCAGAACCTACAACTGCTTGGTGCCACAGCTATCGAGGATAAGCTGCAGGATGGGGTACCAGATGCAATACATACCTTGCAGCAGGCCGGCATCAAGGTACGCCAGCATCTCAAGCTCGCCGAGCGGGACTGATAGCCCCGCAGATCTGGGTATTGACAGGAGACAGACAGGAGACGGCGATCAATATCGGTCTAGCGTGTCGACTGATATCTGAATCGATGAATCTGGTAAGGACAGAAAGCCCCCAGAAGAGGAAGTTTCGCTCATTACGATACTAGGTGATCATCAACACCGAGTCCGCCCCAGACACCCTTGATCTTTTGAACAAGCGCCTCTTCGCTATCAAGAATCAGCGTCTGGGTGGCGATGTGGAAGAGCTAGCCCTTGTCATAGGTGAATAAACGCCTAACAACCACGTAGACGGCCTGACGGAGGATAGATGGCAAGAGCTTGACGTTCGCATTGGAGAAGGATTGCGCCGATATCTTCCTGGAACTTGCTGTCATGTGCAAAGTGAGCATCACAATAAGGGTTTCGTCTTCTCGCTGATACATTCCCATCTTAGGCTGTAATCTGCTGTCAGTCGATGATATCACATCATGATATGATCATTGGCTTACCGATCTGTAGGCCGAGTCTCGCCTTTGCAAAAGGCGCTCGTTGTCAAGCTCGTGAAGCGGAGCACAAAGGCGCCTTTGCTCGCAATCGGGGACGGGGCGAACGATGTCAGCATGATTCAGGCCGCCCATGTTGGCGTTGGCATCTCCGGTGTCGAGGTAAGGAAGAACCTCGGGCGTACGGATAGAGGCTGACCGACTATCATCAGGGTCTGCAAGCAGCACGGTCCGCTGACGTCGCTATCTCGCAATTCCGCTTTCTGCGAAAGCTGCTATTAGTGCACGGATCCTGGAGTTATCAAAGACTGTCGAAGCTCATTCTTTGTCAGTCGTCCACTGTACCGAAACGTATCGACCTGACGACCTTCAGACTCATTCTACAAGAACATCACATTCGCTCTCACCCTATTCTGGGTAAGCTCCCTTGTCCGCCTGATACCATTCTGACATCCTCATCCGCAGTACTCGTGGTTCAACGACTTCTCCGGACAAATCGCTTTTGAGGGTTGGTCGATGACATACTACAACGTCCTCTTCACCATCCTTCCCCCGCTTGTCATCGGAATCTTCGACCAGTTCGTCTCGGCTCGAATGCTGGATCGGTATCCACAAATGTATCAGCTTGGACAGCAGAATTACTTCTTCACGCCGATCACCTTCTTCTACTGGGTCGGGAATGCCTTCTACCACAGTGTCGTGAGTATCTATGTAGCTCTTCCGGGCCTGCGCCGTACTGATGTGCCTATCCAGGTGCTGTTCGCCTTCTCGTGCCTAGTATTCAGGAGCGATCTGCTTGCATCGGATGGGAAGAACTCAGGTCTCTGGGTGTGGGGGACGACTTTATACCTCGCTGTCCTGTTGACGGTGCTGGGCAAAGCGGCCTTGATATCAGAGTGAGCTTGAGTTTTCAATGTTTAGCGGATTATCATTGATAATACTTGCAGCGTATGGACGAAGTACACTCTTGCCTGTATGTTTCTTGTATGCTTGCATGAACACGATCTCACGCCCAACAGCCATACCAGGATCCTTTCTCTTCACGATGGGGGCTCTACCGATTTACGCAATCATCGCTCCGCTGCTCAACTTTTCACTTCCTTTCACCGGTATTGTTCCTCGTTTATGGGCGGATGCGGTATTCTACTTTGTATTGCTGCTCTTCCCGATCGTTTGCCTCCTGCGAGATTACGCATGGAAGTAGTGAGTTGGTCTCCGTCCTCGACAGATCATTGCCTTACCGACTGTCAGCTATCGGCGGACGTATCACCCGACGCCTTATCACATAGTTCAGGAGACACAGAAGTTCAATCTGTCCGATTATAGACCACGACAGGAACAGTGAGTCTCTTTCTGGAACGCAATAATTCGGCTGCTCGGCTGACGCAGAGTGTAAAGGTTTCAAAAGGCGATCAAAAAGGTCCGCGCGACACAGCGCATGCGTCGACAGCGGGGTTTCGCTTTCAGCCAGACTGAGACGACGAATCAGGACCAGATCCGGCTAATTCGATCATATGACACCAGCATCGCTCGACCGTCCGGATACTGAGTTCGTGCAGCGATAGGCGAAAAGGGCATCTCGCATGCAGTAATCCTCGAAACATGCATGATGTCATGCTTCGTGTTCGTTGAGTCGTCCGGCGAGGCCAGGGACACCGCATGGGAGACCATCACCCTGTATTACCACATCAACTTTGGAGGACACTTGACTAGTCGAGACGTACGTCAATGTCAAATTTTGCCCAAGGAACGTCTCTGTGCCCGCCAGAACTGGTGGATGCATGTGCGTACCGCAATTCGTCTCCTGGTCCTCCCCTAAACAGAACGATCCGGATCGTTCTGGCGGTCGTCCATGAATCGCCTGCCCAGATCCCGTTGTATCAGTCATCGTCAACGAGATCAGGAATACAGACTTACCGAGCTGGGGCATAAGCACCGCTCGGTCACCTGTGTCAAAGTTGGCCGGTTTATGGTCTGCGGTGAGGAGTTTTGTCGCGAGTTGGTTCATGACGATGACCTAATTCGTCATAGATCATTGGTTGATGCCAGAAGTTGTGCAGTGTGAGGCTCACCCCGCAATGATGGACGGTCGTGGCGATGCCGATTTTCTGCTTGACACTGATGAATCTGTTAGCTTCCATCTCATTTACAGGTCCGAAAGGCTTCTTACAGCTCCATGATACGTGCCCGTGTCTTCATGTCCAGAGTCGGTTGTCGGAAATGGAAGCTAAGCGTGTCGAAGACGACCAAGTTCACCTGCAAAGACCGTCTCGTCAGCCAAGAAGCTATCGGCTACGCGGCACTGTCGCACCTTCGGATGCTCATCCAGCCATTCCTCCATGGTGTTGATAAAAGCGATCATCTGGACCTGCGTTGCTATTCGGACGAGGTGGATACCGTTGATGAGGAATCGTGGCGATACTGACGAACGAACCCCGTCGGTTTGTTGGTCCGGTATTCAGGGCCTGTTGTGAGTAGACTCACCGCTGATGTTGCGGGTAAGAGACACCGCTGCCTTGAAGACTCGCCCAGGCGTCATGGCACCCTCAGAATCTGGCCAGTATGGTCTGAGCTTTCTGAAGCCAATCTCGCCGGCAGGGGCTTACCTATGATCAGGACCTCTCCCGGCTCCTCATCATGCACCACGTCCTCTGCATCGCCACTGATATGGCCACCCCGCCTTTTCCCGAACCGCGCACTGAGGGCGATACCCAAGGCAATCGCTGTTTTCCCTCCGCCAGGCGGTCCGGACAGCTCAAGGGTCATACCAGGTACGATACTCCCCTCATGCAGCCGGGACTTGCCCTTTGCTCGAGCACTGCCGTTCACAGACTGCTCGGGGTCAGGGCCGAAGTGAGAGATGAGTTGGTCAAGCGAGGAAGAAAGTGTGGAGAAGTGAGACAAGGAGCTCGTCGAGAGGAGTTCTGCCGCGGTAGAGGAGTGAAAGTGAGAGTTGGTCGAGTTTGATCCGACGGGTTGAGTTGGTTCTTGAACGGCTTGAGAGGGCTGCGGACACTGTGACGGACCAGCTGAGGGACATGACATGAGCGGGCGAGAATGATGCCCTCGGGATCCTCAACTGACAATACGGATCTTCAGCCTGTCGTAAGATGTCTTCAGCTTGTGCGATGCCGATCTCCAGCTCTGCGACATAGTCAGCAGCTTTATGAAGACGATCAAGGATGCTCACCTATACATAGATCCGCTGCCAAGACCTGTAAGACATCTTGTACGGTCTTGTATCCGGAATCAGCGAGTGCGACCTTGAGAAAGTGTCTGATCACCTCGGTCATTCGGAAATCTGGAATTTATATATCGGAACTGCGTACGGGAGAGATAAGACGCTGATTGGACGACTATCCGCCTCTCGAGCTGGTTGAGTCATCTCGGATCCGGTTCCATATCGCTACATCGAGCTTCACGCTGGGTTTTATCACCTACAATCGGGGGGAGGAATTGACAGCCAAAAACAGCTTTGACGGAAAACTGGCGGCTTTTGATCAGAAACCCACGTGTTTTCTAGAAGCCGCGCCAGTGTCGTCTCGGAGTTTTCCTTCACCACAGTAACACCTTCCTTCTCTCCTCAGCGACTGGTCTAGTTCTTCTCAAACCCTCTCAAGAGTCCAACAGCTGCCATTACTCTTGACCGGTGAAACCCTCTTATCCGTCCCGCGATCTGCCCCACATCTTCCCATCGATTGCCCATCATGGTGAGTACCGGGTTTTCCATACCGAACGGATGCTCATCTCCCGCTTAGGGGAATCCTATGGAGATCAATGGCGGCTCGGTCGTCGCGATGATGGGGAAGAATTGCGTCGCCATCGCCTCGGATCTCCGGTTGGGGCGAGAGTCAATCGGTGTCGCGCACAATTTCGACAAAGTCAGTCAACTTGTCCTCCGTATGAACGCAGTCTCAGCGTACATGTAGATCGAGGGAAAGCTGACTCTAATCATAGGTCTTCCCAGTCAATGATAAGCTATTCTACGGTCTGCCAGGCCTCGCTACCGATGTCTACACTATGTGAGTGTCTCTGTCTCGTGCTCCACATCCGAGTTGCGGGGACGAAAGCGCTTCGATCGTGAGCTGACCAACATGCCTCGTAGGCGCGAGCAGCTTCGATTTCGAGTCAATATGTATCGAATGAAGGAGGAAAGAGAGATCACCCCAAAGACATTCACCCACCTCCTCTCTAGCACGCTTTACATGAGGCGGTAAGTCAGGATCACAAAGGAACCCTTCTCTGCAAATGAGGTTGGAAGGCTAAGCATATGTGCAGGTTTGGTCCCTTCTTCATCGAACCCGTCGTGGCTGGCCTTCCTTCACCTACAGAGATGGAACCTAATCCTCGACCCTTCATATCTACCATGGACACGTGTGTATCATCACCTCCGCGCAAGACCGCTTCGATCAGCTCAAGGAAAACCGGAAGCTGACATGTGTTCCCAGCATCGGGTGCATCACCACACCCAAAGACTTTGCAGTAGCAGGTACGGCGACGGACAAGCTGTATGGTGTCGCGGAGGGCTTGTGGGAGCCTGATCTGGTGCGTCGCTGCTCTCGCAGCTATTGAAACTATCTAGAACCTGTTCTGATCGGGTGCGACCGCAGGAGCCCGAAGACCTGTTTGAGACGATATCGCAGACCCTTCTCAATGCGGTCGATCGAGATGCCTTGAGTGGTTGGGGCGCATTGGTGCATGTCATGTCAGTAGCGCATCCGATACCACTGCTTAAGCTGATTTGTTTCAGTACGCATGACAAGGTCATCACTCGAACATTGCGAGCGCGAATGGACTAAGCTTGAGGATATGGTCGATGGTAGATTCGTCCCCCGGCATGTATATACTCGTGTCGTTCTGCACTACTCGAGCGGCGCGGGAGACGACCAGTGTTGGGATGTTGATATAGCGGTAACGAAGATCCGAGGCAGAGATTGAAAGATGGTGCAGGACCGAGGAGAGAAGTAGCACGAGAACTGACAAAGTGCAAAAAGTACGGTGTTGTCGAAGGGATGCGCTCAATGATAAGCTGTGAATGGTAACCGGATCGTAGGGGCTAAGAAATAGCACGGCGTTGCGGAAGTGCTGAGATATCCGTCACCTAGCAGATGTTACACGAGCAGTGAGAGGATTACTGAAAATCGAGCAATCGAGAATCAACTCGGTCGCATAGGTCTTATACCCACATAATGTGGGTCCCGTCCAGCGGTCCCTCCCTGTTGGAACGAAAGATCTACATCAAGCCCAAAGCGCAAGTCTTGAGAAAGCTCAAAGCCAGGAAATCCCGGCCTAGCATGCCGCTGTATACCGTCAGCTGTCTTCCTCGCAAACAGTAAGAGCACGGACGACAAGAGATGGTCCGGTTGTTGAGGTACTTGATGCAGAACCGCTTGGCCAGCGGACAGATCTTCCTCCTCTCCACACACGCTGTTCCGTATGTGTCGTCTCTTTCGGAGATGGCAGAATGGACTGACGGAAGCACTTTGCCTCACCCAGGACGGTGAAGCTTGCCTGATCGCCGGTGTCGCAGGAGTCCCGCTCGACTACGTCGATGGTGTCCCTCGTGATGATCGGGAGGATAGGGGCGGCTATGATCCTGTCGTCAGTATGTCTGTCCACGTTGAACTATTGAGTCTGCTCGCTCACCGCACTCAGCTGAGAGCCATCAGCATCAGATCAGACCGGATCTGTTCGTAGGGGACTCACGGCATGCATGGTGAGGCACGCCTTGACATGGGCAGATCTGGTGCTTGGACATCTCTACCTCGGTGGTGGCTATGAGCGACCTCTTGCCGGCGTCGCAGCCTGGTCACTCGGAACGTCAGCCCGGAAGCATGTGGCAGGTGATTGACTCACCGCAGGTGTCGGCGTTCGTATGAGCAGAAGCAAGGCTTGACCGGGCGCTAAGAACGCGTCAGAGCTGCTATTAAAGGGTCATGACTTACGTGCGGTAGGAGACTGGAGGCGATGCTGGCAAACCTTCCGCTCCAAAGATGTCGAGGTCGCGCTTGCTGAAACGTGAGAGGAGCCAGGAGCCAGACGAGGTGGTCCGGGATCAGACCGGTATAAGGTATGCTCACCGACCAGATCAGAACCCTCGGTTGGAGCACAGAAGACATCGAGAGCCGAGACGAATACGACGATGAGGAAAGCGAGCCTGGCGAGCATCTTGGTTGAAGCTTGAGGTTAAGGGACGAAAGATCAAGGAGAGTGAGGTATTGACCAAAAGACATGTCGCCCTCAGTATATAGACCCCTTGAAGAGCCAACTTGATCGATCGGGCCATCGCTCGGAAGTGATGATCAAAGGGAGATTGGATCGGATGAGGAGTGCGAGCCTGTCACACAATACGAAGTGCGATCAGTTGTTCTTCGGAGTCAGAGCACAATCGCTCGCGAATCAATGGGAACCTGATTCCAACTTCAGGCAGGTTGGATGTCGCCTAAAACTTACCGCTGCTATGCAATGCATGAGATTCCACCAAGATGACAATGGTCAAACCATCCCCACAGTCTGTTCTTCACCTTCCCAGATACCCGTGCGTAAACACATCAAGCCCAGCTCAAACCACCTCTCCTGTCCCTCGCTCAGGCTCTTCCCCCTGAGCCTCGTCGACATTGCCAGGGCAAACTGCTGTCGGAGCAACTTGATCGCCAACAGCGACTTTGGCTCAATGTGGTACCGGATCTTCCGATCGAGCTGCAGTGACGACGCGGACAGCTATGCCGCGTGAGCATCTGACAGTCTACGGTCGTCCATCCTGGCTCACCCTGAAGTCCGCTTGATCACCACAAAGTAGGGCGAGAGCACGGTCATCCACCGGTCCAGTCTCCCATGCGTACAGCCTCTTCGACTGCATGATTGTAAAGTAGGTTAGATAGCTCGTTCCAAACTCAGACTTCGGCAAGCGGAAATTGACCGAGCTCGGATGCTGGTACACATAAGCTCAAGTGACCTGCAGCCGGTCGAGAAGACTCACTATGGCCACTGGCTGCTGGTTGATGATCGTCTTCATGCCACCACTTCCGTCAAGCGAGATCAGCTTGGGGTAAAGACCGGTGGCAAGGGCTGCGCCGAGGACCTGAACACTTTCGGCATTGACATCAAATTCAGGTGGAACGGTGACAAAGCGGGTTCGGAATCCACGAGAAAAGCGAGCCCTGGGCGAAAAATCAGCATTTAAAGAAGTAACGCTGATCTACTTACTGGCTGATTTCCTGCCTCAGTCCCGGTGAACCGTCGACAAAAGAAGAGTCGATGAGATATCTAAGTTTTGTCAGCGCGGTCTCTTTCGAGCAAAGCGCGGTCTCTTTCGAGCAAATGGAGCTTACGCGAGCAATTGCTGTCTGAGCTCCTCGATTTGCTGGAGAGTCTGCATCATACAGGTCAGGCGAGGCAAAACGGGAAGCTTCAATCGACCTACCTGATGCGAGATGAAATTCCGCTCGCAGAATGTCTTGACGAAGCTTGGGCTGTCGGAAGCCCTCCTCCAGCTAGCAAACACATTCGCCATGGTCAGAAAGTCGCTATTGCCTGGAGGCGCATCAGGGGGGTCCGGACTACCAATCGCGAAGCTGACCGCTTGCAAAGCTTTTCTTCGCTGCATCCGCCGCCCCTTCCAACCCGAAGGGAGTGACAAAAGGGCTCTTCGAGTTCAGAGTAGCCGCGATCGTCAGAGCGGGGTCCAGGCATCTGAACAGCGCCGCCACGAGCAGGAATTTGCCGAGGTGTACATCCATAGGTAATTTGCTGAGCAGTCTGCCCATAGGAGTGATCTCCTCGTTCAAGGTAAGAGCTTTGACCTCGACAAGGGATGCGATGGCACGTTGAATGTTCCCCGATGAGGGTGGATCGAGGGCTCTAAGAAGGACGTCTTCGATCGACGTGCCAAGCTTGACCTTCAGGATCTTGATCCTTAAAGCCAAGTCCTGGAGGGAAAGGCGGAGAATTTCGGGAATTGAGTGTTCGGCAAGCTATCAGGCTTTGTGAGAAAAAGGCTTGTCCGACGCATCAGGACGGTCGGCTTGCCTGAGTATCATGCCGAGCTTTAGTGAAGAGGTGGAAAGCTAAGCCCTCTTGCACGCGCCCAGCCCGCCCTCGCCTCTGCTTGGCATTATTGCGTGCGACGAAGGTTTCCACCAGCCGGTAAATCTGCCGCTTCTCGTCGTATCTACTTTCTATCAGTGGCTGAACATGCATGTCGCGGCAAACTCACCGCATCTCGCGGTGTTTACCGCTATCGATGACGCAGGTGATGTCAGGAATAGTCACACCGGTCTCTGTTAGGAACATTCAGCCCAGAAAGTGTAGAACATCGCCAGCAGTACCTGCGATATTGGTCGCTATAGGCCAAATCAGCATCAAATCGATTGCCTGAACCTATCACTCACAAATGACAATCTTCCGCATGCCCGGCGGCGGGAGATCAAACACGGCACTCTGCCCTTCTGACGAGATCGTCGAATGAAGGGGATATATCACGAATTCCCCACTGCCGAACGCTGGATGTCCCTGAATCATATCGTTCATCCTCCTTATCTCCGCGAGACCGGGCATGAAGATGAGTACCGCCTGTGAGAAGGCAGAGAATTCCGGATCTTCGAAGCATATCTTCTGCAGCAGCCGCATGATGAGATCGTACGGGATTTGACGCGAATCGAGGAAGTTGACTGTTGATACCGTTCGGACCGAGTAGGGAGACGCTGGGAGTTTGGTCGGGTCGCCTACCGTCTCCGTGTCTGAATCATCCTCATCGTCCGCTTTGGTAGAATCCTCATTCCATTCAAGCTGCTTCGCACCTGATTTCATGCTCCGAGGACGGATTGCGTACTGCGAGGACTCATCGATGTGCCAACCGGACAGCTCGACTGCATCTTCGAGATAGTTGACCTGCACAGGAAACGTTCGACCAGGTACAGAGAGGAATGGGCATCCGCCAAAGAAGTTCGAGATCTTTTCGGTATCGAGAGTCGCGGACATGAGGACGACCTTAAGGTCTTTCCGCTGTTGTATCAAGGATTTGATGACGATGAGTAAAAAATCGGACTCGATAGACCGTTCGTGCACTTCGTCAATGATGATATGCGTTACCTCGTCGAACGCAGTGCTTCTAGAGTTTCCGCCTGATCCGCCCTCGAGCATCCGCAAAGCTATTCCATTAGTGACGAATGCCAGCCGGGTGGTTGCGGCAATCTTCGCTTCTAGCCGTATAGAGTAGCCGACCAAGGACGAGTTGGTTCCCATCGCGGCGGGTGCGTCCCCTAGCTCCTGTGAGACCCGCTGTGCCAGCGATATCGCACTGATGCGCCTCGGCTCCGTGACGAAGATCTTGCAGGGACGGCCTTTGGACAGTTGATCCTCGAGTATGAATGACGGGAGCTGAGTGGATTTGCCGCAACCCGTTTCGCCCGAGAGGACCATGATTTGCGATGACTCGAGGGTCCTGACGATTTCCTCGCGGAAGGAGGCGATGGGAAGCTGGCTGCGGTGCTGAAGCATAGACTGGTAAGCCGACGATGCTCGTCGACGGGCAAGATCAACCTGTAGACGTTCCGAGGGGCGATCATAGCTGGGTGTAGTTTCGTTCTCCTTCTCTCGAGGTACAGTCTCTCCAGCTTGCGACGTTCTCTCGGACACGATTGGCACATCCCGGCCGGTCTTTTGCTCCAAGACCTTCCTGATGGTCCCCCAAACCAAGCGCTTTCGGCCATCATCCCTTTCCTTCCTGGCCACTTCAAGCTCCCCCCATAGATTCCGATACGCAGGTGGCAGCGTTCTCCAATTCACTCCGTTCAGCTCACCGCTTTCCAAGAGTTCACTCAGTGCCAGCGTTGACACATAGTTCTCTGCTTCAATCATGTCTTCACAAGCTATGTCATCCATGCGCCACACCCTTCGTCTCTTCGGCGACCATCGTATCTCCAGTCCAGCTCGCGCGGCTCGACTGCCGCCTGACAGTCTGGCGAAGTTGAGAACGGCCTGCTTGGAAGACTTCGCGAGGTTTGTGCGGAGGAGTTGCTTCGGTATATTACCAGCAAAGGAAAATTGCTTCGGAATGGGCATGGATCGAACCAAAATTGTGGTATTTAGGTTGGTTTCTTCGGCCTCGAGAGCGGGGCCCGATGGCTCGTCAAGCATATTTCCGAAGAGCCCGCCGTTGTCCTCATCCCCGACAGCCAACGATTCGGCGAATATGTCGGTCAAGTGGTCGACCGATGCATGAGTCGCAGGATTTTCCTCATCCGGAAGCATATCTGGCGATGCCTTTTGAACTGTATTACCCTTCAGTCTAGCCTCTAGAATTTCAGCGTCCCTTCGAGCTTTCAATGACTTGAGCAGAACGTCTGAGCGAGTGAGCATCTGGGCGTACTTATGGAAAAGATCACGAACCTGCCTTTTGCCGGCTAAACCTGTACTCCTTTTCGACCTTACCGATCTTGTCCTTGATTTTTCTCATCTCCGGCGTCTCAAGGACTACGCCATTCGCCTTCCCTTTCTTGATTTTCGATTTCCCGCCGCCCTCTCGTGCTGATATTCTTAGATTGTCTAGCTCAAGCATGAGTGTCGCCCAGTCAATGTTGACCTTCTCAAGGTCTGGATCGGAGTCCGACTCGGACTCGGAGGATTGAGAGGACTCGATAGATTGGAACAACGAAGCTGATTCGACGGATGACGGCAACTTGGATTGATGAGGCGGGTCGTTGGCTTGATTGTCATCGATACCCCGGAATTCTGGACATGGCTCCGGTTCGTTCGGGAATACATCCAGCAAAGGGTCGTCTGGGCCGTCCAAGCTAAGCGCTACTCACAGCACGCTTCTTGTCAGCAGTTGCCAATGTGAAGCTGGACTGCATACGAGGACTCACCTTCTTTCGGTGCGTACTCGCCCCGTCCTACGCACTCATCCTCACTCAAATGCAGCCACATCTGACCAGTCCATCAGCGTTGGTCGATCGTTAATAGATCGTGGGGACCTACCCATTCCAATCCTTCCTCCCAGCCCTGGCTTTCTCCCCCACCTTCCAAGAGGCATGGAGATATTCTGTCCTCTGAGAAGCCAAGTCTGGAAAGGACATGAAAGGCGATGAAGAGTCGAAGCAGAGATTTGTCGGTTTCCGTGGCAATGGACCTCGGTGCGAGGAGCTTGATGGACGGTACTTGGCCTGATAACACCGTCACTTTGGGAATGGCGGCGAGATGATGAAATGGTCGAGATAGATTCGGAACTTACTTTCATGTGCAGAAGCCTCATCTGATAGAGCAAGCTCCAAAACGCGATCCCGAATGTCTCGATTGATTTCGAGTCTTGGAAACGATATCGCTAATCGTTTGTCATACTCAATAGCCTGTTCTCATGAGCACATTTCGTCTGATCGGCGTGAGCATCACCTTGAGCACCCGAGCGACTTCCTTCTCTCCTTTGTCTTGCAGTCTCTCCACTAAGCCCTGCAAAGCCGCCTCCTCGATTACTTTCTCATCTTCCCAGTCTTCTTTGACATTGGTTGAAGCCACTAGAGAGCCGGTAGGACCGTTTGCAAGAGCAGAATCCTTGCCTGAGCGTGCTGGTGTTTGTGTACCGGGTGGTGCGCTGGCTGAATCGGGAGCTGTGTCTAGTGCAGGTCCCCCTTCGCCCTCAGGTATCAGAAGATCGCCTTGAGGGGCCTTCTTAGAGGCGATGGAGGTCGTAGCAAAACCCCTATTTACAGCTAAGAGAGAAACAAAGCGTCAACGAGCAATCAAGGAGAATCTTGCTAGTCCTCTCACGCTTCAATACCAGCTTTTTCTTCCCCATATCCCGTACCCCCTCCTTCTGATCAGCCAATCCGCTGCAGGCCTACTTCGAGTTTTAGCGTTAAAAATCGATGATCTGAAGTCAGATTCAAATAAGAAGGCAGCTGAAGCGTTGTCAAACCGACAACACCTCATCCTCTCTTCAATGCGGGGCTCCTTTCTCCCCTGTTGCCGACGGAAGTTGTTCGGCTGGGATTGGTCATGTCTTTGCTACCACCATTTCAGTCGAGTACACCTCACTCAGCCTCATTGACATTGTACAACATGATCTTCAGCGAACCTACTCGGAGGGAGACATGATCGTGCGACATTTTCGGCGCACCTTGTAATATTCGTGTCCTCTCCGGCCAATTCAGGCATCGACTTTCTCCTTCAGCATGCCGAAGCGAAGAACAAATCCCTGCCTACCGGCCTCTGCATCATCCGTATCTCTGGTCTCCTTCGATGCAGCTCTCGACATCCTCGCATCCGATACCTTCACCCGGCTGGAAGCGCTCTGCGCCAGATTCGAAGCAGCGGCAACCATCCAGCTGAATGAGGGAGTATTGAAACATCGGTGGGAGGAGGCGGTGAAGAGATACTGGATGATGAAGAGCATGGAGCAGTGCTGTATGGCAATGGCGAATGGGACCTCAAGTCGAAAGGCGAATGTCACGCCGGTGGATGGGGGAGTGAAGATGGAAGACGGCGGAGAGGCGGATAATGATCCAGGAGGTGCGTACTGTTTGAATCCTCATCTCTCTTCGAGCTGATTGTGTGAGTTCAGATGCCGGAGATGGAGGGGGCCGACCACTTCCCCCTAAAACTCATTCCGGCGCTGCGGTGGTGCATGACCTCTGTGAGGACGAAGAAGGCGAGTGGAGGCGGTGGATGCCGAAAGTAGGTGATGTAGTGCTTGTCGAGCTTGCAGAGGATGGTATTTGGCCGGGAAAGGTGAGCGGGAGAGCACGCTTGGTTCCTCAAGGTACTGATACATCAGGATAGATCATCGACAAGCGAGTCTTCTACCAGGGTCGGACGGTTCCCCGAGGCAACCACTTCTTCCCTGTGCGAATATACAACGAGGATATGTCGCCGTGAGTGGGACCTATGACTGTCCCAAGCGATCCTCAGCAGATTCGATACTGTTCTCATTCGGTCTGCTTGGCTACTTGGCTGATCAACAACCCGCCTTAGCACCGTCACTGTCAAATCCCGCCTTATCCCTTTGTCTGTTCGTCCCACTCCACCTCTTCTCGCCCCCGAAAGCCTTCTAGGCGCATACCATCACGCCGCCAATCCGGGGAAGTTTGACCTGCTGGCCTCATACCGCGAATCGATTGCAGCGCATAGCCGTACACACCCGGGCGTCGGCGATGAACCCGACCGCAAGCAGATCAGGATGGAGAAGGATGCTTGGAACAAGGTCGTCAACTGGGTGATGAGTGAACGGCGGATCGAAAAGATGCGCGCGCTGGGCGAAGAGAGGGAACGTAGACTGAGGGAGGTCGCAAAGGCGGATGACACCCTGGAAGGCTTGGGGTCTGAAGAAGACGATGGGCCGAACGGGGTGTTGGGCGATTGCTGCCCAAAGAAGCGGAGGGTATCCGTGACGGTACCGCTTCCATCGGCAGACTCTCCGGGTAGCGTCAAGATGGGCACCGAGGACGGGAAAGGCTCGAATTCCAGGTCGTTGTCCGGACGGTCCGGCAGCCCTACAGCCACGATCTTCGGTCCCAGCGCCGCTTTAACATGCTCGACTCCACGGCGCACTGCATCTCCTTCTATCGCCGGATTTATCTGGCCAGCGCTCTCCACACCTCAACGGCCCAATTCACCTCGCAGATTCAGCGAAAAGAAACGGAACGGTATCTACTCTGGGATGGGAGAGTACAGTCCTCGCGGTCGCGGCGGTACATACACGCCTCCTCGCATCTTGCCCTCAGGCGACGAAACGGCTACGCACGGTGCAAATGGCTCTTCAGCACCGTCATTACACACATTCGATTTCGTCAGTCCGCTGGGTCCCGTCATGTTTGGCAAGCTGTCGAACGGGGAGCCTGGAACGCCCACTATGACGAGGAAAGCGAGCCTGGAGGCGGTGAAGGAAGATCCCGCGGAGGATGAGGAGGGCTGGACGGTCGTGCAGGGAAAGAGAGGGAGGAGAGCAGGCTCTCTGCCGTGTAGGGAGAAGACGGAAAGTATGAACCCGGAACTGGAAGGTGGGGAAGGGATGGATCTTGGGACTTAGAGTATGAACAGAGAGAGGGTTGCATAGGTCACAGCTTCGTACAGCATTTGATGCGACCTCCATGTTTGATCTCGTCTTGTCTAGCCTTATTCACGACTACCACAGTCAGGCCCGTAGAGCGGCATCTGCAGAGGTTGTCCACAACAAGCAAAATCACTTGACTCCGCCATCTTACTTTACATGATCTCGGTCGCCACTTCGCACAAGATGTTCCTCTTCCCAATCCCGCGCAGCCGATAGCACATGCTCCGAGCGCTGAATAGCGTGATGTCCCATTCACCGCGGCTCCGTCCGGTCGTCGCCGTGATAGGCACCACCGGGGTTGGCAAATCCCAACTAGCCGTGTCACTCGCCCGCTCTCTAGCTCCATCAACAACAGTAGTACTCTCGGCCGACTCGATGCAGCTGTACAAAGGGCTTGACGTCATTACCAACAAGGTGACCGAGGCGGAGAAGCAAGGTGTGGAGCACTGGGGATTAGACCTGGTGCAACCTGGGGCAGGTGGAAGCTGGGAGGTGGGGCGGTGG
>JAABUI010000558.1_pt1 | contig 26619 bp, 27 predicted proteins | sample 5559111 | NCBI WGS metagenome assembly JAABUI01 (sample SAMN10711870, study PRJNA513365) | rock metagenome | isolation source: Antarctica rocks | place: Antarctica: Victoria Land, Buttleship Promontory
AATGCTGTGCACCTCGGACAGCAAGCTGCCATGAATGGGCGGCCGCAGTCTTCGCCAAACTCCCCTCCACCATCGGGTTACAGTAGTGTAGCTCCGTCCCGTCCGGGCAGTCCTGGTGGTACCAAAGCTGGCGAGAACAACGGTGTGCCCACGACTTGCACAAATTGCTTTACGCAAACAACTCCGTTGTGGCGCCGAAACCCAGAAGGTCAGCCTCTGTGCAACGCCTGTGGTCTTTTCCTCAAGCTTCATGGTGTAGTCCGTCCGTTGTCGCTGAAGACAGATGTCATCAAGAAGCGCAATCGTGGAAGCGGTAACCAGGTCCCCATCGCCGCTTCCTCCACCCGATCTTCAAAGAAAGCGTCCCGCAAGAATTCGATACATCAAACTCCAGCAACGACACCCACCTCTGGGAGGGCCCTAGTTCAAAACGATTCCGCTTCTCCTCCCTCAGTCTACGGCTCCACAAACTCAGGGTCCACCGCTGGCAGCACCCCCACAAGCTATGGACCTGGAGGCACCGGTATGGGCGCTCTTCCTGCCATCGCAGCTGCACCTCCAAAACCCGCTCCGCCCAACGCTGCGTCGGCTTCCGGTCGGCCTGCATCAACCGTCGTGCCCAAGCGCCAAAGACGACACTCCAAGCAAGGAAGTGGCAGAGGCGGCCAGGAAGCTGAGATGGCCGATGCCGATGACATCAGCGGAAAGCAAGGACCCACTTCTTCAAGGAAGAAGGAAAATGTCCCTCACTCTATGCCTGCAGCTGGAATTGCCGGTATACCCGGCACAGGGATGATAGGCACCAGCACTCAGCCAGGTCTGATGGCTGGTGGGCCGTCTAGTGGGAGTCAGGAGTGGGAGTGGCTGACCATGAGCTTGTAAGGAACCTGGTACACGTCGCAATACAGGATTTCAGAAACCTCAAGGACCTTAGAAAAGAGATACGGAACCGACCATATACCAAACCAACAGCAACACAATACTCAATCTTCTTGTCAATAGTTCAGCCAACAGCGGCTGTCAACTCTTACTTGGATACACTCGACACATCCAATACATGATTTCCATTGGAAACAACGAACGCGAACACGGATTTTATTGACCATTCAAAGCCACTCATCAGCACATCACCATTTTCTCCGTCACGATTTTCGTCTTTTTTCAGATCACGCGGTCATTATTGCTTGCTTGCACCTTGATATCATCGCGTCTGACGAACCTCGGCTGGGGTATCAGAAGTGCGCAATGGGGGAACTGATCGAATTTTTTATACCATTCCATTTGTGATTTGGCTTCGGGATGGATTTTAGCTGGTGGAGGCATCTTTCTACGATGATGACTGGATGCAGATGATGGGCAGGAAGGGAGGAAAGCCGGCGAGGATAATGTCGAGGAGGGTGGATGGATGGATGGGTTTATGCTTGCTGATTAGGGTGTACTTAGACGATACACAGTGGTTAGATACACAGTGGTTATGGATGGGCGTACTGGCGATTTGGAATGCGAGGAAACTCGTATGTAAGTAGCAAAGATTTTCACCATGAGTTGCACCCACCAAACAACGCCGTGCTCCGCCTTTCGTCTCTGGATCATGATGTCTCCCGGCACTCGACTACTTCCGTAACCGCCCTCCTCTCTTTCCACTTCGTCTCATTCCACACACACACACACTTCTCCCCCGATGTCCCCGTCGTCAAGCGCATTTGCGCCTCCCCCAAATCTCCCCTACCACCAGCATAATCACCATCCTATCCATCATCAACATCACACCCATCCAACACACGCAGCCGCCAACCTCTCCATCCAGCGTCCCCCCCCTCACCCCTCCCAACCGCATCCCACCCACCCACCAATCACCATCCATCCATCCCTCACATCCCCCATCCCCTCACATCCCCACATCCCCATCCCCCCCCCCATCATCTCCCCGCACCCTTCCCCCCAGCACCACCCGCCGTCTCCTCGCCCAACACCTTACTCGCAGCCATGAACCTACACCCCCGTCAGCCACCCCCACCATCCATCCATCCATCCACCCGCAAGATATCCACACAGCCAAACAAACGAGCGAAAGCAACTCACGCGCCCCCCCACCAGCCCCCCAACCCCCTCACATACTCCGCCTGCACGGCCGTCATGCCGACCAGATTCTCCATGTCGGCGAGGTGGGCGTTCAGCTGCGCGAGGTGCGCGTGCAGGTGCGTGTATTGTCGGTTGCGGTGGAGGGTCGTGGTGGAGGGCGCGGTGGTTGGTGGAGGGGTGGTGGCGGCGGAGGGGCGGTGGGTGGAGGTTCGATCGGCGGTGGACATGGTGGATGGATCGTTGTTGGGTGGGGTGGTGGGTGTGGAGTTGTCGGGATCGAGGCTTCGGCTTCTGGATACCCTACCTGTACTCAGAGACGATGTTTGATACGCGCGACTGGCACGCGGGTGAAGTGTGTGTCACGTGATTATTTACCGTTCTCGTGGCACGGTTCAACGCTGGCGATGGCTATGCGGGAGTGATCATGAGAGCTAAGCTTTATGCACAAAAGGTCAATTCGTCTCTATCCGCTACCTCGTTTTCCTCCCAGCTAATCGAATCGATACACCAGAAGCAGCAACAGCTGCCCGAAGGACCGCTCAACGTCCACTTTTTCTCTTTCCCCCTTGCAAGAAAATGCAAAACCCTTCCAATTGCATACTGGGGCCGAGGAAGAAACTGGAAGATGCCCCGAAACCCTGACTCCAATGCGGTATTATGTTAGGTCCACGCACGATATTACAAGGACATAATCGTGTGCGTATATACGATCAGACGAAGCTGCTCCATGCAATTCGGTATGCGTGTGTGTGCTGTGAGAAGGGTTTTGTTCAATGGCCGCCTGCCCTTATTAAGAATTTTGCTTGCTTCCCATGCCTGACCCCTGCCTTCATCTATGGTTGTTTTAAAGTAAAATGGTTCCGTGTATGCAATGCTATAGAAAAGAAGAGACATCTCGAGTCTCAATGGCGTTAGAGGTGGCTCAGAAGCTTGTCTGGCCGAGTACGTTGGGGTATATCGCATGCTGGAGCTTGAGCGGTTTCTGCGCTGTGAGACGACTTGGACAAGTCGAGGTGATCTTTTCGTTCTCACTGGACACCGACGGGTTGTCCTTGAAGACGAGCTGCCCTCTGTCGGGGTGCTAAGCTGCTGGAGCTGCTGTGGGCGGAAGGGTCGGACTCGATGTGCGCGCTGGCACCACTATCGCCACTCCCCGCGCTGGCGCTCGCACTACCAGTCAGACTACGTACGTTTTTTGGTGGAGGGCCGGGAGGGCCTTTGGGTGGGTATAGGTTGCTCACCCCAGCGTGCTGCTCGACCTGCTGCGGTGCCACAGCGTTTCCTTGCCCAGGAGGATACCTTGGAACGGGTTGACGCATCATCCCTGGAGGCGACGGTCCGCCGTTAGGATGCATCCCTCCCGGTGTCATATACCCATCATTCGACGGCGAAAGACGCTGCATGTTCCTCCCATTCAATGGATTGCCCGGAGAATGGCTTGTCCTCCTAGGCACACCAGGGCCTGGAGCCGGACTTGGGTACGCTCCATTCATGCCAGCATTTGTGCCTGGCCCCTGTAACTCATTCAATCGAGCAGCTGTCAACGAATTTGTCCTCGACTCGTCACCCATGGTCTTTCTATCTACATTGCCATAACGATTCGAAGAGTAACCAAGCAGAGGGTTTCCTAGTGGATCGTCATGCATCCCAGGCATACCTGACAGCATCTGCGCTGAGACTCGGTTCCTGTTCTGCGCGGGTCGGGGACCGAAGCTGTGACTTGTGCGCACACCTGAACCTCGGCCCATCAAGCCGTGCTCAGGGTTCTGGCGAATTTGACTGAGGCTAGGAGCTTTTCGGGTCCTGCGAGATGTAACACTCATCATATCAACGTTGTCAGGGTCGACCGCAGGCATAGGTGGCCCGCGAGCAGCCATGGGGTCGAAGAAATCGTCGTCGTCGTCATCATCGTCATCAAAGCCGCCTTTGTTGGAGGGTGGTGGCCGTCTACCGCCTTTGCGCATGTTGTACTCTTGCTCCCTTAGCTGTAATTCTCTTTGGCGTAGATTGAGCTCCCGCTCTCGAATAGCCAACTCGGAATTATTTGGGCCGTTGCCCATATCTCCATATCCTGGAGCAACACCCCCCTCAGGAATATCATCGTATAATACAAGATGGCTGAACTCTCCAAGATCATCGCCTTCAAAGGAAGGCCGCCGAGACAGTTGATTTGGAGGCGGGCCCCGAGGATTGTACCCACTTGACTGGCGCGAAGGATAGCCATTCATCGAGGGCGGTCCACCCCCTCGTCTCATCGGTGGTCCCATTGATGGGGTCCTTCCCCCACGCATGCCGTTGCCGTTCATAGGACCATTCATGCTGCCGTTCATGGGTGGTCGAGGGCCAGCAGAAGACATTCGAGGAGGACCAGACCCCATCTGAGGGTTCGGAGAGACCGAGGGCGGCGCCGCTGGTCTTTGCTGATTAACGATGTTGCAATGATGAAGGAGGGCGTACAGAGTCTCGATGCGTGGCACTCGGACACCAGTATCTAGAGCAAGTTTGATGGGAGAACCAAGGAAGGTTTCGACCTCCATTGGTCTCTTCGCGGTAAAGTCCTGATACATGGTACTGTTGGTCTGTGATGGCTCGGACATCTTCCGAATGGTCTTTTCCTTGAAGTCCTCATCAAAGTCACAACCTTGCGAGGAAGCAATCTCAAGAAGCTCGTCTATAACATCGGATACCATGGCACGTACACCGACTTTTTCGAGCAGGTCTGCATGAGAAGGGGTTTCGAAGAGGACGCTGGGAGGATGAAATGCAATTGGCCTGGTGGTTATTAGCATCCGATACATGAGATTGTTTGCTTGTTAATCATACCCAATCATTCGTTCGTATTGTTGCTGTCTGATGTTCTGGGAGACCTTGCATTCGACCTGGCCTGTACTTAATGTCATAGCCAAGGCTTCCGCCATATCATTTTGTATAGCGGCTGGAATGGCGTCATTCTTATTCGCAGGCCCGACCCAAACTTCTGTAGACCCAACGTGTTCGAATTCACTTGATCCCAGCTGCGTGAGTTCGGCTCCGTTCACTAAGGAAAGGACGACGTTCGTTGGGAATCGTTGTTCTAAATGTGATTCGACACCGAGGGTATGTGTTGTATTGACAAGGATGCAGGTGTGCTGAGGAGTAACAACGGATTCGATGATGGCAGCTAGATCGTAGACGTCCGGCAAAGCTTTTACACAAAGTAAGACATAGTCAAACGCCGCTTTCCTGCCTGCGGCGTCGTCTGGACTTCTGACAACTGCTAAACATTAGCCCGACTCCATGTTTATTATTAGAGAGAATTCTCGACCCACCATGGCGGGGTTTGAATCGTTCGTTGCCAAAAAGCTTGGACCTGTAGAGGAACCTGTGAGTAGCAGTTCGCTCGCTACGATTAGAGCCGCGCGTTGACTCACTTGAACGAGATGCCATATTGCGAGACCGTCTCGTACCCAGATTTCCACACCAGTGTTACATCACAAGCATTGGTAGCTTGGAGTCTCCATGAAAGGAAAGCCGAAGTACTATTACCACCCACTACTTTGATATTAGCATAAGTATCATGACCACAGGCTTATACATGGGGCATGAATGGGGAGTGCAATTTGTTTGATGTTGTATCAACACGTACCTGATAGAATTCGTAATCGAGGTGGCTGAGGCATTGTCAACGTGAAAGAAACTCGAAAGCAGGAATTGCTGATGCCTCAATGTTATCCAAATGACTCCGAGCCGCAATCGGGGCGATGTATTCCTTTATCCAGCTCGACCAATCGTCAAACGTATACCAACATCGGAATTGCGCCCGCAAAACGACCACGCAGATCGGCTCTTGAAGGAGGAAGTCGATGTGTAACGAGTGTGGGGTGACTCGAGGGTCGATCAGTCGAATGAGGTCAACGAGTGGTTCGGGCAGATGAAGTCGGCGGTGAAGATGGAGGTTTCGAAGGTCAACGGTCGCGTTTGATTTTCCTTCTGCCGTAATCGCTCGTGCCTTTGATCTCCTTCTCCCCGCGTGCTCAACGAGTGCAAATGCTGGTGACCGCGAAAGTGAAAGCGAGTGAAATGCGTTCTGACCCAGATGAGAGTGCAATCGATGTCGCAACGATGAGAAGGTCGTTGTGATGTGGTGTAACGACTATCTTTTCATTGCGTGGAAAGCTCGGAGGCTAGTAGCTACTTTAAGCTTTGGCAGTGATTACCTTGGACAGCAAATCTTACACCTTTATTACGGACTAGCTCCTATCTTCGCAATTTTTGCGGACCATCTATGGATACCTTACTGGCAAAGCGTGTGGGCAGAGATGTGGCAATCGCGCTGGCTACGACTCTTCCTCTCGGTGCATTGTTCCCATGAGAACACTCTGGTGTTTCATCCTGATCGCGTCTTTGCCTTTCTCTGTGGGCCGCTACTACAACGTACCAAGGGTGGGCAGCCATGACCATGTATGCATAAGGAGGCGCCGGTACAGCCAATGCTCAGCTCGCTTGGCAGCGGACGCAGCAAAAGCTTGAGCTCCTACCCACAATCTGCCAGCTACACCAATGGAATAAATTACAGTACGAAAGATATCGTATGTTTCTCAAACGAGCATAGCGAAGGAGTCGGCCTAAAATTAAATCGGGTGGAGGGCTTTCCGCCGACTAGACTGCCACCATAGGATAATAACGAACCACACGATCGACTCCAGGACATCATCCCCACGTTGTCGACCCGACCAGCTTGTTGCCACCAAAGATCAGAGCCTTGCCCAGTCTCTGCCGTACGCAAAGAGCACAAAAGGCAGCGAGACAAGTTGATCTGCGAAAGTCAGAGTGCGTAGACCCCTGAAGTCTATTTTTGGCTAGAGGGAACGTTGTTGCCCTCGGGTGCGAGGGTGCCTAGTTCGGCCGAAAGACAAAGCCCGCTGCAGGGAGAAAGGAGGATTGTCAACGTTCTTTACAGGCAACGAGCAGCGCACCCTTTCACGCCTCCAACCCGACCAAGTCGATCTCCGTCTGCACTCTTTCAACTCTTTGTCTGAAATGGACGCACTAAGCAATTTGACAAGCTCATGGTGCCGCAGATCACTTCATTCGAGATCAGCAGCCGCACTTATGAATAGTTTCGGTTACCTGTTTGAGCTGCTCACCACGTTTCTTGATGTTTAAGGCTTAAGCTTCTTTGCCAGGCTCCGAGTGGCTAAAACTTTCGAGCCCAATTTACCGGCAAGCCAGATCTATCCTCATTCGGAAATATCTAACCTCATTGTACCCTCGCCAAGCCAGAAGCATCTGCGGGACTGCTAACGATGTCGAATCGTCAAGGAGCCCTTTTCGCTTCAAGACGCCTTCCAAGCGCCTTTCTTCTTCTAACGTTCAGCATCTAGAAGCCACTCATTTGGAGGAAACGTCCTTGTTGACTGCCGTCCCGAAATCAGGTCGTTTCACGTCTCCGAAAGCAACGATTAGACTGAAAACCCTCCCGTGGCCAGTCGACTGAAGACTCTGTATGAAGTACTGCGACCCGTACGTATCACCCAAGGAAATGGTGGATGAAAAACTGCACAAGCTGCCTACGTATCATTGATGGGCAATCGTCGCTGCCCTGAAATTACGTCAAATTTGAGACATCCGAGAAGTCTTTAAGGAGCCTACGACGGCACACCCTGTAGAATGCCGACAATAATCGTGCTTAACGTTTCTTGGGACTTGAGCTTCACAGAATTCTCATTATCACTTAGACCCTAGAAGTCTGCTTCGGCCGGACGTTCGCCGTACGGTGCGTGCTCTTTGTGAAGCTCATTGTCTTGTTTAAGTGGTCATTGGCTCGCACAGTCATCACACTTGACGTCGAAACGAGTACCAGTTGGGTCATCATCTACTTCAGTAAATCATCCTTTGGTGTTCTCGACTGCTCAAAATGCAAAGTCATTTGCATTCTCCGCCACCTCGTCTGGGCTCTCTTTCAATTCTAGCGATTTCCAATCAATGGTTCATTGTCAAATCGGTCTTCGTATTTATATACAGCAGCTCACCATTATTTATGGCGAATTGAGCGCATTCAGGCCTTTCCAGCTTCTCCCAAGCCCATTCCTCGCTCGGGTCATGCTTACTTGAATTGTGCAAACGAATAAATATCATGCCTCCTAGTATGACATCTCGGAATGCCTTTCCAAGTCATGGAAGCTGTCATGAAAGGCCTCCTCAAAATGCTGTTTCCTTTCGAATCCCACGGCCAGGCATGCATTACGCAAATTCACCTCATAGCCTCCTCATCCCACGACCACCTCTTACCAAAAAGGGACTCGGCATCTCGTCCTTCTCTGGATCCCAGATCGGCACCTCACCGCTACCGCTCAGATTCTCCTTCTTCAACTCTTCGCCGAAGCCCTTCTCAATCTTTTGCGCTTGGCTCACTACCCCAGCTCGCGCTTGCGCCAACTCGACCAGCGTTCGTCCGCCCCCATTCTGACCGAGCAAGTTGCGCTGCATTACAGCTTTGAACATCTCGTTCTCTGTTCCGCTTGTCGGAGGCTTAGGTGGGGCTTTACGGACAGGGGAGAAGCCAGAATGCTTCGGACTTGGTGGGGATGGCACACGCGATGGCCGATCTGCTGCTGGTGGCGGGAAGAGAGTAGGTTGGGGATGAGCGTGGGGCCGATTCATTGGGGCTGTTTTCTGGCGGAGAAGGCCTGGGCGGCTTGCAATCTTGAAAGGGTCTGGAAGACGTGATGGGGGCCGAGTAGGTGAAGGCAGTTCTGGTACGTTATCCTCTTCCTCTTCCATTATGATAGATGAGCGTGGTGAAGATGGTTGCGCTGCTACTCGGTGTTTCTGCGTGCCGGCAGCAGCGAAGATGTTTTTACCATGGTTGATACCTGACGCATTTGCGGCGGCAGTACGCCGCGGAGACAACGAGAGACAAGCAATCGACATCGGCGACGGATCTGCCATTTGAACGTCCATCGGTGAGTCAAAATTTGTGCGAGCCCGAGATAGTGGCCCACGCGTCCGTCTCTTTGGTGGTGTTTTAGATTCCATTGTCTTGAAGTCTGCAACCGGGGGCGAGTCAAGGGAAAGGCTGCTAAGATCTGTTGACGAGGGGAAGTCTGTGTCTGCGCTCGTGCTCACAGAAGAAAATTGAATGTTGTCTGGGATTGGCGGCGTAGGTTCTTTAGGAACACTCAGCTCCTGTAGCTGCTGCTGCACCTCCGTGTCGACTCGCTTCCGTACCTCGTCCTCAAATATCTTTTGGAGCCTCTCTTTCTCTATTGACACTTGCCGATCAATCTCCAGCCTAGCCTTTACTTCCCACTCTCGTCGCATGGTTGACTCCAATGCAGCTCTCATCCTCTCCTTTTCAGTGTTAATGTTACATGCCTTTGCCTCGGCTTCTTGAGCCTTCCGCAGCGCTTGCTCTTCTTTCGTCTTGAGCATTCTCCCCAACTCTACCACTTCCCTCTCTTTTCTCATGAGTCGGACCGCAGGAAGGTTCAAGAGACTTGCAGTATCAGGGCGCTTTAATGGATTGACATTCAGGCAGCTCTTGATTGTACTCTGCAGCTCTGGAGAGTAGATGGATGGCAGTGGATCGATTCGGCCTTCCTTAATCTTTTGGATGAGGTGGAAATGAGTTTTGGCATTAAAGGGTTGGGTCCTTGCGCAAAGTTCGTATATGACGCAACCCAAGGACCAAATGTCGGAATGGAGCGTGTAACGCTCAGCAGCGCAGATCTCGGGAGACATGTAGAAAGGCGTTCCTACGTAAGTCGACGCAAAGTCGTGAGATTGCATCAATTTCGATAGCCCGAAATCGCCCAGCTTCACCGAGTTATCTGCTCCAAGGAACACTATCAAAGTTAGAGTCGCAAGACATTGACATTTGAATGCAGCGCCTACCATTCTCTGGCTTGAGATCTCGATGCAATATCATCACCTGATTCTTGCCTTTCAAGCCTAGTGGCTTGAGACCACCATTCTGTCCCAGAACATTATTGCCGGCTTCAGGCGCATCGATGCCATAGTGACAACGGTACAGTGCAGCGACCAGTTGGGAAAATATGCTCCACACATATTCCTCAGGTGCGTATTGGTTTCTGTCTTTGAGTTTCTGAATCTCTTTACTCAAATCCCCTCCACCGCAATATTCCATGTACAGATACAATTCTTGTGTTGATTTGAGGTGTTCACGATGGTAGTACCCAACGATATTAGGATGCTTCAATGAGTTGAGGATTGAGAATTCGGCGTGAAGCTGTTCTCGCTCCTTCTGAGACATTTTGATGTATTGAATCTCTTTGCGACATAGTATCTGCCAGAGACGAGTGTCAATTAGTATAAGACTCTCAGAGTTCCTCGGGTTTCCGTACATGACCGTCCGAAACCCTTCGGACCCTCCTGATAGTACCAAACGATCCTCGGCCTAGATATATCGTCAACCAAACTCATAATAGTAAGCACATGGACTCTTAAGATCATACCAATTGTATCAAGCACCTCATACTTCTCTGGCTCTATTGCAGTAGCCATACTGACTCCGGGGATTTGGTTGCAAGGTACAATTTCATGAGAAAGGGCCACGGGCCACGGGCCAACTCTAGACTGTGAAAACAATCACAGTAGTCCAAGTCATTGGGTCTAATGCGACAGAGTACTTAGCAATGACATAAGGTACCTCCAGAAACCAGTCGATTCGTGTTTATCAATCTAGTCAACATGACAACCGGCCCGACCCGCAACGATAAGATAAGCATTGAGGATCTTTCGCGATCTCACTCATATCTGGGCCATGGATTGAACATTGTCTCTTTTGTTCACAGCACAGCTCTTTTTCTTTCTGCGTGCATATACGCTGCTGGACAGCCCGATTGAGGATGGTACTAAAGAAAGTTGAGATAGAAGCTAGCCTTCTAGAGGAGAACAAACTCATTCAAGATGGCAAACTCAAAGAAGACAACCCTCTTGACATTAGCGAGGAGTTCTCGAAGTTGTGCGAGGCCTGCCGTCGTGGGGACTTGAAATTATGCCAGGAGATGATAACAAAGGGCACTAACATCAATGCAAAAGACAAGTTCGACTACACACCCTTAATCCTGGTATGCGACTTCTGAGACTTCCCTGCGCCACGTAGGACTTGGTTGCTGACGCCCCAAGGCAAGGCTAGTCTGTGCGGACACTTCGAAGTCGTACAGCTACTTCTAGAATCCGGCGCGCTTTGCGAACGGGATACGTTCCAGGGGGAGAGATGCCTGTATAATGCACTCAACGATCGAATACGAAATTTACTGCTCTCATATGATTATAGCAAATCAACCGATCCTTTGCAACCATTCGGCTCCTATATTACGTCCCTCTTGAATAGAGATCACCCCCAAACTTCAGACATACTCGTCACTGGGGCTGGAGAAACGTTTCATCTACATAAATTCATACTTTCTGCGCGAAGTCCATACTTCTCCGAGAAGCTTTCAATTGCTCCAGATACCACTTCCTGGACGTTACCTCCGGCAATTGCTCCCCAATCGTTTGGCATAGCGATCAGATACCTCTATCTTGGGGAGGTGCCCAGTGACGTGGGAGGAGGGCCGGGCACGGGGTTTTCGGAAGACGAGGTCTTGGAAGGCGTTGATAAAATTAGCCGGCAATTGGAGGTCCAGAGCCTGTGGGATTCTATCTTGGAAGGTGGTGACCGTAGACTTGTCAGACAACGAAGAACAGAAGAAGTGGAAAAGGGGCGAAATCAGCTAGAGACATGGTTTACAAATAATGTCCTTAAGCACAAGGTCACCATTGAGACAGCGAAAGCGGGGAATGTCAGATGGGACAGAAACAATGGAATATTTGCAGATGTTTTATTGCGAGCCGATGAACCCGAAGATGACACGGAATCACGAGTCACCCTTATCGAAGATCAGACATCAGCTAACCCCAACAATGTTGACTCGGGTGGTATCCCTGTCGGTCCTATGTCTCACGCAAGTCGTTCTCCTTCTCGATGTCGAAGGCCACGCAGGTCTGTCCTCTTTCCCGCCCACAGAGCTATGATTATGCGCTCTGAGTTTTTCTTGACGATGTTCTCTTCGGCATTCCGTGAAGCCCAGGATACGGAGCATCTAAAAATCGTATCCATAGATTGCTCGCCACAGGTGCTAGAGGTCGTTTTGAGGTTTTTGTACACAGAGAAGACCGATTTTCCACTGGAGGTTGCCATTGACGTCTTATTTGCAGCGGACCTTCTTTTGATTGAGAAGTTAAAGCTGAAGGCTGCCGTGGTCATCAGCACGCTTGGAAATGGGTCGGTGTCTCAAATACCTGCTCGATTGGACACGTCTGATGCCCATGAACAGGAAGAAGAATTGGACATTTACGACGTTGTCAGAGCAGGATGGCTGACTCGAGTTCCAAGACTGGAAGAATTTGGTGCTCGATGTTTTGCCTACAGGCTCGAATCATATATCGACGAAGAAGACTTCGCAGACCTTGTAAAGGAAAGTGCACAGAGAATTAAAGGGAGACAAGCGACGGACACGATCGAACTTCTGGATGAGTAAGTCCCGTTGACTTTTTGCACCCCTAAATTCTTGGCTAACTCTATCCAAAGTATAAGATACTATCTATCAGAGCGGTTTCGACTACGTTTCGAGGACTCTGGCATTGAGGACATGATGGACGATGAGTCTGAACCAAGAGCCGAGCCTACCGAATCAATTGCTGATGACAAAGAGCTGGACGATGAGGCTGTTGATGTTGACATACTACCCACTGGTGATGTTCCAGCAATTGAGATCCAAATGAACAGTGGTGCTATCAGGACACTAGACGGGGAGATTGCGGGAGATGAGCTGGAGGGAGACGCGATCAACTATCAAATCCTGCTAGGAAAGATTGACGCTCTGCTCGATAGACTAAAACTAGACGCTTAGATATAGATGTCGAAGGCCCCTGAGATGCTTGTTCTCGGCTGGCGGCAGTTGTACTGACTGCCATGAACGTTCAAGAGTGAACGTCTGCATGTTGCATCTTGAGCTCCGTGGGCCGCGAAATCAACAGTGCAGACTAAGTAATGGCAGGAATGAATGCTCCATGTCCTAGCCTAGCATGTGTTTCGTCTCGGGAATTGTCACCCAGACTCCAGGGGAATGGTCAGCAGCGCAAGAGACCCTATCATTAGCGCCTGTTTTAGGAGGTTATAACTTAACTCAAGTGATGCGAAGCGAAATGAATCTTCGATGAGCTAGAAAATGGGATAATGCTGAGTACACTGACAATGGCATACGAGGATCTTCTGAATCCCATATGATGCACAGCCATGTTCTGGAAGGAGCCGCGATCCTCATGGAACAAAGTTTCTTTGACGGGCGCCATTTGAACAAGCCTTTGCGGGAGGGGCCGGTTTGGTTCCTTAGTGTCCTGCCACTTCTGGATTTCATTGGGATCTTGCCATCACCACTTCCTCGCCTAGGAACCTACACTGCACTCACTCTTTTGCTGGCTTGTGCCCAACGCCATCTCAATTGCCGACACGTTTGTCTAGATCGCGGAGCCAATGCTACGGTTGATATCATGATGAACACGCTCGTTCAATCCTTTCAGTTGCCATAGTCGGGGGATATTGGGGTCACACGGACTATCAGCAGTCGCCTCAACGTAAGCTCACGGATCACCTATCGATCGTGAGCTTCACTGCTATAACTTTCAATCGTACCCTCACTGCCCGGGGAGCTCATGGTCTTTAGTCATAACTTCGCAATGACTTTTACACGATCTTTATCCGCCATGAGCCTGTCCTGGTCCGCCTCTCTCCTTCTCCTGGTGTCGTTCCTCTCACTCATCGACTGCACATCGACAAGAGATACGCAGTATGTACAGGCAACAACAAGCTCTGGAGAAACCGTATACCTTCCCGACGATAGGAAACCAGCGTTGTATACTCAGGATTTTGGGGATTGCCTGGGAGGTTCTCTGATTACCGTCACACGATTCGATGCTGCATACTACCAAGATAATATGACAGTGCTGTTTCATTTGGAGGGCAACACGCATGTAGCCAACGAGAGCCTTATGAGTACACATCCCTATCATGTCGTACCAAGCTGCTTGCTTATCCCAATCTTCTAGTGTACATTGGTGTCTTTGCCTACGGCGAGTCTCGATTTGACCTGACCTTCAACCCTTGCAATGCCCAGATATACAGGTGAATAGGGTCTGTATCGAAGTGTCTATGCAGTACGCTAATGCGAGCTAGCCTATGCCCCATGAACCGTAGTGTCCCAATCGAGGCCAATGGCATCATTCCTGTCTCTCAATCCGACGTCTCCGGTATACCTCCGATCGCATTAAGTATACCAGATTTCGAAGGGCAAGCAATTCTCCGTATCTTCGGCAATTCGACAGAGACGGAAATTGGGTGCTATTCAGCGGGGGTAACTAACGGAGCAACCGTTTCGCAACCAAAGGCCGTGGGCACAGTACTTGGTATCTTCACCCTCGTCGCTTTGGGGGCATCTCTAGCCACAGTAGTCTATGGAAACGACATACCTACTATGCGTTCGCACTACGCTCACTCGCTTTCGATATTCGTGGTCTTTGCAGTCTTCCACCACATTTTCTACACAGGGGCCCTGTCAATGAATTGGCCGAGTGTGCTTGCAGCTTGGTGGAGCAACTTTGCTTGGAGTGCTGGCATGATTTACTCGGGGTCAATGCAGAACAGTATTAATCAATTCCTTGGGTCTAACAAAGGCAACACTAGTAGCGTTGGAGCAGCAAGTACAGGAGCTTCCGCTAACGATCTTGGTGGAGGCTATGAGCTTTCGCAAATCTACAAACGATCAAGCTTCAATTTGTTTGGTCGATCAAACTGGGAAAACCATCTGAAAATGTTGAGAACCAGAGACATAGAAAGACACATCGCCAAGCGGGCACTCGCCAACTCGTCAGATGGTTACTCTTGGTATGGTAAACCCGTCAAGCCAGGTTTGCCAATACCCGGTAACTATTCCGGATTCGCTGGAACACTATCCGACGAAGGTATCCCAGCTTCGAACGCCTTTATGACTGGATTTCTATGGTTCCTAATTCTGATTGTTCTTATTGCCGTTCTGATCACGGCAATCAAATGGACAATCGAAGGCTTGAGCAGGATCAATTTGATGAAGACACAAAGACTCTCGTATTTCAGAGCTCATTGGGTTTCATACATTGCACAATCTACTCTCCGTGCTTGTTTCATTGGATTCTTCATGATGGTATTTTTGGCCTCTTTTCAATTCTCTTACAAGACCTCGGCCGGGCCTACAGCAATTGCAGCTATCATCTTCATCATTTTCTTTGTAGGGATGTTTGGTGTCGTCGGATATGCATGTTTCTACCGACTTCGATTCGGACATTATGAGGCAGTGCCAGACAGGCTACATATTGAAAAGAGAAAGCTCGTCGGGCCTGTCCCATGGTATGGATATGGGCTCGAAAGCCACAGATCCGAGAAATCCGAGCCAAAAGCTTCCGCTGGCTCAGTTCCTTGGCTGCGAGTCCATTACATCGACCACAACCTCGAACGGGTTGGGGTGCATCAAGACGAAATGTACATTAGGAAATTTGGTTGGCTAGCTTCACGATTCCGAAGAACAAGGTGGTGGTTCTTTGCCTTGTGGTTAGGCTACGAATTCATCCGAGCCTGCTTCTATGGGGGAGCCGCTGGTCAGCCGATGACCCAAGTATTCGGTTTGCTGGTAGTAGAAATAATTGCTCTGGTCATCATTGTGCAATTGAAGCCTTTTGAAGGTGCTCGTCTCAATGCTTTGATGGTCTATCTACTTGGCTTCAGCAAAATCTCCACGTTGGCCCTGTCCGCAGCTTTCGACGTTCGCTTCAACCTCGCACGAATCACCACGACAGTCATCGGTGTTGTCATCATTGTGATACAAGGCATTCTGACCATTGTCCTCATGATCGCAATCGTCATCGGCGCCATCTCAAGCTACATGTCGGTCACCCGTAACAATGAAGGCTTTCGACCTCGGAAATGGGAGAAAATCCGGCAACGATACTTCGCTCACATCGAGAAAACTGCTCCCGATATTCCTCCTCCACCTCCACCTCCGCCAGAAGAGCCTAAAGGGCCATACTTCAACGTCGCCTCCGTACGCCGTCATCCAAAAATCGAAGATGAAGATGAAGATTTCATTGGTAGCATCCACGACCCTCTAGGCTCTCGCGTCACAGTTGCTGGCCCTGCTTCCCGTCCTCACACTGCTCGCCCCAGTCGTGCGAATAGCGTGCATGATCAACTTGACAGACAACACACCAGTACCCCCTTTGGTGCCCGTGTACACCGCGCCAGTTGGAGCACCCATGATTTCAACAATCATCAAGATACATCCAATCCTAGTTCACGGATTGATCATAGCACTCGCAATTCTCGCATATGGAGTGCTTCAGATATCCGGCCAAAGACGAGCGACGTTAATTTGAGAAAAACTGGACAGCAGAGAGCAAGGACACCACTAAAGAACGAAGGAGACCTTGATGTCAGGAAGTCAAGACACGGCAAGGAGAAGGAAGACGTTCTTGACGAGCGCCAAAGCGAGGAGCAAGCGGAGTCGAAGGAGGCATCGAGAGAATAGAGATTACGACTTCACGATCGGATCACAATCACAGGATATCCGTCTCCTCAAGGAGTTTATCATATTATGCAGACACCAGCTATGGCCAAGACAGCAACCCACCCAATTACGCCCGGTTATTGACTAGAACGCATTACATAGAGATTTTTCACAGCATAGCGAACAGGCGTCTTGATCGTCGACTTGGGTACAGGATTATCTTAGAAAGAAGCGGATGCTGCTTCTTCTCACCAAGAAGAGACTTGGGTTCAGTCACGACGACTCCGCTTGGGAGAGTTCACGAAGTCCAATAGAAGGGACTTTCGGGAATGCATATAGTTTAGCAGAATAGATCTAATCGACAATTTTACATGCACTTTGGCTTCTTTTTTCTTTCAAGTGAAGAAGCACTCTTCGATATGCGGCTTCTCCACGAGGCCTTTAAAGTCAAAGCTCCCTATCATTTTGATGTGAAATTTCCCACGAGTCTGTCATTGAAGGAACGCCAACCCGACATGCACTGCATATCTGAGCCAGGAGCCTTTGAGACACGGATACAAGCATGCAAGATACCTGCGAATCTGCCTGAGGGTAAGATCGATGACCCATAGCTCCTTAGTGCGATTTTGAACTCGAGGTTGGGTGGAATCGATACTCTTTGGAATTGACATGCTCTACTGCTATGGAATCAAAATAACGAAATTGGAGATTTCAGCAAAAACAGGACATGATGAGAGTGTTCGTATGTATGTTTTGGAAATTGTTAGCATACTCAAGACATATATTGGGCATGTCGGTTGTTTGCTGATAGATTCAGGAAAATTGCCAAAGGGAAAGAGGTCTGGAGATTGTGTGTGGTTCTGGATTTCTCGAGACAGTATTACTCTGTTCTGATTAAGGGGCGCTTCTGATAGATTGACTATTACTTACAACGCTTATGATTATGAGCTATTTTCGCTTTTAGGGAAGATGATTCAATTCCAGCCAAATTCTGCGACGCAATGACTTTACGAAAGTAGTTCGTTGGGGTAGATTTCAGACCTCTCCGACTTGTTGCAATATTCGTATCATTTTCTCTGAAAGCTTGCCAAAACTGTAGCGATTACGTCTAGGAGGCCACACCCAGCAGAGGTTCAGTGTCCTATCATTGAGATGGAAAGTTCTGTGAGCGTCGTGACGAGTAGGCGAGCTGCTCAAGGCTTGGTATTAAGTACTCCTCTCATTTTGCTCTATGGTTTCGTCGACGGGACTGTTGTATATTTGACACCATCGCCAACTTTATATGCTATGAAGCATTCCCTCGTTGACTTTGGGCTTTATACTAATGAGCCTAAATGACCTTATACTCAATTATGTGTCAGCTTAATGGAATAAAACTTCGCTGACTAATTCAAAAGGGTACTGGCATGACGTATAAAACAGCAGCCAACGCCCAGTGGAATCTCAATCTTTCATCGAACAAGATCAGGGCATTGAACTTCAGTGAGGTTGATGAGTGTATCCTCCATCGTGCGGTCTCGGTCTCGTTGTCTTGCTATGGTAAGGATACCAGCCGAGTACTAAGATTGGAAGATCTCGTAAGCTTGTTTGGTGTCTTCACAATGGAAAGACAGTGACACCTGGGCCGGACGATATAGATCATCTACATCACAGGTCTGATATAGCGCTACCATTATGACCGCTCGAGTAGGAAAAGATTGCCAAGAAGTCTCGTTCATTACAACACAAGGACTGTGACAATTTGGAGTCTGCAAGCCGAGGTAATGTATTGAAACTGGGAGACCATAGAATTCCTGCCGGATGTATCGCCGACAGAACGAGTGACATCCAAATAAGCTCAGCAACGTCTGTCCATTACGGCGCCCAGCCGGTCGGCTGCCCGGATTTGGCCCACGCGTTCTCATAGCCTTTCATGTAGTAAGCTTCGGCTCCTTCCGTTTGGTGCGGTTCGAGGACCGTGGCTGTGGGATTCTGACGGTGGGATCTGAGAGTGCAGGAATGCCAATCGCAGGCTTGGTGTGGGGATATTGTGCATGGGGAAGTTATCAGGAGGAGTCGCGATGCCGGCATGTATGCAGAATCTCGCAGGATCGACGTCCAGTGTCTATTCAAATGTGAGGTTAGGTCAATGGTCAAGACGTTAGCCTGTGTGGTATTCTTATTTCGGACAAAGCTCTTTCAAAAACATTTTCTGCAGCTCGTAAAGAAATTCGCCGTCCACTAGTAGCAGGCCGGGTATTACGAGGAGGTCGAGAGGGCAATCGTGAGGGCTTTTCGTTTCGCTTAGGTGATTGGTTTTTTCATTGGTCACTGATGTTACTGCAGGATCCTACGATTTCGTCATGTCTTTAGAAAGCTAACATTCTTGCAGCACAAGCATCCAGCCGCGCCACTCAAAAGTTTTGCAAGTTGATACGCAGCTTCAAAAGACATACCTCTGTATCGCACTCTGGCATGCCATGCCATGCTCTTTTCACATACGCCAGACAGGACGTTGTTGGAAGATATTCGTCGTTCTGGGATTCATGAGGTCTCATGTTCTGCACGCTAGTTGTGAGCCTCGCTGTACATCCCTGTAAACTAATTTGCGGTAAGGCGAGGATCGGAGCTTTGGTCTTGCGCTGCGCATGATTGCTCGAGCCCTACAGAGACGAGATTGCCAATTTGAGAGTAATCGACCGTTATTTTTGACAGGTGTGGATCTCGGAGGAATGTGGGATTGCCGCTGTCAGAGATTCAGAGGAGAGGAACCACGTCCGCATGATGGCATCCCGATCGCAGGCTCAGGCTCAGCAAATTGAGGTGCCGGCACTTGGCCAGCTTGGGTTGATAGACTTCATCTGGCAAGTGCCATCCCGCTTGGCCGCACGCTTCCAACCGATGCGGAGAGCACTGAGGTCTGGATTGGAAGTGCCTGGTGATCTGCAGATGGCGGTCCATGTGGGAGATGGGCGATGACCGTTTTTGGTGCATGGGCATCACTGGGCAGGCATCTCCCAGCTCCCCGGCTCTGGCTGATCAGGGGCAGCGCAGGTACTTGCGAGGTACATCGACGGGACTTGGTGTGTCTGGCCGACGACACACCTGGCTGGCCCGGTGTCGACGATTCGACGGTCAAGCGGTGGGCAGTACAGTATCCGTCTTATTGAGATGAGGGTGTGAGGCAGGGCCGTGCGGCCAGGAAGTCATGAGAGAGTACCTCGTAAGGACTGGCGGAGGGGGGCGAAGAGAGAGGTACCAGGCGAGGATCGGCGCGATGGATTGCCCACGAAAGCGAAAGCGTGCGCTGTCGATCATCCCAGGGCGATCACCCGGGCCGGTAGATGCTAAGAGGGGACCCAAACAATGCACCAATGCAAGCCACAGGGCCGTACGGAGCCCCCCATCGTCACGATTGTTGCCGTTCTGGCGGGTGTGCAGATCATAGGCGTAGACCCGGTATAGGCTAATAGGACATGGCCACCAGTTGATGTAGAGGGCCGATGGTGGTGGTGGTGGGCGACAGTGACCAGGAAGTGCGAAGTGATCAGTAGCTTTTGTTCCCGTGGATTTCTCATGCTGGGCTGAGAGTCGAGATGGAGGATGGAGGATGGAGGCTGATTGGCTCTGGAGCTCGACCGCTGAATCTGACACAACCGAGGTCATTCTGGCAGTATCATTATTCGCAAGTCGCCTTGCCACTGACGACCCTTCCAATTCTTCACCCCCGTCCGACACATCTTCACCTCCACCTCACTAAAGTAGTTGCAACCCCTTTGACGCGCGCCTGCCCCGTCCTCACGACCCTGCAAGTGGCTGACCGCGACAGCGCTCCCTGATCGCCCCGCCATCTGAGGCTAGACACCACCATCGAACTGGCACCAAAAGGCGTTGGTGCCAGGCCGCTCCGTTCCCAGCTGCCTAACCGAGCACCCTCACCCTCACCTCTCTCGACTTGACCCTTCCGGTACGGCCAGCAGAGCCATTCAGCAAAACATATCCCCCGTGCTCGACACTCGTTCGTCCTAGCCCTGTGCCCAGCAAAGCCACGCAGAGGCAGGGCCGAAGGAGACCCCGTCAACACCCCGTGTCATTCGTCAAGCCGAAGCACGTTGGAAGATCTACGTGCCCCGGTGCCCCGTCATCAACGTAGGATCCAAGAGCCGGGTCCCTAGCAGTCTAGCAGTCCATCGGCATACCTGATCCTTAGCCCACTGCTCCCTGGTTGTGGAGATCGCGTGGGACGACTGCGTACTCTGGTCACGGTCCCACCCCATCTGTCGACACCTCCCCAGGCCGGGCACACAGGCGAACACTAGCGAGCTGTTGTCTGTCGACTTTCTAGGCCCTGACCCTTGTAAGTTTGGCGTTTCTTTGCTGTTGCGGTGTTTGGATGTACTGTGCGGCTGCGGTCATCTTCGTACCTTCTTACACCCATATCCTGCGCGCACTGGCCCTTTCAAGACACTGAACTCCGTCTGACTTTCTGCGGCTACTCGCCTTTCTCGAGTCTCGAGAGCTTTGACTGACGGCTCTGCGCGTTGAAGACATGAATCTATCGAATCTCGTTCATAGAACACATACAAATACTCGGCCAGATAGCACTTCAAGTTCGAGACCATCTTCCCCTTCAGAGCCTCCCATACGCCTTCGTAACGACCACAAGCAAGATATGACTGCCCTCGTTGCCAGCCCATACATCAGCCAATCAAGATATACCAGATCTCCTCAGCCTCCACCGTCGCCACCAGACGACCCAAATATCCTTCGCACCCTGCCTTCCATACAGAGCCTGATTGCAATGGAAGTTCCTCAGGGCAATCAAGACGAGCAGTGTCAGTCTCTCCAATTCTGCAAAAGGCCATGAAACTCATGATGTTTGCAGTGGAAGCAGAAGGGCAACCGGTGCAACACCAACCACCCCCAAGGGGGGATCATCAACACTCGGGGCATCGATCACAAAATTACAATCAGCCAGCCGTGAGCAACCCTACAGTACCGCCATCACCTCCAATTGACCCACAGCTTGGTTTTGACGTTCGTCACCAGTCTCCTTCTGCCACATCTTCGCACTCCTCAACCTCCGCCCCCCAGTATCTTGGTGGGGCGATTAACAACGTAGAGCCTCACCAGCAACGCCAGCAGCCTTTTCCGCCCACCTCACAGCCCGGAAATATGATGCCTTCCCAACCGCCGTATCAGAGTTCCCCGTATCCGCCATCGCCCTCGGCAGCATCTAATTACTCATACCCTTCACCAGCGCACCCGAATAACTTTCCCGGAGGTCCAGCCATGTACAATCAAAGACCGCTCCCGAACAATTTCCCACCGCCTGTCCCCAATGCGGCGAACCCGCCGGTATCGAGTTCTCAGGAGGCGTCTCCAATAGACCCCAACAATTCCAATCAGTTTCAACATCAGCATCATCACTACATCGCCCAGTCGTCAGCGACCAACTTCACTGGTCAATCGCAAGACCGCTACGTGTGCCAAGTATGCAACAAAGCGTTCTCTCGACCCTCCAGTCTTAGGATCCACAGTCACTCACACACAGGCGAAAAGCCATTTCTCTGTCCCCACAAGGGATGTGGCAAAGCGTTTAGCGTTCGGAGTAACATGAAGAGGCACGAGCGAGGCTGTCATGGCGGTGGTAGCCCTGCAAGTACATAGAATGACCACACGGTGAGCCACTTACGAATGCGAAGCGACGTGTGTACGACGATTGGACATGAATTTCCCTTTTCAGTGGTTAGAGGCGCTTCATGCTTTATGCTATCCATGTTTATACCCTTTTTGTGCATCCAGATGGTGTTCTCATGGCGCGAATCGACCGGGGAAACGGAAAGCAAATGTCAAGCGAGCATGTTCGTATGAGGCAAGGACGATTTTGCGGCTGTTGGCATCATAAGGTGTTGATCACAGTGATATTACTGCAGCAAAAAAGCTAGTCTTTAGTCGGAGAGTGTTTCAAAAGCAGATTGATGGCGCGTATCGTCCTGAAGATCCACCCGCCTCCAACGTTTACTCTTCAGGTTTCTTCGTTCAGCTTAGCAGATTCATTATTGGCGGAAATAAGTTCTTCAACCAGATGCAGGCCTGCAACTGCAATTACATCTTCAGCCTCCAATGCGTACCTGCATCGCCCCGCGCCTTCTCCCGTAGCATGTGCATGGGACTACCGAAGCAAAGGTACGCACGGACTTTAACTCTCTATTCTTGCTACTTATCTTTCACTCTCTCCCATCTCCGAACGAGTCCGGACAGTGTCTCATCAACTCGGCGTCGCGTGTATCGCGCGAAGAGAAAACAAAGCACAGCGCCTTGTCGTTTGAGCCTCATTCGAAGCAAAATAAGGGAGTGGGACTCTCACGATAAATTTGCGTTGCACGAGTCTTGGCTGTAATACGAAAGCGAAGGGCCGTGTGGAGCAACAATGACAGGGAGGTCACTATGCATCTCCTCAAGTTAGAGGAGTAATACGCTTATCAGCTAATCACAGTGTCAGATCCCCTATCTAGACTTTCCACATATTGGCATTGGCAGCACGAAGTCCTTCATTTAGACGCATATACGCGTTCTTTCCCTCCTCCACTATGGATCGGCCCAGCCCTCGACTGAGTGAAGATATTCCTTGCAATTGCAACCAATCGCATCTGGTCTCATCACTCTGTCTCGATTCATTGCATTATCGAGATCGTTTGCCAACACATCATGCGTTTTGGAAGCATCACAAATCCGCGTGATTATTATCTACGAGCCCAGTGAGAGGTCCAAGCGCAAGCTCTTCAGCAGTCTCGACCTACTTGCCTCTCAAACCATGAGCTCGTTCTGACGCTGATTGCGCAAGCAGAGCGGTGGGCCCACCGCATTTTGAGCTCGTTATAGCTTCGAACGGGCGTGGCAAAATGCAATTGTTGGTCAACACCCATTTGCCTATGGATCCACATGACGGAAAGGCTTTTCAGTGTGATACAAGCAGAGCTGTAGATCCTGCAGCCGGGAACAGCAAGAGGTTGGCCCAGGTCGGTAGTCCCTTCAGCCGCAGATGCAGGGCAAATCTCCAGACCTGGAAAGAATTTACATTCCTGCAGACAGTGAGATAAGCAGGATAGATCGGAAGCCTGAAGAAAGGGTAGATCAAGAAGCAGAGGTTACGGTCTTGAGATGATGCGCGCCATATCAGGAAGACACTCAAGCTACAGATGGCGCTAATGCCGAAGCTCCAAAGTCCAGACACGCCGCAACAGCGAGAACTAGCAAATCTTAATACATCACTTCTCAGCGACTGATATGGATGCTACTGGATTTATTGCAGAGCCTGGGTGGAGCAATGTAATATGACTACAAAAATAAATCTGGCGATCGAGATATGCTCTCACTTCTAGGACTACTCTGGGCATACAGTTTACGACAGAGTTTTTGACATAGTCAATCGGCAATCGAGCCATGAGGACCGGAAGGGCAGGGACGTCGCAAGTGTGAAAAGATTCTAGACCGTACTTCGAGGGGCAAACCAGGGTTGGCTGCACGTGACGCCATAGCACAGGACCGACGATCAGGGTGTTGGATACGAGGGCCGCGAAGGGTATACCAGATAAGCGAAATCAAAAGTATGTTTCTAAGGACAGGGGAATGGTGCAGAAAACCACGTGTTAAAGCAGACTATTGGCAGAAAACGATGCTGGTATGGCCATGGCAGACAGGGGCATACCGACTAAGCGGAGCTGCATGATCTGAGAGTATTATACAAGGTGATGCACCCGCTTCTTCCAAACGCTATGGGGCAAAAGTTGGGACGGACGGTAAAGTTCGGACACTGAAAATAAGAAAAGCAGCTGCATAGTCTGTGGGTCTGTCTGTACTGGTTTACTTGCAATCGCTTATGGATATCAAGAGCGACCGTGGCTGCAGGTGGCGGTTTGCTCTCGCGGTTTGCCGTCTTCATCGAGATCCGGTTGCTCCACAGCAGCAGCCTTTGTCGCTACACGGAATCACTCTGGCGTGCGAGCCTTGCAGCTCATCGTTCCCCCATCGACCTGGGCTCCTGTGATGCTCATCTGCCAACTTTGAGGGACCATTTTTTCGCTCGTGTGCGTTCCCCTCTCTTTCTCGAGTAAGTCGAGAGAATCTTCCAAACTTTGCAGAAGGATCTGCTGCCGAGGGAAAATTGGCAGCGGTGAATTATTCCCAGTGGGCCATCCATATTGAGCCTCACCAATACAGAACCCTACAGTCCAGAGAACTACCAAGGTACGAGCATGAGCATGGCACATATAGCATTACAATCTCCCAATCCTGATGATACATTTCCTCCCTACATAGATACATGTCCCACAGAAAAGAAAAAACCAACCGGGCCTGGGTTCCCTCATAAGCTTGCGCTCAAAGCTTGCGCTCTCGTCTTTGCTCTAGCGGGTATCCAACAAAACAAATGCTACCCTCACAAGGCCATTAAGACAAAAACGTCCATCCCGAACGACCTTGAACTCAGCCCATATTACGCCCAAGCTCTTACAGCAGAAAGACATACGTATTTGCACATAAATCCCCACACAGATATTCCATAGACGAAGGGCATTTCCACCGGAGAAGAAACCCCCTCTCTCTCCGCCGTCACCGTCTACCATGATGATGCGATCCCCTCCCCGCGCCGCTCCTCCCGTCAACTCGTCTCTCCAGTCCCTCAACCCTGGCGCGGAACCCCTTGACGATATCCCGGATATGCCTCACCTTGTCGAACTCGACCTCGAGCTCGTCGATCTGGCGCAGGATCTCGCGAAAGCGGGCGATTTCGGCGTCGGCGGCGGCGATGGAGGAGGCGGCGCGGGAGGATTGGTGCGAGGTGGAGCGTTGGGTTTGGGCTGTGAGCTGCGGGGGGTTGGGTCATTAGCGATAATATATGTATGTGATGGGGTTGATGCGAGGAATAGCCGCATGAGGGCATGGAGGGTTGGAAATCAAATTCCAATGGATCCATGTCTTGCTCCCCATTTCATGATTGCAAACGAAGAAATTGACCAAAAACATACATGATCAACCCTCCCCTGTATCGCCCCCATCAACCTCTCAAAATGACTCCCCAGCACCGCCAAGCTCCCCGCATCAAGCAGCAACCTATTCCCTCCACCACCACCCGCCGAGCTCGCCGCGCTCGCAGCCCGGCTCGTACTGGCAGAACTGCGGGCGTGCCCTCGTCCGCGCGAGGACGTCGTGCTGTACGTATAGTGAGGCCCGGCGCCGCCGCTGGATGAGAGGGCGATCTGTTGGTGTTGGCGCAGGATGTGCAGTTCCGAGGCGGAGAGACCGAGTTGCGAGTCCGGGATTGAGGAGGGGAGGGTGGATGGCATTGGTGGAATTGTGGGATGGGGAGAGGAAGTATCACATTGTTGGATGGGGGGGTTGAGTAGGGGGGCGTGGGTGCATGGTTCGTTTTGATCTGTATATGTAGGATGGAATGAATTGTTTGTCCTTTTGGGTTTGTTGTCGCTGGAGATGGGTGGTTTCGTTCTATGTACGTTTGACGGGGGGTTTGTTCAAGAGTGGAAGGGGACAATATGTATGTTGGGCAGCAGAAGGAGCTCTCCGGAAGTTGGGCTGTCGCGAGTGGAAGCTGGTGGATGTAACGTGAGATGGGGACCAATCGTTTTGCGTAGGGCTGAGGATTTAGCCTCAATTTCACTTCGGGCAGCTGCTCTAGTGCTTTTCGATGATTGAGGTGTTTGATTGATCGCATTTTCGCAGGATGCTGCGCCATGCATGTCATCGCAACAACGTGTGTGGGGATGCGGGACATGGTGTTTGATCACACTGCTTTGCTTGCATTCACGTTGAAAGTACTTTCACGGGCCTCGGGCTTGAGATTGGAGAGATCGGAGATCGTACAATGCGCCATCCCAGTTGAGGTGAAGACATCAATCCGGCGAAGTACACTCGGCTGCTATCAGTATTGGTTGATACTTGCTTCGTCATTCCTACTTTG
>JAABUI010000559.1_pt1 | contig 26224 bp, 30 predicted proteins | sample 5559111 | NCBI WGS metagenome assembly JAABUI01 (sample SAMN10711870, study PRJNA513365) | rock metagenome | isolation source: Antarctica rocks | place: Antarctica: Victoria Land, Buttleship Promontory
ATCTCACTCGTAATGAGAAGGTCGTCGGTTCGATTCCGACAGGCGGCTCCACATATCCCCTGGTCAGGCTGTTTTCCGAGGCCGGCGACACCGGGGGTGCGGGATGCGTGGTAGCTACGTGGTAGCCAGTGGGTTCAGCCGTGTGGACGATTCTGGACGTTCTCGGCGCGGGGGCCAGCGACCGGACGCGGGAGACACCGCGCCGGCCGCACACATCACCACTATGAACACGAACCGGTCCGATCTCCCCGGCCCCCGCGCGCTGCGTTCCGCCGGGTACGCCACCCCCACCCCTCCCGAGGTGGCCCTGCACGCCGCCCAGGAGCACCTGGTCGCCGTCGAGCACGCCCTGGCCGAAACCCATGAGGCGCTGGACGCGATAGCCCGCGAGCTCGCCACCGCCCCCGCGAGCTCGCCACCTGACGCGCTGACCACCGTGCAGGTCGCCAGCGTTCTGTCCTTGAGCCGGGCCACGGTCGCCGAGCTGATCCGGCGTGGTGAGATCGCCTCGGTCAAAATCGGCGGCTCGAGGCGTGTATTCAGGGCCGATCTCGATCATTACATCGCCGAGCTGCGGGCTGCGTCGTGACCAAGGCGGCGAACGGCCGCTCGAGCATCCACCGCCGGGCTGGGTCGACGGGGTGGGTCGGCTGGGTCAGCTTCGGCACGGATCCCGCCACCGGGAAACGCCGCCGCAAAAAGGTCACCGCGGCGACCAAAACCGAGGTGGCCAGGAAGGTGGCCAAGCTGGAGGCGGATCGGGACGGCGGGTACACCGGGACCGGCGCGGTCACAGTGGCCGAGTGGCTGGACCTGTGGATCGCGAGCAAGGCCGCCTCGGTCCGGCCGAAAACGATTGTTGGCTACGGGGTGGACCGGGCGCATATCGTCCGCGCTCTCGGCGCCGTCGAGCTGACGAAGCTCACCCCCGAGCACATCGAGGCGATGTACGCGGAGATTCTGGCCTCCGGGTGCGGCCCGGCGACCACCACGCACGTACGCGCCACCCTCTCCGCGGCCCTCAATCAGGCCGCAGCCAGGGGCCGGATCGCCCGTAACCCGGTGCCGGCCGCGGTGAGCCCCAGGTTGGTATCGGCTCGGGTCGAGCCGCTATCGGTGGCCGAGACGCGGCGGGTGTTGGACGCCGCGACCGGGGGGCGCAATGCCGCCCGGTGGGCGCTGGCGCTGTTGGTCGGCCCGCGCCAAGGTGAGGTCTTGGGTCTGAAATGGGAGGACGTCGACCTCACCGCCGGCACGCTGCGCATCCGCCGATCGCTGGCCCGGGCCCCCTGGCAGCACGGCTGCGGGTCTGTCCCGTGTGGCGGCAAGCGGGGCGCAGACTGCCCGGCCAGGCACGGTGGCGGCCTGGTCATCGGGCCGGTCAAAACGACCGCCGGTGAGCGCACGGTGGCACTCCCAGCCGGGCTGACGGCGATGCTCCGGGCCCATCGCACCACCCAGGCGGCCGAGCGGCTGCGGGCCGGCAGCCTCTGGCGCGATTCCGGGCACGTGTTTACCTGCGAGCGCGGTGGTGCTCTGGACCCACGGCGGGACTGGGCCGAGTGGAAAAAGCTGCTGGGGGCAGCTGGGGTGCGGGATGCCCGGTTGCACGACGCCCGCCACAGCAGCGCCACTTTTTGCCTGCTGGACGGGGTCGACCCGGTGGTGGTGATGGCCCGGCACGGTTGGGAGAGCCGCGTGATGCTCGATCGCTACCAGCACGCGGTCAGCGCGGCCCAGCAGCACGCTGCTGCGAAGACGGATGCACGGTTCTTCGGCGCTGGCTGAGGCCGGGGTGAGTCTGCATATTGTACATTGCCAGTAACGCTCGGTTCGGGCATGAACTGTGCGCTTAGCTATTGCAAACCCGCATAAACGGGCCTAGGATGAATAAAAATGCAGTAGTCAGACGTAGACGGAGATGAACCGATGCAACCCGACATAACGACTCCGGCGGTGATGACTGTCCGGGAATATGCGGACGCCACCGGTCAGACGGCCGCCGCGGTCAGAGCTCAAATCGTCGCCGGGACCTGCGCCGCCGACGTCGTGATTTTGCGCAAGCCCGATCCCGGTCGCCCAGGCGGCCGTCCTCGCTATGGCATCACCCGGGCCTCGGTCGCTCGCCTCCTCGGCGAGGCTGCGCCGTGAACCGCCGCGTGATCGCTGCGGCGCTGGCCGGGATGCCCCTCGCCCTCGCACTCGGTACCGGGACGGCGGCGGCGGCCCAGCCGGCGGTCGCCCCTCCACTCAGCGCGATCACCGCACCGATCACCTCCGCCCCCACACTTCCCGGAGTGGTCGGGTGGGCTTTCGATGATGCGACGAAACTCGTGGCAGTCTCCTGCGCGCGGACAACAACTCGTTCGGCTTGGGTCATGCCCCTCGCCCAGCTCGACCTGCTCAGCGGCGGGCACGCCGGCTTCTCCAAGACCGTCCCCATCATCGACACCGCCGCCGGGCTCGTGGAATGGGCGGCCTACGGAACCGACCCGAGCGTCCCGTTGCTGCGCTCCGGCTGCCTCACATCCGCGGGTCAGCGTGCGCTCAACTGGGGCGACCCGGTGATCAGCGAGAGGGCCACCGTTCGCCCGCCGGCGGCCGGTGCCCCGCTGTCGATCCTGCCGGGCGAGCCGGTCACCACCCCCATCTATGCGGCCGGGCCCCCCACCACGGCACCCGCAACCACGGCACCCGCAACCACGGCACCCGCAACGGCCGCGCAGACCCCGGCGGCACCGGTGTACACCGGCACCCCGGGCTATTCTGCGGCCCCCAGCCAGAGCACATCCGACACCGGGGGCGGAACCCCTTGGGGCGCCATCATTTTCGGGATTCTCACGTTGTTGTTCGCCGCCGTGTCCCGGCTGACCTCATGGCGGGTCCGCCAGGACGACGCCAAGGACACGATCCCGGTGCGCGGCCATCTGTACGGCGGGTTCGCCGCCCTGGCCGGGCTGATCAGTGCCAGCAGTGCCCCTACCTCGATAGGTGGTTTTCTCGGGGCTGCGGTGTTGGCGGTGCTCGTTGCGCTCGTGCTCAGCGCGCAACGCGCCGCGTCGAGCGGGTTCAAGGTGAGTGTGGTGGCCTTGGCCCGGACCGCCCGCACCGATTGGCCGGGGGCGGGCGTTGGCGCTGGCATCGGGTTCATCATCGGGTACATCGCGGGCAGCGGTGTGGTGAGCCCGGCCGTGCTGTACGGCATCCTCGCCGGTGCGGGCATAGGGATCGGGGCCGCGCACCTGCGCCAGACCCACGCCAGGGTCGCCGGATGGCGGATCGACGCCGCCGCGGTGGCCGACATTCTCGGGGTCAAGGAACGCGACCTCACCGAGCTCGGTGAGGTCACGTTGGCCACGACGCCCGAAGGCGGCTTCGTGGTCACCACCCTCAACCAAGCCGCCCGCGGGCACCTGGATGGCATCGAGGACAGATGCGCCGCCGTGGCCCCGCACCTGATGATCACCCACGCCGACCGCCTGCGGGTGGACGCCGGCCCGGTGGACGCCGCGACCGCTGCACACCGCGAGGCGATGACCGGCTCCGGCGGCCTGGTCGGCGGAGCCCACGCAGGGGCCGACCCTTGGGCTGGCGGAGCACCCGCTCCGAGCACCGACGTGAACATGCACAAGCCGTCCACCGGACCTGGCGGTTCCGACGCTCTCGACCTGTCGCAGGGGTGGGACTGATATGTGGCTGTCCGAGCCCTACCCCACGTCCCCCTCCGGCGGCAGCATTCAGGACCAGGTCACCGCCTATCTGTCCGGATTGGTGCCGCCGGACCTGGTCGATACCGGGATCAGCGCTTTTTTCACCGTCACGACGGTGATCTTGGCCGCACTCGGGTACCACCACTTCCGCCGCGGGAAATGGCTCTCTGGTTGGCTGAGTGGCCCGAGCGCGGTGCTCAGCTCCCTCATCGCCGCGCGCTACGGGGTGAGCGGATTGCCGGCCCTGTTCGGAGTCGACCCCTTCTCCCGCGATCCGAAATCTCTGTTCGCGGCCGTCGTTGTGGCCCTGCTGGCCGCCGTCCTGGTCGCCGGTGCCGCCTGGCCTGTTGCTGCGCATGCGTCTGCCTACCGGGGCAGTCCGATCACCCCGCTGGATCTGAGAGAGTGGGCGCAGGCTGAGAGGTTGCACGCCGGGGGCGGCGCGGCGGCCGGTGCCGCGGTGGGATGGATTGCGTTCGATCCACTGCTGTGTGTGGCCGGGGCCGTGATCGGGCTGCTGGTCACCGCCGTGGTGGTGACCCTGCGCGGAACGGCTGCACGGTCTGCACCAACACAGCCTCCGGCTGCACAGCCGGAACACCGGCGCCCTCCGGTGGTGCCACCTACGGCTCACCAACCCCCGGTCGTCTCCGACGAAGGGTGGTGAGCACCATGGCCGCGTCCCCGCTGTCCGGCTGGCTGCCGGATGAGATCGAGTCCCTGAACCACGTCCAGCAGGTGCTGGACCGCCGGCTGCTATACATCCGCCGTGCGCGGGAGCGACAGGTTGCCGAAGCCGAGAGGGAACAGGCCCTGGCCGCGGCCGGGCTGGATGAGACCCTGTTCCAGGCCTGGGCCGCCGGGGGGATGCACCCGCGGCGCGGTATTGCCGTGGAATTGGCACTGGGCGAACAGCTCGTGGCCCTACCACCGGGGTACGCCGACGTGACCGACCGCCCACGGCTCATCAGCAAACTGCACGGCGCGATCCCCGGCGACCCGGCAGGTGCTGACCATTGTGCAAAGCGCCGATCACAGCCGTTGCGCGGCCATCGTGGGCTCACCGACATGGCGGCCCCAGGGCGAGGCGCGCGCCATCCCGGAGGGGGTACGGGACGCCTCGGCGGTGGATGCGCGGCTGCGGGAGGACGGGCAGTGTCTGCTGGCGTGGGACCCACCCGCGCACCGGCTGCTGGTGGGAACGCTGGCGCCGTTCGAGCTGGCACTGCGGGACCGCCTGGCCGGGGTGCTCAAGCGCTCACCGTGGGAGGTGCGGCTGAGTACGCGGTGGGGTCTCGACCCGGACACCGGCGCCGGCGTGCTGGTCGAGGTCATCCTGCCCAACGCCCCCGTGCTCGCTGAGGACGCCGCGAAGGCGAGGGAGCGGTGGACGGCGATCGCCCAAGGGACCGTTGGCGGCCACTCGGGGTGGCGCGCGGAACTCGACGGGCTCACGCAGACCGTCACCCTGACGGCGGGTGCGGAGATGAACTTGCCGGAGCGTGCAGAGCCCGAGTGGGAGTTGATGGACGGCCTGCCGCGGGAGACGTTGGCATTCGCCACGGACGGGTTCTCGCAGCCCGTCACCATCGACCTCGCGACCAACGGCGGCTCGCTGGTCGCGGGTAAGCAGGGTTCCGGTAAGAGCGTTTTGTTGCAGGTGCTCCTGTACGGCGCTTTGGTCTCCGAGCTCGACATTGCCATTGTCGACCCGGTGAAGGGTGGCTCCGACTTCGCGGTGTTCGAGCCCTTCGTCCGCCCCGGTGGGTGGGGCTGCGAGTCCTACGACGAGGCACTGGCGGTGGTCGAAGGTGTCTACGCCGAAGGTCTGCGGCGCAAGGCGTTGCACAAGAAGTATGGCGTCGGTAAGTGGTCGGAATTGCCGCCCGAGGTGATCGCGGCCGAGAACATCAGGCCGATTTTCCTGGTCGTGGACGAGGCCACGTCGCTCGTGCAATCGCAATCGCCGTGGAAACCCTCCTCACCCTCGATGAGGGTCGGGTCGATGTGCTCACCGACGACGTCCTCCGCCCGGACTCCGGCAGCGGCGCTCGCATCGTCGCCGAGTGCCAACCACTGGCAGCCTGGGCGGCCTGTTAGGTACGCCTCGACTCCCTGCCCGGATGGGTGGCCACGCGCGACGCCGGCGCCTCCGATGAGGAGCTGGCGGGTGCCGCTGAGTGCGGGCTTCACCAGTGGGGTGAGACGTACGCGGCGCTCCGTCATCGGCCCGAGGGGCGGCCCGCGGGCGCCACGCTGGTCGACCCCGGCGAGGTCGTCTGGGTTGCCGCGGTGCTCGACCGCTACGCCGCCGCGCGCACCGGTGGCCTGGGTCATGACGAGGCGCTCCCGCGCGCGGTCACAGGGGATTGATCGCCACGACGGGGGTTGTGCGGCGAACCGTGACTGCGTCGTCGCGGACCCTCAAAAGTAGCTCCATCGGATAGCCGGGCTGGCAGCAAACCAGCTCGAGCAACGGTATGGATTCGCGGTCCAGGCGCAACGCCGACACAGTGATGCTGGAGCCCGGGCTGGGCACCCCGGCGCCGTCGATCCGGGTTACAGTGCGCGCGTCGAGGTCGAGGTGGTGAGCCGAGCTCGCAGTCGTGACACACCAACGACCGGTATCACCGTCGTGAAGGCGGCTTGGCGGGATCACGCCCCGATCGTGCCCGGCACCCCCGACGATTTCGGGCGGCACGCGGTGCGATAGGGCTACACGCGGCAGCGAGATGGAGGTGGGAACACCTACCTCGGCAGCGTTGGAGGCTTCGACCGGAAGGGCGAAGGTGAACATCCCCGCAGGGGCTTCTCCCGTCCCGGCAGGGGCGCCCGGGGACGGAGCGAGCGCAGCGACTGCCGGAAGGCGTGAGCGCAGCGACCAGAGGACGAGGAGTGTCGCGGCGGTGTCGTACCGAAGGCAAGAGAACGGGCCGATGCGGGCAGCCACGCGGCGACCTCTTACCGGGTACGGAACCCAGCGGAATGATGATGCCAACGGTGTGGGAGGAGCTCTGTGGGAAGGCTACATTGGCTTGGCTTCGCTGGACGCCTGTCCGGCCTCGCTACGCGCCAATGTAGCACTAGCATACTCTTCCAAACTGGTGGATAATCATGCAGCTGAGACCGCTCCGGAAAGACAGCACCCAGGCCCCCGAACGGACGGTCCCGGCCACGGTCCACACCCGCACACACCCGACCCCGGACGCCCCGCCACCACCACCGGAACGACCACGCCCCGTCCCCGGTACGCACCGCCGCGCGGAGAAGGATTTGGATGTCACGGTTGAGCTGAGGTTGCGGCTGCCGCCGTGTCGAGGTTGGGGTCAAGGTTGCGGTGGCCGAGGCTCGAATTGAGCCGCGGCAGGGGACACGCCACTTTCGGTGATCGGGGAAATAGGGTCACGCGGTTTTCGATCGGAGCGTGTGTCGGGGATGGCCGTGTTTGGTAGATCAGCGTGAGTGAGGTTCCGGCCGGCGCCGGCCGCGGGCGTGCGCGCATGTGCACACGTAGCAAGCTTTGCTTGACGCGGTGCTGCCTCCGCGCTTCCCTCGAGGTGTGGACGGCGCTCTCGAGACAGGACCCATGATGGCTCGGCGGATAGCCAACGTCTTCGGCCTCAGCGACGATGAGCTGGGGGAGCTTTTTGGGGTGCCCCGGGAGACCGGGGCGGGATGGCTCGACACTGGCTTCCCCGCGGACCGCCGTCCCAAGGCGACCGCCATCCTGGCGATCGCCGAGCTGCTGGCTCACTACCTGCAGGAGGATCGAATCGCCGAGATCGTGCGTCGCCCAGCCGAGGCGTACGGCGGCCGGACGATGCTGCGGATGATCGCGGCTGGTGAATACGAAGATCTGCTCGACCGCGTCCGCGGGTCGGTCGATTTCGGCACCACTGCCTGAGCTAGCCGGCGCGGGTCTTCGGGGACCGCCACTATCAGCGCCCGGGTCAAATCTGCTCGCCGAGGACCCTCGCGAACTCGACCACCTGGTCTGGGGCACCGCCGGAGAGCAGCCAATCCCGCGGTGACAGGGGTTCCGCGACGCCGAGGAACACAGCATCCGGAGTGGTCATCGCCGTCCGCACTCCCGTCGGGTGGGAGCCCGCGGGGATCGCGGCAACGACCGCGCTGAGATGAGGTAGCGGGCGGCCGGCGGCAAACTGCCAATCGGGCCACCGCCGGCCGTCGCCAGCTAGCTCGTGGGCGAGCAGCCTGCTGCCCGCCGTCATACCCGACTACCGCGCGCTCGCTCACGCCCAGGAGCGCGGCGACCGCGGGCAGCGACAGCGTGTGCACCAGCTCGAAGGCATCCCGCGCCGCCGTGCGCTCGGCCAGAGCGACCAGCTCATCCGGGGTCGCCTCGCGCACTCCCGCGTGCCGGCGCAAGAACATCTCATCGGCGTCGGTGAGGCGGCACTCGGGTTCGGTCACGGGGTCCATGATCCGCCGCGGTCCTGTCGGCAGCGCGACCGCCCGTTGGGGACACACCAAGTTTCCGCCGCTGCCCCCGCCGTTGATGCCGGTCCCGCGGATGCCGCGGCGCCCGTGGGGTGCGGGGGCTCCCCGGTGCAGGTGCGGGTGCTGGCCCTGACCTACCCCGCCTCGACCGGGGCGCAGCTGCCCGTCGATGTGTATCTGCCCCCGGGTGGTGGTGCGGGGACCACCCGGCTGCGCCCGATGCTGGTCATGGTCCACGGTGGTGGTTGGTTCTTCGGCGACCGCCACGAGTTCGACACGGTGGCCCGGGACGCCGCCATGCACGGTTACATCGCCGTCAACATTGAGTACGACATGACCCCGCCCCGGTGGCCGAAGGAACCTGACGACGTGAAGGCGGCGATCGCCTGGGCTCGATCGCAAGCCGCCCAGTGGGGCGGCGACCCCACCAAGATGGCCACCTGGGGCGCCAGCGCCGGGGCGAACCCTGCGGTCGACGCGGCCGCCGCCGGCGACCATTCCGGGCTACAGGCCGCGGTCGGTTGGTCGGGCCCCTACGACCTGGCGGCGTTACCCGCGCAGGTGGATGTCTTAGCTGCGGACTGCCAGCGGGTGGCCTCGATCGCCGATCCCGCCATCTACCTGGGATGTTTGGCGATCATCTGCCCCGCCACCTATACCGCGGTGTCCCCGGCCCTGACCGCCACCCTCGCCACCCCGCCAATGTATTTGGCGAATTCGCAGGCCGAGATCGTGCCCTTGGCGCAGCAGGAGGAAAGGCCGCCACCCTGAGCCGGCTGGGGGTACCGCATGAGGCGGTGGTGGTCCCCGGCAGCGGGCACGCCATTGCCTACGCCGGCGAGCAGACCACCCCCACCTTGGCCTGGCTGGACAAGACGCTGGACTTCACCCCGCCGCCCCCGCCCACCGTCGGCGGTGGCAGCGGGGGTAGGGGTCCGGCTCAGCAGAAGGTCGTGGAGTCGGCCCGAGCCCAGCTCGGCTTGCCCTACATCTGGGGTGGCGGTGGCTACAACGGGCCGACCGGCGGTGGTTTCGACTGCTCCGGGCGCGCCGCCTACGCTTTCCATCAGGCCGGTCTGGATCTGCCGCGCACCGCGGAAACCCAGTACGCGGCGACGGCGAACGCGATGCTGCCTGGCGGGTTCAACCCCGCGTCCTACCAACCCGGGGACCTGTTGTTCTACGGCACCCCCGGCAACATCCACCACGTGGCCATCGCCATCGGCGACGGCCAACTCATCCAAGCCTCGACCTTCGGCGAGCCTCTCAACATCAAACCCATCTACAACGGGGACTTCTTCGCGGCCACCCGCCCACTGAAATAGCCAAGGAGGCCGATTATGGCCCGTCCCGATGACCCCCCACCTCCCGTCCAGGAGCCGACGTACATGCTCACCCCGCGCCGCCTGGTGGTGCTCGGTGTGCTCTGCGCTGTGCTGGGTGCGGTGATCCTGGGCCACCTCGGTGGCGGATCCACCCCCTCCGCAACACCGGACACCACCCGTGAAACCCCGGTGCCCCCGCCGGCGGTGTCCTCTCCGGCGCCAAGCCCGGCCGGACCAACTCCGGCCCCGCCGGTGGGAACGGTGCCGCCAGAACGAGCAGGCATTCCCCGTGGCACCCCGCCCACCCCGGGTCCAGTCAACCTCGCCGACCCCACCGCCGTGGGGGAAGCCTTCACGACGGCCACCTTCAGCTACGACGCGAACATCGACGTGTCCCCAGCTGAGGCGCAACGCCGCTCCATGCAGTTCGCAACACCGTCCTACGCAGCAAAGCTGCAAGGGTCAGGAACCCAGCCCGGCGGCGCACAGTGGTCCACCTTGACTGATCACCACGGCTACACCACGCCTTCCCTGGCCGAGAACCACGACGGCGGCCGCCCGCCGGACACCCCCACGACCGCGGTGCGGTCCTGGATGGTCACGATCACCGGCCACAGCGCCGATGGGTGGACTGCCCCGATGGGCACTGCGCTGGTGTTCGTGTCCCTGACCCGGACGTCCCCGACCGCACCGTGGCAGGTCTCAGGCGTGCAGATCCCGTCGGCCACCTGAGCCTCCTCTGGCCTGGCGGGGACTCTTGCGCGGTGTCTTGCACACGCGCGTGACCTGTTCCGATGTCGCTGCTTGCTGCCCGCGTCCTTGACACGGCGACGACTGACGTCAATCATAAACATGAAAAACATACGCATGGAATGGAGTTCGTTATGGCAGGCCGACTCGCAGGCAAGGTCGCTTTCATCACCGGCGCCGCACGGGGGCAGGGACGCAACCACGCAATCCGGATGGCCGAGGAAGGTGCCGACATCATCGCGGTCGACATCTGCGCCGAGATCGCCTCGGTCACCCCGTTCTACCCGCTCGCCACATCAGCCGAGCTGGACGAGACGGTCGCCGCGGTCCAAGCCACCGGCCAGCGCATCGTCGCGCGCACGGCGGATGTGCGTGACCTCGACGCCCTGCAGCAGGCCTTCGACGAGGGTGTGGCCGAGCTCGGCCGCATCGACATCGTGGTCGCCAACGCCGGCATCGCGACGTACGGCAAGTCGTGGGACCTCACGTCGGAGATGTGGCAGGACATGATCGACGTCAACCTCACCGGCGTCTTCCACACCGCCAAGGTGGCCGTGCCGAGGCTCATCGAGCAGGGCGACGGCGGGTCCATGGTCTTCACCAGCTCGATCGGTGGTCTCAAGGGGATCCAGCACGTCGCCCACTACGTGTCCGCGAAGCACGGCATCGTCGGCCTGATGCGGACGATGTCCAACGAGCTCGCTCCACACTGGGTCCGGGTCAATACGATCCACCCAACCAATGTGTCCACGATCATGATCAAGAACCCCGGCACCTACTCGATGTTCGTCCCGGACGACCCGGAGCCGACCGAGGAGAAGGCACTCCCCGGGATGATGAGCCTCAACTCGCTGCCCGTTCCGTGGGTCGAGTGTGACGACATCAGCAACGCGGTCCTGTTCTTGACCAGCGACGAGGGCCGCTATATCACCGGCGTCACGCTCCCGGTCGACGCCGGCGCGTTCACCAAGTAGACGAGACCCGCGTCGCCGCACCAGCTCGGAACCACGCAACCCACCCGCACACGCGCCTGGTCCGGGCTCCGGCCCACCGGCAACAACTCAGATCGCGAGGACTCCATCGTGGTCGACCGCAACGACGTCGAGAACCTGCTGAACAGCTACTCCCTCGGATGAAGGTGCTGGCCAACGAACTCGGCCCGGCGAGCATTCGGGTGAACACGATCCACCCGAACTCGATCGACACCGTCATGGTGAAGAACACCCGCACCTTCAAGCTGTTCCGTCCCGACCTGCACGACCCGAAGGCCGAGGACTCCGAGGCGTCCTTCGCCGGGCTCAACCCGATGGGTAAGGCGTGGACCGAGTCCGAGCACGTGTCGAACGCCGTGGCGTGGCTGGCGTCGGACCAGTCCTACTACGTCTCCGGTGGTCAGATCCCCGTCACGGTGGCGCCTCGGTTCAGTGACCGGCGCCCGTGGCAGGGAGTGAGTTCGAGGGAGGCGTGATGGCGGAGATCCGGCTCGTCGAGGAGTCCGACGCGATTGAGTTCATGTTCGCGAACGGCTGGACCGACGGTCTGCCTGTCGTGCCCCCCACCCGCAGCAGGGTTGCTGCCGCCGTCGAGGCCGGCGGCCGCGCAGCGGACTCGGTCCTGGGCGTGGTCGCCGGCAACGGGAGGGTCCTCACCACAGAGTTTGCGGCGATCAATGCCGTGATGGCGGGATGCAGGCCGGAGTACCTCCCCGTCGTGCTCACCGCGCTCGAGGCAACGCTCGACCCGGTCTTCAACCTGAACACCGTCGCGACGAGCACGGGCGGCGCAGCGATCTGTGTGATCGTCAGTGGACCCGGGGCCACCGAGATCGGCATGAACGCCGGTCACAACGTCCTCGGGACCGGGAGTCGTCCCAACGCCACGATCGGTCGCGCAGTCAGACTGACCGTGGCGCATGCCCTGGACGCGAAGACGGGCAAGCTCGATGCCTCGTCCATCGGGCACCCAGGCAAGTTCACTCTCTGCTTCGCCGAGCAGGCCGAGATCCACCCCTGGGTACCCCACGGTGTCGAGCAGGGTTTCGCGGAGGGTGACACCACGGTCACGGTGGTGGCCACCGAGGGTCCGCGGCAGATCGCCAATCTCTTGAACGAGGACCCTGAGGGGATCCTGCGCTCGATCTCGACGTCAATGAAGACTCCCTCGACCTTCATCGTGGGCAAGGGCGGGCAGTACGTCGTCGTCCTGGGCTACGAGCACGCCCTCGCGCTCGAGCAGGGCGGGTGGAGTAAGGACGACGTGCGCCAGTTCCTCACCCTGCACAGCCGCGTGTCGCCGGACGAGCTCGTCGCTGGTGGCGTGGTCATCGAGTTGGGGTCCCAGCACGACATGACACCCGGGAGGGACGGTCTGCTGCCATCGGTGAGCTCTTCCCGGGACGTCCTCGTCCTGGTGGCGGGTGGCCCCGGCGCTGGATGGTCCGCGCTGTTGCCGGGGTGGGCTCCGACGATCCACTCCCGGATGGTCACCAGACGTGTCCGACCTGTTGGGGAGGCGTTGCCGGATTGTGGTCCTGTGACCTGCGAGCTGCCCGCGTCGGATCAACTCTTCCCGCGGTCGACGTCAGGAGGGCCCTCATGAGCAGGATCGAGCTTCTCGTGCCGATCATGCACGACGAGGTCGCCCCGGCTGTCGGAACCCTTGCCCCGCGACGCCGACTCCGGCCAGGGGCGCAGCTGACGCTCATCGACAACGGGAAGCCCAAGGCGCGCAAGCTTCTGCAGCGCATCGCCGAGGGCCTGCGGGACCGGCTGGACCTGGGCGAGGTCGCCGTCTACGTCAAAGGCTCGGCGTCCCGGGTCATCAGCGAGGCGGAGGCTGCCGCGCTCGCCACCGTATCCGGTGTGGTCATCGCGGGTCTCGGCGACTGTGGCGCTTGCTCGGTGTGCAGCGTCGGTGACGCGCTGCGGATGGAGCTCGCCGGTGTGCCGGCGACGGTGGTGATCAGTGACGTCTTCGTGGGCCACGTCGCTTCCTTCGCCCGGTCCATGGGGTTCCCGGGCTATCAGACGGTCGTCGTCCCTCACCCCGTGTCGTCCAAGAGTGAGGACCAGCTGGCTGCCTTCGCTCGTGCCGTTGTGGACGACGTCGCGGACCAGCTCGTCGGCACCAGCGACGTCCTGTAGCTCGCAGCCCGTACGGCTCGGCCAACCGGATTCGGGACGTTGTGCCGGCGCCAAATTCAAATATACGTATGGTATTGACCATATAATATGCATGGAACTTCATACGGTGGCCTGATGGCTGGGGCTCCACCGTCGCCCCGGTCAACGGAGACCACCGTATGAAGTTCCATTCCTCCCTCCTCTTGCTGGCGGCGGCGATCGCCAGCTGTGCCCTGGTGCTCTCGTCGTGCGGCTCGGGCATCTCGGAATCGTCGAACGACATCAAGGTCAGCGAGATCGCCTCGTGGGACGCCGGCGTAAAGGCCTACTTCAAGTGGCTCGGCGGGGAGGGTGGGATCGACGGCAAGTTGGTCACCTTGATCAGCAAGGACGACGGCGAAGACCCGGCGAAGACCGCCGCCCTGGCCCGCGAGTTCTTCACCGAGCAGAACGCCCTCGCCACGGTCGCCGACGCCACGCAGGGGTCCTCCGGAGGAGGCGCCGCACTCCTCGAGCAGCAGGGCATCCCGAACGTCGGTGGCTGGGGCACGGCGAGTACGACAACATGTTTGTCATCGTGTCCTCGCAGGGCACGGACAACTGCGCTCCGTGACTGGCCCAGATGGCGATCACAAGGAACGTTGAGAAGCCGGCGTTCTTCGGCCTCGACATCCCGATCGGCAGGGTGGATATCCGGTGCCATCTCGCGGCTTGGGAACAGGCCAGGGAAGTGCGCACCTGTGGTGGCGCCGACCTACTCGTCGCTCGACCAGGCCGACTCCCGGCCCGCGGTTCAGGAGGCACTCGACGCAGGTGCTGACGCGCTAGTGAACAACATGGCTGTGGGTGGCACGCAGCGGATGATCGCGGCGGCCGAGCAGGCCGGTTTCACGGGTGAGTACATCGGCGGCGGCTCCATCGGGTCGGCACTGATCGAGGGTCTGTCACCTGACCTGAAGAAGTCGCTGGCCGGGTGACTTCTTCAGGCCCAGTTTCACCGTGCCTGCCGACAGTCCGGCGGCGGCATACTCCGCCGAGATCCCGGCGGAGGATGCGAACGACCCGTTTGCGCTCGCCGGATGGGCCAGCGGAGTCATGCTGGCGGATGTAATCACCGTGGTCGCTCCCGACTCCGCGCGGATCATGTACTACATGTACGACCTGCCGGAGGGGTACGACGCCCGGGGCCTGCTCGGCCCGGTGAGATACGAGAAGGGCAACCGGGGTCCGGGCCCAGTGCACGCAGCTGCGCGTCTTCGACGGTGACGCCTTCGTGCCGGTGCCCGGGAGCAAGGACTTCGTCTGCGCCGACCTGCTCGACCCCAATGACTACACGTCCTTCTGGGACTGATCCGAGATGGATGCCGAGGCGGCAGCGAGTCTTATGACGACCGCTGCTGCCCCCGGTGGGTTGGTGGTCGAGGACTTCACGGTGAAGTACGGGAAGTTCACGGCAGTGGACCTGGTCAGACTTGCGGGCGGCCCGGCCACGGTGACCGCTCTGCTCGGTCTCAACGGTGCCGGCAAGTCGTCGCTGCTGCGCGGTCTCATGGGCCTGGTGCCGAGCCAGGGAGCCGTCACGCTGTCAGGAACGGCGGACGACCGTGGATCGCACATCCGTTCACGTCGGGGACTCGCGCTGATTTCGGAGGGTAGGGGGTTCTTCCCCAGTCTCTCGGTCGAGCACAACATCGTGGCCGGGGTTCAATCGCTGTCCGAGAAGGCCGCCGTCCTCGACGACGTGTTCGGTCTCTTCCCCACTTCGTCTTGCTGGATGAGATCTGCAGAGAGAGCGGTGTCGCGCTCGTCGTGGTCGAGCATGACGTCCCCTCTCCTGCGGATGGTGGACAGCCTGCTCGTGCTCGACACCGGAGGGCTCCTGGCAGTGGGAGCGCCGCAGGAAGTGGTCAAGTTGTGTCGAGTCCGCGAGGCTTACCTCGGTGACCTCGAACTCAGCGTCGGCGATTGACCCGCGACTCGGGACGGACACGCGTTAGTCCCGGAGGAGGGGGAGCACCTCGGCGGTGTCGTACCAGGACGCCACCTTGATGATGGTCGCGCCGTCGGTGTCGATGATGTCGACGGCGTCGAACGACACGTGCTTCCCGTCCGAAGCCCTCGTGCCGGTGAACGTGATCTCGATGGCCGCGACGTGGCCGGCGACCAGGACCCGGGTCGGCCGGTCGTGGTGCTCGTCGAACTGGGCGACGAGGGCGCCGAGCAGCTCGATGGCACGCTCTCGTCCGGTGACGGACAGGGTCGCCCCGTGTTGGACCGTCACATCGGGGTGGAAGATCTTGGCGAGCTGACCCCAGTCGTGGCGGTTGACGGCGTCGAAGTACCTCTCGACCAAAGTCGTGGTGGTCATGGGCGTCTCGCTTCCTGGGCTCAGCGTGGAGGGTTGACCCGGACGGACCCGAGTTGGGCGACCGAGCAGAGCAGCTCGCCGTCGGCGGCGTACATCTCGGCGAGCCCCAAGCCGCGACCGTCCGACATCGCGGGCGACCGCTGGTCCATGAGGATCCAGTCGTCCACCCGGGCGGGCGCGTGGAACCAGATGCTGTGGTCGCTGGACAGCCCTGTGGCGCTGCCCCGGCCGAACCACAGCCCGTGGGGCACCAGGCACGGGTCGACCATGCACAGGTCGCTGGCGTAGACCAGCAGGGCGGTGGCCAAAATCGGATCGTCGTCGATGCGTCCGGCGGCCTTCAGCCAGACCTGCGAGCGGGCCTCGCCGGGCGCGTTCCCCGCGGCAGCGGCGATTCGTAGCGGTGTGGTGACGTACCTGAGGTCGAACGGTGAGTCGGCGTCCCAGGGACGGAACGTGTCGGCCAGGTACGGTTCGAGATCGGTCCCGACGTTGGCGAGCTGTTCCGGAGGTGGTGCGGCGGGCATCGGGTCCTGATGGCCAGGGCCGTCCCGGTCGCCGGAGAAGGTCAGCTCGGCAGTCAGCAACAGGTGTTCGTCCTGGATGAGATCGACGGACCGCCAGCAGCTGTTCCTCCCGTCGCGTACCTCGGTCACTTCGAGGTCGACGGCCACGTCGTCGTGGCCGACCTCGATGAAGTACGCGTGCATGCTGCGGACGGAGCGTCCGGCCGGGACGGTGGCCGCAGCCGCGGCGTACGCCTGCGCGAGGAGGAGGCCGCCGTAGGGATGGCCCCACGACACGGGCACCGCGGCGCCCTCGAATGCGGACGGCCCTCGCGCGGTCAGGCGCAGTGCCCGGCAGACCGTGTCGAAGGCGACGCGAGCCGGTGACTCGGTCTCGGCCGCCGGACCGGTCAGGACTGGCCTCCGTCGACGGTGATGATCGAGCCCGTCGTGTAGCTGGGCGTCCGAGGCAACCAAGACGAGGCGTCGCCCTCGATCTCTTCAGCCTCGCCGCCGCGACCGAGCGCGAAGCCCTCGGCGCGTCTGGCGAACGCCTCCGCGTCCCGGGAGCGGCTCACGTCGGTGAGGAAAATGTCTGCCATGATCGCGTTGACCCGGACCGTCGGGCCCCAGATGTGCGCGAACCAGATCGTCAAGGCGTTGAGCCCGGCCTTCGCGGCGGCGTACGGCAGGATGTGTGGCCGGGGATAGACCGCCTCGGCGGTGGAGACGTTGATGATCGAGCCGCCGTCTCCGGCCGCCATCCTGCTCCCGACCATCGCCACCAAGCGGAACGGGCCCTTCAGGTTCACGCCGTTCGTCTTGTCGAACAGCTCTTCGGAGACGTTCTCGACGGATCCGTAGAGCGGGGACATGCTGGCGTTGTTGACGAGCACGTCGACCTTCCCGAACTCGAGGTAGACGGTGTCAACCAGCCGGTCGAGGGACTCCCAGCGGCCGACATGGGCATCGACTCCCAGCGCGCGCCGTCCGGTCTCGGCGGTCACCTCGGCGGCAAACTCATCACACGCGGCTCCGTTGCGGCTGGCGATAACCACGTCGTCGCCCGCGCGGGCGAAGCCCAGTGCCATCGCCCGGCCGAGTCCCCGACTTCCACCGGCGACGAGGGCAACCCTGCCGTTAAGGTCGAAATGCGGGGCAGACGCGGGTTTCATCGCGGTCTCCTGCTTATAGTGGTGCGCGGGATGCTACTTGTTCAAAGTGAAATCTATCAGTATGGTGATCATGGTTACCAGCCACTGGCCGATGTATCCGTTCTTGCCACCATTTTGATGGGAGGGTCTACACGTGACGGGCTTCCAACTGACCCCTGAGCTGGCTGCCCTGGTTGCCCGCGAGGTGTACGCGCCGCGTGCGGCCCAATGGGACCTCCACCGCACCCCGCTGCCTCCCGAAGACGTGCAGCGCCTCGCTGACCTCGGCTTCCTCGCCAGCGTCTTCCCCGAGGAGTACGGCGTCGAACGCCTCGACCGCGACTCCGACGGCCGGGCGATCGCGGGTGGCACTCCCGCGATCCAACGCATCCGGGTCGCCTCCGAGCTGCTGGGGCGCCCGTTTAGCCAGCGGCCCCCGGAAGGCGTGGTCTGATGACGGCCCTGTTCGCGCTGCCTCAGGCCTATCTCGAACTGCAGGCCGAGGCGCACGCCCTCGCGGAGGCGTGTGCCGACGTGGCCGACCGGGCTGACGAGGCCGACAGCTTCGATCCCGACGTACGTGCCCGGCTCCAGCGTTCCGGCCTGGCGGCGGTCGTCGTGGCCGCCGAGTACGGCGGTCGGTTCGAGGCTGTCGATTCGCTGGCCGTGACCGTCGTCCGCGAGCAGCTCGCGGCTGTGAGCGGCCACCTCGACTCGATGTTCGCGATGCAAGGCATCGGCAGCTACGCGGTGTCCGTCGGCGGATCCGAGGAACTGCGCCAGCAGTGGCTGCCGAAGGTGGCGTCGCTTGAGGCGATCGGTGCGCTCGCCCTGACGGAACCAGGCGTCGGCTCCGACCTCAGGTCCATCACGACGATGGTGGCGGAGTCGGGCGACGAGCTGGTCGTCAACGGCCACAAGTCGTTCATCACCAATGCCGGTGACGCAACGTTCTACAGCGTGCTCGCCCGTGAGGGCGACGGGTACTCCCTGATCCTCGTGCCCGCGGACACGCCGGGTGTCACGATCACCCACCCGCACCAGATCATCGCCCCGCACGTGCTCGGCGACGTCGTGTTGGACGACGTCCGAGTCCCGCTCGACCACCGGCTCGGGGAGCGCGGTGGTGGCTTCAGACTGATGCTAGCGACGCTCGCCACCTTCCGCGTCTCGGTCGCCGGCGCAGCGGTCGGCCTGGCTCAGGCGGCGCTCGAGGAGGCCATCGGGCACGCCACCAACCGGGAGCAGTTTGGCATGCCACTGGCTCGCCTCGGCGGCGTACCCGCGTCGTTGGCGACCAGCTGGGTGGAGGTAGAGATGGGCCGCGCCATGGCGTACCGCGCCGCGGCCGCCGCCGCCCGCGACGCCCAGGCAGGACTACACCTGTCGTCCATCGCCAAGGTGGGCGCGACCGAGATGGCGGCTCGCGTCACGGACCGCTGTGTCCAGGTGATGGGTCGCTTCGGTCTCGTGCGTGGCAGCAAGATCGAGCGGCTCTATCGTGAAGCGCGACCCATGCGCATCTACGAAGGCTCGACCGAGGTCATCCTCGACTCGCTCGCCAAGAAGCTCGTCCGGGACCGGGCGGCCGGGAGCATCCGGTGATCATCGACCGCATACGCACGTCTGGCCCGACCACATCGCCGCCGCCATGCAGGAGTAGACCCCCGCGAGGATGAAGCTCCGGTACGACGGCAAGGTGTCTGGCCTGCTGCGCACGATGGACGAGGCGGGCATCGACATGGCGCTGACGCTCGGCGTCGCGCTGAAGGCTTCGACCGTGGCTCGTACGAACGAGTTCATCGGATCCGTGCGTCGCGACCGCTTCGTCCCCCTGCGGTTCGGTATACCCGGAGCTGTCGCTCGAGGAGAATCTGCGCCACCTCCGGGACAACGACATTCGCGGCGTGAAGCTACACCTGTTGTTCCAGTCCCTGGCACCCGACGACCCGCGGATCGTCGAGATCCTCGCTGGTCCCGCCGAGTGCGGGTCGTGGTGGTCACCCACGTCGGGGCGGCTGTGACGAGGAGGCGAGCCGTCGGGCTGCCCCGTCCTGCTGCGCAAGTTGGCCGACGCGCTGCCGCAGCTGACGCTCATCGCCTGCCACTACGGCGGCTACCACCGCCTGACCGAGCCGTCGGGCGAGGACGACCGCGAAGCCCGGCTGGCTGAGGTAGATGTCAGCGTCCGGGTGCCGTCCAAAATGCTCGGCCATCACCTCGTGCAGTCCTGCGATCTGCGCGTTGAGCGCGGCGATGATCCTGACCTGCCCTGACACCACGGCCGCGTACGCGCCCTGTAGCGTCGCTGGTTGGCGCAACGCCGGCGCTCGCAGCACCGCCAGCATGTCGGCCCTACCTCGAGGGATGACGGCGAGCGGTGCGCAGAGCCGACACGAGTTGAGAACGGGTGGCCATGACATCTCATCAGCAGTCCAGCCCCCGGCAACCGGCGGGCGCACGGTCTGTCAATAGGCCCCCGAAGGGGCCGAATTCCGTGAGTGCTGACCCCACCGGCCGCTGCTGCGACCGAGGCTCCCATGGACGCCCGGCCCATCTCGTTAGGTTCCGTTCGTGCTACGTGGTGATGATGCGTGGAGTCAGGGAGCCTGGATCGGATCGAACTCGACGAGGAGCTCGTGCACGCTGCGCGTGTAGAGGCCGACTTCGCGAGGGATGAACCCCTCCTGGTACCTGAGGTTGTCCATCGTGTCGAGGAGGAGGTTGAGCGCGATCTGCATCTCGGTCTGGGCGAGCAGTGATCCCACGCAGAAGTGCCTGCCCAGGATGAACTGGACGTGGTTGGCAGCGCCGCTGAACGCCTTCGCGACGTCGAGGTCCTCACGGAAGATGTCGAATTTGTCCGGGTCGCTGAACTTGCGGTCGTCGCGGTTGGCCGAGGCCAGCATGATGATGCACGTGGCGCCCTGCGGGATCGATGTGCCGTGCAACTCCATCGCCTCCTCGGTCTGGCGCATGATCATGTGCACGGGACCCGAGTGCCGCAGCGTCTCGGCGATCACGTTGTTGACCAGGCCTCGGTCCTCGCGGACCGCCTGCATCTGGTCGGGGTTGTCGATGAGGTTGCGCACCATGCTGGCGACGGCCTTGTCCGTGGTCTCCCCACCTGCGACTAGGAGCAGGCTCACGAACGCCTTGATCTCCTCGTCCGACATCTGGTGACCGTCGACCTCCGCCCGGCACAGGCGCGAGATCAGGTCCTCGCCTTCGCCGATGCGCCGCTCCTGGATGATCGGGAGCATGTAGTCGCGCAGCTCGACCCGCGTCTGCTCGGCGGCGGCGGTCACGGCGGGGTCGCCGGCGAGGTTGTTCAGGCTCGCCATGATCGACTCGTACCACCGGTGGAAGCGGTCGTGGTCGCTCTTCGGCAGCCCGAGCATGTCGACCATGACGTTGATCGGGAACCAGGTGGTGAACTCGGCGACCAGGTCGGCCTGTCCGCGGGCTGACAGCTCTCCAATGAGCTCGGTCCCGACGCGCTCGACGATTCCGTGGATCAGCCCCACGGCGTTCTCTGTGATCACCGGCATGAACCTCTCGAGGCCGTTGCCCCGGAAGAACGGGTTGAGCAGCGCCCGGTGCCTGGAGTGCTCGGTGCCCTCCATCTGGAGGATCGTCCGCCCGTGGATGGGCTCGAGCTGCCACTCGTAGTTGCGACTCGAGAAGGACGGACTCTTGAACGCGCCAGCGCAGTCCTCGAAGCGGCTGATCACGTACGCCTTGCTGGCCTCGTGGTACAGGACCGGGTACTGGTCGCGGAGTACCCGCTGTAGCGGGTAGGGGTCCGCGAGGTACTCGGGGGAAAGGATGTCCGGCGCGCCGAGCGCCTCTTCCTGGAGCGTCATGAGTGTCGACCTCGTTGCTAGATGAATGGTAACGATAAGTACCATACGCATCTATGATCTGAACCACAACCGATCTGTGGCGACGGACCTCCCCGGATTTACAAGAAGTTCTCGTCGTACGGTTGACGAAATGCAGGGCCCGGCGACTGACGCGTAAATGGATCTGCTGGCGGCGCGGTTGGTGTGGTGACCACCCTGGTGTGGGCGTGCCAGAGTGCCCCGGGTGGCAACTTGACGTTGCGGCGGGGGCGTCAGGTGGTAGCGGTCAGGCGGTGGGTGTCAGTGTCACCTCGAAGCGCAAGTTGGCCAGCTGTGCGAGTGCCCGGCGTCGGGTGAGCCCGGGATTGACCCGCGAGAAGTAGTCAGGGCCGAGCTCCTCGTAGGGCTGGTGTGCAGTGAGCATGTGCCATACCGAGACGAGCATCGAGTGCTCGGTGGCCACCAGCGCCCGTGTAGGTCCTCGTCGGCCGGCGAGGCGTTTGTATCTGGCTTGCAGATACGTGCCGTTCCTCCTGGCCGCGGCCATCGCCGCGATCCCTAAAGCTTTTTTCAAGTAGTGGTTGCCCGGCCGGGTGTGGGAGGACTTGACCTTTCCCGCGGACTCGTTGTGGCCCGGGCAGACCCCGGCCCAGGAAGCCAGGTGGGCGGCGGAGGGGAACTGGCTCATATCGCCACCGGTCTCGGCGATGATGATCTGCGCGATGGTGTTGGACACTCCGGGCATCGTCGCCAGCAGCGTCACGGAGTCCGCGCAAGGGGCGATCGTGGTCTCGATCCGCTCGCTGAGCCGGTCGATGGCCGCGGTCAGCGAGTCGAACCGGTCAAGGTGCTCGCGGGCCAAGAAGGCATGTCGAGCACGGAAGTTCCCTTCCAGAGCTTCGGTGAGTCGCTCAATCTTGTTGCGCAAACGGCCCTTCGCTAGCTCCGCCAGCTGGGCGGGGTCGTGTTGCCCGTCGATGAGTGCGGCGAGAATTGCCCGCCCGGAGACTCCGGTGATTTGCGTTGCGACCGAGGACAACTTGATGCCGGAGTCCTCCAGCAGTTTTTCCAACCGTTGGACCGCGCGGCTGCGTTCGCGGGTGAAGACCGTGCGGCTTCGGGTCAACTCGCCCCGAGTTCGGCCAGCCACTGGGCGTCGGCAACGTCGGTCTTGCGGCCCGGGAGGTTACGGGCGTAGCGGGCGTTGACGAGCATCAGCTTCAGATCTGATTCCATCGGGTAGTAGTACGGCTTCCAGTGGGCCCCGGTGGCACCCATGACGACGACACTCACGTGTTCGTTGAGCAAGAACTGATGCAACCGGGATACCTCCCGGCTCGTTGAACCCCACACCGTCACCGTCTTGTCGAACGTTCCAAAGCGCTTGCCGGGGGTGCGGACGCAGACCTTGGCGTCCCTCTTGCTGATGTCCATCCCCGCGCAGCGTTCATGCTGTAATTCCATGTGGCAGCTCCCTTCCTAAACTGACCGCCACCGACTGTGGTGGTCAGCTCCACCCGGGCGCCGGTCTCGGGGAGGGTGAGCAAAAAGCCAAAGTCTGACGCTCGTGCTCGACGGCAACAGTCCACGATTCTCGTGGCAGACCCCCCCAACACCATGCTCATGTACGGGCGCAGTCGCGCCAAGTAACCAACGGAGTCACACCGAGACCGACCCCACCACGATGACTACCGGTCGGCGCGTTGACCAGAGTTCGCCGGCGGAACTTGCGTGGTGACCCCATTTTCCCGACCCACGAGGCACCCCGGCGGGGTGCCCAACGCTCATGTCACGATGCGCGCGTAGCAGGGTAGCCATGATGATGGTCATCATGTTTGACTATCGGGTGTTGGATCCATCAGGACCGCAAATGCGGACGGAAGTTGCGGCACGGCGGTGTTCAGATCGGGCTGGCCTAGCGGCAGGTCCAGTTCCTGCGAACCGCTCCAACACCACCCGGCACACTGACTGGGACACTCAGCCCGGGTCCACCATCTGAATTCGTGAGCCTTTCTTCCCGCAATTTTTGAGTATGGTGCTCACGTTTCGGTATCGCCGCGGCCGGGATCGGCCGGTCTGCCCGGCTTTTCCACGGTGGTTCCTCTGTCGCGCCCGTGAGGGCTGGATGGTCAGGCCCCCGCGGGGGTAGGGGCCTTGGTGGTGACGGTGTCGAACAGTTGGTGCCGCCCGTTTTCCCAGCGCCAGTCGCGGGGTAGGTGCAGCGTCGGGCGCCGCCCGGAGGTGGTGATGCGGGTGGGCACCCCCCCAGTCAACCGGTGGATCCAGGCTCAGCGGGCACCGCTGGCTCCGGCGGATGCCGTTCCCGTCGCGCGCGGCCGAGAGCCGTACGGCGTGGGACCCGGTCGGGCGGCTCGACATCCGCTGGCTTCCTCGACCATCTCCAGAGCGAGTACGGCGACAGTGCCAGCATTCGCAACGCCCGACTGGCCGCCGATCCACTCGCTGTTCCGCTTCGCCGCCCGGCACCATCACGAACACGCCCAAGCAGCTCGCGGGTCTTGGCGATCCCACCCAAAGGCTTCGACGGGGCGGTGATCACCTACCTCACCGAGCCCGAGGTCGACGCGCTGCACGCCTGCTGCCACCGGCTAGCTGGCCCGGGGGACGTGACCACACCCCGCTGGGCGAGGTCCTCATAGGACGGATGTGGCACTCAACTATTGTCTCGCAGCCAGTTTCGACTGCCGCGGTCAGTGAACCTGACCAGTTACCCACCCGCAGATGCGCTAAATAACGCTGCCTTCATTATGACGGTCGCTATTGACAGCATGATCTGCAAATGTTGCACCGCCTTGCACATCAGCGCCCATGCCGGGTCGGTGGCGGTGCGCTTGTTGGCGGATCGCACCGGTCTGACGGGGGCGTTGTCGGCGGTATTGCAGCGTCGCTCGTTCGTGCCGGTGCATGACCGTGGCCGGGTGCTGGTCGATGTGGCGGTGATGCGCGCTGCTGGGGGTGAGGCGATCTCCGACATCGCCGTGTTGCGTCACCAGGAGCAGGTGCTGGGTCCGGTGGCTTCCGCGCCGACGGTGTGGCGGGCGTTGGATGAGTTGACTCCGGCCCGGTTGCGGTCGATTGAGGTGGCGCGGGCGCGGAGCCGTCGCCACGTGTGGACCCAGTTGCCGTTGTTGCCGGCGTCGAAAGTCCTCGACACCGACCTCGGTGACACGGTGGTGTTGGATATGGATGCCACATTGGTTGGGACGTCGCCCACCACGCAGCGTGGACAGATCCCGGGAAAGGCACCCTCGCGGGGCCAGACGATTCACGACTCACGCACCACGCGGCAGACAACGCCAACCCTGCCGTGACCAGCCCCAGGCCTCCCGCAACGACACTTAGAACGACCGGCAATTGATAGTCACTTGAGTCTTCGGGTGGTGGGTCGGGTTGGCCAGCGGTAGCGGGTGCGGGCTTCGTTGATGAGGCGGCGCAGGACGGTGAGGGTGGCGGCGAGGTGCAGGTACAGCTCGGCGACGACGCGGCGTTTCTCGGTGCAGCGGCGGATCTTGCCGTAGCCGTTCATCCAGGAGTGGGTGCGTTCCACGACCCAGCGCTTGCCGGCTTGGATGGGGGCGGGGATGCCTTTGCGGGCGATCTCGTGGACGTAGCCGAGTTCGTCGAGCAGGTCCCGGGTGCCGGCGGAGTCGTAGCCGCGGTCCAGGTGCACACACGGTCGCTCGGGCAGTGCTCCGATCGTGTCCGGGATCTGGCGCATGGTGGGTTGGAACAGGGGTGAGTCGTGCCGGTTGACGCCGGCGCCGACCAGGGCGAGGGGGATGCCGCGCCCGTCGGTGACCACCGAGCGTTTGGTGCCTTGCTTGCCGCGATCGACCGGGGACCGACCCGAAAGTTCCCCTCCGCAGGGCGATTTGGTGATCGACCCATCCAGTGACAGGTCCGCGAGGTCCAGGCCGATCATCTGGTCGTAGGCGGCGAGCGCGGCTTTGAGCAGTTCCACCCCCACGTTGCGTTCGGCCCAGTCGGCCAGTCGGCGGCGGATCGTGCGATCCGAACACCCTGGGGTGGCGATGCGCTCGTAGCCGCTGCCGTGGACCAGGGCGGCGAGCACGTGGTCGAACACGACCCGATCCGGGATCCGGCGGCGGTGACACCCCCACGGATGATCCGCGACGAATTCGGGGCGATCGTCCTGTTTTAACAGCGTGGAGAACTGGACCCACAGGGGTTCGGTCAGGGATGCTGGCAGCAGGGGCACGGACCCTCCCGGTGATCAGTAGGACTTCAGCAATCCCATGATCAAGCCGGGGTCCGTGCCCCTACCCGCAACGACACACCTGCAACATCCACACCACCAGTCACATCAATTGCCGGTCGTTCTTACTCGAGGAGATGAGGGTATCGGGTCCAGTCACGCCGAAGAGGCAACGGATCTGACCGGTTGCCGCCCCCGGATAACCAGACATTATCCGGTAGATCGACCATCTTCGCGGTAGGCTGACCTGTGCAAGCCGGTCTCGCCGCCGAGCACGCACCCAACAGCTGACTAAGCTGTTGCGACCGTGTCTGACGCCGTCCGCTAAAGTATCCTAACAGCACATCCGAGAGGAGCATGTCATGCTCTCAGATCGGGCTCAGTACGCAGCTGAATGTCTTAATGATTTCCGGGCGGCGATCGTGGCGCAGCAACAGGCAGCCGGTAAGAAATTGGCCGGCGGCGCCCCGTTAAATGAATGGAGCGATCCCGAGGCCGACCGAGAACTCGATCGCGCACGAGCAAGGGCCAAGGCGGTTCTCGACGAAGTCCACCCCGGCTGGCGGGCGGTGCTTGAAAAGAAGAGTTGGCACCAAACTGAGGACTCCGTCATCAATCGAATAGCTGGAGAACAAGTCGTCGCACTCACCGAGGGTGACGAGATTCGTATAAAACTTCGTGGTGATGCAGACGAGATCGTCGGTGGCGCACTACACAGCTGGGTCTGGACGGTCGAGGTCGCCCGC
>JAABUI010000561.1_pt1 | contig 26164 bp, 28 predicted proteins | sample 5559111 | NCBI WGS metagenome assembly JAABUI01 (sample SAMN10711870, study PRJNA513365) | rock metagenome | isolation source: Antarctica rocks | place: Antarctica: Victoria Land, Buttleship Promontory
GCAGCATGTTCGCCGAGGCGGGGTTCCACCAGGTCAGCGCGCCGACGAAACGGCGGGTCGTCATGCGGATCGACTTCTGAGCACGCCCCGCCAGCGGTCGGCTCAGCGACCGATCACGCGACGCAGAGCTGGCCGTCTTGGAGTCATTCCCCGATGCCCTGCTCGTGCGGGCCGGCTTGATCCTGGGCCTGCACGAGGACATCGGGCGGCTTCCGTGGTGGCTGGGTCGAATCGCCCGGGGCGGCCGTGTGGTGGCGCCGGGGCGACCAGCGCGGCGGCGGAGCTCACGTGGATGAGGGAGACCGAGCTCGCGGAAGCCGGTGACCAGCCATGGACCCAGCCGCCGTGCTGAGTCCCGGAACATGGTGAATCCGCCGGGTTCTTCGAGTCGGACACCACGCGAGCCGCCTGCCTTCGCCGGACGTTGGTCGGCAGCGGCGATCGTTCACCCCCTCGGGCGCCGGGCGAGTGGATAGAACATCTGGTCAGGACCGGAGGACCCACGGTGCGGCCGGCTGAGCCTGGGGGGCGAAACCGAACGCAGTCGCGAGTCGGCCGGCTTCGGCGAGGCCGGTTCCCACCAGTTGCGCCTCGTGGGCGTCGCTGCCGAAGGTCACAGCGCGGCCGCCCTCCTCCCTCCACCAACCCACGAAGATTGGGTCGAGCGGCAGCTTGGTATTGATCTCGAGGGCACGTCCGCTGGCGGCGATGGCGCGTAGCGCAATGCGGATCTCGTCTTCAAAATTGTGCGGGTCGAACGGTGCGGCGTCATCAGGCCAACTTCGGACCGGATAGTCGATGTGAGCGACGGTTTCGAAGGCGTCCGACCCGGTCACCATGCGCGAAATCTCCGCCAGGTACTCGGTGAACAAATCCGTGGCCGGGCGCGAATCAAACAGCACGAACGGTTCCGAATACGCCTCGCCGTCGGGCAGGCAGTGCAGCGACCCGACGACTCGGTCGAACGCCCCTCGCACAAGCAGCGTTCGCACCCGATCGTTGTGCCGGTGTGGCTGGCCAATCTCAATCCCGGACAGCACGACCAGCTCGGGGAACCGCGACCGGCATCGTTCGATCCACTCGAAGTAGCCGTCGACGTCCAGGTCGGGTGCAGTCAGAATGTCGTTGGACACGAGGTCCAGGAACCCGGAGACCAGCGAGCCAGCCCGAAACGGCGTGAAGTCCACGTGCTCGGTGAATGCCACCGAAGGCAGTCCGAGTGCTACCGCTCGGGCACAAGTGTCCTCCATTGACCCGATGCGCCGGGCGTCCCACGAAAATTGGCTGTGAACATGACCGTCGGGCGGAAGCTGCACTCCCTCAGTCTAGTCGGTAGCCGTCCAGTACAAAACGCCCGGCTTTGGCATTAGTAGGATACCCGATTCCTTTCGTGGCAGCGGTAAGCCCGTCAAGGTGCTGCGGCACGTCTCGAAACGGATCGTTAACGAGACGCTGCCCGTGGCACGGGGACACGCCGGCGGCGGGCGTGCCGGAAGTCGTGTCGAAACCTGGTCGAGAGTTCGGTGCGCCGCTCAACCGTTTCGGGACGCTGAGCGCCTGTGGGCCGAGGGCGATGGCCGGGGGATCCTGAGCGGATGGATGCAGATGGGGGTCGGACGCCCGTTGGGCGCGTCGCTGCTGTCGCGCGGGTCGTCGTCATGGTCCTGGCGGTTCTGGGTGGAGTGTCGGCTGCGGTCGATGAAGCGCTCGCGGACGGGTCGAACAGGGGCGACTGGGCGACCATGACGATCGCGCTGCTCTTGGTCGGGCTCGCGGTTGTGTCCCGCCGGCAGCAGCGGCGCGGCTAGCGGTTCCAGATCGCGGCGACCTTCAGCGGTAAGTGGGCGGTTCTTGCAGCGTTCTGGCGCCAGGACGTGCCCCTCGTCAACCGGCACCCCTCAGTGTCGGCGTGCGGCGAGCCAGCGCAGCCCATCGGTCCGGTCGGGCAGCGGGTGGCCCCGGCGGGCTGTCGACCACCACGCGGCGGCCTGGCTTGTTCTGGGCGTCACCGTCCGGTGCTGCTGGTCGGGGCGGTCCACCACTGGGAAGCCGGCGTGAGCCCGGCCGCGGCGAGGGCGGCCCGCTTGGGGTGGTCGTGGGCGCCGACGACGACCACCACCTGCACGGCGCCGAGGGTCGCCGCGCGGGAACGGAGCTCGCGGAGCAGCTCAGCGCCGGTAGTAACCCACCGGGCGGGATCGTCGACGGTGAAGTCGTCGACGGTGCAGGTAGGGCCTCCCGGGTCGTACACCGGTGGCGCGGGATGCAGGACGCCAACCGCGAACCCGACCACCACCTCGCCGCCGTCCTCGCGGCCGCGGTCGGGCTCGGTTGCGACGAAGCTGATGACGCTGTCGTCAGTGATCTGCCCGGCCAGGTAGCTGCGGTCCGCGCCTCGCGCGTCCGGCGCGGTCCGCCAGAACACCGGCTGGTGGACCGCGTAGCCGGCCCGAGCGGCGGCCGCGAGGTCGACGACCGCGTCCAGGTCGTCGGTGGTCGCGGCGCGGATCGTCACCGAGACATCGTCGACCGCGTCGCCGGCGGGCCATAGGCGTGCGGTGACGTGGTGGCCGAGGGCGGTGGGGAGCTGGGTGTGGTGTCGGGTGGCGGCGAGTTCGCTGACGTGGGTGAGGACGTCGGCGGTGGCGCGGGCGGCGCAGCGTAGGTCCTGGGGGTCGAGCCCGGTGACAGTGGCTTCGATACCGGGTGGGAGGTCGTGGGGGTCGTGGTCGAGGACTTGGGAGAGTCCGTGCCAGGGGTAGAGGGCGCCGGTGGTGGCGGCCCAGAGCGCCCAGATGTGGTGTCGGGTCTCGTGGAGGCGGGTGTGGGCCTCCCACACGGAGCCGCGGTGCAGGTACTTGCCGGCGTCGGCCAGGGCGCACCACCCGAGGAACGCCCACTCGCGGACCTGTTCGGCGGTGACCTCGTCGGCGGGCGGGAACTCGCTGACCGCCGCGCCGTCCGCGGTGACAGCGCTGTCCGTGATGGGGGTGCTGTCGGCGGTGATCGCCGGTCCTGGCGGCGGGGGTAACCGGTAGAGGGACACGAAGTCCGGGGCGGCCCGGCCACGGCGGACCTCGGGCTCGGCGACGACGGCGAGGTCGAGCTGGAGTCCGTCGTCGAACTGGGCGAACACGCGGCTGATGAACCGGTCCGGTGGTCCGACCCGGTGCCGCAGCACGTCGACCAGGGGACCGTGGCCGGGCAGGGCGTCGACGACGGCCTGCTCGACCGCGGTGACCTGCTCAGCCCCAGCCCCGCCGGGCGGGGCGGCGACGCCGAGGGCGGCGTCGACGTCAGACAGGGCGTCGGCGGCTCCCCGGCCGAGGGAGCAGCCGACGGACAGCGATGTCACCAGCGGCGTGGTCTGGGCGAGGTCGACCAGCCGGTCCAGCAGCCGCCGTTGCCCGTCCAGCTCAACCGGCAGCGCGGCCACCCACGCCCGGCCGCCGGTCGCGCCGTCCGGGTCCTGAACAGCGTCCACCCCGTCAGTATCGACAGGGCCTGGCCCGTCGGATGGCGGATTCGACGAGGTCCGCCCGACCGGCGGGTGGCCCGGCGGGGACGTTGACGAGGGTGAAGCCGTGGTCGCGGTAGATCTGCTCGTGGACGGTCTGGAAGGTGAGGGAGTCGGCGTAGGTGATCCGGCGTGCCGGGGTGGGGTGGATGAACCCGAGTGGACGGACGATGAAGGCGGTCGGCTCGTACACCTGCCCGGCGAGGACCCGGTCGACCTCGGCGCGCAGCGCCGGGGTCACGGGCCGGTCGAGGTGGTGGGCCAGCGCGAGGGTGCACAGCGGTGACCGGTCGAAGATCTGCACGGTGGTGTCCGCGGGGACGGGTGCCTGTTGTCGCTGGTGTTGGAGCGCGACTATCCGGTCGCTGAAGTCCTCCCTGGTCCAGGGTTGGTCGACGCCGTCGGCTTGGAGGGCGGCGATGACGTCGGTGGCTGCCTCTTCGACGACCGTCCATCCCCGGGCGGCGAGTGCGTGGAGCAGGACGGTCTTCCCGGCGCCGGGGGCGCCGGTGAGCACATAGCGGAGGGTCACAGGTCCAGCTTTCGTTGTTACGGGTTTGTGGTCTTGTAGGTGAGCCTCATGAAGTTGAGCCCGTCCGTTGTCCAGGGAGGCTGTGGTGCCGTTGCGCGCGATGGTGGTGGACCTGGACGGGGTGCTTCGGCGGTGGGCCCCCGCGGTCATCGCGGACGCGGAGGCCGCCCACGGGCTGCCGGCGGGGGCGTTGGGGGCGGCCGCGTTCGCCCCGGGGCTGTTGTCGACGGCGGTGACCGGTCGGGTCAGCGACGGGCAGTGGCGTGAGCAGGTGGAGGGGGAGTTGGCCGGACGGTTCGGTCGGGCCGCTGCGGCGGGGGCGGTGGCCCAGTGGTCAGCGTCGGCCGGCGAGGTCGACGAGGACGTCGTCGCCGTGATCCGCGGGCTGCACGGTCAGTGTCGGGTGGCGCTGTTGTCGAATGCGACGACCCGGTTGCGCGCGGACCTGGACCGGCTTGGCCTGACCGGCGTGCTGGATGAGGTGTTCAGCAGCGCTGAGCTGGGGCTGGCCAAACCGGATCCGGAGGTGTTCCGCGTGGTCTGCGCGCGCCTGGGGGGCGCGCCCGCGGAGTGCGGGTTCGTCGACGACACCGCCGGTCACGTCCAAGCAGCGGAGGCGGTTGGCTTGGTGGGGCACCGGTACGTGTCGCCGGCCGGGCTGGTGGGGTTCATCACCGACTGCGGGATGTCCCTCGTGTGAGCCGAGGAGTCAGGCCGGACAGCTGCGATCGGCCAGGTAGATCAGCAGGGGTCCAGGCCCCGGAGTCGATGGGGTCTTCGCGCCGACGGACCGGGCCGCTGCTACACGGGTACCCCTGCGCCGGTGGATGCGGGCATCACCCCACGGCGTGGCGGGGTGTTGCTCGGTGTCAGGAGCAGCCCCCGTTGCTCTTGAGCAGTTGATCCAGCCGCCTTGGTCCGAACTGACGTCGAGCACTGGCCGCAGCTGCACACCTGACGGAAAGTCGTTGCGCCACGGGCAGGGCGCTGATCAACTCGAGCGGTGACGCCTACCGCTGACGTCGTAGTGGTGGGCGCTGGGATCGTCGGCGCCTCGGTGGCCTACCACCTGGCCCGCGCTGGCTCGGACGTCGTACTGCTGGACAAGGCGTTACCGGCTTCCGGTGCCACCGGTGACTCCTTCGCCTGGATCGGCCGGGGGACAGTCGACGCACCGCCCGAACAGCTCCTGCTCCGCCGCCAGGTGCTGTCCGACTACCGCAGGCTCGAGCGGGAGCTCCCCGGAGTCCACGTGCGGTGGACTGGATCCCTGTCCTGGCGACACGACGAACCCGCTGCCATCGACGACGACGCCCGTGACCGGCAGGACAGCGACGCCTCCCGGGTCGCCCAGCTCGAGCCACAGCTGCTGACACCGCCGGCACGAGCCGCGTTGCGGGCCGATGACGGTGCCGTCGACCCCGTCGCGGTCGTCGAGGCCCTGATCGGCGGCGCTCGTGACCGCGGCGCCACCATCCGCAGCGGGATCGCTGTCGAGGAGCTGACGGTCCGGGACCACACGGTCGTGGGGGTGCACACGTCAGCGGGCTTCCTTCCGGCCAGGACGGTCGTGCTGGCCAGCGGCGCCGACGCACCGGTGCTGTGCGCTCCGCTCGGCTTCGCCCTCCCAGTGACCGCGTCACCGGCACTGCTCATGCGGTTCAGCGCCGCACCCGGGGTCGTCCGGACCCTCGTGTCCAACGACGATCTCGAGGTCCGCGAGGCCGCCGACGGTCACCTGCTGGCCGCATGGGACTACGACGGGCAGACCAGCCAACAAGACCTCGACCGCGCCGGGAAGCAGCTGCTCGACGAGCTGAGGTCCTCGTTCTCGGGCACCGGCGACCTGCAGCTGCTCAGCGTGCGCGTGGGGATGAGGCCCATGCCCGCCGACGGCTCCCCCGTCATCGGCCCCGTCCCCACGGCGCCGGGTGCCTACCTGGCGGTGATGCACTCCGGCGTCACCCTGGCGCCGACCGTCGGCCGGCTGGTGGCAGGTGAGATCACCGACGGGACGGACGCCGAGGAGTTGCGGCTCCTGAGGCCCGCCCGGTTCACCTGAGCGCGTGTCCCCGGGTCCGAAGCAGCAACCAGGAAGTCTGTGGCGCGTCTGATGGCTGGACGTTTTCGGTACGGTTAACCCGTGGCGACATCGGTAGCGACACGTTCGACACGACCGAGGACCGCGACCAGCGGCCCGTCACCTGCTGGTGCGCGGAAGACACCGACAGCGCGCAAGGCCAAGCCGGTAGCGCATCTGGTGGGGTACGCGCGGGTGTCGACGGCGGAGCAGGACCCGGCCCTGCAGCTGGACGCCCTCGGGCAGGTCGGGTGCTCTCGGGTGTTCACCGATCACGCGTCCGGGAGCCGGGAGGACCGGCCGGAGCTCGCCGCCGTGTTGGACAGCCTGCGGCCGGGGGACACGTTGGTGGTGTGGCGGTTGGACCGGTTGGGCCGGTCCCTGCCGCATCTGATCGACACGGTGACCGCGCTGGCTGAGCGGGGGGTGGGGTTCCGGTCGGTGACGGAGGTGATCGACACCACGACCGCCGGTGGGCGCCTGGTGTTCCACCTGTTCGGTGCGTTGGCGGAGTTCGAGCGGCAGTTGATCCGGGACCGAACCCTGGCCGGGTTGGCGGCGGCGCGGGCGCGGGGGCGGGTCGGGGGTCGGCCGCGGACGATGACCCCGGCGAAGCTGCGGCTGGCCCGGGCGATGCGCGCCCAAGACCCGCCGATGAGCCTGGGCGCGATCGCCGTCGAGCTGGGACTGCCGAAGTCCACCGTGGCTCGGAACCTGAGCGACGCCGAGGATCAGGACGACCGGGGGGAGCGGCGGTGACGGTGGGGTCGGGTCGCCGGTTGCGGGTGGTGCCGCCGTTGCCGGGGCAGCTGAGCCTGGACCTGCCCGGGATCCCCACCGTCGACCAGCTCGCCCAGCTGGTGGTCTCGGCCGACACTGCCCGACCCGGTCCGGCGCTGCCCGGGCGGTCGGGGCAGGCGGTGCGGCCGCGGCGGCTGGTGCCGACCCGGGACGTCGAGCGGTCCGGGCAGGCGGTGGCGGCCAGGGTGCCGGTGGCGGTATGGGCGGTCTGGGACGGCGAGGATCTGGTCGGGGTGTACGCGCAGGAGAGCGTCGCTCGCGGGGACGCCGCGGTGTTGCGCAGGGACGCCGCCCGCGCGGGACACCGCGGACGGACCGTGGACTGCCTACCGCTGCAGGTGCTCACCGAGTCCCAGCACACCCACCGGTAGCGGCGGTGGACACCGCCGCGACCCGCCCCGGTGGCGCGGACACTGCCCTGGTGGCCCGGATGCTGGTGGTGGACCTGGTTCCGGTTCTCGGGATCGTCTACCTGACGGAGATCCGGTCCCGCGCCCGGCAAGGCCGCCGAGTCGGGGTGAAACGCGGATCGTCTGAGCGGAACGCGGCGCCCAGCTACCAGTTGATCTCGGTGGTGACGACCCTGAGCGTGATCGCGCTCATCGTCGCGCCCAACGGTCGGCTGGCGACCCAGCGGGGCATCACGAACTGCGTCTCCGTCCTGCTGGTGTGTTGCTGGTCCAGGCTGTCGGGGTGTTCGTGCACAACCGGACCCGCGCCCGCCGGTGAACGGTGGGCCGCCGCCAGTCCGGCCGGGAGAGCTCGGCGACGCCGACCGCGCCGACCTGGCCGAGATGGCGGCGGCTGCGCGCCGGTCGCGTGACTGGGGGCCGTTGGCATTATCGGTTGGTGCGGTTGCGGGCGTGGGGGGGTGCCGGTGGCCGACTTGAGCGTGGTGGTGGGGGTGGGGGAGAGCCGGTTGCGGCGGGTGTGCCGGGACCACGGCCCGCACCCGGCCATGGTGGGAGACCCGCTCGCGGGGGCGGGGTGGGTGGACACCGCGACCGCGGCGAGAGCGGTGCTCGGGGTGTCGGTGGCCCGGCTGCTCGGGAACACCGGCCGGGCCGAGGTGGACGGGGTGGTGGTGATGGTCGGGTGGACCCGGCGGTGGCACGGCCCCTCGCTGCCGGGGTGGTGGGCGGCGCAGCGGGTCGAGTCCCGTCCGCCGGCGCGGGTGCGGCGGGATGCCCGCGCGGATCGGGTCCGCGGGCTGGTCGCCGCCGGGGCGACCGTCGCGGTCGCGGCCGCCGAGGTAGGGGTGGACCCGTCCAGCGCCTACCGGTACCTGCAGCTCGGGCCGAGTCAGGAACTGGCTGTGACAGTCCTGCGGACGCGGGTGCGCGTGGCCGGGAGGGAGTCCGCCGAGTCGGAGTCGGGGTGGGGACCGCTCGCGGAGAACCGATCCGGCTTACCCACCACCCCGACCACGAAACGGTAGGACACGCCAACCGCACAGACCGCAGCGACGAGCTGTCCGCCTGGGAGGCGTGTTCGGTGGCGCGGTACGTCGGCTGGGGCACGGCAGGATCGGCCGGGTGACGGCTGACGGTGATGTGGTACCGGCGGGGTACGCGGAGTTGCTGGAGCAGCTGAAGGTCCGGGTCCGGTCGGCGCAAGTGCGGGCGGCGCGGGCCGCGAACGGTGAGGTGCTGGCGTTGTACTGGTCGGTCGGCCGGGACATCCTGGACCGGCAGGACCAGGCCGGGTGGGGGACAGGGGTGGTGGCCCGGCTCGCGGCTGATCTGCGGGTGGAGTTCCCGGACCAGCGGGGCTGGTCTCGACGCAACCTGCGGTACATGCGGGCGTTCGACGCGGCCTGGCCGGACCTGGCCGGGGTTGTGCCACAGGCTGTGGCACAAGTTCCCTGGGGTCACGTCCGGGCGCTGCTGGACCGCCTGCAGGGTCGGGCGGAGCGGGACTGGTACGCCGCGCGGGCCGTGGCGGACGGCTGGTCCCGGGCGGTGCTGGAGTTCTCGATCGGCAGCGGCCTACACGGCCGGGTGGGGGCGGCACCGTCGAACTTCACCGCCCGGCTGCCGGCGGCGGACTCTGATCTGGCGTAGGCGCTGGTCCGGGACCCGTACGTGTTCGACACCCTTGGGCTGGCCGCGCCGATCGCGGAACGAGACCTCGAGCAGGCCCTGATGGATCGGTTGCAGGCCACCCTGTTGGAGTTCGGTCGGGGGATGGCGTTCGTGGGCCGGCAGGTCCGGTTGGACCTCGGGGACGGCTACGAGGTCGTGGTCGACCTGCTGCTGTTCAACGTTGAGCAGCTGCGCTACGTCGTGGTGGAACTGAAGGTCGGCCGCTTGGCACCGGGAGATGTCGGACAGCTCGGGGTCTATGTCGGAGTGGTCGACGACAAGCTGCGCCGACCTGACATGCACCACGCGCCGACGGTGGGGCTGCTGCTGGTCGCCGGGCGCAGCGACCCCCTCGCCCAGTACGCGCTGGCCACCAGCGCCGCACCGGTCGCGGTCGCGGACTGGGCGTCGCTGCCGGCCGACGCGAGCGGTGCTCCCACTCGCGGACCGGATCGCCGCCGCCCTGGACACCTCCACCCTCCCCGGCGCCGACACCCCACCCGGCGCCGACACCCCGCCCGACGCCGACACTGCCTCGGACGCTGACACCGGGGACGGGTCCCGGTGAGCGGGCGGGGTGACCGGTCCGGGCCGGTGGTGGTCCGGTCGGTGCTGGACCCGGCGGGGCAGTGGAGCGTCCAGCAGGCCGTGGACCTGCTGGTGCAGGGGTACTCGGTCGAACGGGTGGTGGCGGTGACGGGGTTCGATGGCCGCTGGGTCCGGTACCAGGCCAGGCGGTTGCGGTGATGCGGCGCGGTGGCCCGTTCGCACTCGGTCCGGCCCTGCTGGCCGGCGTCCTTCGTTGTCGGCCTCGCCAGGGGTTGACCCGGCGCCGCGGGCCCGGCGCCGGCCGGGCCGGGGCCGTCCGGCTGGCTGACCGAAACGGCAGATCCGCCGGTGACCCGACTGCCGGTCGGCTAGGTGTTGCGGTGCGCCCGTCCCCCGGAGGACGACGCCCACGCCGAGCAGAGGCGGCTGGCGGTGCGGGAGCCCACCGAGGCCGCGCTTGAGCACTGCCGGCCGCGGCGAAGCAGATGGGCGCCTCGGACGAGGTGGTCGAGCGGGTGCGCTCCGATGTCGAGGAGTACCTGCGCATCGCCGAGGCGGGACGCGACGGCGGGGATGATGGAGAAACGCTCACCGCGGATCGCCACTACCGCCGGTTGGTCCTGGACCTCCTGGGCCGCATGCGCCAGACGGTGCTGCGGTTGCGGGACGAGCGCCGTATCGACGACGACGTGCTGCACGCGGTCCAGGCGCAGATGGACGTCGAAGAGGTACGGCTATCCCACGACTGAACCGTCACGGGCATGGGGGATCTGCCTGGCTCTTGTTGGCTCGCTGACTTACCCACCCGCTGGTCACCTCCGGTCCGGGAAATTGAGGTCCTCCGTCATCGGAGCGCCGCCCGTCGAGCCGTAGCCGTAAACGTTCTCCAGGCTCCCCAGCAGGGCGTCGGCGGCCTCGGTGGCTGCGAGGATGCCTCGCTACAGCGGCGGGAACAGCTCCGGCCACTGGGTGGACGGAGCGTTGAGGCACTGGTAGGCCACCGCTGCGCCCTCGGCCGCACTGGTCGCCGCGCCGGGGTCGGTGGCATCGGCGTCCCGCCAGTCAACTCTGGCCGGTAGGTCGACGGAGCGGTGCCGTAAGACTGCCCGGACCTCGAGGCCAGCTCCGACCCGCCGTGCGGCCAGCGTGCGACCGACTTGTCCGACGCCGAACACGACGTGTGGTCCGCTCGCGCTCATACGCTCTGGACCGGGGTCGTGGGCTGGACGCGGCGGAAACGTTCGCCGCCGCGTCCATTTCGACAGTCTTCAGTTTGGACCCGTGGCATCGGTTCAGGTCGATGTCACCGCCAGCCGGCGGACGGGGTGACAGGTGGTGCGGGGGCCGGCGGGACGGGACGTCCGGGGTTCTGGGTGGACGGGGCGGAGTGGTCGGGATCGACGACCCCGTCGCTGTGCTCGATGGACACCTTGGGCAACGCTCTGTCAAGCCATCGGGGCAGGTACCAGTTGGCCTTGCCGATGAGGTGCATCAGGGCGGGGACCAGGACGGTGCGGACGACGAAGGCGTCGAGCAGGACCGCCGCCCCCAGGCCGATGCCGAACAGCTTGATGGTGCGGTCGTCACCGAGGACGAACCCCCCCGAAGACGGCGATCATGATGAGCCCGGCGGCGGTGATGATGCCGCCGGTCTCGCCCTGGCCGAAGGTGACGGCGCGGGCGTTGTCGCCGGTGCGCCGCCACTCCTCGTGCATGCGGCTGACCAGGAAGACCTGGTAGTCCATGGACAGGCCGAACAGGATCGCGAAGAACAGGACCGGGAGGAAGGCCTCGATGGGTCCGCCGCCGCCGACCTTGAGGGCCTCGGACAGCCATCCCCACTGGAAGATCGCGACGACGACACCGAACGAGGCGCCGGCAGCGAGGAGGTTCATGGCCGCCGCGGTAAGAGAGATTACGATGCTGCGGAACGCGACGAGCAGGAGCAGGAACGATAGACCGATGACGGCGGCGAAGAACAGCGGCAGCTTGTCGGACAGGACCTTGGCGAAGTCGACGAACACGGCGGTGACGCCGTAGACGTACACGTGGTTGGGGCTCCCCCGGTAAAGGGTGGGGAGCACGTTGCTGCGTAGGTCCTTCACCAGGGCGGTGGTCTTGGCGTCCTGTGGGGAGGTGACGGACTTGAACGTCACCAGGGCGACGCCCTTGCCGGTGGGGATCGCCTGGACGCTGTTCGCGGCGACATCGGGCACGGTCTCGAGCCGGGTGGTGATGGTGGTGAGGAACGCGGGGTCGGCCGAGCCGGGGCCGCTGACGACCAGCTGCAACCCGGAGTTATAGCCGGGTCCGAAACCGCTCGCGATGAGGTCGTAACCCTTGCGGGTGGTGCTGGCCGCGGGGTTGTTGCCCTGGTCGGCCGAGCCGAGCCGCATGGAGAAGAACGGGACCGCGAGCACGCCGAGGACAACCGCGGCGAGCGCGCCGAGGGCGACCGGCCGACGCTGGACCAGGTTTGCCCAACGGAACCAGGCGCCGCGGTGTTCGGTCAGGTCGAACTCGCCGGCCCTGACGGCGCGGCGCTGCCGGCGGGGAAGGACCTTCAGGCCGAGGAAGCGCAGCAGGGCGGGAAGTAGTGTCAGCGAGGCGACCATGGTCATGATGACGCCGATGGCGGTGCCCAGCGACACCCCGTACAGGAAACTCACCCCGAGCGTCCACATGCCGAGCAGGGCGATGCAGACCGTGGTGCCGGCGAACAGCACCGCTCGGCCGGAGGTGTCGACGGCCAGCAGGATCGAGTCCTCCACGCTCATCCCGCGGAGCAGGTTGCGCCGGTGTCGCGTGACGATGAACAGGGCGTAGTCGATCCCGACGCCGAGGATCATCAACAGGGACAGCTGGTTGGCGAACGACGCGACCGACATCGCGTGTGAGAGCATACCGATCAGCGGGAGTCCGCTGAGGATGGCTGCGGCGGCGCTGACCAGCGGCAGAGCTGTGGCGCCGAGGCTGCGGAAGACCACCAACAGGATGACGAGCGCCGCGATGACCCCGAGTACCTCGGGGGGGAAGCTGGCCGCTGCGGGGGTGATGTCCTGGAAGGCGCTGCCAGTGAACTCGACCTGCAGCGGGGCATCGTGCAGCTGGTCCAGTGCCTTCGCGCGCTGCTCTGGGCGGTTTGGCCGGTGTAGGCGGCGGTGAACTGCTCGACGGTGCCGTCGATGGCGTCGACGCTGGGCTGCACGGCGGTCCAGTTGACGTTCACCAGGCCGATCGACCCGTCCGGGCTGGTCAGTGCGGCGCGGGCGGCCGGATCGGTCGTGGTCCTGCCGGTGACGCAGTCGACGGTGCCGTAGGGCGACTCGAGCGAGGACAGGCCCAGGTCTGCTGAACACAGCTGCTGCAGCGCCGGCCGCACCTTCGCGCCCGCACCGGCGATGCCGCCGGTGCGGGCGTGCAACACGATCGTGCCGGACGCGCCGTTCTGATCGTCCAGGCCGGCGTCCGTCAGGAGCTTGGTGACGGTCGCGGTCTCGGTGTTCGGGAGCTTGAAGTCATCCTTGTAGTGCGCACCGCCCACGCTGGACAGAGCGGCCTGCAGGGCGACGATCAGGATCAACCAGGCGCCCACGACGAGCCAGCGCCGCCGGACCGCGAAACGTGCGAGTGCTTTCATGGCGAACTCCTCGGTCTCACCTTGCGGGGGGGGTGTGCGCGCGACTCGATTGGGGGGTACGGGCGGTCGATGGGCAGCGATCGTGGCCAACCGGGCGCTACAGCGCTCCACGGCGTCGGACGCGGACCGGGTAGCAGCCGAATTAGGCCTAGGCAGGCGGAGATCGCGTCGACGACGGTGAGGCTGGTGATCGTGACGTGCCTGCATCCCGGGACGTTCGGAAGCCGAGGGAGACGGTGGTCAGCGACGGGCTCAGTCCTGGCAGCGGACTGCCGGTGGGACTGATCGTGTCCGCGACCAGCCCGACGGGGACGGGGACAAGAACGGGGACGAGAACGGGAGGAACGGCCGGGGGAGGGGCTGGTGGGGTTTGCATCGGACCCTCGCAGCGGGATCTCCATGATGGCGAGGGCGGCGGCGACGCCGCAAGCGGCGACGCAGGCCACCAGCACGAAGATCGTGCTGGTGGCTCGCGTGGCGCCTTCTCGTAGTGGTGTGCCGGTCAGGCCTACTGTCTGGCTGGCGTAGACACTGCCGAAGGCGGCGACGGCGATCGAGCCGCCGATGGAGCGCAGCAGCGTCACGGTGCTGGAGGCGGCTCCCATGTCGCCTCGCTTCACACTGTTCTGCGCGATGGTGATGGTCATCTGGGTTAGCCCAGACCCGATTCCCATGAATACCAGAAAGGTGGAAGTGGTGATGAACGAAGTGGTAGTGGTCATGGTGGCAAGTAGGGCGCTGCCCACGGTCGTCAAGATGGTGCCGATGACCAGAAGCGTCTTGTAGCGACCGGTCGCGGTCATGCGCCGGCCCGTCATCTGGGAGAAGATCACCACGGGGATCATCATCGGCAGCAACAGCAGGCCGGAGCTGCTCGCTGAGCCGGCCTGCACGCCCTGTAGGAATAGCGGCACGTACACGACGCAGGCGAAGGACACCGCGCTGGCCACGAGCCCGAGGACAGCGGCCATGGTGAAGTTGCGGTTGGCGAAAAGGCTCAGCGGGACCAGCGGCTCCGTGCTGCGTCGTTCGTGCCTGATGAACACGGCCAGGCAGGCCACCGCGGTGAGTCCCAGCCCGATACTGAGCAGTGGCTGCCACTGGGACGCCGAGCCTGCCCAGCTGGTCGCGAGGACTACTGCAGCGATGGCGACGCTGAGCAGCAGGGCGCCGAGCCAGTCGATCCGGGCCTTGCGGCGGGTTGTCGGCAGCTTGAGGAGGAACGCGATCCAGACGAACGTGGCCAGGCCGAGGGGAAGGTTGATCAGAAAGGCCCAGCGCCAACCGAGAGCATCGGTGACGAACCCGCCGATGAGGGGGCCACCAATTGCGCCGGCCGCGATGACGACCGCTGCCATGCCCTGGTACCGGCCGCGTTCGCGGGGCGGGACGAGGTCGGCGATCACAGCGAACGCTCCCACCGCCAAACCGCCGGCGCCGAGCCCTTGGAAGGCGCGCGCGGCGATGAGCGTGGTCATCGACGGGGCCAGCGAGGCAAGGACGGAGCCGATGACGAAGCCCACCACTGCGAGCTGGAACATGCTCTTGCGGCCGTAGAGGTCGCCCAACTTGCCCCAGATCGGCGTGGAGACCGCGGTCGTCAGCGTGTAGGCCGTCACTACCCAGGACAGCAGGCCCACCCCGCCGAGGTCGCCGAGGATCGTCGGCATCGCTGTGCCGACGACGAAGTTGTCCAGCATGGCCAGCAACATCCCCAGCATCACCCCGACCAGCGTCAGGCGGATCCGCTGAGGTGAAACAGCGAGAGGGGCGGTAGCGGTGGTCGACACAACACCGGACGGGACACCACCAGCCAAGGGCGGACGTGGTGTTTCCGAGGAGCGGTGCAGCAGCTTCGCGAACATGTTCGACAACGTACGCCTTCGCGAACAAGTTTGCGACAAACGCGTTCGTAGACGTGGGACTTCTCACCGCCTGGCGCTGACACCGCACCGACCGCCACTTGGTGGCGGACGCTGAGGTGGGGATCGGTCTCCGCCTGCGTCGAGCACGGACGCAGCTCGCTCCGGTCCTGACGATTGGGATGGGTGCCACGGCCACGGTGGTGTGCACGGTCGGGTGCAGGGCCTCGTCGTCGGCCGCCAGGGGGCGCCCCCGGCGCCAGCCACATGGCCCTGGGAGGGAAGGGTCGGGAGCAGCGCTGTACCCATCCCGGACCACGCTGCTGCCGGTTCGGCGGTTGGTGATCAACTACCGGTACGGGTCCCCTGCACGCGGGTGGTCAGGCTGATCTCGACGGGGGGCGACACCAGGTCCGGCTCTCGGGTCGGGCGATCGTGACCGCGACGCCAGCAACGAATGGCCGACCAGCACAGCCGGGCCGCTGTGCTCGCGTACCAGCGCCAGCCGGCCACCGGCCAGGGCCTCGCGGCTGGACTCCCGCTCAGCGGCGTCGGAGTCCGCCTGGCCGCCCCCGCCGACCACCCCACCGCCGCGGCCAACATGTGCTCGGCAACGCTTCCATGTGGCGCGCCGGGTCCGTAGCTGCGGCGACGATAAGCCTGATTCGTCATCGCCTTCACCAGGGGGCCGCACCCCCTCCGTCGGACTACTTGGCGCTAAGGGGCGGTGTGGCGGGGACTCCCTCTGGCTGTAGGGCTGAGTCTATGACGCTGGCGTCGTCAGGAATGTTCGCAGCGGACCCGCAGACGGTTCCCTGAGGGGTCGCAGACCTTGAGTGCGTCGGTGTGAAGTTCGTGGGGGTACCCAGCCGTCGTTAGGTGTGCGGCCAGCGTCTGCACGTCGCTCGCTGTCGGTACCAGCAGGTCGGCTCGCAGCAGGCGCGCACTGTCGTCGGGGGCGGGTGGGCTGTCGGGCTGACTGAACCGGTTCGTGACGACCAGGCGGCTGTGGTCGTTGACACCCAGGGCGAGGAACCGGCTGCCGAGACGCCCGATGACGTCCAGGCCGAGCATGTCGGTGTAGAACGGCTCGGTCTTGGCGAGTTCGGCGTCGGTGACCTTGAGCTGCACGTGGCTCATCGTGGTGTCGGTGGGCAGCCCCGTGAATGGGAGGTCCGAGCCAGGTTCGGTCCGCAGGTCCTCCAGTTCCACGGGATCGGCGACGATGGCTGGTTTGCCGTCGACCAGATCCCACTGCACGCGGGGCCGGTGCCAGGTGACCTCGACGGTGTGTCCGTCCGCATCGATCACGTAGGCGGACTCGGCGTTGCCGTGCGCGCGGAGATCTGTATCGAGTCCCTGGTCGATGCAGTGCCTGGCGAACCGGGCCAGATCTGCTCGGCTCGGGACACGCGGAGCGAAGTGACTGAGGCCGGCGCTGGAGGAGGGCGCTGGTGCTGCGCCGGGAATCTCCTGCAGCACGGCCAAGGGTCGGCCCGCAACACCGAGCTGAGCACTACCGGAGCCCTGCTCGAGCACCTGCAGACCGATTGAACTGGTGTAGTACTCCAGGCTCCGATCCAGGTCTCCCACGGTCAGTTCGACGGGACCGAGATCGAGCTCGAGGGGCATGGCATAGGTGGTTGTCATCTTGTCTCCTGGTGGGATCGATGGGCCGATGTTGAGGTGGCGAGGTGGTCGGGGGCAGTGGCGCTCGGATCGCTGGGCGATAGGCGAGAATGGGTGCTGGACGCGACTAGGACGCCGGTCCCATGGACTTGAAGAAGGCCAGGAGGCCTTCGGGGGCGTCCGGGTCGTGGAACATCATGGTGAGTCCGCCGTCGGCTGCGTTGGCGGACTTGTCGGCGCGCGGGAACATGACGGCTTCGTAGGCGGTCAGAGCGGCCTCGCTGTCGCCGGGGTGGGCGACCAGGGCCTGCGCGAGGTCGGACCCGTCGATCAGGGCCAGGTTGGCGCCTTCACCGGCCAGGGGAGACATCAGATGTGCGGCGTCCCCGACGAGCGTGACGCCGGGAACACGGTCCCACCGGTGCCCGATGGGGAGGGCGTTGATGGACCACGGCACCAGTGGCCCTTCAGCGTCCGCGACCAGAGCCCGCAGGCTGGCGTCCCATCCGTCGAACTTGTCCAGCACGGCGGTCTTCGCGGCGGCGCGGTCGGTGAAGTCGATGCTCCCCAGCCATTCCTGGGGAACGGTCAGTGCGGCACCGATCGCGATCTTGCCGCCGAACTCGCGGTGACCCATGAACCCGTTGCCGTCGCCCAGGGCGAAGATGCTGCCGCCGCCGACGACGGCGGCGGCGGCTGGGTGGCGGACATCGGCGTCCGGCAGGGTCAGCTCGACGAACGACAGGCCGCAGTAGGCCGGTACCGCCTCGGAGACCAGCGGACGCACCTTGGACCACGCCCCGTCCGCGCCGACCAGCAGGTCGGTGATGAAAGTCGAGCCGTCAGCCAGGCTGACCTCGTGCCGACCGGCTTCGAGGGGGCGCACCGCCGTCACCTTGGTACCCCACTGCACCGTGTCGGCAGGCAGCGAGTCCAGCAGCAGGTTCCGCAACGGGCCGCGTTCCACCTCGGGACGGTCGGGGTTGGTGTCGTCCGGCATCTCCAGGCGGACCACGCCGTGCTTGTCGAGCACCCGGCCCGCGGCCCCGCCTGACAGGATCAGGGCCGAGAACTGCTCGTGCAGGCCGGCGGCGCGTAGAGCGACCTGCCCGGAGTCGTCGTGGATGTCGAGCATGCCGCCCTGGGTGCGCGAGAGGGCCGACGCGTCGAGTTCGTAGATGGTGCTGGCGATGCCGTTCACGTGCAGGACCCGGGCCAGGGCCAGGCCGCTGAGGCCCGCGCCGATGATGGCGATGGGACGATGCGTCGTCATGGGAGTCTCCTTCTGTAGTGGGTGTGCACGACGGTGGTGGGCGGTGGCGCGACTGTTGTGTCATTCACCCTTGAGGCCCGTGGCGACGATCTGGTCCGCCGCGGGTGTCGCCGTTGCGGCGACACCGTTGATGAGGGCGTTGAAAGTCCAGCGGATCCGCTGCTCGGCAGTGCCGGAGAAGATCTCGCCGGCAACTGCTGTGAGGTGGGGGTAGTCCTCGACCGCGAGATCACCGAGGATCGCCGCGGCCGCGCCGGTCTCCTCGTACGCCTCTACGGACTCGTCGCGGGTGCCCTGCTCGGCACCGATCGCGGTGGCTGCGAGCAGGAGCAGATCGACCCCCCAAGCCGCCTGTCCAGCCGGCACTCCGCCGGTGCGGAGCAGCGCGAGGATGCTGTCGGCGAGTCGCAGGTAGTTCGGTTCGGAGGGACGCAGGGCGAGCACCGACCGCGCGAGACTCGGATGGGAGACCAACAGCCGGGTGTAGTTGACGAGCAGCTCCACCAGCCGGTCCTGCCAACCGCCGTCGACGCTGTCCGCGCGCAGGTCAAGCTCACCCAGTAGTTGGTCCAGGACGGCGGTGTGCAGCTCTGCGGTGTTGTGCACGTACACGTACAGCGAAGCTGCACCGGTGTCCAGCTCGGCGGCGAGGCGACGCATCGTCGCCCGCTCCAGACCCTCCTCGTTGAGGATGGTCACGGCGACGTTGACGATGCCCTCTCGGCTCAGGGGCGGCTTCGCCGGTCTGTTGCGGCGGCTGATCGGTTCGCGTCGAGTGGGCATGAACACGATCGTAGCAAACATGTTTGTTACGCACAAGTACGGTCGGGGTGCTGCGCTGACGGCGTCGAGCTCCGGACCCGGTCGGCGGTCTTGCCCGTCGGCACCTGCCCTCGGCGACCAGACCGCTGGCCTGGTCCGCCTCCCGCCGACCGTGCTGGACCGGACCAACCCGGGCCAGTAACCCCAAGTCGGTCAGGTAGACGCCGTTGGTAGTGACCACCGTGGGGGTCACCTAGCGCGTGTCTCCGTTGTTCTGTGGGTGGGGACCTGATCCTGCTGTGTGATGCGGACTCGGGTGCTCAGTGACGCGATGTGGGTGCGGATCGAGCCGGTGTTGCCGCCGTTGCAGGGGCGGATGGGTCGTCCGATGCGCGATCACCGGTTGCTGGTGAAGCGGCGATCTGGCGGTACCGGACGGGTTCGCCGTGGCGGGACCTCCCGGTGGAGTTCGGGCCGTGGCAGACGGCCTGGAAGCGCCACGCCCGTTTCGCCGCCGACGGAGTCTGGGACCGGGTCCTGACGGTGCTGCTCACCGACGCCGACGCGGCCGGGGAGCTGGACTGGGCGGTGTCGGTGGACTCCACGATCGCCCGCGCCCACCAGCACGCCACGAACACCACCCGGGAGGTCTCACCGGCGCTGATCGCCGCGCGGGGGGCTCAGCTGAGTTACCCGAATCCGCTGACCGAGCCCGCTGACCATGGAGTGGGCCGTTCCCGCGGGGGTCTGACCAGCAAGATCCACCCGCTGGTCGACGGGTGGGGACGACCGATGGTCCTGGTCGTGACCGCCGGACAGGCCAACGACTCCCCGGTACTGCCCGCCCTGCTGCACGGGCTACGGGTCCCCCGGGTGGGTCCGGGTCGGCCCCGGACCCGACCCGAGGCGGTCCTGGCCGACAAGGCGTACTCCTCCCGCGCGCACCGTCAGCGGCTACGCGCGGCCGGTGTCAACGCGGTCATCCCCGAACCCGCCGACCAGATCGCCCACCGCCGCCGACGCGGCTCGGCCGGCGGCCGACCCCCAGCCTTCGATCCCGCGCGCTATCGCGACCGCAACGTCGTCGAACGCAACTACGCCCTCATGAAGCAGTGGCGCGGCCGGGCAACCCGCGATGACAAACACGCCACCAACCACCGGGCCGCCGCCGTCCTGCACACCGTCATCACCTGGTTCCGCAACTTACGAGACACGCCCTAGTTGTCCAGCGGACTGCAGCGACCTCGACCTGCCGCCTTCCAGGTCGTGCCACTGACCGGAGCTGTGCTGGCCCAGGTTGGGAACCGTCGGAACGACCATCGGGCGGACGGTGACCGACCGGCCCGCGACGCTGTGACGGCGCACTCGGGCAGGGCGCCAAGGGCAGTCGAGGGCGGCGTCGGGCACCACCCGGCGATGGTGGTGCTGTCCAGGTCTGCGCTGTAGAGCTGGCGGAGCAGGTGAACTCGGTCCACCGCGTCTTCGTCGTGGGGCTGCTGCGCGCTCTCCGAGCGCTCGGTGGATAGCAATCCCTGTTCCTCCTAGTAGCGCGGGGACCGGGCACTCACGCCCGTCCGGCCTGCCAGCTCGCCGATCCGCATGGTGGCCTCCATTCCAACAGTTACTCCTGACCTCGGTGTCACCCCACTGGACCCGACGAGGAGGGAGGACCCGCGTTGTGGTGGGTGACGCCACGTCTGTACGAGGCGGCCGCAACGCTTCGAACGAGACGGTTCACGCTGGGTCGTTCATCGTCGTGTCGCCACGCGAGGACGAGGTCCAGTTCGGACAGGCCGGTGACGTCGAGCACAGCGACACCCTCCCGTAGGAGCGTCCGGACGTTGCCGGCCGCCACCAGGCAGATGCCGAGATCGGCGGTCAGCGCCTCGACCACCTCCTCGGTGGAAGCGATCTCGGCGCCGATCCGTGCGGGATGTCCTCCGCGCTCCGGGACACCCAGAAAGTGGGCGCGCAGCGGCCCGGCCTCGTGAGGCAGCGCGAGGAACGGCTCGTCGAGCAGGTCCTCAAACGCCACGGAGTGCCGTCCAGCAAGCGGGTTTGCGGTGCTGACGAGGAGCCGGCGTGGTTCGTGGGCCACCGGTATCCACCGGAACCTCTCCGGTTCCGGCAGCGGGAGCCAGACGAACGCCGCATCGTTTCCGCTGGTCACGGCTGTAGCAAGGCCGCCCGTGGGATCCGCCCATGACGCCTGCCGCACCCGAAGCTGCAGTGGTGGAGACGCCTGTCGGAGATGTTCCCGAACCGAGGGGAGTAGCCCGCGCTCAACGCCGACGTGCATGCCGACGACCAACGTCGCCTTCGCCGTCTCCATGACCTCTGTCATGTCAGCCTGAGCCGCCTCCCAGGCTCGCAGCACTACGGCGGCGCCGGGCAGCAGTGCCCCGCCGGCTTCCGTCAGCTGCACGCTGCGGCGGTTCCGCGCGAACAGCTGGACGCGCAGGTTGTCCTCGAGGCTGCGGACCTGCTTCGACAGTGTGGGCTGGCTGACGAACAGCGCCGCGGCAGCCCGGGTGAAGCTCAGGTGTTCGGCGACGGCCACGAAGCAGCGCAGCCCGCGCAGGTGGACATCCATGCGCTCTGGCTATCACAGAAGTAATCACCGGAGCCCTCCAGCGGCCGTCCGCCAGTGCCTACGGTCGAGGAACTCACCGCAGGATCGACCGAGGGAGCTGCATGCCCACCCGCGAGAGCACTGTGTTCGAGGTTTCCCTTGCAGCCCCACTACGTGATGTACGAGTCGTCTCTGAGCGGCTCCACGACCCGGGTGAAGGCGCTCTGCTCCTGGCTGTAGAACGGTTCGCCCTCAGTGGAAACAACATCTCCTACGCGCAGCTCGGGAACCAGTTCGGGCTCGGTTACTGGCGGCCGTTCCCCGCAACAGCCGGTTGGGGTCGAGTGCCGGCCCGGGGGGTCGCCCGGGTGTTGGCCGGCGACTCGGCGCTAGCCGAAGTAGGCGATCGCTTCGTGGGCTTTGTCCCGATGGCCGACCACATGTTCTTCCACGCGAAACGCACCGCGACCGGGCTACGCGACACCTCGTCTGAGCGGAAGGGCATGTTGCCGCTCTACCAGGACATGCGAAGCCTGAGCACCGACCCGACGTGGCGGGAGGACCTCCTCGACACCAACCTCGTGCTGCGCCCGGCGTACCCCCCGGCGGCTCTGCTGGACGACCAACTGCGTCGCACCGGCGTCGGAGCAGTCGTTGTGACCAGCGCCACCTCGAAGACCGCCCTGTCGACCGCCCGGCTCCTCACCGAGCGCGGAGTCCGCACGACCGGCCTCACCTCTGGTCGCGATGTGGATGCCGCGGTGTCAACTGGCGCCTACACGACCGTGAGCACCTACGACGCCGTCGAGACCCTTCCGGTGGAACCCACCGTGTTGCTCGACGTCGCCGGCGACCCGGAAACGGCGCGCGCGGTCCGCGCCCGTTTCGGGGATGACCTGCTACGAGACGTCTTCATCGGCGGCACGCACCACGAGGTGGCCTCGGCCGACCCGCCTGCAGCGTCGACGCCTGAACGGGAGATGTTCAACACCGGTGGCCGGGAAGCGGAGCTGGCCGACAGCTGGGGCGAGCAGGAAGTTCTCCGTCTGGAGACAGTCGCCCGAGACCGGCTCGTGCCGTGGGCCGCGACCTGGCTGCTCCCGCGCGCCGTGCACGGCGTACACGAGATCGCCGCTGAGTGGCACCGGCTCGTCCGAGGGCCCCAGGAGGACTCGCCTTTGACCGGGACCGTCGTCACCACCTGACGCCGATCACGCCCCTATGTTGCGGGGACCAGCCGTGCCACCGCCGCGATTCCTCCTGGGCCAGGGAGGCGGGTCCCCCGGCGGCTTCGACACCTGAGGCGGCGAGCGCGAGGTCAGCTGTGGTGGGCGAGTCGCCACCGGTCGTGCGCGGTGCCGACCAGGATCAGCCCGCCAGGCCGGCGACCAGAACGCGGAGGTACCGCTCGCGCGCGGCGTCCGGGTGGGGTCCGGCGCTCGCGGCGGTGTGGACGCCGACGAGGAGCCGGCGCAGATCGTCGGCGCCGAGGTCGGGTGACACCGCTCCCGCGGCACGCGCCCGGTCCAGCAGCTCACCGAGCGCGGTCCCGAGTTCCCGGCTGAGCCCGATGGTCTCGACGCACACCGGGTGCGGGGACCGGAGGACCTCGGCCAGGACGTGGTCGCCCGCCATGCCGGCCAGCCCGGCGCGGAGCAGGGTCGCCAGGCCCCGCGCCGGGTCCGGGTCGTCGGCGGCGGAGCGGGCGTCGGTGACGAACGCGGCGAGCGCGTCGGCGGCGAGCCCTTCCACCAGGGTCGCGCGATTGGGGAAGTGCCGGTAGGCCGTCCCGATGCCGACCCCGGCGCACCGGGCCAGCGCGTTCAGCGCCAGGGTGTCGTCGCCGTCGGCGAGTTGACGCCGCGCGGCCTCGAGCAGCTGGGCCCGGTTCCGGACGGCGTCGGACCGGCGGCGTGATGCCGGCACGGTCCGCGACTGCGCCACGCACCGAACCTACCGGCGCGCTGATCGTCCATCCACTCGGATGAACTATCCGCTTCTGATAGGGTCCGGTACATGACAACCGCGCCGCCGTACCCACCCGTGTCCTGGCAGGCCGGGCTGGTGCCCGACCAGCGCGGGCGGGTCGCGGTCGTCACCGGCGCGAGCAGCGGCCTGGGAGCTGTGCTCGCGGAGACCCTGGCGCAGGCCGGCGCGACGGTCGTCCTCGGTGTCCGCGACCCGGCGAAGGGCGAACGGGTCCGCGACGGCTTCGGTGCCGGTGCCGCCGCCCGGGTCGAGGTCCGGCGGCTCGAGCTCGCCGACCTCGACTCGGTCGCCCGGTTCGCGGCCGAGGTCACGCAGGCGCACCCGTCGGTGGACCTGCTCGTCGCCAACGCCGGGGCCGCCCGGACCGCGCAGCAGCGGAGTCAGCAGGGGTTCGACGCTGTGTTCGCGACCAACCACCTCGGGCACTTCGCGCTGACCGGGCGGCTGCTGCCGGTGCTGGTGGCGGCCCCCGCGGCCCGGGTCGTCAGCGTCGGGTCCAACCTCTACCGCCGCGTCCGGGTGACCCTGCCGCTGGACGACCTGTCCGCCGACGTGCCGGCGGCCCGTTCCTACGTCGCGTCGAAGCTCGCGGTACTGCTCTTCGCCACCGAGCTCGACCGGCGCCTGCGGGCCGCCGGATCATCCGTCCGGAGCTTCGCCGCGCACCCCGGCGTCGCCGACACCCCGATGCAGCAGCAGGCGCGGGGGCGCGCCGAACGGACCGTCGCCCGCCTGATGACACAGGCGATCGGCCGCAGCGCCCGGGCCGGGGCGATCCCGCTGCTCTACGCGGCGACCGCACCCGACGCCCCGACCGGGGTCTTCCTCGGGCCGTCGCTGCGCAAGCACGACCTGCGGGTGCACGCCGCCCTGCTGGTCCCGCCAGCCGACGACCGGGCGCTCGCCGGTCGGCTCTGGGCCGCGTCGGAGGCCGCGACCGGTGTCCGCTTCCTGTCCGCGCCCGTCCGGGTCGCCGCGTGAGCACCGCTCCGATCCGGGACGCGGGGACGGCGCTGCGCGCGGTCGCCCGGACACCCGGCGGCCCCGATGCGCTGGTGCTCGAGCAGGTGCCGACCCCCGTGCCAGGCCCCGGGCAGGTGCGCATCGCGGTCCAGGGCGCAGGCGTCGCGTTCGGTGACGTCCAGTTGCGGCAGGGCCGTCTCCCGGGCCGGTTCCCGGTCACCCCCGGCTACGACGTCGTCGGCCACGTCGACGCTGCCGGTCCCGGAGTCGAGCAGCCCGCGGTCGGCCAGCGGGTCGCGGCGTACGTCGGCGTCGGCGGGTACACCACATCCGCGCTCGCCCGGGCGGAGCTGTGCGTGCCGGTCGGGGAGGACCTAGACACCGCGCAGGTGTCCGCGCTGACCCTCAACTACACGACCGCCGCCCAGCTGCTCCGCGCTGCGCGGGTCCCCGCGGGCGGCCGGGTGCTCGTTCTCGGCGCGGCCGGCGGGGTCGGGTCCGCGCTCACCGAGTTGGCCCTGCTCGACGGGCTCACCGTCACCGGGACCGCGTCCGCCGCCCGGCTCCCTGCCCTGATGGAGAAGGGGATCACCGCTCTCGCCGACGCAGACGACCCGCCCGACCCCGTCGACACCACCTTCGACCCTGTCGGCGGCCCCTCGATCGCGCGGTCCCGGCGGCGCACCCGGCGGGGCGGCACCGTCGTCGTCTACGGGATGACCGGGTCCAACACCCGCGACCTGTCCCGGGCCCACGGAATGGCCGCCGCGGTCTGGGCGCTCGCCCGCGCCCGGGTCACCCCGGGACCCCGCGTCGTCGGCTTCTTCGGCGGCCCGGCGAAACAGCCGGCGGTGTTCGCTGCGGACCTGCAGCGACTGCTGGGACTACTCGCCGACCACCGCCTGGACCCACAGGTGACGACGATGCCCCTCACCGCGGTCGCCGACGCGCACCGCCGCCTCGAGGAGCGCCGGGTCCTCGGCAAGGTCGTACTGCTCACCTGACGATGGTGGTGCGGCCCGATTCACCCAGCCGGCGGACGATCGCCAATCGCGGTGTGCGGCAGCGACCAAGGTGGTCGGGATTCGGGCCAACATGAGCACCGCCCGCAGAGATCCTGACCGTTCAACCGACTGACCGCTCAGCGCGGGACTCGCGTTCGACGGGCGCGCGTAGACCGTCGACGAGGACCGCCAGCAGGCGCGCCGCGTTCGTCGAGTTCGCCGTCGTCAAGGCGCAAGAGCCAGCTGACGAGGACGATGACTTGCGGACTGCGTCAGGCCCTGCTCGTCGACGAGAGGTCCTGAGGAGGACGAGGGTGTCTCACGCGGCGATGGTGCCTTCTCGCGCTGGCCGTCCTGCGCGAGGTGCCTGCCGAGTCGGGCGAGGTGGGTGTGCGGGAGGTCGTTGTCGTACTTCGGGCCGCAACCGGAGCTTCGGTCGACGCGGACGTTGACGCCACACGAGATCGTCCACTAGCGGCGTGGGGACGTGGTGCCACCTGCCCGGCCTGACGAGGTCGGGGGCAGGTGGGCGAGGACGCGACGCGACCAGCACAGTCGCCACCGCCCACAGCTAGCGTCGCGCCTCGCATCCTGCCGACGACCCCTCTCGCCGTCCACCCCGGCTCAACTCAGTGTGAACAATTTCGAGCACCACAACACCTAATTGGATGGCGGTAAGTCGCGGTCGGGCGTGACGGCCGCCCGCTGCCTGGCCGGCTATAGCGTGACGACGACCTTCGCGGCGGACACGCCCCGGCGGAGCCTGGCGAACGCGTCCGGCAGGTGCTCCAGTCCCGTGCCGATCACGACCGGGTCCGGGGCGGGGACGTAGCGGCCGTCCGCGAGAGCGGCGGGGAGGAATCCGTTGTAGATCGCGGGACCCACCTCGTTGTCCGCCAGGGTGCCG
>JAABUI010000564.1_pt1 | contig 26081 bp, 32 predicted proteins | sample 5559111 | NCBI WGS metagenome assembly JAABUI01 (sample SAMN10711870, study PRJNA513365) | rock metagenome | isolation source: Antarctica rocks | place: Antarctica: Victoria Land, Buttleship Promontory
TTAGCTTATGTTCTCCTGAGTCATATAGATAGCCGGCTCTTCCCTTCTAGATACTTTCCTTCCTTAGCATTTATATACTCGTTACATTACACCCATATGACTCGCTCTATGCTGGCCCCTAACAAAACTCTTGATGAGAGTGTCTGTGCTGTTTGATTATGACGCATCGTCTTTGCTCTGCTCTTTCTTGACGATATTCTATACAAACGATGTCTCGATTTGATTCTTGATTCGAAGACGAAAGACGTTTTCTTTGCATTCGTGATGCTCGTGATTGTAATGTCGAAAACTGTGTTCTCTTGCTCAATGATTGTCATTCATTGAGTCAAGAAATATGTGATGAAAGAAAGATGTGTACGATGAGAAGATAGAGTGTGATTGTATTAGATAATTCTATTCTGCTCTTGATTTAACTTGTGTCACGTAGACGTCGAATAAATTGTTAGTATAAACGTGCAATCACAATCGTTCGATGCATGACTCTGATCGATAGTAGAGAATGCGTTCTGATTGTTCTCATGAACTCTTGATTTTTCACGTAGATAGATGTATAATCTGACGTCAAGTAAAGAAGATGAGCTCAAATTTCTTCAGTATATCAGCGTGATTGACGAGTCACTACTTCTTCGAGCACTGTAGTCACGACTCTCAGACTCATCATCTGAAACGACTATTCTATCTGATATCTTTTCATCAATTACTCGACGACACTGTCGATGTGATGAAGACGTTTCGATATCGACGCAGTCGACAAGTCGCAAATTCTTCGATCACTTGTAGTCACAACTTGCAGACTCTTCATCTGAGTTGTCTTTTTCACTAGTAGTATCTTCTCATCTCTTACTGACATCGACATGTCATTAATCTTCTTCGTAGATCGATTGTGACTGTTAGAGAGAGTGTTGTCGCATGAATGAAAACTCTGCACGACAGCTTTTCTGATCACGCAACGTTCTAACATCGTTCGAACTGCGTCGAATTGAGATCTCTTGACTCTTCTGACTTTTATTCGAACACAGAATAGAATCAAAAGATTCATAGTCGACATCACGTACAGGTGAATCTCGTTGCCAGCCGAAACTTATCTGATAATGATATGATAAATGAAAAAAGTTAAATAGAAATAGAAAAGAATATTAATTCTTCTATTACGAATCAGAAGCATCGAGTGAATCAGATTATTCTTGAATAGAGTGACTGAATTACAGTCAATTACTTTCAGGAATAAATATATATTATAATTCATATCATCTAACATTTCTACGTATAATTGATGCTATTGTCACTACATTTGACTATTTGCGTGTTCGTTTGATTTTCGTATAGTGCAGTTGCGGTACGAAGATCACGAGAGGGTCGTCATTTTCGATGAAAACTGCTTTGCACTACGTTTTTTTAATTAGGTATCGTTGATTGCGAAACCTGTGCCGTTTTTTAGAATTTGTCGAGAGCCCCACCAAATGTAGTGGCGAATCTCCTAAAATTGCAAAATAAGAAACAGATTTGTAAAATCAACCTCACTGCTTCAATGCTTCGTATGTGACGTATTCAGTGCTCCATATGTGATATATTCAGTGCTTCATATGTAGTATATTCAGTGCTCCATATGTGACGTACCCAGTGCTTCATATGTGACGTATCCAGTGCTTCATATGTGAAGTATTCAGTGCTTCATATGTGGTCTATTCAGTGCTTCATATGTGGTCTATCCAGTGCTTCATATGTGACGTACCCAGAGCTTCATATGTGATCTATTCAGTGCTCCATATGTGATCTATCCAGTGCTCCATATGTGGTCTACCCAGTGCTTCATATGTGGCCTACCCAGTGCTTCATATGTGACGTATCCAGTGCTCCATATGTGGCCTACTCAGTGCTTCATATGTAACGTATCCAGTGCTCTATATGTGACCTACCCAGTGCTTCATATGTGACCTACCCAGTGCTTCATATGTGACGTATTCAGTGCTCCATATGTGATATACCCAGTGCTCCATATGTGGCCTATCCAGTGCTTCATATGTGATCTATCGGAAGCCAATGAGAAAGTTAATGGGGAAGCCAATGGGGAAGCCAATGGGGAAGCCAATGGGGAAGTCAATGGGGAAGCCAATGGGAAAGTCAATGGGGAAGTCAATGAGATGTAGGAGATCCGTTATCGTTATTTCAAGCTCTTCTCCATACAATAGTTGATGTAGTCCTTCCTTCTATGCGAAACAGATAAGATGAAGAACTCGATGAAGCTTTGCAATGGGGAAGCAAACGGGGGTGTAAATAGGGAAAGCAATGAAGAAGCTAATGAGATAGAAAGCCATGTAGGAAGCATTGTTTGAAGCACTGTTTGACGTGTGTTATACGTTCGACCAACGCGTATCTTGAAGCATGTAGAGAGTTCGATAGACAGCTCGATAAGAAGTTTAGTAGGAAATTCGGTAGGGCGTTTGATAGAAATTTGGTAGGGAGTTCGGTAGAGAGTTTGATAGGGAGTTTGGTAGGGCGTTTGGTAGGGAGTTTGATAGAGCGTTTGGTAGGGAGTTTGGTAGGGAGTTTGGTAGAGAGTTTGGTAGGGAATTCGGTAGAGCGTTTGATAGGGAATTCGGTAGGGAGTTTGGTAGGGAGTTTGGTAGGGAATTCGGTATCGAGTCATGAAGAGTGCTTTCTATTGAGCTAATTAGCATGTTTGGTAGGGAGTTTGGTAGGGCGTTTGATAGGGAGTTTGGTAGGGAGTTTGATAGGGCGTTTGGTAGGGCGTTTGGTAGGGCGTTTGGTAGGGCGTTTGGTAGAGCATTTGGTAGGGAGTTTGATGGAGCGTTCGGTATCGAGTCATGAAGAGTGCTTTCTATTGAACTAATTAGCACGTTTGGTAGGGAGTTTGATAGGGAGTTTGGTAGGGCGTTTGGTATCGAGTCATGAAGAGTGCTTTCTATTGAGCTAATTAGCATGTTTGGTAGGGAGTTTGATAGGAAGTTTGATGAGCGTTTGGTAGAGCGTTTGATAGGGCGTTCGGTATCGAGTCATGAAGAGTGCTTTCTATTGAACTAATTAGCATGTGCTATGAAGCATGTACGAAGCATACAGTGTGTACAAATAAACAGGTAAATCGATAAACAAAGATGAACAAAGATTCAAAACACGCGTTGAATTAGAATCAAAGAATTCATGAATGGGACGGTTATGAGCACAGCGAGTACAGGTAAACAGGTCAAGAAAATTTCAATCGTCGATCAGGTGATTTTCGGTCACCTGATGTACGTACAACGACTTCAATGAACTGTAAAAATCAGAATGGTAGTTGAAGCGAAAGAAAAAGAAATGATGGCAGTTTAAACGGGAAAAAACGACTTGCACGGGTCAACGCAGCGAAAAAACATAGTGCGGGGTCGAAAAAGTTTTGATGTTGGGTCACGTGGTGGAACCCTTGGCAACCAACGATCAGAATAAGCCGCTATTCCAGTACTATATAGATTTCGAATAGAATAATTAGTTTTTTGACCTCGTAACATTTGTATTACGGAACGGAGAAGCCGATTTGCCACCTTCGTTGTAGACAACTTTGACTGTATATTGTATACTTAGAATAAAATTAAACTTTATAAATTATTAACTTAGCAAGGCAGTAAGTAGTTCGAGCAATAGTCAGTCTTCTACGATCTCTTTCTCGAATAAAGATCAAAATCAAAGCAATGACTACTTCTTCAGAAGTCTCAAGCCTTCTCAACTCGCTTGAATCGGTCGACAGGCACCTATTTCAAGACACAGAAGTCGAACGTATTCGCGCCCTCAAGTCCGCCCGCGCTCTGTGCGCCAGACTCGAGAAACCATGGGACGCCGTCATCAGAATGCTTTACCTAGACGTAAGTAAATGATTACTTTTTTCATCCCCTCCCCAATCCCAACCCTGCGACCCACCCCCGGAGTGTTCCGCTCAGCGCAGGCGAATTCCATCATCTTATCCGAATCCCATCTCCCTTCGCCCTACCCATCCCCAGTCCACAAGGGCCATATGCTGGCTGAAACCGTAGCCTTCTGTCGCAAAGGCACCCCTGAATGTCGTTCTCAAAGTCGCCATCGATCTCGACCTCTTCCGCCTAATCGAAACGCACGGCCCCCAGACCAACTCCCAACTAGGTTCGTTGGCTGCCCGAGCAAGTCTGTTACCAATGGAAAGCAACGCAGTTTTCAGCTATTGCTGACTCAGAACTTATTGGTTATTGCGATCGTATAATAGGTTAATTACTAATTAATTTGACTAACTAAATAATAGCTATTTACACAATTTAATATATGCGCTGGGAAAGTCAATGGGGAAGTCAACGGGGAAGTTAATGGGGAAGTTAATGGGTAAACTAATGAGGTAGAGAGTCATGAAGAAAGTCATGAAAGGAACCATGGAGGCTGTTCGATAGGAAGCCATGTAGGATGTTCGGTAGAGAGTCATGTAGAATGTTCGGTAGAAAGTCATGTAGAATGTTCGATAGAGAGCCATGTAGAATGTTCGATAGAGAGTCACGTAGAATGTACGGTAGAGCTCATATTTGATGCTCGGTAGGGATCAAATTTGATCCTTGATTGCGAAGCAATTCGAAGCTTGATAGGGAGTCATGTAGGGAGTCATGTAGAGAGTCATGGAGGAAGCCATGTAGAGAGTCATGGAGGAAGCCATGTAGAGAGTCATGTAGGAATCATAAAGGCTGTTCGATAGAGTCATATTTGATGCTCGATAGAGAACAAATTTGATTCTTGAATGGTGAGTAGAATGGTGAGTAGAGTGGTGAATAGAATGATGAGTAGAGTGGTGAGTAGGGTGGTGAGTAGAGTGGTCAGTAGGATGGTCAGTAGGATGGTCAGTCGGAAGGTCGGTAGAAAGGTCAGTAGATAGCTCAGTAGAAAGATCAGTAGGAAGTTCGATATCGAGTCATGAAGAGTGCGTTCTATTGAGTCAGTTAGCATTATTTCGTACGAAATAGAAAGTAGAAACTGTTCTACGAAGGAAGAAAGAAGTGGGAAGAAGTAAATACTCTGAATCCTCTGAATTTCCTAGCGTCGGCCTTCGGCTGGGAGCGAAGATTACTAACCACAGGGGTAACAGTACTGTTCCCAAGCCATGTAGAAAGCATTGTTTGAAGCACTGTTTGACGTGTTTTATGCGTTCGACCGACGCGTTTGATAGAGCGTTTGGTAGAGAGTTTGGTAGGGCGTTTGGTAGGGAGTTTGGTAGGGAGTTTGGTAGGGAGTTTGGTAGGGCGTTTGGTAGGGAATTTGGCAGGGCGTTTGGTAGGGAATTTGGCAGGGAATTCGGTAGGGCGTTTGGTAGGGAATTTGGTAGGGCGTTTGGTAGGGAATTTGGTAGGGCGTTTGGTAGAGAGATTGGTAGGGCGAGTAGGTGAGCGAGTAGATGAACGAGTAGGTGAGCGAGTAGATGGGCGAGTAGGTGAACGAGTAGGTGAGCGAGTAGATGGGCGAGTAGGTGAGCGAGTAGATGAGCGAGTAGGTGAGCGAGTAGGTGGGCGAGTAGATGAGCGAGTAGGTGAACGAGTAGATGAACGAGTAGATGAGCGAGTAGATGAGCGAGTAAATGAGCGAGTAGGTGAGCGAGTAGATGAACGAGTAGGTGAGCGAGTAGATGAGCGAGTAGATGAACGAGTAGGTGAGCGAGTAGGTGAGCCGAACTTCATTGAAAATCGAACGGGTAACTGTAATAGGTTTAGCTTCCGCGACTTCGGTAAAAGAGCCAACCGTTTTACAAAGAATTAAAATAAGGTTGTCGCAAAAGGGGTCAAAATCAGTCGGTAGAAGCAACTGCGTTGCTAACTAGCCGCTTTCACGGGCGCCGACCCGATCCTTCTCGCGCGAATTCTCCGGCTTCTCGCCGCCCGGGAAATCTTGATCGAAACGCCACCGGACGCGTATGGCACCAGTGATCTGTCCGCCGCGTTCGCGGCTCAGATCGAGCTCGGCAGTGGTATTACACATCTCTTTGACGTCTTACTACCCGCGTACGCCAGCGTGCCCGAGTTCCTCCGACGAACCGGCTACCAGAATCCGAGCGACAGTTGCCGAGGCCCATGGCAGCTGGCGTCCCGCACAGAGGGTGTACGGTACGGTATTTTCAGTGGTTGGCGGCGCATCCGCGGGAAGCGACAAGTTTTAATGAGCTCATGGCTGGATATACCGCGGATCGGCTGAGCTGGCTGCATATTTACCCGACCGCGCAGCTGCTCGATACCGCGGCCGTTGCGGATGTATTGAAAGGCGACAACGAAGAGGCGGTGCTGCTCGTTGATGTCGGCGGGGGCCTCGGCCACGACCTGGAGTCCTTCCGACGAGCTCACCCGAACCCTTCAGGCCGTCTGGTCCTTCAGGACTTACCGGACGTGATCCGGCAAGCGGAGACTAGCGGTTTGCACCCCTCAATCACGCCCATGCCGTACGATTTCCTTACATCCCCGCAGCCTGTGCTCGGCGCCCGCGCCTACTATCTACATTCCGTCCTACACAACTGGCCGGACGAGCAGGCACGTTTGATCCTGATGAACCTTAGGTCGGCGCTGCGGAGTGGCTATAGCCGCATCCTGATCAACGATCATGTGGTCACGGCGAGGGGGACGAACCCGTTGACGGCGTCCGCGGATATGGTCATGATGGCTGTGTTGGCATCCCAGGAACGGACCGAGAATGTTTGGCGGAAGTTGTTGAATGACGTCGGGTTGAGGATTGTGAGGGTTTGGGGCGCGCCGGAGGTGGTGGAGAGTGTGATAGAAGTTGCTTTGAGTGGTGATGGTGACGATGATGAACTGGATGTTTGAACTTGACGCGGAGACGAGGGTCGACCCCAATGCTCTAAATGCTGAGGTTCTTGGTTGCGAGCTGGTTGAAAGGGATGTGGAATGATGCAGAGCAGAGTCAGGGTGCGATAAGCTTCAGGATTAATTACATTCTCACGTCATTTGTAATGGAGTGTAAGAAGAGTCTGAATGCTAATCTGAAGTGCTAATAGCATTGAAACGTGCCACCAACCGCATCGAGCAATTTTTCCAAACAACCGTACGGTATCAATCGCAAGTCTTCATCAGTCTCCGGATTTCCGAGCGACAACTACTTGAAAGATCTACGAAACGAACGCTCCGAGCTTGGCTTCTTCGTACGCGCTACGGCCCAAAGATCGAATCTGGTCAGCTTCGCCGGCGCGACCACTGCTACGCTGCTCCATTCCGTTGGCGAATTCCTCGGCCAGGATCGACCATGTTTCCATCAAGATTTGTCGCTGCCACTGCAGCTCACGTTTCCGGTCCGTCACAAGGACCGTGAGCCCCTTTCCGCCGAGGATCCGAGGCAAGTCTGGCAGCCATCTTGAGGATTTCCTCCAAAGTCAGAGAATGAAATGGAAGGTTAAGAGGCGGATTTGGCTGAGGGAAGGGAAGGGAGACAAACCCAACGGGCTTGGCGGTCTTCGAGTACAGTGATAGCTGCTTCAAAGAGTCGATTGACACTCCGTGCGGACTTTCTGGAATTTGCGCGGTGGGATCGTGTTCGTCCCATTGCAAGTATCCACCCGGCTCTATAAAAGCAGGCGCGCTGATCAACATGACTGCTTTCTTTACGTGGGGGAAACCTACTCAGAAGTTTTAGGCAGTGGGAAATGATGGCGGACGGATTGTTGTCGTTGACGACGGATTGCAGGAGCCGCAGATGCACGACATTGAATTGACCGTGCAGACCAAGAGGGGGCTCCTGTAAAACGTCCAAGATGTCAAATTCTACGTTTGAGAGACGGCTCTGAGTGCTAGGGAACTGTTCGGAGGAAATGTCGAAGCCACGCAACTTAGTCGACGGCGGCAGTCGGCTGGCCAAGTCACAGAGCCAAAGCCTATCTCGGTCAGCGTTGGTTGTGAGTAGCGGCTGTGTCAAGAGCTTCTCGTGGTAGCATGCCCGGTGCCCGTTCCAACGTCGGCGATCTTCAGATCTTCTTCATCAGCCGTTCGAATGCTGGGATGTAAGTTGTACCCCAGTGTCCCTCTCCAGAGATAATACTGGAGATTGAGCCTAGGAGATTCTGTCAGTTTGATCACCTCGTGCATGTATTTCCCTGGCGCATCAGCTTCTCACCTTGTCGCTGGCACGTAGCCTCGTCCGAGTAAGTAGTCGTGCTTAGACATACTTTGAGCAGGTAAGAGACAAAAATTGCTTGCTCCTAGATCTTGGGTCGAAACTTTCAGGAGGGGTCAGGTACACTCTCTCTCTTACTTCAGTCAACAGCTTACCTGACCCGCCGTTATTCGACTTTGAGCTGCATTACTAACCGAACAATCCTTGCTACAGTAATGCGGCAAGCCAGTAAGGCTACCTCCGGGGACACCTCACGTAGATGATAACATGAGACCAAGCTTACTTTCGAGGTCAGACGACCTCTTGTGGATCGGTAGAATATGATACGTTCAGGTGTACCCGGCCTCGAAGCCTTTGATCCCAAACAGGCAATGATAATGGATCTAAAAATCAATCGGTCCGGACACGTAGTCCGCAGACGCTCTTCCCGAGTCTCCACCCATCCCTCCTCTGAAATAATTTCTCTTTGCTGTGGCAAAGCACTGCTTCTAGAATCATGCAGCCGGAATATTTAGCTATCAACGTGCACCCCACCAGCACTCAGCCTCCCGCCAATGCCTACTCCTCGCTGACCATAGAAAGTAGTTCTGGCCATGAGTTTTCTGCTGCCTCGATGAAAGCCAATAATTGTATTTGGAACAAGAACGATCCCTTCTTACACGACAATGTCAGCTTCAGCAGGCTTAGAACAGGCTGCTCAATACCAGCCCGGACTCTCCTGGCACCCCTATGCGGACCTAATTCGATTTGACAAGCCTGTTGGAACGCTGCTTTTGTGCTGGCCATGCTATGCTGGCACCGCTCTCGTTGCATGCAATAGCGACGTATTCATCTCTCCCGCACTTCTTGTGACTGTCAATGCGAAGTTGACGGTCGGCTGCTTCCTCGTACGCAGCCTTGGCTGTGCGTGGAACGACATCGTGGACCAAGACATTGACCGCCGAGTAGCTCGTACACGCTTGCGTCCCATCCCACGCGGCGCAATCTCGACCGTGCAAGCCATGATCTTTGCGGCTCTCCAGCTTCTGATCGGAGTGGCTGTTGTTCTCACACTTCTACCCCGGCAGTGCTTCTTTTACGGCATCCCTTCAATCATACTCGTCGGACTCTACCCGCTCGCCAAACGGGTCACGTACTACCCACAAGTGTTCCTTGGAGTCACGATGTCCTGGGGGGTCTTGCTGGCCTTTCCAGCGCTGGAGAAACCCATGCACGTCACATCTGCCGGCTGTCTTTTCACGGCTTGCACGGCTTGGACCGCCGTATACGACACCATCTATGCGTCCCAAGACGTTGAGGACGATGTCAAGATCGGTGTCAAGTCAACAATGATCCGCTACAAAGACAATCCGCGTGTATTCCTTCGAGTCGTTGCGACCGTCCAATTCTCTGCACTCATCAGCTTGGGTTACACACTACGAGCGGGACCAATCTTTTACTTGTTGTGTGGCATCCCGACAGGCATTCTAGGCGCCATGGTAGAGAAGGTGGAGTTTGGAAACCCCGCCAATTGTTGGTGGTGGTTTAGGAAATGGAACCAATTGATCGGAGCAGGCATGGCGATTGCCTTGTTGGGAGAATACACGGCAAAGGCATCGCTAGCTTGAAGACTCTGTTGACAGAGATAGATTTCAGTGTTTCCTGTTGCGCGACTCTGAATACATACGCGAGTCGATTTCGCGCTCTACCTGCTTGTCTTGCAGGGGAACCGAATCCGCTAGGTGGCGAGGGTTGTCAAAACCGGGCAATGCATACAATGCCTCCTATGCATGGCTCATAGACCGTCAACAAATCAGGGTGTTCTTCCCACGCCGCGTTTGCTGTAATTGTACATTAGCATGACCTAAGACATCCAAAGAGTGGATTTGGCAACGCAGCGAAGATGTCTTTGTGTGACTGGATAGCAGCCGAAGGTAAGAGAAGAAAAGCGGTCGACGATTGAAAAACTCCACCATTGAGGTAAGAGGGGTGAATAGTCTTCCCTGATTCGCCATGCCTACAAGATGCACCGGGTGGATGAACGCCGCCGTGAGTAAGTCAAGGAATCCAAGGTACCACCACCATACACTCCACACACTCTACTATGCAAGTGGTACTCTATAAGGCAGTTCGAAGTGAACTAGCACATCCGCTCCGCGCGGCACGGCACGAAGGATTGGGGCCCGGGCTTGCCCATCTGTCGCGAATCACCCGATTGGTTATTTGGCACGGGGATTAGAATATTGTGGGTCAGTGGGCGCCTTCTTGGTTCAAGGATCTTGACTCAGGTAAACAACGTAGCACGAGTACGGAGTACTCCAACCTGGGATCAATCATCTTACATGGTTCGGAGACCAAATATTATCAGTGAAAATTGGAGAAGAAATGGTTTGCGTTGTGTGAACCGAACGAAATCATTACCTTTGATGAAGACATAAGATACTTGAGTGAAAATGATGTGAGAAGCAAACATGAAGTTCAGGAACACGGAAAATGATACTCATGAGCGAATACCAGATTCGATCAGGAAACCAATCCGAGGACAGTTCCGCGCCATATGAGTTACATGACTGCTTGCAGGCACGTCTGTTACATTGCCTCATGCAAGGTGGTCGGGTTGCTTGAAAATCCTCGTAAGCATGCGCCCCACTCCTGGTGCTTCCTTCAGCTTCAGCCTGACGAACTCGTTGCATTATCAGTGCTCAAATAACAATCGGATAGTACTTCCCTGCCTCTTCGTCTTCCTCCCCTCCCTTCCATTTCCATTTCCCCTTCCCCTTCCCCTTCCCCTTCCCCTTCCCCTTCCCCTCCCCCTCCCTTCCCTCTTCTTCTCCCACTTAACGACCCTCTGATACAGAGATGACATCGTCGCCCCCCAATATTCCATGCATCGAGGGAAACCGAGGTACCGCCATTGTCGGGATTGGTGCGACTTTCATCGCGATCGGCACCATCCTCACTGGTTTGCGAGTCTTCACACGAATAAGACTTGTCGCCGCAGGGCTTGGGTGGGATGATGCCTTTATTGTAATTGCCTTAGTGAGCAAACATCTTTCCCAAATGCCAAATCCAATTCTTACAGAAGGTCGAGGCGCTTGCCATCGCCGACTATGGTTTATGTGTCAAGCAAGTACAATACGGCCTGGGCCGGCATGCCGGTTGCCTGTCGCCAGCGGAGATCATCAGCGACGTCAAATTCCAATATATCTCCGAGGTACCCCTAGTCCTTTCGACCCTTTTTTCCAGGGTCTCTATCTGCTTTTTCCTTCTACGCCTATTCGCAATCAACATCAGCTGGCGCTGGACCTTGTACGTCATCATTGGCCTCACCACCGCGGCTAATGTTGCCTCTGCAACAATAATCTTGATTCAGTGTGAGCCTACGGCTAAGCTGTGGAATCCAATGCTTCCCGGTACATGCTGGAAGCCCGGGGTTCAAGTTGCAATTGGCCAGTTCCAAGGAGGTGGGTCGGTTGACCTTTCAGTGGATTATGCCGCAACTAAATCCGTGCGCTACAAAATCCTGAACTAACGAGGCAGGTAGTGCTTTCGGCAATCCTGGATCTTACTCTCTCTGCCTTACCTGTGTATTGTATGTGGAAGATACAGCTCAGTTGGAGGATCAAAGCCGCCGTTTGCGGCATTATGTCGCTCGGAGTACTGTGAGATTGGAACCAGAGATCGTCCATGGCTGTGGAGCGCTAATGAGAATTTGCAGCACTGCCGGATGTGTTCTTGCCAGGACGGTCCTGTTGAGCCAAATCAAGGGCCAAGACATTAGCTGTAAGGTTGAAACCGATAATGTCCCCATAGCAAGCTGTCTAACGTCGACCTACAGGGGAGGCCGCAGGAGATATTGTTTGGGCAAAGTGAGTTTGCAGTACTCTGCGGTCATCGTCTCAGCAACAAGACTGACGGATCACAGCCTCGAAGCGCAAGTTGCAATAATTGCCGCATGCATTGCAACTCTCCGACCTTTCTTTACCAGATTTACCAGAAAGTCGAGTAAAACTACCAGACGCAAACCGTCTTCCAGCGAGAGCGAGACAAGATTGCATTGCACGAAAGCTTCGTCTAACCCTTATGCGCGAGACAAATGGTTGGGAGGTGGCATGGATGGCACAGGCTCCAGTCATCGCGCCGTTGCGACTGCTGGTCAAGCCCATGAGGAAGGGTTTTCGTTGGAGAATTTGGATGGAATTCGAAGGGTTGTGGAAGTTGATGTATCTGTTTGAGTACAAGGTGATGGCTGGAGCTGCGTTGGAAATCGTTCTACCAGCAGTTACGCGGGAGACTTAAATTGTAGCTTCTAGTAAGATGTTCCAGCCCGGCGTTGCGGGGCTTGATGGGTGTCATCACAAGAGGCGCTCTGCAAGGCGAACATGCTCCTGAAATCAAGTATCTCGACTATTCATCTTCGTATATCTTGTCTTCCAAGGCTGAAGGCCTTCGCATCTATCAAGATAGAAGAGAAACATGATTCCCGCAGTGGTAGGTCTGGCAAGTAGCTGCCAGACTGTGCCAGTACGCTATCAAACTGAGCTCATTGCAGTCATGCTAGTCCAATCGTACCAAAATTTCAACCAGCTCATCAATATGGCTCAAAAATGGTGCATGGTCGCTGGCAATGTGCTTCACGGTCCAAGTATCATCTTTAACAGATTCGATAAATGCGTCTTGCCACTTCTCTGGGAGCGCTGCGTCCTTAGTGGTCACAATGTAGGTTTTTGGTACATCGATGTCCCAACACGCGCGCCCCACAGGCGTTGTACAGTGATTGTGACTAGCTGGCTGCAGCTCTGCAGCCCAAGTTTTCTGGGACGCCGCCGGCAAATCACTGAAGAAAAGGCTGATGCATTCAGAGATATTCGGTCGCCAGATATCGCCCTGTGCCAAGTGAATCGGAATTTCAGCAATGTAATATACTTATAGGGTCAACCATTGGATAGGGCCACTTACGTCCTTTTTAGCCCATGGAGGTGGCAGTTGACCGCCAGCATACTCCAACGAGGACATACCTTCCGGCATCGCAAATGCAGCCAGGAAGATGATGCGTATAACCCCACCTAGCTGGCCTCCTTCGACTCGCTTTGACCTTTCGAGACCCCGAATGGCTTGACATGCGGGGACACCCCCATAAGAGTGGGAGAGAACTATGACTTCCTTGCCCTCGGCGACGAGCTCATGTAATTTAACCCTGACAGCCTTTACATCGTCGTAGGGCGCTGCTGTTGCAGCGCCCGGTCCTATATTCGGTAGGGAAATCGCAAGACTGGGGATTGACACTTTTGCCAGGGAGGATATCATAGGCTGGTAGTGTGCGGGAGTATGGAGGAGTCCAGGAACCCAAACGATTGTGGGTTTTGTGAATGATGAAGCCGCCATTATTGTAAATACTTCTTCTTACTTTCAGATGAGCATTTCGAGAGTTTTTGTAGTCCCAGCGTCTGTGCGCCGTGAAACACCGCGAATACCAGGGCAGCTGCATTTCATCAGGCTCCAGATGGCACATGCAATGTAACACGGCTCAAAGCTTCATTGTTGAACATCTAGGCCGAGATTTACTACTTCTGGACGGCACACACATACACGCACACGAATACAGCGAAGAGTTAACTCCGATCCGGTACAGGGTATTAGGACCCACCATGAAGCATCACCGTACAAGGTGCAGTGTATAAAGACAGGTTAACCTATGGGGAAATAGATCATCACACCATGAATGCTGCTGCCTGATTCTACATCCTGTTGGAAGATAGCGAGGATGCGGGCACGGCGGGGCAATACGAACACCCAAACTTGTTGCATCACGGAGTATCTATGAAATGACCTAACTCATGACCGCTCATCGATAAGGTAGATTGAGTACCTCGATAATTAAGCTTCTACTCATCGAAACAAGTTCAAACAGTGCTTTCTACATAGCTTTCTATTTACTTGTCACTCTACATACTCACTTTTCTACTTATTACTCTACATACTCATCATTCAACTCGTCACTCTATCTACTCATTATTCTACATGCTCATCACACTACTCATTATTCTATTTAAATTAATTGCAAAATTGATTGCAAAAGCAGCAAAATGAATTGCAAAAATTGAAAAAATATCGATTTTTAAGAGAGTTATACTATTTTTGATACTTCGTATATTGTATACTACACTTAGTATCTACGTCATCGAGTTTGATCAATTCAACTCAATGGCAAGTTAAACTTGAGTTGAGAAAGAGTAACTCGACTTTAATTCTAATTCGAAATCGAGTCGAGTTGATTGACTCTTTCTCAACTCAACTCGAACTTAACGACAAATTTGATTTCAGAGTGACTTTCGAGACAATATTTAGTTCTAGAATTATACAGCAAATCATCGAGATAGAAAAAGATAATGACTATAGAGAAGATAGATCAGAAGATGACATTCGATTCTACAATAGAATCGAGCGAAAGTGTCATGATGTCAGATCATCAACTCGATTTAGAACATAAATCGTTGATATCTTAGATAATCTCGATTTATTGAATCTGTTTCGCAGTTCAATGAATCAAGTCATCAATCTAGTCATCATCATCTTAATTTAGTCTCAGCAATTCTGTTTTGATCATCTCAGTCGTGTGTGCAAATCTTTGCAATCTTAAGTCATAAAAATACTGTCTAGTCTTGATTCTACTCGATTCATGTATATAGAAGTTGAGTTCTCGTTCTTTTCTTTCGCTCTTTGTCTTTCATTTTGTACATTATTTGATGTATTGTTTTGTATCTAGATTCTATCAAAGTAATAATAATATCAGTCTTTTATATTGATAGTATCTCTAGTTTAGCTCAGTCTTTGACATTATGAAAGATTTACACTTTCTGCAACATTTTCATACGTTGAAATCTCATCTAGTTATTCTTTCGCTCAAATAAAGTCATCTCACAATTTCTTGATCAACGATGAGCGTGCTGTTGAACAGTTCATTCAAAGTATGATTAAAAATTCAGTTGAAATCTTTCACGTAATGCATGAGCTTCAAAATCAAGTTCGACAACATGATGTTATCATTTTGTTCTCATTCATCATTTTCAGTTCTTCAGTTTATATAAAGTTGAATTCTCAATCTCTTGCGATGATAGTTCAGATCATCACACAAATCTTGAATAATCAATCTTCTTTTGTCACTTACTTCTTTGCAAATTCTGTCGTTGTCTTCATTACTTTTAGATTCAAGAAGCTTTTTGACATATTTAAATATAAGAGAAACAAAGATCAATTGAATGCATGAAAGCAGAGTCTGATACAGTGCATGAACGTGAACGATGATCATTATTTCTCTCATCAAGTCAAGATCATTTATGTTGAGTCATGATTCATCATAAATAAGAAGACTCACAATTTAATGAGTCAATATCAAGTCAATGATCTTTGTATCATTTTCATCTTTGCAGATTAACAACATAAGTTGCATCATTACTGCGACAATTCTTTCAAGACAGAAGATGTTCATTTATATTTTCGTGAAACTCTGAAGTAAAACATGAATAGCTTTGTTGATTATTACAATCTCTTTTATCAAAAGAAAGAATGTTTTTTGATGAAAGATTTTTCATTGATTGACTGTCTGAAGCGCAATGTCAATTATTTCACTTAAGTCATTATTTTCTTCTGATGAAATCTCAATGAAATTCGATCATTTATCTTTCATCAATGAGTTCAAGCATTCTTTGACATTGATGAAGAGCTTCAGCAACTTAAGCATCATCAATCTCACTTCATCTTCATCATCATTTTGTTCATCAAAGTCAAGAGCATCTTTGCATTAACTAGTAATCTTTTGAGTTCAAAAATCATCATTTCTGTGACTGTTGTTTTGACAATATCTTCATCTCTTTCTTTCTCATTTCTTGATGAATCAATGAATCTAAACTTTGTTATTGTCATCATTCAAGATAAGATTCTGATCATTTCTGAGATCAAGAAAATCTGCAACAAGTGAAAGCTATGCTACTACTGCAAGTTGCAACATTCAAGTAAAATCATTAAAGAATGTTTAAATAAGAAGTTCTTCACTCTGCATATCATGAACATCTATGACAATGATATCATCAATATAGATGAAGAAGTCTTGCTGTTCATGAAAAAAGTTTAGTTTTTGAGCTAAGTCATGCTCAGAAATCTGTATACATATCATCTTGTTTACTAGTCTCAATCTTTTCATTCTCACTTCAATCATATAAAAAGTTTTCTGCTAAATTTGTCTTGAAACTCTTTGAATTCAATTCAACATTCAAAGATAATCACATGATAGTATTTTGTATTTTACATCAAGCTCAATCTAGAGTTTTCACTCTCGCTCTGATTGATAGTGAAGTCTCTGCTTATGTCTTTATGAATAAATTCTTCGCACAACAACATCATCTTTTCTTGCATCAATTAACTCACTCTCGCAGACTTTGAGAATTTGATGATCAAGTCGCTTTAATTGATGACATTATTCATGTCATCAAAATCACAATGATTCTTGATGAACATATCAAAAAATTATTCTTTTATGTCATTGAATTAAATCAATATCTCATCATCATGAGTCTGTCATGACTTCATCATCACGTCATTGATGTCAATTTTGAGCACAATATTCTCATCTTTTCTTTCTTCTTCTGTCTTAATCATTGTTGCTCATTTCTCATCAAGATCTATGATCTTAATCAACAAGAAGAAAATTTCTTGTTCAAAGTTAATGTGATAATTGAGTCTATTAGATGAATAAATGAGATCTATAAAAGTGATATGACAATGTGATATTTTAAGCAGACACAGAATGAGTATATATTATGATAAAGCTAATTATTAAGAAGTTCTTGATAACTTGAAAGAATCGATCAACTATAGAGAGTTTGTCAAGCATTGTCAAGTCGAGCACGACATAACTCATGACATATTAAGTTGAAGATATGATGTAGTTTAAACGATGTCTTGACAAAGTCATAGAGTTTCAGAGCTAACTCAAATCTGATCTTTGATTCAATCTCTGACTTTAATCTTTATGAGTCAATTCATCATGACAATTGTCTTCTTTTCTAAGTGAGTTCATTCTTGATCTCAATAATTAATGTCTTTGTTTATTCTGATAAATGATGATGTGCACTCATTGATTCACTTTAGAAGCTCTCGATAAAAATCTTCAAATCTTTGTAAGAAAACAAGAAAAAGAGAAACTTTCGATCAAATGATGATTCATCTTTGATTATAATGCGTATAGATGACATTATAAATAGTATATGTGATGTGTAGTTGATGTAGATGACAGCAATGATGACGTGTAAATAGTGCATAAATATTGTTTATCTTTCGAGTAGATGATGTTGTTGAAACAATAGAGCATAAACAAGAGTGAATAATAATTGTTGATTTGTTTATTGCTCTTTCAATTTCTCTCAACTTCTCATTTTCTTCAACTTCATCTTTTTTCAATCATGATCATATTTTTATCATTATGTGATTACTTTTAACAAACTTTGAGTATATCTGTATAGTAAGAGTAAAAGATTAAGATCATGAGTCGTGAATATGCAGCGACGCTCAAAGAGAGTCGTAAGATGATAAAGTTGACTGATGATTGAGTCAAGATCATTACAAAAGTAAGTGATGTCACAACTTGAAGTTTCATGATTATTACTGCGACTAACAGTATCATAAGTCTGCTCAAAAGACATTGATCAGACATGATGATCATGATGCTGCTGATGCTGAATTGCTCGTGATGATGCAGATGTCATCAAATTCTGATTGAAAGCTCATTGCTTCTACTATTCAAACTTTCGAGTATATCTCAGTTATCAAAGAGAAAATTCGAAAGACAATGAAAGAAGAAATGATTACTGACGCTTCGTTGATGATCTTGTCAAACTCACAGACTTCGCGAAATTGAAGAACGATGATGAGATTCGCTTATTCAACTTCTTGATGTCGTTGATAATGCTTTTCAGCTGTCAATTGTGAAAATAAGCGAGAGAAGCATTGCTGATTTTGAAACTCTAAATAGAGTGATTTGTATAAAGTGTGCTTGAGTTCTACACATCAAGAATAAAGAATCGCGATGTGATGTTATCTTTCAAAGAAAGACAATGTACAAGAAGTGTGCTCGCTATGCGAGTAATGAAGATTTCTGTATCGCAGTGAGTATACTTATTTGATACATCTGCTAAACACTCATGATTTGATATCTAGATTTTTGACATTTGCATTTTGACTGTCAATGAATTCTTTCGTCTGCAAAATATTCATAATAGTGCGATTGAAAATGAAGAAGAGAATGTCACTTTGAAGACATTCACTGCTCATCAGAAAATTCTTTACAAGAAGTTGACAACAGCGACTCGTGTGAAGAATCATCTTGAAGAAATTCACAAACTTAAGTCTTTAAAAATTCAAAAGCTCATTCTCAAAGAAATGATAACTGTCAATGACATTGTCAGAGAAATTCTGAATGTAAAGCGCTTTGCAATACATTCAATCTCGATTATATATTGTTTTGTCAGCATTTCTAATTGTTCTGATATATTTTAGCACAATCTGTCGTCTCTTGAATCTCTGTCTTCATGTCTCAATGTAAATCTGACAATGAAAGAGAAGAAAAAGTCTGCAATCTTGCTTTATATGAGAGATGTTTGATGAAGTGATGATTGCATGATGTTTATTGTGTCGTGATGATTGTGCTCTCTTGTTGAGCGCGTTTAAACATCTTTGCGCTTTTTTCTTTTATCTGTTGATTTACATATGTGATCGTTTCATTAGAGAGCGAAACTATCATAATACAATGATTCTTCTTTTCTAATAATGAGTTTATGCTTGAAAGTGAGTGATTATGCCTTTCGTTCATGTTTCAGCCTCATTTTGAAAGCTTCTATAAGCTTCGAGACATCTTTCATATCTTCGCTCAATATTCATTGATCATATTCAATGAGATATTCTTTTCATTATATCTTATAATATAAGATTTTCTTTCTTTTTCGCTTCTGTAGAATCTTTTCTATCTTTCATTCTTGCTCATCATCAATAAGCTTGAGTACGAGATAATTGAGTATAGAGTCATCGTTTAGCCTACGATTATACGACTCTAAAAGAAATACATGAAAGACAGAATGAACTTTATAGATGATTGAAAGATCAAGATGATACGTCTGCTTGTTTATAAGTTTCTGTATATGAAAGAGTTCTATCATCTTATTTGATAGCTTCTTGCTCAACTTCTTCTGCTTCAGATTTTTTGCTGATAGCATGACTAAATCATCAACATTAAAGAACTTAAACTTATGTTTTCAATTATAGTATTTTGTCTGAGCATTGATCATGTTTTATCATCATTGCGTCAACGTGTTTTGCACATCTTGCAGCATTTCAATGCATTCTTTTGCTGCTGACACTTCTTCTTTCATAGCATCGTTCTCAATGCATATGTCAAAGATTGACTTGTAATCATACATGATTTTAAAGAAATTACAGTTCAACGAAGAATGCTTCATCTGATGATACATGAACTCGATTACAAGTAAAAGTGTAGCTCAATCGTCTTACTTTTCAAAACAATACACTCTTAGATAATGTTTCAATGTTTGATTCTATCATTCTATCTGATCGTCTGTTTGCGAATGAAAAGCGATGCTTAGTCATCATTTCATCTTGACATGATAGCAGATCTCTGATCAGAACGCATTTGTTAGGGGCCAGCATAGAGCGAGTCATATGGGTGTAATGTAACGAGTATATAAATGCTAAGGAAGGAAAGTATCTAGAAGGGAAGAGCCGGCTATCTATATGACTCAGGAGAACATAAGCTAACCCTGAATAGGGTTGGCCTCGGAACAACCCTATAGCCTAGCGGCGAGCGGCCGGCGATAGTCATCAACATAGCCACCAACATAGCTACCAACATAGGTGCGTAGCTAGGATCGTAACAGCATTGATAAATAGACTATCTTTATCAATAATTATATCACTTGAAGTCTCATATCTTAAAGCAATTTTCTCGAAGAACAACTTTGTTAACTCTACAACAGTCAGAGTTTTCTTCATAGACAGATAATGCATCATCTTCATGTAGTGATCGACTATCATGAGAATCGAGTCATACACGACTTCTTTTCATTTACTAGGCGACAGATCTGTTATGAAATTCATAGTGATTTCTTTTCATGAATCTGTGAGTCGAAATAATGATCTCAACTCATCATATGATAGATGACGTTTCATCTTTACTCTCTGACAAATGTCACAAGTATTTATATACTCTTTGACATTCTTGATCATACTTTTCCAGTAATATTTGCGATTTAATAGCTCGCTGATCTTGTCAGCATCAAAATATCTTGCTAACGAGTCATCATGATGACGTTTCAACAGTTCTTCTCTGACAGAAAGATCTTCTGAAACATACAATGATTCATTGTACTCTATCATTTCTTGATTATTCAATGTTCAAGCTTCGACATCATTCTTTCATATACTCGTCGTTTCGTCTGCTTTTAATCTCACAGCAAATTCATCTTCTTGCTGTAAGATCTTGATGAGCTTGACTACAAATTTACTACTGAAGTTGTATATCATTTCATGAATTGTCAATACTCTGACAATTGCATGTGAAATGAGTTGTTTGCAATCAACAGTTTCAGCAACAGAATTAAGCTGTTTCTCAGTTACATTGCGATCTTTATGAGTTGACGTTTCAACGTCTGTGCTCTTCAAAGTTGTTGATTCAAATTGAAAGATTTTACTTCTTGAGAAATGTACTTCGTCTAGATGTGTTTCTTGCATTGCTAAAGTCATGATTCTCAGCAGCATACTTCTGACATGCACTGCTGAACATGTACTTGTGTTTTCATTGACACTGTGAACAAACATCTTCTCGACTTCGTTAATCACTCATGTACAGTAGATTTTATCTTGTGATCTGCTTTCAACATGTTTCACTGAATATCTTCGTTCACTGACACTGTGAATAAACATCTTCTCGACATCGTTAATCACTTGTGTTCATCAGTGAGTTTTATCTTGCAGTCTGCTCTCGACATGTTCTGCTGAATATTTGTTCATACTTATACTGTGAATGAACATCTTCTCGACATCGTTAATCACTTGTATACAGTATAGTTCTCTGATCACTACGAATATAAAGCTATTTAAGCTTTCTATTCTAGTCAGCTTTCGCTGCAAAGTGAGCAGCAAATGATTCGCAAAGATGTTCTCATTCTTATAGTCAGATCATCTCGACAATGCATCAATTGAATTTGTCTTTTCTGATCTATGTGCTATTTCAAAGTTGCAGATCAACAATCTCATGACTCATCTGACTTGTCTTTCATTTAACTTTCAAACGTTCATAAAATTCTTCAAATTATTATGATCAGTCAAAACTTTGACAGTATGATAACTATCTTTCACATAGTGTCGTCAATGTTTAAACATTGCTACTATGACTAGAAGCTTCTGATCATGTGTTTCATAGTTTTTTTCAACGTTTATCATCATTCTGAATCAGAATGCAATTGAATGTCACTGATCTTCATTATCTGACTGAGACAAAATACTCGCGACTGCATAATCGAACAAGTCGATCTCAATGCATATATGTCGCTCTGAGTCAAAGTGTCTTAGAATAGACGTCTTCATAAAGACGTTGCAAAGCTGATTAAAAGCTTGTTTCGCTTCGCTCAATCATATGAATGAGCTTGTTTTTACATCTTTTACACTATCTCTCAGCAGTTCTGTTAAAGACTCTGCTATCTGAGAGTAGTGATGTATAAAACGTTGATAGAAATTGATGAATCTCAGAAAAACTTGTATTTCTTGATACATCTTCGATCTGAATCATGTTTTGATGATGTCTACTCTACTTAGATTCATCAAAATGTTCTCTGTGAATACAACAAATTCTAGAAAGTTCACTTTAGTGATAAAGAATGCACACTTCTTCAAGCTAGTATATAGCTTGAACTTTCTTAGTCTCTTCAGAATCTGCTTTATGTGATCTACGTGATCAGTCTTCTCTACGAAGAAGATTAGAATGTCATTCAGATAAACAACATAAAAGTCATTTAAAAGCTCTGTCAAGATCTTATTAATATAAGTCTGAAAGATGACAGATGCATTGATTAAATCAAACGACATGATCATATATTTGAAGTGATTGTAACGAGTATGAAACATCATCTTTCACTCGTCTTCACGTTGAATTCTGAGACGATGATAGACGTTCTTCAAATCTAACTTAGTAAACTGCTTGACTTTACTGAGTCTGTCTAGAGTTTCACTAATTAGAGACAGAGAATGATGATTTTTGACAGTGATTTTATTAAAATCTTGATAGTTCACGCATAAATGAAGATTATCATTCTTTCTGAGAATGAATAGAATAGACGCGTCAGTTGAGCTGATGAAGTGCTTAATTCATTCTTTTGCTAAAACATCATTTAAATACTGTCTCAGAGTCGCTAACTCTGTGTTCAACAAATTATACAATGATTCATATGATGACTTTGCAATGATTTCGATTGCATGATCGTGATCTTCATGCAAGAGCAATTTGTCGACACTTTCTGTTAAAAATACATCTTCGTATTCTTTCAATTCAACAAGTAAAGTCTGCATTTCAAGCGCATTTGTGATACAACTCATCACGTTATTCATTACTTTCACTTGATGTTCAACAATTGACTCTTTGACAACGTTGATCATGACAAGAGCATACACAGTAGACTTATCTTGTAGAGCTTTCGCAAATACTTGTGCGAAGAACAACTCAAATGCGTGCTTATTTATGTCGAAACATCATGTTCTTGCAATCATGTTTATTCAAATACGCTTGAATTGCATATTCAACATACTCAAGATCAAGAGAGATTCTTTCTTGTCAATAGCATAAAAGATACTTATATCTTTTTTCTCTATGCTTCAGCTGTCTCTCAGTCGATAACACATCTTATAGACGTCATAACAATAAACATTCTGATTGTTCATTCAGATAGATCTTGAGAAATCAATGTTCAGCAATGACATATCTTGCTTGATGATGAAACGTTGACTAATCACGTTCATCTTGACGTCGATATTCATATGAATCTTTGTTTCTGTCTTTTGATCTTTCTGAATTACATGTTCTTTATATATAAGAATCTTTACGAAGAGAATTTCTTGTTTTTTCCTTGATGATTTGAAGCATTCATCAAGAGCTTGTCTTTTCTTGAAATCTTGAAATGACTCATATGCAACATCAAATTGATGAGTACTTGATTTGCATCAAATTCTTTTGATCTATTCTTGATCTTTTCATCTTTACAATCAGTAAAGTAATGACTCTTTTGATTGCACATGTAGCACGTTATGTTGAACAAATTCTTGCTATAACATGACGAAGCGTGTGAGCTTGTCTTTGATGAAGAGTCAAATCTAGTTGATCAATGAGATTTCTTTCGCTTTGAATGAGTCTTCTTGTTGACTTTATCTCAATCATGCAAGTTTTCATCTTGAAATCGTTTCGACGACAAGACGTGTTCTTTTCGCAGATTTGTTTTCAATTGAGTGACAAGATCAATTAACGCATCTTGTGTGATAGAAATCGACTGCACATTAGTAATGATCACATGCAGCTCAGATCTCAACTTGATGAATAAATGAGCTCGCTTATGCTCATCACTATACAACGAAAGTTGATGTTTCAGAGTGCTCAAATGAGTTGCAAACATTCATATCATCTGATCTGAACATTGCAATGCGTTCGCGTACTGCTGAGTCACGTCTATGTCTCAATTCATCGAATCTTCGATTAGATTCAGAAGAAAGTCAATAAAATTGAATCACATCTGCTGAGCTGCAGACATAGTTTCTTTGTGATCGAATCAAAGTTTCTTTGATTCACTCTTCAGATAAATCATGCAGTACAAAATCTTTTTCTCATCACTTTTAAAATGTCAAAAGATATTTCAAAACGAGGTTTTGACATCGCGAATTCACTCTCTATGTTTTTTTATGATTTTGTCATGATACTTCTTCAAAAACATTGAGAATCTTTGCTTCTGTGAAACGACTTTGTGATGATTTCATTTCATCGTCGTCAACACTATGAAGACGATGTGTAGATCATTCAAGTTCTTCATGAGAGCTTGAGTGAAAGCTCAATGACTTTTCTTCATCGTTTCAATGAATTGCAGAGTCTCAATCTTCAACAGAATAGCTGCTAACTTCTGTTTCTTTTGCAGTTTATCATGTTGAAGCATTGCTCATGTCAGCTGTTCATCAATATCAAGAGAGAGTTCATTTTTTGCTTCTTCACTTTCTGATTTCATTATGCAACATTCATTTTCTGATATGATGTCTTGCAAGATCAAGACATTGTCGTTTCAACTTTGTTACAATTACGTTGCTGTTATCATGCTTGAATATCAAATCATCATCTCTAAGAAAAGTTTGAAATAATTAGAACTGTGATGATCAAGTCTACTAAATGAATAGACGAGATCTATAAGAGTGATATGACAATGTGATATTTTAAGCAGGCACAGAATGAGTATATATTATGATAGAGCTAATTATTAAGAAGCTCTCGATAACTTGAGAGAATTGATTGACTATAGAAAGTTTGTCAAGCATTGTCAAGTCAAGCACGACATAACTCATGACATATTAAGTTGAAGATATGACGTAGTCTAAATGATGTCTTGACAAAGTTATAGAGTTTCAGAGCTAACTCAGATCTGATCTTTGACTCAGTCTCTGACTCTAATCTCTATGAGTCAATTCATCATGACAGTTAACAAAGTAGCTTTCTCTTAATCTTGCTCTCAATTCACTCACAAGAAGCAACTTAGTTCATGAATTGCTCACAAGAAGCAATTCAGTCTACAGATTGCTCACAAGAAGCAATTCAGCACTCAATTTGCTTGCAAAAAGTAATTTAGTTTCTCATTCATTTGAAAGAAGTAACTCAGTTTTCAGTTTGCTTGCAAAAAGCAATCTAGTTTCTCATTCACTTGAAAAAAGTAACTCAGTTTTCAGTTTGCTCACAAGAAGTAATTCAGTCTTCAATTCGCTTGCAAGAAGTAACTCAGTTTCTTATCTGCTCACAAGAAGCAATATAATTTCTCATTTGTTCATGTCACGATTCTAGCCTTGCCAGGCTCAGCCTTCTAGCCTTATCAGGCCTATTCTCGCTTCGTCACCTTGACTAGTTCCTATTGAGCCTAGCGTCGACTGAGAAACACACATATGTAGTCAGCTTCTTTCTCGTAGCTATCTTTCTTTCTTAGCATTTATCTTCTAGTTAAATGACACTTCTATCTGACTCGCTCTAGACAGATCTCTAACATTAGATAAATGCTCATCATCTACTATTCTGCTATCGACGAATAGATGATACAAAACAATCTATTCAGTAAGGAAAATTTGCAAGAGATTCTTCAAATTTGCATCATCATTTTAGATCGCAAGAGATTCTTCGATTCTACACTCATTTTCATCATTCTATTCGCAAGAAATTCTTCGAATAAAGCACTCAATTATTACCTGAAATTCACAAGAAATTCTTTGAATTTTCACTCATCAAAAAACATCAATTCAAAACATCAATCTCTCATTTATTCTTATCTCAACAACTTCTATCTTCTCTCATCATGACACGCGACGCTGAGTCAGTTGAGCTTCGAACAACTCGTCTGCTTAGAAGCACTGTCAATAGAAGAGTTTCACTTCTATTCATCAATGCTTCAGTCGAAGCTGAGAAAGCTGTCATCTCATGAAACGTAAACATCGAAGAACAACTGTTTCATTGAGTCAGCAATCAACTCGACAAAGTCATCAATATGCTGAACGAGCTTCGAAGTCAGCGAGACTTGATTCTACAACTCAATGAACACTGACTTCTCATACAAGATGATCACAAAAAGAGAGCGAAACAACTAGAAGTCGCTTTTGATAAAAACGATGAGCTAGAGAAAAAGATCAATCAGCTACAAGGCGAGCGA
>JAABUI010000565.1_pt1 | contig 26047 bp, 25 predicted proteins | sample 5559111 | NCBI WGS metagenome assembly JAABUI01 (sample SAMN10711870, study PRJNA513365) | rock metagenome | isolation source: Antarctica rocks | place: Antarctica: Victoria Land, Buttleship Promontory
TTTGCGCGTTATAAACCCACTGCGCGCACGAAATTTCGGGCGGAAAAGTCTTAATTAAGTAGGAGTATCGATTCCCTAGCCCCGAGCGTCGAAAAATCGAAGAATTTCGATCGTTAAGTGGTGGTTTTTCGACTTCGAAATCTCGTCGTGATAAAAGTTAGTGATTATCTGACTGTAATCTAGAGTTCTGCGCTCAGACGTGCTGCAGGTGAGGTGTTGAGTCAGCCACCTTGGCAGCTAGCCCGATAGGGCTAGCCAGCACGTCTGAGGTACTGAGGCAAGTTAACCATTGAGTTTTCGGTCTTACCTTCCATGACTCAGACATTGGCGAAATGTTCACCGGCGGATCAAATCAAGACTTCATGCGCTTCTTCTTGATCCTTGCTACTACAACTACATGAGCTGTGTGAAGTTTCCCAGAAGAGCCTCAATATGCATGCTTATGTGGCCTTCTCACCGCAGTATTCTCTACGAGCACTCTCCATTTTTCAGCCAAGTTGTATGAAGATTGCATAATGCGAGAAGAAGATTGATATGCTTTTCTCAAGGCGTTCTCCTATCATGTTCAGCTCAATCAAAAAAGGAGTGAGTGACCTCTCTCCTTTCTGGCTTGTCATATGTCCCTGGTACGCTTCAGTCTTTTATTTCAACGCCCCCTCTCATGTTCTCCTATCCCCCGGCCTCCAAAAGAGCAGAAAGCGCGAACCGGCCCTGATGTGGGCAGGACCGTCTTTCCTCACCTTTCATTTTCCTTATCACAATGGGATCTGAAAACGCTGAATAGGCCGCAGATGACATCTGGCCGGTGGAACGGTAAACGTGAAGCTGGCATCTCGCCTATGAAGAGACAAGCTCGTTGAGCTATTGAGCTTGCCACAGATACGGGCGGGAAATCTAGTACTCTGAGGGATGCTTGGAATGACACAGATTTTTTGCGAAAACGTTGACTCCTAATTGTACACTGGTATCTCGCTATGTTAGACTGATATTAAAGCTGGCCCCTAAGTGCTGAAAAAACAGTCAAGCCGTATTCCTTCCCAATCCCTCCTTATACCTAGCCAACGCGGCATTCCTACCCTCTTTATGATCCACGCACATTTTTGGATAACCCTTAATACCTTTAGCCCCCTTCCCATGCGGATCATGAATCGCCTTCCCCTGCACATGCGCCAACTCCGGCACCCATTTTCTGATATAGTCCCCATTCTCATCGTATTTCTCACTCTGCAACAGCGGATTAAAGATCCTAAAATACGGCTGCGGATCCACGCCCGTGCTTGCGCTGAACCCCCATCCGCCATTGTTGGAAGCAAAATCGCCGTCGATGAGATGTTCCATAAAATATCGTTCGCCCATCCGCCAGTCGATGAGGAGGTCTTTGGCTAAGAATGAGGCGACGGCCATGCGGGCCCGGTTATGCATGTAGCCTGTGTGATTGAGCTGGCGCATGGCGGCGTCGATGAAGGGGTAGCCTGTTTGACCGGCAGTCCACTTTTCGAAAAGCTCATTGTTGTATTCCCATTGTATGTTGGTGTATTCTGGCTTGAAGGGCTTGTTCATGCATACGTGTGGCCAGTGAGCGAGGACGTGCTTATAGAAATCTCTCCACGCTACTTCCGAGATCCATCCTGTTATACCTTTGTTGCCTCCGTCGAGTTTCTTAGTGCTGTTGGCGTCTCGCGCCGATGCTATGGCTGTTCTAGCGGAGAGGGTGCCAGAGGAGAGGTGCACGCTCACGACAGCTGTACTGTTGGCGGCTGGATAGTTCCTTGCATCTTGGTATTTGCTGATCTTGTCTTGTATGAACTTATTCAATCGCTCCAGTGCTTCATGTTCGCCTGCTGGCCATAAGCTTCGATACCGCTTTCGTTCTTCATCTGTGAGCTTCTTGGGTTCTGGCGCTTCGGGAATTGGGCGATCGAAAAGGTCCTTGTGTGACGATCTTGCACTGCTGGGGTTCTGCTCTGGGGAATCAAAGAGATTAAGCTGATGTGGATGTGTGTGAAGATATGAAATCCACGCGCGGAACCAAGGGCTGTAGACCGCGTACTGATTTCCAGTACCACTTGACAGTTCACCAGGAGCGACGACACAAGTATCCGGTACTGCTTCCACAGCGACGCCCTTCTCGACGCCCATCCTGGTCATCAACGCCTCTCGCCGCAGTTCATCAATCTCGTACTCGATATTTGTGTAGATATGACTGCCCCCCCACTTCTTGCAAAGCTCGAAGATTCGAGAGGGTATGGCTTTCCTCTTCTCCACAGTTTCAACATATAAAGGTATGTTCAACTCCGCGAGATCTGCTTTGAGTATCTCCAGGGTCCTCAGCACGAAGTCCACGCGTACGGCACTTGTCACATGCGCCTTGTAGTCTTGGGGTGATATGATATGGATGCATACGAGCGGGACACCCTTGCCTTTCGCCTTCTCTGAGGCTAAATGTAATGCTTTATTGTCTTTCAGGCGTAGATCGCATTTGAACCAATGGATGACAGCGTCCTTGACTAGTATACTGTTACGCTGTGATTCCGTATCTTTCTGCGCTTTGGAGAGAGTCTCGATGGGACGCTCAATCTCATTGGAGATGTATTGCTTGCAGCGTTCGTTGGTCATCTCAGGGGGATAGAATTGGCGATCCACTATACCGTATTCCTCCTCTTGCCTTGAGTCTTTATAGGTGGGTGTATTGTTCTTAGTTTTCTTGCTTGGAGTATCAGAATTCCCGTTCGCCTTGCGCTTAGTGCCATTCACAAGTCCTTCAGAAGACGACATTCTGAGGTTGATTGAAGTTTGAGCCGTATGTTGATTGTACTGAGATCTGAGATCGATTGCAAATAGTGTAGCAGTGAACCCACTATTGTTCTTAGACCGCACGGCTGCCAGAAATGATGATCGACTCAACATACAGGTCACTGGGTAATAACCAAGAGGTCAGCGGAGCCTGACGAGCTTGAAAGGGAGCTCAATAGCAGCAACATGATGACGTTTGCAGGGAGCGCTAACGGCTAGCAGAGATGAGATCAAGATAGGCGAGATCTCAGCCACATTTACCCCTGAATAGCCCCATAGTAGAGACTGGGAAGTTTGTTCATAATAAAACAATGTAAAGGATGTCAATTGAAGTATTTTTGTGATTTGATGCATTTGCAGAGTTCTATTTGCTATGTACTTGGTTGGTGTATTCAAGTCCAAGTTGGCTAACGCCATCACTGGGGGTATCAATATGGAATGAAGAATCGAGCCTGCTAGACCTCCTGGAACGCCTGATGCAATGCTATCTATGCATGTACTTGATGGAGGATCAAACAACACTTAGTATCCCCAGAGCTTTCGGGCTCAATCCTCACAATTAGTGAGCAGCGTCCCCGAATATCTTACTCCGCTTCTGTTGGCATTTGTTCGCAGGGCAACTCCTTGCACCAACAGCAGCTGCCTGAGTCTTCGCTGAGTTTGGCGCCGTCTGCATCGTCGAAGGAACTACATTGCTGGCAGTTCCTGGAAAAGTTGGAAGGGAGGCAGGTGGAGCTGAGGGAGCGCTCAGGACTGGCGCTGCGATGTTGAGGCTGGCGGGCGGCTTTGCGGCTGCCGGTGGAGCGGCTTGAGCTGCCGGCGCCTGCGATGCCATAGGCTTTGCTTGTGCAGCAGGAGCTTGTGTTGCTGCGTTTGGGATTGGCGTCCCCACAGTCACAGTTACAGTAGCTGGGTGAGCGGCATTCGGTGCTGCGGCCGGCGCCGAGGCAGCTGGGGCGGCAGCAGGTGAAGCAGCAACAGGAGCAGCTGCGCGCTGGGGAGGCGCCACAGACGGTTGGGTTGACTGCACAGGGGCGGCAGCAGGGGCAGCAGGGGCGGCGGCCATCTGTTTCACGTATTTCGGGATAGCCATGTTAGTAATGTCCCCACCTGATGGAGCTTGTCTCTCTTCCAGGTCACGACTCGCTTTCTTAGCAGTAATGTCGACGTCCATGCAAGTCGTGTATATCTCAGCTTTACCCTTTGGTAGATTTGGATCGACGTTCGGGAGGGTAGGCCAGTCCCAGACCCAGTAAAGAGTGTATGGCTTGCCGGATGGTGCATCTGTGGGGATCTTGATATTATTTTGGCACCAAAGGTCTGTTCCCATGATCTTGTTTGCAAGATGCGGGTACTGTTTTTGACGTTGAGCAGAGATGGCGCCCCCATTGACCTGATAGCACTGGCCGTCGTCATAAGGCTGGGTCGCGAGCAATTTGCCTCGCTTATCACCCCCAGTGCCGTCTGCAGTCCAAACCCCAAAGATATCCAAAAACTTGTCATCAGGCTTTGGCTGGGTCGTGCCGTAGATGTAAACATTGCCGCGATTTGCGGGCTTACCAGGCTGGTTTTGGGGGAGAGTGACATGACCATTCTCTTCATAGCGCAGTGCAACCATGTCACCTGCAGCTGCTTGCAACCTGGGATTACCGTTGGACTGGAACTGCGTTTGCTGAGTCCTCTTACACATCGGGTCGCTGGGCAGGATGCCTTGGATGTCAGTCTTCGATGGTGCATCTCTCTGCTCAATCGAAGGTTGCCCTTGGCCAGGTAGGATGTGGACCATGAGAAGATCACTAAAGCCTGGTGCAGCGCGAGCAGTGTTGTTGCGACTATAGCCTGGGTTTCCAGTGTAAGTGCCGCTGGGACTAATAACCATCATTTGCTCGATCCACGAGTGTGCTGCCGCTGGACCTGCGAGGATGGCGAGCACCGCCAGTGCGCCTGCTGCTGAAGTATGCATGCTGATTTGAGGTTGAGTAATGGATCGGGTGAGGTTGTACAAGCGAAAGTGAGTACGACCAGCGTTTGTTGATTTTTTAGGTGTTAGGTGTTAGGTGAGAGCGGTATGTGAGAGGTGATCTGTGGGAAGAAGTCGAAGGATGAGGAAACAGAGCGAATTAAATAGGAAAATAACACACGATCAACGTGCTGGAAGAATGGAAGTCTATCGAGCGAAAGAAAGGAAAGAAAGGAAAGAAGGTATTTGTGAAGTGAATGTTATTGTTGACGACGGATGTCAACAAATAACAAGGCAATTCTTTCAGGGCTGGGCAAACGGAACAATGGGGAGTGACTGAACACTTTATCAACCATAGGACTCTAGGTTACAAAGAAAGGCTACAAGCAACGTCCGTTACAATAATGCGTGCACACAATAGCATTCTCGGTGAATCTGATGGTCGACAGCCAATAGTGATCCGCCTCCAGCAAAGCATCAAACCTGGATCTCTACCTCAGATTGTCTGAAACAGGCCCATTAGACTGTCAGGTTACACGTTCCACTCAGTTACTTCTGACTTGGGTGCACATGTTACCATGCGGAACGTAGCAGCTATACTTGGTCAGAAGTGTTTGAATGGAGTCCCTTGATGGCAGCGCGTGATCAGTGGGGAGAAATCATATACCTGCGGAGATAGACCGCATGCAATTACCAATCAAATGGACCATCTCCTCAACTGCTGGCGCAGCCTGAAGAAGACCTTTCGAGATGCAACAGGAGCGTTTCAAGGCTGTTGAGCCTCATGGGCCAGTAAAGGTCGAGTCGCCTTCAATCTTGGAGTTTCAGATTTGCTAGCGTTTCCGCTGTCTTGGCGTTTCCCTGCCGAAAATAGAATGGCTCTCACGGGTCTCACGTGCTCGGCTCGTGTCGCTCTCTGCCATCCATCTATTCTCTGGTCCACCATGTTTGATCATTTCAGCTGTTCACGTGTCAATGACACAACCTTTGTCGTCCACGAGAACGATGTATATGAGGAGCACCCATTTATCTACGTCAAAGTCTACGATGATATTCCAGTCATCGTCCTATCAGACACTGGATCTGGGAGTTCCACAGATGAGCACTCACTGCCTGAAAATCTAAGGAATTTTCTTGAGACGCTACCCATAGCTGTGAACAATGGACAGCCATTGAACCCTCGAGATGCCGGGGGTAAGGCTTCAAAGAAGTATATGATTATCTTCACTCACTGTCATTACGACCACATCTTAGGTATAGAGCAATTTCAAGACCCAATCACCGACACTGTCGCTCCACGAGAAGGGAAGTGCTTTGTGGAAAATAATCTAGCGGAGCACTCCCTCTGTGAAACTCTGGATATCCCTACGCCTCAATACACAATTACAAACTGGGCCAAAGACAAAGAGACTTTATCATTCGATGGCAAATCCCTGGATCTTCAGATCATTCATACTCCTGGCCACACTCCTGACGAGCTGGCCTGGTATGATAAAAAAGAACGCCATCTCTTCGTCGGTGATACCCTTTACGAGCGGGTAGCGGAGGACAAGTCGTACGAGCAAGCGATTCTCTTCCCCAAAGAAGGCAACATCATCGACTACCTTGACTCACTGAATAAGCTCATCGTGTTTGTTGAAGCAAAGAATGGTGATGATGATGCCCACAAAGGCCGATTGAAAATCGGGTGCGGCCACGTTACATCATCTGTAGACGCAATGGAAATCCTAGTAGCCGTCCAAACGCTTTTTGCGAATATCTTGGAGGACAAAGTACCAATCGCACAAAGAGAAGAGAAGCGCGGTGAGGAATACGTAACGTGGCGTGATGATGGAGAACCACGGTTCTCAGTGACAGCACCAAGGAGAATAGTATTTGATGCCAAGCAGGCTCTGCAGGGAAAGGTAGAGTAGCTGCCTGTGGTTAATAAAAACCACGCTCTGTTCTCCAATGAGCTCCGAAGTTCAGAGCGCTCGTCACAACGTTGACACCATGTATGTATGTATCTATCTTACCATTCTCTGAAGGCTCGCCGCTTTAGCCATCTGCGGGGTCAAAGCGGAAGGAAAGTTTCTTGTACTCTGCCTTGTGTAACGTCGAGTACGATTTCTCCGTCAGTTAACCATGCTTCTACTGCCACCTCTATACACCTACTCTACAACTGCACATCATGACAGACTCCAAGGCCAACGGCTCTTACAAGCCAGCTTTGTTGGTTGTAGACATGCAGGAGGACTTCTGCCCACCGGTAGGTCACATCTCTTTCTGTGGACTGAGTAGGGGCGATTTCTCACAATTTCGAAGAACGGTCCGTTGGCAATAGAGGGAGGACGTGACATAGCCCCACTCATCAACAGCCTCTTGTCCTTGCCTTTCCCCCTTAAGATTGCTACTCAGGATTTCCACCCACCTGGTCACATATCGTTTGCCACGTCTCACGATCCCCCCAACAACGAAGCTTTCAAGTCCTATGTGAGAACATTCAATCCATACAACGGATCTCAAAAGATCCGAATTCCAGTCTGGCCAGAGCATTGTCTCCAAGGTACCCAAGGGGTCGAAATCATCCCAGAGATTGATGCTTCCAGGTTTGATTACATAGTACAAAAGGGTAAGGATAAGAGAGTTGAGATGTGGTCTGCGTTTGCAGACCTCTTTGGCAACAAAACGACCCTGGCAGCCAACTTGGATCTGGCCAAACTGCTCAAAGATGCCGCAATCACACATCTCTTCGTTGTTGGACTGGCAGGGGATCACTGCGTTGGATGCACAGCTCTTGGTGGGAAGAACGAAGGATTCCGGGTTTTCGTGATTGAAGATGCCGTGAAGAGCGTGGATACGGGGCCAAATGGTTGGATTGCCACGAAAGCGGCGTTCGCCAGGGCTGGGGTTGGACTTATCCACATGGATAGTGCCGAACTTGATCCAGTCAAAACCTTCTCGGTACCTCCATAGTTCCTAGAGCGGCCCACGGACCTAGCTCAATGTCGTGACCAGAGCTGGTGATGAAGAACGGCTTCCTGCTGCCCTCTCTGGGTCATAGACTCCAGATGCTGACAATACACTATCTTGAATACCTCGGAATAGCGTGGTATGGATGTGCTTACTCTAAACGTGGGCGCCTTTCCAAAGCTTTGCTTCCTTGTTACAGCGAGCCCTAGGGAAGCCTTGTAAGTGGTGTGTCACTGCACTGTAGCTGGGAAATGGTCCATTGCGAGATCTTGCTTATGTTTGAATCATCCTCAATTAATATCGCTGTCGGGCTGGATCAACTCTACTCCGTATCCATTAGCGCACCTTCGGCAGCGCCATCCCTGTCCGCAAGATTGAGTTAAATGATCGTCCCGTAGTCCGTCGTCATGCATCCCAAGTTCACGCGCTTCTAACAACAGATCACAACAAACCTCATATTTCCGCGAAATTGCCATCCAAAGCTCCACATCAAATCAATCGCAATGGTGTCTTCAAAGGGAAAGCCAACAGACCCCAAGCTACGCGAAGAAGCCAAAGAAGGTAATATTCTGCGCTCGTCAATGGTGAAGCTTGTCTCAAGACGCTGATGCGCGCGCTCGGATCCAGATGTAAAGCAGATGCCAAACAAGGACGGTGGAGGAAAGGGTCAGATGGCTGGTTGGAAGGTTAGTTGCTCGCGGAGTCTCTCCATCTCACACCTTTAGATCGCGCTATGCGCTCTCTCAGGAAACCGAGCAGGTTTGCGCCAAATTGATTCCAAGTCACTAACCTGGGTGCCGTATAGGCAGGGAAGATCTCTCAAGAATACGAAAAGCGCGGCGGAGGCTATGAAAACGAGCCCGGATCGAAGAACGAACCAACGAAGGGTGCGCCTCAGGCCAAATCCGACGGGAAGAAAGAGGCTGAGGTGAATGAGGACGAGGGAAAGACTGATGAGAAGACTCAGGAGAAGGAGAAGCCCAAGGCAAATAGCGCCAAGAAGGCGACTGGCAAGAAGACCGAGGCAAAGCCTAAAGCACCTAAGAAGGAGAAGAAGCCTCCAGCGGAAGGTACACGCAAGAGCAGTCGTGTCGCCGGCGGCACCAAGCGTAGCGCTCCGGAGGAGCCTAAGGAACAGAAGGCCCCTGCAAAGAAGGCGAAGACCGCAAAGAAGTGATCTGCTCTCTGTAGCGGTCGCTTGTTTTCCAGCAACGTGTCCGGGTTGCTCTTCCATTGCGTATTTTCACTTTCCCCCACGGGGCTTTCCTTCGATTTGGATACGAATGTTGGTTCGAGAGTAATACCCTAAAGATGTTCGACGTCGCTGGAGCACACCTTGTTATGTACGATAGGGACTTGTTCGAGTAATTAGATCCTTGCGTTCTTTTTTCATTGTTCAGGCTGCTCTGCCCTTTTCGTCTGGTGACGATGACTGGCTTTTCTCTCTGCGGCCTGGTCGATCTTCAATAGAGTGATTGCCTGTGAAGTCGCCCAATGCATAGACAGGATGTTAGACGCTTCGGAAACTGAATATCTGTCGTCGCCTTTGGGGGTTAGAGAATGCAATCCCATAAGTAGTCACTGCTAGTAAGCCCGCCCGAGGCTCCAGACCAGTGGCATCTCAACATCAAACTTCTCGACAGAGTGTCTGCAGACGGACGGCGTCTTTCCAGCGTGGTGTGGATGACTCGAGTTGTCGAGCATGAAAAGGCAGAAGCTTTTTGATAGAAGAAATCTGGTAGCTTGAAATGTTACGAGTACCATGGCTTCACAATAAATTTAAGACGTTGACATGGCGGCGGCACCGGCTGGTTGACTTTTAGCCGAGAGTGGGACCAGGGGACCCCCCTTTTCGGCCTTCCCTTTTCCTCGGACTTGGCGCCGGCAACAATAATAATTAAGTACTTCCATGGTTTGGGAAAAGGCGGTCTGACGTCTGGTTTGGTACGCCGACTTGCACGGTAAAAGGTTGCAGTAGTTCTGGTTCTACTAAAAGTTGCCCCGGAAAACCATCACAAACGGTGCCGGGGATCGTCAGTTTAGACCTCCTTCTCTAGAGAGGCGTACTCGATACGCCCCAGGTCGAAGATAGCCTCACTTTTACCTTCCTTGCTGCTCAAACATTGAGCTTCCCCTCTCTATCATCCTCCTCCGCCTCTCGAAGCCATTGCTAGCCTTCTTGCGCCCGGTTGCTTTAGCGACCTGAAGCCCGTACAAGACAAAGAACCCTTTCTGGCTCATTGGGTGCTAATTTGGGCAACCTCGAGCCGGACTGTTTCGCAGGGTCGACAGATTGATTGTGGTGAGGCAAACGTGAGTAGAGCATGACAGTCGTGCAATATGGGACTGGAGTATGAGTATTGACAAGCCCCAGATGTAAAAATGTCGAGATCATAAACTGTTCAGACCAGCTCGTCCTCCTCTCAAACAAGAACCATAAATCGTTCAATATGCTCGGAGCATCTTTCCTCCCTGCGCGACTCCGCCATGAGCACGGCCCGGCAACCACTTCGAACCCAGGCTACCTCAACCGCCAAATCACGCCCTTGCTGCAGACTATCGCTCGCAGCGCTTTTACACATCCTATACATACAATTGTCTTTGTGGCCTTCCTAGCAAGCACCTGCTACGTTGGCGTCTTGGAAGGCAGCTTGTTCGACCGCGCAAACTTGGGTGGCGAATTCGGTAGCACAGACATCAACTCACTGGTGGAGGGCGGCAGGAGTTTGCGATTGGGGCAGGAGACGTCCTGGAAATGGGAGACTGTCAATGGAGGCTCAGAAGATGCGGTCACTGCCCGGGACTCATATCAGACTGGATATTGGAAGCCACTGACGGAATCGCAAGATGCCAAGCATACCATGGTCATGACTCTTGTGTTTCCTGACTCTCTTTCAAGCACTTCTCCTAGGAATGCACCTGCAATAGAAGAAGTTGCCATACCTGCGAATAGCTCTGTGAAAACACTGCCCTCGACTTGGAACGCTCTGTCACCGATATCCCAAGACACGACTATAGCTTTTGCTGTGCCTTCCGACGAAGCGGCAGACTTCCTTGTTTCGATTCAAGAACTTCCGAACACAAGAAATTCAGATGAGCCCATGTATGATGATCTCTCAATAGAAGAAGCAGACACGTGGATTATGAGGGCTTCGAAGAACGGCAGCAATCCAACTCAACCAACAATGCGTATTTCGGTCAGAAACACCTGGGGCGGTTTTGTAGATCTCGTCAAGGTTGGTTGTGTGCTACAGTCAAGAATTCATGATACTGACCTAAAGACAGAATGCGGAGTCACTCGATATTGTGATCATGGTCCTTGGTTACTTGTCTATGCACCTAACTTTCGTATCTCTTTTCATGTCGATGAGGAACATGGGATCCAACTTCTGGCTTGCGTCGTCGGTTTTACTCTCCTCGGTATTTGCTTTCCTATTCGGTACTATTGTGACAACGAAGTTTGGAGTACCGATCAACTTGATTTTACTATCAGAAGGATTGCCATTCCTTGTGGTCACTATAGGCTTTGAGAAACCCATTATTTTCACGAAGGCAGTATTATCAGCTTCGACAAGCTCACGTCGGCCAGGTCCTCCATCTGATTCGGATCTATCGGGGACTGCAAGCTCCCCAACTACTATCCAATCTTCGCTTCACATCGCGGTTCAGGAGAGGGGGTTTGAGATCATCCGAGACTATTGCATCGAGCTCGCTATTTTAATTGCCGGGGCTTGCTCTGGCGTCCAAGGCGGGCTTACACAATTCTGCTTTCTAGCGGCTTGGATTCTAGTTTTTGACTGTATATTACTATTCACCTTCTACACTGCTATCCTGAGTGTAAAATTGGAGGTCAACCGCATCAAACGACATGTAGCCCTCAGCAGGGCTTTGCAAGAAGAAGGCATCAGCAAGCGTGTTGCGGAAAATGTCGCATCAAGAGACGATCTGAAGAGATCAGACATTCAGAGTGCTGGCTTCAATGGCCAGGGCGTGAATGACGGGCCAGCCGTTTTTGGTAGGAAAGCTCGAGACAGCAGTATCCCCAAGTTCAAGGTCCTCATGGTTGGTGGATTCTTCCTAATTAATACTATCAATCTTTGTACCCTGCCATTCAGAGCATCAAATCGAAGTACCGCGCGGACTCCCGTCACTGGATTGTCAAATGTTCTCACGCCGCCATCCATGGATCCCTTCAAAGTCGCGCAATCGGGTCTGGACGAACTATACAACGAAGCTAAGGCCAACCAATCTACAATCACAGTCACAGTACTACCGCCTATCAAGTATGACATTCGCTCATCCCTAATAGAGTTCGACGATGACAGCAGCTCCTTCTTCGACGGGGACTATACGGATCACATACTCGATTATGTCGTTGGAGGAAGAGTTGTCGAAGGTGTGCTTAAAAGCTTGGAAGATCCTGTAGTGAGCAAGTGGATCATTGTTGCATTGACAGTGAGCATCGTGCTGAATGGCTATCTATTCAACGCTGCACGATGGGGTATAAAGGAACCTCAACCTAAGGAACCTCTAGCAAAGCAGTCACAGGGTATCCAGGTGGCTCCGAGTGACGTTCCTCCACCCTCGCCGCCAGGATTTCTTCGCAGAATTTCTATGGGCCATCATACACGCATTGAACCCGAGGAACGAGCAGCAGCTCCAGTAGAAGTTGCTAAACCTCAGCCAAAAGGCCACGATACTGCCAAGCCGAAACCTCCGACCATGAAAGACGCTGCTGTGTCGGAAACTCGAAATCCCAAAGAGTGCGAACAAATGGTGAAAGACAAGAAAGCTGCATTCCTGAATGATTCGGAGTTGAGTGATCTGGCTGTGCGAGGAAAGATCCCAGGGTACGCGCTCGAGAAGACACTGGAAAATCCAGAGATCATGACAAGGCTTTCTTCTTTGACTCGAGCAGTCAAGATCCGTCGGGCACTTGTGTCTCGAACTAACGCGACCGCTGAAAATTCAAGGCTGTTGGAACATTCGAAGCTACCGTACGCAGACTATAACTACGAAAACGTTCATGGAGCCTGCTGCGAGAATGTTGTAGGCTATATGCCAATACCTGTCGGTGTTGCTGGCCCTATGGTCATAGATGGCCAGGCTTACTACCTCCCAATGGCGACTACTGAGGGTGTACTCGTCGCAAGCACCAACAGAGGTTGCAAGGCTATTAATGCTGCTGGTGGGGCTACTACGGTGCTCACAGGTGACGGTATGACCCGAGGACCTTGCGTTGGGTTTCAGACCTTGGCCCGAGCTGGCGCCGCAAAGCTTTGGCTGGACTCGGAAGACGGCCAGAAGACTATGAGGAAGGCCTTCAACTCAACCAGTCGCTTTGCTCGATTACAGTCCATGAAGACCGCTCTTGCGGGTACTTACCTTTATATTAGATTCAAGACGACCACAGGCGATGCTATGGGAATGAACATGATCTCGAAGGGTGTGGAGTGTGCGCTGAACGTCATGGCCCAGGAGAGTGGCTTCGAAGACATGGCTATCATTTCGGTCTCGGGTAACTATTGCACAGACAAGAAACCAGCGGCCATCAACTGGATCGATGGTCGGGGTAAGAGCGTCGTAGCAGAGGCTATTATACCTGGAGATATTATCAGAAGCGTTCTCAAGAGCGATGTCAATGCTTTAGTGGAGCTCAATACAAGCAAAAACCTCATCGGAAGCGCAATGGCCGGGAGCATTGGTGGATTCAATGCTCACGCTTCCAACATTGTTACTGCAATCTTCTTGGCTACTGGTCAGGATCCTGCTCAAAACATCGAGAGCGCTAATTGCATCACAACCATGCGAAAGTAAGTCCACTAATGCCCCTAAACTTCGGAGCCAAGCTGACGTGGGAAGCTTCAACGGCAACCTTCAAATCGCGGTTTCCATGCCCTCGATTGAGGTTGGTACTATTGGAGGTGGTACAGTGCTTGAGCCGCAAAGCGCCTGTCTGGACTTGCTTGGTGTTCGAGGTGCACATCCTACACACCCAGGGAACAATGCTCGTCAATTAGCCCGCGTTGTTGCCGCGAGTGTCCTGGCCGGCGAACTGAGTCTGTGCAGTGCTTTGGCCGCTGGACACCTTGTCCAGGCGCACATGGCACACAACCGCAGTGCCGTACCTTCAAGAGCACCCACACCAATTTCATCTGCCTTGAGCGCTGCGCCAAGCAGAGGACAGGCGCTGGAGGGCCTTTCCATGACCACTGGTCGATGATGCAATCAACTGCATCTTTCCTGATGCCCGACTGTACATATCTCTACCTTTCAAGCCCGCGATGAGGTTCACACCTTCTACTTCCTATACAAACATTCGTTGCATTAGATGCCATGGCGTTGGTGGTCTCCGGCTTGCCACGGGCATCTTTTTGGGCTGGTCGAGCATTTAGCGTAGACCAGATATGGATGGCCTTAGAGTTAGAGCTACTGTCTTTTTATTGACAAGAGAAATTCAACAAGAATTGCCTTTCACAATATATCCTTCAGGTAGCTTTTGCGAGATCGATGAATTAGGTATAGGTAGGCTTAGTGACGCTAGACGGCAAATTGGGAGTGTTTATGTAAGCAGAAAAATCCTTTCCCCTGAAGTATCCGCATCACCACTATCCCGATCATCAAGCAGCGCAAGTGTTCTTCTCCACTTCTTTGCACTGTTGCATCGACCCCACAGTGATATCATCCTCGTCTTCTTGTCGGGTTATCACTCTCCGCATCCTGTGACGACCCCCGGTGAAGCCGCAAGGAGATCCCTATCACAGGTGGCGTGGCAGGGAAAGGGATTGAGCAAGCAAGCAGAAGGACCGATTGACCGTCTGTCAGTCATTCACCGTACAGCATAGAGCCAAGCGCCCTGTCTTAATCTGGGAGCCAGTGAATCCGGGGAAGGAGGAAGGAGGACAAAGACGCGACATCACCGTCACGCAGCTTCGGCCTTGGCATTTGACCCCACCCTTTTTCCAAAAATGCCTGCTCTGCCCCTCACCCCTCGACTTCTCACACGAACAACTCTTTCTCAACCACTTCGCCACACCACAACCACAACCATAACCCCATCAACCAGACTCTTTTCCACATCGCCAGCAAACATGACGATCAAATGCTTTTTCGATGTCGCCTGGCAAGGTCCAGTCCTCGACGCCAGCTCAAAGCCCACCCGAGATGTCAAAGGTAAGAGCAATTTGCCCCACCTTGTGCACCAGCTAGTCACCATTGACCGCTTCCATCACCAAAATTCCAGCACAATTCAATCGTTACTCACATATCTACAGAGCAGCAAGGCCGCATCAACTTCAATCTCTACGATGATGTTGTTCCCAAGACCGCCGAGAACTTCCGTGCTCTTTGCACCGGCGAGAAGGGCTTCGGCTATTCTGGATCCAAATTCCATCGTGTGATCCCTCAATTCATGCTTCAGGGTGGTGACTTTACCCGCGGCAATGTGAGTCTCCGTGCTCCGCACCATGCAGACGATCCCATGAGCTGACTGTCATGTTCCATTCAGGGCACTGGTGGCAAGTCAATCTACGGCGAGAAGTTCGCAGATGAGAATTTCAGTAGAAAGCACACTAGGCCCGGCCTCTTGTCAATGGCCAATGCGGGACCCAATACGTGAGCAATCCATGTCTAGCAACCTTTCGTAAATGGGCACGTGCTGACTGTCATTCATCTAGCAACGGCTCCCAGTTCTTCATCACCACCGTCGTGACAGGTTGGTTGGATGGCAAGCACGTTGTCTTCGGCGAGGTTGCAGACGACGAGTCATTGAACATCGTCAAGGCCATCGAGGCCACCGGCAGCAGCTCTGGCAAGATCGCCTACAACAAAGACCCCATGATTGTGAAATCAGGTGTGGCTTAGAAAATTACATCAGACATGAATACGCTTGCCGGGGATGGAGCATTTCAACAGCATCTGCGCACGTCAATGATCTGCTCAAGCAATGGGATCCTCCCATTGCTGACAAAACTGGGCTTTAGGATACGACAATAAAAGCATTACCATCTCCGCTCATCCATGCCGTGCCTAGAAACGTGTGACCATTGGAAAACTTTAAACGGGAAATCCTATTGATTGGGTATCATTGATGCTAATTGACCACGCTCTCCAACACCCTTTTTCCTTGCCTCCTCACCACGGCATCTAATATCTCCCTAACCTGCTTACACCCATCCACCCCCACCGCCAGCATCCCCTCCAACCTACCCACTTGCACCCTACTCTCCATTACCAACACACTCACCCTCTCCCCTGCTCCCAACGTCCCCACAGTCAAGAACGGCAACTCCTGCTCCTCCATACCATTCAAGTCCAGCAACGGATCCGCACTATCGCCATCACTCGAATTGGGCGGCGTCAGCCCCGAAGTACAGGCAACGATATAGTCGCTCATCGGTATACCGGCGTCTATGAGAGCGAGCGTAGCGGCGTTGAGACAAGCGGCGAGGAGGGAGCCGTCTTGGGAGAGGATGTGCAGATTTATCTGTATCGTGGAGTGTGGGTACAGGTGCGTGAAGAGCGTAGACGTAAAGGCGGAAGCGATGGTATTGGCCATTTCCGTCGTTCGGCTGCGTCACCAACAATCAGCACATCAGCAATAATCCCACATCCACCATCCCCCATCTCCTCCCCCAAACCTCCCAATCCCTCAAAAAAAAACCCCAACTCACCGATCCCCCCTCCTCCTCTTCCTCTCCACCCCCGCAAACCCCGCCACCCCTACCTCAACCACCACAACCGCATTATCCCTCTCCGCGCCCTCCCTCCTCCCCCCCGCCCCTCTAACCTCAGCCGGCCCCGCGACCGTGCAGATGATTTTGGTGTTGCCCATTTCGAGATAGGAGGAGCCGTCGGCGGAGGCTTGCGTGCTGATTTGCGCGTGGAGGCGACGGAGCTCGTTCCAGCGGCGGCCGTCGAGGCGGAGGAGGGCGAGGTGGTAGGTGCTGGTGTCGAGGGGCATTGTGAGAGGAGGGGGAGGGAGGCAGGTAGAGAAGGGGGGAAAAGGGAGGGGTAGTGGAGGGTGTGGTTGTGGGGAGGATGTTGGAGCTTGGTGCAGAGCTCTTTTGGAGCTTTCAAGTGAAAAGGCTCGAGAGGATAATAATTTGGCCCCCAATTGACCCCGGGCCACTTTAGCGGTCAGATTGGGGGGCTGAAGTAGCCGAGAAGGGCCTAAATTCGGCTTCCTAGCCGCTGAGTCGCCCTCCGCGGTAGCGCTGCTCTGGGCCATCATTTTTTTGTCACCAACAAACGTACGAGTACATCAGACTACAGACACACACTGCTCCCCACTGACGGATCTTTCAAAATGTCGGCAGTGGTGCACATGCTGGCAGCGCTCAAAGACGAAACTCCAATGATGATGTAGATCAATGAAGTTCGTTGACTCTAGTGTAGAGGGTTATGCGTCCACGTGCCTTTTGCTGCTTCTCAGCATGTCTTCTTGTGCTTCAACTTAGCCAATAAAACTCGGTTTCTTTTTGGCAAACGAGCTAATGCTTTGAGGTGTATCGAGTTTACTTTGGATTTGACCTCCAAACACTAGGGTGCTTGGAGACAATTTCTGTCGAAGTTTCCTACTATGTGCTGCGACCATTTCCATGTCGGGCTCCAGAAAGAGTCTTTCTCATTCAACTCCGCCCCTGATGGGGCCGAATACCTTCTCATTGCAACAAAGAGACCACAGCTGGCGCCGAGCTTGTAGCCGCCAGCATTGCAGGATTACCGCGCCTTGTGAAGGACTGTTTCACCTGCGCCAGCGCAGCCCTACTGTTGCTCCTTCTGAATGTTGTCTTGCATTCATGACAGACATGTGCCATGAAACCAACACCAACATTTCCCCTTCATCCTGGCAGATGGATTTCTGGTCTAGCCTTCAACGAGGCATGAACTGTCTATGGGGCTGTCTCGAAACCGTCCAATGGTGAACGTAACATGACGACCCAGAAGCCTAAGGGATCTCTTCCTTTAAAGAGGGTTGACTTTGAAGCTTCTATGAAACGTATAGTACACTGCCTCTTTGCTGGGACTCAGAGCCCATGTGTGCCCCCGATGGGCAAACCAAATCTACTTACAAGTGCCTATATATACATCGAAGTACTTAGATATTCTTGTTCTCTATATTCTTAACCTCTCATTTGCAGGGAGACTCCAAAGTTCTGACCCGAAACTCCCACAATTGTATTTCACCATGCTCTCTTTTGATGTTCTGTTCATTGCTATTTTATTTACGTCGCTTGTCTGGTGTGATGATACATACTATGCTATATGGCCGAAAGATAGTTCAGACTTTGAAAACAACAATGGCATCAGAGATGACATCAATACAAAGGTGGACTCGAAAACGCTCTACGTTTCTGAAAGCGCAACCATTGGCTTTCTTTTCTGGTATGCACAGTTGAACGCTGAGAATTTAGACTTTTCCAGCAAGCGAGAAGGGGTGAGTTCCCTCACGGGATGGTACGGTGCATACTAACTTGACAAGGTGCTATATGTATCTCCGCCGTGTACCCAACCTAGTGACCCTAACAGTTGTGGCATCACCCATAGAGCAATTAAGTCGAGTTCGAGCCTCACCAAAAGAGGTTCAAAGATCACCCAACCGGACTCTCCTGATAAACTCAAGGTCCTCTCACAAGCAAAAGGCTAGGCCTTGAAAGACGTGGAAGGATACACCTACGACGATACGGCAGGACAAGATGTGAGAGTATATATCATTGACTCAGGAACTACCCCGGATCACCCAGTGAGCTTCACAATCCTAATTTAGCAGGCCACATCACTAACCTTGTATATAAAGGATCTAAAGGATATCCACTTCGACTGGATGTGCCCCGGCCCAAATCCGCTGACAGACCAGAAGAACGACAATGTCGACGATAGTCATGGAACCTGTATGTCGTCCGTAGTCGTCGGCGCAAGTCTTGGGACTGCCAAGAAAGCTCCAATCACTATGGTCAAAGTCCCTTTTGATTTAGCAGAGGAGGCTTGGACCATCGAGCGTACTGTTGATGCCTTGGCTATGATCTACGATGACATTGTACTCAAGGGCCTGCAAGGAAAAGCAGTGGTCAGCATGTCTTTTGGAATCAACTCCGATCTACCTAATCAGCAATATGTGAATGCATTCAAGTCAGCGCACGCTTACCTCATCAATGCGCTGCTAGAGATCGACGTTCTTCCAGTCATCTCAGCTGGTCAACAAAATAATTTCGACATTGCCAATGTGAGTGTTCTAATTCGGACGATAATCCTTTGCTCATTCTTCATCACAGCCAATAGACTTTTATCCCGCCCTTCTTGGGAAGGATGAGCCCCGAATAACGGTCGTCAGTGCCGTGGACAACGCAGGAAACCCTTACGAAGGAGGCTGCTTTGATAGCAGTTTTGTGCAAGTATCCGGACCTGATGACCAACTTAAATGCGCCAATAAAAAGGGTGATTACGATTACACTGTCGACGGCACATCTGCACGTAAGTCCACAAGCTCAGTCCCGTCGGCGTTCAAGCTGATTGAAAAACTTAGCAACTGCTATGACAGCCGGCCTCCTTGCGGATTTCATGACAGGGTTTGGCATGAACCCTACTCAGGCGTGAGAGTATCTGTACGAAAAAGCCTACAATAGGGTAGATGATGGACGAAGCGTTATCTATTATAGCTTCGACACCAGTAATACACCTGATGCCAACGCAGCAAAGATGGATTCGGGTTCGGGACAGGCTCCACCGTAGGATAGGAAAGGAGCACCTTATGATGAAGATCTTCAGCAGTGGCGTGATCGTTTACGAAATTTGTAAGATAAAAGCAGACTGCGTCGGAGTTGCCTTTATCTTTTTCTGCGGCTGGGAAAGGAGAAAATTAGTAAGGTAAGGATACCAATCAGGTAGTCCTAGAATATAATTGGTGTCCTCGCCATATTAATCTACTCGCCACACCATGTTCCATGATCACATCCTTTTCATTCACATAGACCAGACTGTTGTTCAGCTAGACCATAAAACCAGAAGCTAAAATTAGTCTCATCTTAACACGTGTCCAAATGTCTTGAAGCCTAGACCGACCTCATAGGATTGCCGGGTGTGCGGGGCAGCATTTGCTATACATATTTTGCACAGCCACCTAGATTCCTCCTCTGTCTCTACCATATCCAACGATCAAATTTCGTTTCCCAGAGCTTGACATGTCTTCGCCAAACAGTACCTCCGCCGCCTTACAAGCGCTTCGCTATGATCACAGGAATATCGCTAATGCCAATACGGGCGACGTGCCACCAATCTCGGAATGGGAGGAAATTTTGATTGGAAAGAAATACATCAGAGAAAATGCGGAGGGAGATGAAAATGTAAGCCTGAAACGCAATGACAGCAAGAGCTATGAGCGCAATGCTATGATAAAGATTTTTTTTTAAATATCGGATTGCATTTGTAGACATTCAAACGATCCGACTTGCCGAAACCGAATAAGATATTTGGGTTTTTGAATGATGGGATGAGGAAGAGGGATAGGTTGAATGTGGATTGTGATTGGCATACGTGCATTGTAAAGGGTGTCTACTATGGATAAAGCAAGGGTGCAAAATGTACGAGTTCCCTCACCCAATGCAGCAATACCTATGACTGATCGAGGACAGTATGCCTCGCTCACCAAATGTCCAATGTACAGACATAGGCAAGGCGCGGCTGCGTGTCAGCGACAGTAATTTAGGGGAAATTCCCACTGAGAATGCCGAAGTTCCTCGGAAGAGCCCAACAATGTCACGCTTTCCAAGAAAGAGTGAAGACAACCATCCCAGTCATAGGATTTTTCCACTACTAGAGGCTTGATCTCGGTGAGATATTCTCATCAAGGACTTCCTACACTGTAATGAGCTTTTGGCCTCAACTTTCATTGAAACATCGTCAATTTTGATATCAGTATTATTGCACTGCTTCAACGGTAATCCCAAGGCTCCTAAGGATTCAAAGACGAGAAACCGACAGCAAACCCCGTTCTCTCAGTGTTCTGTCTCTCACCGAACATCACGACATTCTTGGAATCCAAGCCAAAGCATCCCCAACAATCCATCGCAAACAATTCGCTATTCCCAATCCAGCTTAGACCGCTCATTCAACCGCTTTTACCTTCAGAATTTGATGTAACAGCCTCATTTCATGGTCACGCAGATCTTTGGACAAGCGATTCGCCTCCAGGGTAGTATACACCAAGGCTGCCAGCTCAAGCTTCAAACCCTACTGTTGGACAACCTCGGCTGTAACCGAATATTTTACATGATTTGCTCCGTTCCTTACAAGATGATAATGGATCTTTGCAGCTTCGTTGCTCGATATCTAGGGGTCCGCAAGAAAGAACCCAAAGGTGCCAACCAAGGCCTGATCCTTACAATGTTGCCAGTTGAGATCTTGCTTCAAATCAAGGACTTCCTGCCCCTGAGATCAGCCGTGTCACTCACCGTCTGCTGTCGAGAACTTTTCTTGCAATTTGGAGACCAGTCTCTCCGTTGCTCAAGATCTGCAGATCAACTACTGGAAAGGAAACTCTTTTTATTCCTACTAGAGAGGGATCTTGCAGACTGGCAACTCTGCCATCACTGCATAGTATACCACCCTGTTGCAAAAGACTGTCGACCTGGCTCTCTAAAGTACTATCTCGAAGAACCAGACTGTGTCGTCATGAGTGGTAATGTACACATGGATGTCAGCTACATACTACAATATCACGATGCTCAGCTCCTCATGAACAACTATCGATTCGGCCGACCTTACCGGAAAGTTTTGGAGGGCCTATCTCGCACATCCACAGCGACAGTCGGCGATACGGCCATCGAGACCAAGGTTTGGGGCTGCATCGTTAGTGGTGAGCTGCTTTTGCGTGTCAGCGCAAGACTGCGGCTACCAGATCTGTCAGATCTTGAGAAGATCGAGCACAGGGTACCTGAGATCTGCCCTCACATGTACCGACGCTGCGCAATACAATCTATCCTATTGGAAAACAACTGTAGATCCTGTCTTACGGCGAGGGTTCCCTGCATCGAATGCCGGAAACGAAGGTCTTGTCGCAAATGTTCGACATGGTACCAATTGAATGGGAGAGATTTCGGAGATCAAGGCATAGAAATTTATATCGATATGTGGAGATATCTTGGATCGTGTGTGAGTCCTTTCGACGCAAGATGGCGGAGCCAGATCGCCAACAGGTCTTTGCTGGATACTATGATAAAAAGGAAAGAATTGAATGGTAGACATTGGCTGTCATAAGTATTGTACAACTTGTCCCGAAATTTGAATTGATTACAGGATTGCCGATGTTATACTTCTGAAGGATGTTGGCGTATTGACATTGATGTAGCATGCTTGAAGGCTGCTAGGAAAAATGTCGACAGGTCGATCGGTAATTTTCACTAAGAATTGTGAGACAAAACCCTCGATTTTGAGAACTGATGGAATCAAAAAGGCCCGTCGAAGCACTAGATCCTAGCCTTCTGTCTCGGTATACTCCACGACAAAGACTAAATGTGTAGCCACTTCCCATTTCAATAAGGGTACGAGCTCGTCGTCATTACGCCTCCTATCATTATCGGTTACTGGTCTGTATTAAAGTGCGAGCTCGACTTCGGTGTCCCATCCTAAGTCCCGAAACAGTTTACCAAGTCGAGGAAGGGGAGGCGAGCTGAGCTTTGCAGTGAATAGATTGTGTTGTAGCGTCTAGACCTGAGTGATAGCCTGTTTCACTATGGCTGCTACTAGTACAGCACCCCAATCAGACAGTGGCCTCTGCGGGCATTGACTATGAATGAGGCTTGAAACTCGGCTTGTGCTCACGCTTCCGTTTTACATTGCCCCATTCCATACCCAGACTGCAACAAAACGCCAGACCTCCACTGACAACCGCCAAAATGAATGCTCTCGTAAGCGCATAATTGAACGCCTCCCTCACCTCAGGCACCACACCAGCAGCCGCCAGATTTGTCGGCCCTGCTCTTATCACTGCCGCAGCATCCACATCCGGTACCTGCTCACATCTTTTCAGGAACACATTGGCGAAAATGGCCTGCCCGATGTTGGTACCAAGGATAGGGCCCAAGCTATTACAGAAGCTCACAAGAGCACTTCCCATGACCATTTGCTCTTTAGGGAGGATGTATTGTACGGCGTTGAAGGGGATCTGGGTGCAGATGCCTAAACCAAAACCTGCTATGAATTGATAAACCGATAATACACCATCGGAAGTATCAACTCGCAGTGTGGTCAGTAATGCGGATCCGACTATTACGAGGATGGCTCCAAGCCACATGAAAGGGACATAGTAGCCGATCGTACTAATAAGCGCGCCGCTGATGATCGGAGTCAAGAGCATAGTGACTAAGAAGGGGAGATTTCGGATGCCGGATTCGCGGGCGGTGATGCCTTGCACGGTCTAGAAGTACAGGGGTAGGTAGTAGATGAGTAGGCCGACTATCATTAAGATGAAGAGGAGGAAAGAACTGCTGGCGGCGAGAGTACGCTGGGCGACTAATCGCAAGTGTATACTCGCCCTTTAAAGGCGAGTTAATGCTATTGTCTGTAACAACATGGTTTCTGCACGCTTACCTTCTCTTATTCCAAAATTATGTGATCAGGAAGGCGATAATGAGCAATCCAAATCCTAGCAAGCAGCCCAGGACATGCGGATTCGACTATGGGTAATTGACGCCGGCCCATTGCAACGCGAGTAGTAAGCATACGAAAGCGGATATCAGGAAGCTTAAGCCAATAGGATCCAACTTCCAGAGTTCGCCTACAAGCGATGCTCTCGGTCGTTTGGACTGCTTTGGTGCTTGGAAGGATAGAGCGACTAAGCTAAAAGCCACCAATCCGATCGCTGCTTGCAGTCAGTCTATGCTTTAAAGTAGTAGATTTGAGCAGCTCGGCATAGCCCACGAAGATTGATCCAGAAGCAGAATCGCCATGTGAGACGATTGGAATCTGTGAATACTCCGCCCAATAACGGTCCCGCGACGGAAGCAACGCCAAACATGCTCGTGACCAGGGATATATAAAGCGGTCGTTTTCGAATTGGCACTGCAAGCCCCATAAATGTGAGAGATCCAATATAAAGACCTCCCCCACCAGCGCCCGCAATGAGTCTGCCAACAATAAGTGCAATTGAGTTACTGGCTGTTGCGCAAACAATAGACCCTATCTCGAACAGCAATATTGCAGCCATATAGACATTTTTGATAGAGAAGTCTGTATGGAGGTGACCGAAAGCGGGTTGAAAAGCCATCTGTGTTAGGAAATATGAGCTTGCATACCAGCCGACAGCATCTAAACTGTGGAATTCGGTTGCTATTCGGGGGATTGCGGTTGCTGGCATGTTCAGTAAGCAAATTGACAATATACGCCTAAAATACTGAAATCATGGGATAGCATACCCAATATGTAGTTATCTAGCGCGACCATGAGGACAACAGCCATCAGGCCAAAGGTCAAGAACGTCAATCGTATAGGGGTTGGATATTGATCGTCATCGCCATCGCCCTCCTTGACTTTCAGTGAGTCGTCTCCGGTACTCTCACCGAAAACTTTCTGGGATGGTAAACTGTCTGAATTGTCTGGCTTTTCAGTAACCTTGGGAGAAACCCGTGCTTCATCTTGTATTTCTTTTTCGAGCTCATTGGAGGCCACTGGTATCTCAGCTTTACCTTCCACTCCATTTGCGATATGCACAGACTGCGGACCGATAATTGCGGTGGCTATTTCGTACTTGTCGCGTGGCGTCTCGTGATGCGTGAAGAACTTCTCTTGTCCTGTATTGCAGACTGAAGGTTCCTCATTGGGAGTTGAAGGCATTGCGGAAAGGATCTTACCGGCGAGGATATTACGTATCTTCCGTTGAGCAAAATGAGTATTTGGCCATTAATTGAAAGCAGGAATGGGCTACAAGGTCTAAGGTGGTGGCCAAGGACTCTCGAAACAGACGGAATCGAGGAGCTGAGACAGCCATCGCTGGCCCAAGACCTGCGATCCTTCATGCAGTATACTTGCCTGATTCTATCCACCAACCCAGACATGCAGTCGTTAGCCACTCGTGGGGTTCACAATGTGCTCGGCCATGACTATGCCGAGCAAGGCATCCAACCTCTTGGCAGAATTGCATGGCTCATACAGATGGAGGAACACGGGCCCCACTTTTCCGATACCACATGTATAGCAGTGTGGTGGGCCAGAAAACCGAAAGAAGGCCTGTCATCAGCTGCCAGCTTAAGCGCCCGGTCCTGATAGGTATTGAGAAATCCAGAACGATCCCATGCAACGGTCACAAAGTTTCTAGTGGGTGACTACATACGGGAAACGGGCCGAGTTTGGATTGGCATACCGTAGGTGCATGTAAAGCAGGGTTGGGCAAACGTTGTATACAATGGCGTAAATTACCCCATTGCTGTCCGCTGGGATTCTGATGATCTCCATCATAACCGACCCGTTGCGTCAATACCGACGTGTCATAAGAATCGATCAGTAATGATAGTTCCAGATGCGGATAGGGGCCCACGAAACATGGGCTTCATGCGCGACAGAGGCGCTACGCAGGGCAACAACGCTTTTGATGGTTGAAACGGTTCAGTCCGAAGGCCCAACCAGTCCATTCTAGTGGTCCAAACCCTGGACCAGTTGGTTTGAAACCTGGACTGGTCCAACTGATAGTTGAACCAGTTGGTTGGTGGTCCGAGCGTTCTGATTGGTCAAAAATTGCCAAGACTCGCTAAGACTTATGCTTCTCTGTTGCCCTTCCCTTAGGGGTCGACGACGACGTCAGTACGACACCTATAATATCACAAACCACCTTCGGAAGACCTTACAGTAGGTATCTCGTAGCCCACGTAGCAATAGAGAAGAAAAGTGGATAGTGGTTAAAAGGTGATAAACACACCTATTGCATGGGCGGGATTCAGTTGTTTCACCGTAGGGCTGAGTAACCGAGAGCCGCTAAGCCTCTTTAGTCAGAGTATCCGGATTTTGTATGGTGGAGTTGCTACTTTTCTGCATAGGGCTGCGCTAAACCTATCTCGTCAGACTCTACAGACCGTTTCAACTAATAGTCCAAACAGTCGGTCCAGATGTTGAACCAGTTGGTCCAAATCCCAAACCAACTGCTTAGTCATCTGGACGGACTGGTCCAAACCGATAGTCCGTGGTTGGACCGGTCCACCATCAAAAGCGTTGCAGGGCAAAGACATGATATGGTGCGTGCTGCTGACTTATATCATTGTTTCATGCAACAAGATGGCCCGGGATTCCATGTTATGAAGGACTAGATGGTACAAGTTGATTTGAGTCGATTTCGTAGAATAGAAGCAGTGAGATTGC
>JAABUI010000566.1_pt1 | contig 26042 bp, 33 predicted proteins | sample 5559111 | NCBI WGS metagenome assembly JAABUI01 (sample SAMN10711870, study PRJNA513365) | rock metagenome | isolation source: Antarctica rocks | place: Antarctica: Victoria Land, Buttleship Promontory
TCCAAGTCATGCTTGAAAGGCATTTCAGTGCATTCCCCAGCCCAATACAACCTTGCATAATTGCATACTGTATCTGAAGCTGTATGATCTAGGCATTTTACTAGGCTCTGCAAGTCATGAGCAGTGCATCCTTGGCAACATGTATCTGCGATTCAATCTATCAATGGTGCAAATTATGCTTGATCTCTAGTAAAGAACTTGTGTTGTAAACAGGCGAAATGATTTATGCTGGGTCTCTAGCTGGGCAGTAATGCATCCATTGCATGTTACACAATCAAGATAGAAAACTGGTACAGATATTCTGTTGATAACTCATGGTGTGAGTTCGCCTGTGCAAAGTGAGGCTTCGACAATGACTGCCACAAAATCTCCTCATCTTTTTTCGTGTCAATACAGACAGCAAGCAGTCATGACTGACTGATCAGTAAGTTACAGCTGCAGGCAGACCAATGCGGCCATTTGGTGGCATGCTTCATGGTAGTTGACTAGTCGCAGGTGTACAGCATCTGTGTCACCTCTATACAGCCACAGATTTGCTGTACACATAACGCTGCAAAGCTGTGCTGTGATCATGCCGAATCGGCAAGCGCAAGTGTAACGCCTAAATATATGACGTCAGCAAACTCGAAGCACACCAAAACTAGTTGTGTAACTCAACTTGTGTTCACTGACACAGCACTGCGCTGTTTCACCAAGAGCATGTTGCTCTCGTCAGAATCCCTCAGACATCAACGTAGGCTCGCTCATCGGGACTACGAAGGGTTATTTCTGAATCGTGTTGTGCTTGAAGACAGACGGTCACACCTGAGAAATGCGGTGATTTGTGACACCTGATATTGCGCTCGCAAGTTGTCTTCCTCCAAAAATTTAGGCTTCCTGCACAAATTTGACTGGATTCACTTCACAGCAAGGCTGTGGACTATGGTTCAGATGCTGGCTCGGGTGAGGCGCAGACGGCCATTGAAAAGACAGCGACAGGTTGAACTGGCGCTGGGGTAGCACGTGCAAACAGAGAATGCCGGCAAGCAGCGTTTTACACATTTGTGCCTGGGCACAGCTGTTATCCCCGGCTACACGACTTCAAAATAGGCAGGTCTTGTGTATAAGCTACGTCAGTGCAGGCAGCAAGCAAGTTGAAAGTGTAGCAAGCAAACACAAAGTGCTGCATATAGTTCACCTGCTAGACTGGGCGTGACAGCACCCCCCTTAGGAGAACAAGCTTGATCCTGCAGCTCAGCAGGTGATCACAGGTCACAAATTCAACTTTTTTTACAGCTGTGATGCCGGACAAATCGTACAGCACACCGCACATAACATACCTCGCACCAATGGCTTGCTGCTATACACCTTGAGACTGTGACGTGTTTGTGCACAGATCTGTTTTGAATTGCAGTGCTGACCTGGAGACCGATGAAGAAGTACGAAACGGCAGCTATGGGCGCAGCTAGCAACTTTGTGTTGCAAGCTCTCGATTTCAGCTGGCGAGACCCATCTTGCGAGACTTCTAATGCTGATGTAGCCATTCTCTAGCCATTGTCTTCCTTAAGTCACAGTGGCAACAGCTGAGCCTGCGCGAAAACTCTAGTGCTCCTGAACTGGACTGCGAGGCTAACGATTCTTAAACAGCACACTACAACTGCCGTGAGGGTGCAATCATTCCCCTGCACTGCACTACAGTCATGGCGCCATTCCTGAAGCTCGACTGTCTCTGGCACGGCAACATCCAGTCTTTGTGCCTGTTTGGCACTCACAACTCATATGCGGCCTTGAAGTTATTGTATACTGTTCCAGGGTGTGCAGTCGTTACAAAGAGAGAGACGAGAGAGCTTGTTAGACTGCAGGGTGCTCTTGTTTCGTTACCTCATACAAATTTGACCTGTGCATTGCGGTTGACACAGCTCCCCAGCAGCAGCAGAGTGAGTTTTGTGTCAGAAAGGTTACAGTAGTGATTCCGCAGCTTGCAGTACTAAATTTGCTCAAATGTTATACTAGATCAAAGGTGGCTTCACTTGCTTGGATGCTGCAGGCTGAACCCAGGTCCTCCATGGTAACTGCTGACGTTCTGCAAGGAAGCAAAAGCAGCCCACAGGCTCTACACAGGACTGACAGCTCAAGGCAGGAGGCTGCACAATGAGGAATTGACAGCACTGTGCCACATCAAGTTGGTTGCTGATGCACATGCAAGCTGTGACCCTTTGGAATGTGTGTGATCATGAGCTGCTTCATGCTCTGTACATCCTGCTGGTGGAGAATGAAGACCCATGCCGTGCCATCAGAGGGGGCGCGAAGTAAGTAGTGCTTCCTTATTACGTTTGCTAAAGTGACAAGTGGTCCCAGCACCTCTTGCCCCTGCTGGTACTCCGCTTTACCCTCCTGCTATGCCCTGCCATCACCAATTGCACTTAGACATTGAATGTCAAACTTATAGCTTTAATTATCAAAGCTTTGGACGTTGAGATCAACTGGGAAAGACAGGAGGGAAAAATATCAAGTTTGTGCCACTCACAAAAAGCTTTGACTCAGCACAGCCAATGCCCTTGGATACTTGGCAAGATTGCAGGGGGACTTGCATACCTGACAAGGGCTTGCAAGGAGCTGCAGCCTGACAGCTGTCGGGCTTGTTGAATGTGCCAATCGGATTTGTCTGCAGGTAATGGTGCTGTATAAATTGCCCCCCAACAACTCAGGCACACAAGGCATAGCAGAGAAGCAATACATGGCCTCCATGCAAACAGGACAACATAAGCAACAAACAAACACCCGTTTACCACGGGACAGTCAATGACAATGCGAAGTCAATGCACCTAGGTCCGCCCCCGTGGCAACTGACACCAACAAAGGCAAAAAAGAAAGACATGTTCATGCAGGTCGTTCTCCCGCATTGGTTATATGTTCGCTGAGCAGAAGAAAAGACCCTAGGAAACAACCAGAGGGCTGAAGAGAACTCCTGTCGCCTGCTGCAATAACCACAAAGTGGGGAATGCATAGGCCCTTCAGATAGTACTAAAACCTTAAAATAGTACTTTTCTGGTTTTTCAGGTATAAACACTTCATCCTGCGACGGACCTACATGCTTTGTGCCTGAGCTCGTGGCCGGCAGCTTCAAACAGTTTGACCTAGGCTCAGCCTCAGATCCCTTTACAGCTGACAGCTTGCAGTATGTCAGCACTCAGCCAGCCCTTGTTGTAATACAACACTTCCGACATGCATATGGAACCCCTACATGCGTGCCGACACATTTTGCAGTGACACTTTCATACGTACACACTGATCCCGACAGTTTACCGAGCTTTGCTGAAGAGTGCAGTTTCGGGAACTGATCATCGGATTCATACCACTAAGAAAAATAGTGCTAAAACGTTTTTTTGGTCCCCAGGCGTGTCTGACTTTAGATTTCCAGTGTTGGGATGACGTTCCTGAAATAAAATAGATGTTTCGGGATTGAAAAGAGCTAGTAATCACTGATGGAAACAGGCAATGTGCAAAGCTGTGCTCCTTCGTCCCGTGCTGCGTCCTCGTGCTGAGCAGAAGGCAATCGGACATTAGGTCCATTTGCGCAACCCCAAGTTGTTTGGTAGATGTGCTGTGAGCAAAACCACCGCGAGCGTTGAGACTGTCTCGTGTCCGAGTGAATGCGGAGACCGCGCTGGCAGCAGTATATCTTGAGCAGATCCGCGCCCCCGCATTCACTGCTGCAGCGGCTCCGTTTCTTCTGCTCCTGTTGCGTTAAGAACGTTTCAACGGACTGTTCAGCATAGTTGTATTTCGTCAGGCAACATATTGGCCCGACCGAGAGATCTCGATGCATGCCTTTTGTCGCCCAGGAGACGACTAGTGATCGCGTGTAGACGTACTGAGCAGGGCTTCAGAGGTCATCCAAAAGTCACCGGAAGAACACGCAGCCACAGTCAAGACGGGCATGGCCTCAAATCGCCTGCCACCTGCAAGCTCAGGGCGCGTGGGTCCTGCAAAGGTGTCTCAAGCAGCAGAGGACCCATTGCATAGTCCAGCTTACCATATGGGTGATTCCAGTGCGGCAGGAACACCGAATCAATATGTTGCAAAGCCAAAACAAGCAGCCCCCTCTACCAGCAAAGTAGGCAGAACAGCAGTTGACTTGTTTGGCCAGAGCTATGAGGCTGCATCTCATTCTGGTCAAAGCTCATCCCAAGACAGAGGCGTGATTGAGCTGAATCAAGAGCCAGCGTATGGCGGGCAAGGCAGGACTTTGAGTTTCTGGTTCAGCAGCACATCCTTTCCTGGAGTTGGACAGGCAAGCATGCTTCAACATCCTCCCCCCACCTCCCATGTCTTTACCACACTGGACAGAAGCCCTTATCCAGTACTGCTGTCATGACTTCATGTTCACTGCTTTCCAGGTGAAAATTCCAATACAAGACTTGGGAATTGGGAGTGGACAGTGCTTAAACAAATCTCGTGTAGAAGTGAGCATCGCACACTCAGGGCTGGACCGTGTCTGTGCTTCAGCTGTTAATTGTCATGGTTGAAAGTCACACAGAAGCTGACTGCTTATTATTCATCTGCTTGTCTCTACAGTTCTCCAAACTTGTACACCACTGTGCCAAAGAGCAGCATGTGGACATGCGTGGTGTTCAACCTGAGGACATTGACTTCAAGGTGAACCCTCCCACTGTCAAATTTGAAAGCAAGGTGCCGATTGCTAAGCCAAACAGTGACAGAGACTTGCCTAAGCAGCAATGAACCATGACTTCCACTCATACTTTCATGCATACATGCGCCACATTGTGCAACTTCAATGCTAATGATGATCATCACCAGCTGGAATGTGCAGTTGACGTGCGGTTCGGGGCCACTCTTGTTATGACAAGTTCCACTGTGTCCCAACATGTGAAATGTGCAGTACTTGTAGCAATTGAGGCCACTCTTGTCATGGTCATGGTCTACTGCATCCCGTAGCTGCTAGATTGTAGTCCTGTGGTATGCAGAGTGCTGGCCGAGACCCCTGCCTGCTGACAGATGAGTGGCTGCACATGCATCCGCTGACAGATGGTGCCAACTTTCTTGTGTGCAAGGTGAGCATGTTGTCATACCTCAAATATTGATAGCATGTCCCAGTGCTGCAGCTCACTCCCTCATAGTGCTTCATCACAGCATCTAAGCCAAGTTTGCACACAGACCGCATGCCATTGTTGTTTGTCGTCAGGCTGACTGCCAAACCAGGACCTCATGCAGGGAGCTCTTCAGGACTGTACGTACCTGACTCAGGGGAAGACATGTGTTTACAGAATGAATAAGGAATGAGTGAATGACTCAGTATTGACCTTGAAACATGCAATCCAATTTCCAATTTGCAATGCAGAGAGGAGATGCAGAAGTGTATGCCTTGCAGCTTGACATCACGCCAAGCAGCACTCTAATTGAGGTGAGATCAGCAGACATGAGAAGAATATCGTGAATGCATGGTCATGCAGACCGGCTTGAAGGCCGGCCATGTCAACTGTGAAGAGATCCTTGCTCTCAGATTTCATGCATGTGTGCACATTACTCCCTCAATGTACACCATCAAGAACAACAGGTTGCAAGCAAGTCTGATGTGCGCTTTCCCAGGCAAAGCTGCCAAATGACTACACCCTAATGGACGCTGTCCTAGAAATTTTCGACAATGGTCTGGAGGCATGCTACCACCCGGAGTTGGAAGCAGGCAAGCGCAAGGCCATCTTTCTCACCTACGGCAAGGCTCTGGATACCGACAAGCTGGCTCTGGAGATCTTTGATGGCGGGATTGGAATGGCAGGCATGAATAGCAGCACTGGAGGGATTGCTGCGTGGGCCGCCCTGGTGAGCTTTTGCAGCACAAATTTAAGCTGTCTTGGAACGGCAGTTGTTGGTCTGGCAGCTGTCACAGCGTGTGTCATTGTGACGCCTGCTATTGAGCTCACAGCATTGCATTTTGCAACAAGCCGCTACGCCTGCCCTGCTCTTGTGAAGGCAGGCGTGCCTGTGTTCTCAACAAGAGCCTGCATGTTCTGATGTCCCTTTGTCAGCATCTTTGCTGTGACATGCTTTGTGATCTCTTGGCGGCAGGTTCTGCACATCTATGTCAACGCTGTTTTTGCTATATTACCATGCAAAAAGCGCCCCATATACGGTCAGCCCATCAGCGGCAGTCTGGCAATCAGCACGGCCCTTATGCCCAAGCACATGCAGTCTACTTTGTGCAGGGCTGCTCAGTCCGTAAGGGTAAATCAAAGCAGGATGATCCTCCACCTTTCTTGACAGCTCAGCTGGGCAGGTATGAAGACTGACTCTCAAGCAAACTCCCTGTTGCTGTCAACCATTGACTCAAAAAGTGTGCTGGGTTGTGCAATTACGGCGCAACTGCAGTATGCCTTCACTCCTTGTGTGTTATGGCGACAGCTGTGCTGGCTGCAGTGATTTCAATTGCCAAGGCTGCCATTGGCCACTCTGCTTGCCATACTGCTACGCGGCTTGCTGTGATGCAGGTATGGAGTGGGTGCCATGGCAGGCACTTTCAGGATTGGAATGACTGTCAAGGTATGGGTTTTGGGTTTATAGTTTAGGGTTTACCAGCACCTTGGTCTGCCATTGCATCAGTGTGTCATAGAGCCAGCATCAGACTCCACGCATTGCACGTGCTGTGAAACCACATGTATTGGTGTCTGATCTTGCATGTGCAGCGTGTCTGTTGCTTCCTTGTTGGCAATCCGCCAGGTGGTGGCGCCAGCTGTCTCCACCGCCAGCTGTCAGCTTGGATGCAACTGCATGGTTGTTGCATTGCGTCACTGCTGGGACACGTGGGCGCAGGTGTCCAGCAGGATGCAGGGGCAAGCCCTGGTCTGGGACCTCTGGTATGATGTGAGCCGAGGTGCAGATGGGGAGCCCAAGCTTCTGAGGAAGACACGTGGCAGCGCTCGAAGCACGATGACGGCAAGGGAGATATCACTGTGCACGCAGGCTGGCTGGAACCCAGAGACCTGCTCCTTCACATGCACACTGGTCACAAACCTGAAAGAGGAGTTGAACATCGAGGTGAGCTGGTTGAATTGTTACTGGGCTTGTGTGTTCAATGACTGCAAGGGTGGCTTGGTTGTGTCGTGGCAGTGGTCTCTGGGCTGTGGATAGGTTGCATGAGCTCTGTGTATGCTGCATCAGATCCATCATCTATGCCTTCTGCCATGTTGAGCAGAATTGATGATGTTTTGGTATATGCTTCAGGCCCTGAAGCAGTACGTGCGGGTTGTATACCACCCCTTTCTGTCAGCTGATTACACTATGGCTAAAGGCCAACCTTTGGCAATCGTCTTCATATCTAGCTTTGCTGACGGCACTCGTGGGGTCAATCTGGGGGAGATGGATGATGATGTCATCTCCAAGCGCAACATGCAAGGCAAAGGACCCTTTGCGCATGAGTTTCGGGTGGAAGTGTGCGACAAAAAGACCGGTACTGAATCTGATGCAAGCCTTGATTTTGAACCTCTGCAGGCACGGTGGTGTTTACCTTTTGATCTTCCAATGCTTCCTTTTTGCATCTGTAATGGCGTCCCTGGCTGCTGCATATCATTCAGTCATCATGCCAACCAGCAAGATGTGCAATCAACAACATTGCTGTCAGTGTGCACATCCTGACGACACAATGCACTGTCTCACGCTGCAACCACCTGATCATGGGCCAACGTCTGCTGCACAACTTGGCCTGCCCAGCATGCTAAGTCAGACCAGATTGCCAGTTTGAGGCAGTTGACTGGTGTGCTGATTTGCAGGGAAGGTTGAAGCATCATGTCGAGGCAATGTGAATGCCTTTTACCTTCCCTGCAGCAAAGGAGAAGAGATGCTGCAGCACATCATGGTACGACCAATTCTCCCTCCCTTCAACTTTGAACAGCATGATGTGATCAGTCACTGTCAACGTATGTCTGTATACCGTATGATAAGATGAGTCGTATACCACTGATTCCGTGTGCCTATGACTCATCCATGTGTAGCACTACTGGAAAAGGAAAACAAGAAAGGTCTATGCCTTTCGGCAATCATATTTGGAGTCTCCTGAGGCAGCAGCCCACAGCTAGCTCATTTTGGACAAGTCTCATTCAGGAAGAACGTGATGTCATCTGTTTGCTGAGAGCAATGCATCAACATTTGACCTGTCTGCAGGGACAAGGGCAGGAAGAGGGTGCAGATCTGCCTCACTTCAATGTGCGTTTTGCTGGTCGTGAGCTGCCCAACGCTCAGGTTGAGCTGCGCAGCATGCACAAGCTTCCACACGGCTTGTTGCACTTCATGAGGGCGCACAGCAGCATTGCCGGTCTGCCAGAAGTCAATGAGCGGGCTTGTCGGCGAGTGCATCTCACACTGGAGCTGGACTCTGGCATTGCAGTGAAGACAGACAAGACAGCGTTGAAGCCAGGCGACATGCAAGATGCTCAGAGCATGCTCACACTGGGGATTGTCAGTTTGGGGCGCAGCAAGGCGGTACAGCACATCCTCCCATGCATGCTCTGCTCACTGCGCCTGCTCACAGCACATCTTATGTAGCAGCTGCAGCCAAAATCCTGTGACCTTCTGCAATGTTGCTCTCACAATCTTGAAGTCTGCATGCTGTATACTTCACCTGTAGTCTGTTGCATTCTGTTGGTCATGCCTTGAATGGGTGTTCAGTCTTTGATAAACCACACATGGTTCTTTCAGGATTGTTTTCTGTAAGTGGTGGTCCAAGCTGTGGTTTTGTGTTGCAGATGATGCAAGAAACGGCTTGGAAGAAGAGCAGCAAGGCCTTGAAGATTGCATACCTGGGCAAAGATGGGCGGCCTGTTGATGAAAAGAGATTCCACAGCTCGTATCTGGAATGGGTTCAGAAGCACAACAATACTTTTGATGATGAGTGTATCCCTCAAGACCAAGGTGTGTACGCTGATCATGTTGTCACTCTCCTGGACTCCCTAAATCCGAATATGGCAGTTCATCACAGACTTGTCATCTATACGGAGCCTGCTACTGGATATGGGCCCAAACTCACAGATGGCTGGAGCAAGCCTGAAACCAGTTCCTGAGTAGTCATCAGCAAAGGTTGTACTCATTCCAACAGGAACCCATGGCATGCATTGCTGCTGAGCTCTGCTGTTTGATTACTTGTACAGCCCACCAGGTGCAGAGAAGATGCACAGATGTGTACATACACATATGGCAATCAGACTATGCGCATTGTGTTGCAGGCGTTATTGTTTTTGACTTCAGTGGTGTGAAGGACAACGGACAGATCATGAAGAGTGATGAAACTAGAGACAAGATGCAGCTGATGGCACAGCCCATGGCCACCTTCCACAAAGAGCTCAAGCTTGGTGATCCTTCTCTGTCATCAGTCTGTGTTTCTTATGCCACCTAACAACCACCAACACTAACAACCCAACAATACTGAGATGAATGGTCATGAATGTGGCGTTACTGCCAGGCATTCTGGTCAGCATCTGAGGGCTGTTTTCTAGCACAACAGTGTCAAATACAGCAGCTGAATAGCCAGCTCAAGACTCACTCGAGATGCCAGGGAGTAATAAGGCTTAAATGCATCTGTGGAATACAGAGTCTGGAGGAGTGAAGGCTGTTTGGAAGACTGGAGGGAAGGTCAAGCTGAAGCCTTTGGGCAAAGGTTCTAGTGCAAGAAAACCAACATATGGTACACTGGAGTACTTCTACATCTCTGGTGAGCATCTTGTCATCCCTCCTCATTGGAGGGGAGTGTGTTGAACTGAAGCCAGTGATGTGTTTGCAAGCATACCGCAACAGCAAGCAAGAGCCTGCTCAGCGCGAGTTGAGCTTTTGAGAGTACACTGGCAACAGCAGGCTGGAAATCAGTCAGCCATAGATGCATGTGTGACCTATGTCACAAGGATTAAGGTATCATCACAGGTTGTCCTTGTAGTCAGTCAAGATCGCAGGAGCTGTAGACTTCTTGTCATGGACAATGAATCTCGAGGGTTCACTGGAATGGTGATACTTTGCCTGCAGGAATTGCAGAGGATGCCAGCAATGACAGAACGTATTATGCTGTGGTGAAACCCAAGGATCCTGCATCCACCAGCAGCACTTTAGATCAGGTAGCTCCTCAAGCTGTCTACCATGCCTGTCTACCACACCTGTCTACCAGCCCTTTCTACCGTGCCTGCCTACCATGCTGGTCTACCAGGCCATCTGCTGAGCAAGCTGTCTCTCTGTCTTGTGCCTAGAGAGAGAGAGAGATTACAATGCTTAAGCCAGCCAACAATTCTGGTCACATATAGAAGAAGACAAGGGTCAAATTTGGAGGAAATGAAGACAGCTTGGAACAAACTTGAAAACTTGCATGTGATGTAAAAAGGACCTCATGGTGTCGGTGTGTGCGGAAAACAAAGAAGCATACTGCTGCCTAAGTGTGTGGACAGCCGGACATTCAAAAATCATGTGACAATCATCCACATTGCATCGTGTTTCCTCTGGCAGATTGTTGCTGCTGTTGGTAATGTATTTTGGTCTCATGCTGACTCACAAGCACTTTGTTTGTGGTTGTTCACAGGAGGCTTCAAGCTTCAAGCTAGGGCGGTTGTGCATTGTAACACTTGCTGTGGGCAAGCATATCAGCGAAGTGAGCACCTCAGAGTGGAAAAAGCTAGAGCAAGCAGAGAGGGATGCTATGCCAGCGAGGCAAGCTCTCCTTTGCACATCCTTACTTGGACGTCAGCACGACTCATGATGGCACAAGCTGAGCATGCGCACCATTTGGAAACACCTGTCACGCCTGTAGTCAGGACCTTCGTGCAGCTGCTGTGTTGTGTGGGGAAGGTACCTTTGTGGACAAGGCAGGATTCGTTCCCTTCTGGTGGCACAGGCTGGAGTTTGTTAGGGAAGCATGCAAGCCTACATCGTTCATGGACAACACCTGGAAGCCAACAGGCTACAAGGTGACAGAGATTTCCTGGGGCGTTGTTCAAAAGAATGGGCACCCATACATGCAGCCTGGCATCAAGACTGAACTGACGCTGGAGCACAGTGATGGTGAGGATTTTGTCCATGAGCAGGACAGAAGGAAGTCTGGCTTGGAAACCGTCAGGCAGAAGGTGAGTCATCACTGGCAGGTTCACAAGGTTTGGATGCAATTAGCTGTCGCTGTGCCTGAAGTACATTACTTGCAGCTCAAGTTTGACTTCAAACAGCTTTCGCCCATCCTGAAATGCATCATTTGCAGGCTAGTGTTGCCTGCAAACAGCTTCTGACCTCCCTGGAATGCATCACAGGGGGCACTCACCATTCTGCAAATGTACTGTCCTTGGCTCTCTTGCTTGCCGTATGGCCTTGCTACTGTTTTCAGCCTGACCATCAGGACTACAAAAAATGACGCTACTGGCTCAGACATGTACTGGTCGATTGAGCCCTTAGTGTATGCTAGTCCTTGCAACTTAGCTGCAATTGGGCCAGTGTGAGTCCGGCGTGCACTTTGACCTGTTGTGCAGCATCCAGCCTACAAGGTTGGAGAGGTTGGCTACATGCCAGCTTGTTCTACACTTGGCCATGACTTTGAGATGGACTACCCTGGGACATACTCAATCACCATACGAGCTGTGGAGGAGCAGTACGCACACTGGCAGCCTCTGGTCAAGACAGTCAACATTGAGCCAAGCACTGAAGTCGCCGGCATCCATGCATGCTTTCATGTAAGTCATGCTGTGTTCTCAGTGGTTCAAAGTGGTTGCTGGATGCACATGATTTTGTTTGCTTGTGGCCACCATTCTCTCTGACGCCGTAGCAGCATTTCAGAACTGTTATGACGAACATAAGCCTGCATGCTGCCTGTTCATGGTTGCCTGCTCTAACTGGTTGGTCTGCAGCCTTCTTGTTGCGCCTATATCTTTTCCAGTACAATCATCTAACGCCAGATCAAGTTCCGAGACTCTTGTGTTTCAATCATAAAATCAAGTTTGTCTTACGCTTGGTGCTTGTCAGTGCGGCCATGAGACAATAGCTGGAACATCAACATACACTAAGCACTAAATGTTCACATTGCATGCGTGTAGACGGGGCCATGTGCAGAAAACTGCGAGGTTGACAGATGTAGATCCAAGCACGTTGGGGGTCGCAGCAAGCATGCACACACAATGTCCAGGATGAACTTCACCCATGCTGTGATAGCGCCGGTGGGTTTGTTGTTGAGAAGCTGCTCAGGACAGGATGTGCAGCATGTCTATGTTTGGATCCACGACAAGACAGGCATCCAGATTGACTTCAGGTCGGTATAAATTGACAACGGAAGCTTGCATTTGAGGTGTTCATAATCTGCCATAAAGGCATTGTCAACCGCGGGCTCAGCACCTCATACAGAGCAAGCTAGTAACATGTACGGTGTGACAACGATGCAGCAAGCTGACTCCAGAAGTCACTTGCATAAACCGATGTGCATCAGCCTGCCTGTCCTGTTACTATGTAGATTCATGAGTTGGTTACATTCACTGTCAAGGGCTGAATCTAGGCATATATAGTGTTTGCAACAATGTCAGCGCAGCTTGAAGATGACACATATCAGCACGTCTGACAGCAGTGTTGAACACTACGCTTGCAGGTATAGTGTTCAACTCCGCAGTTGCCCAAGTATAAAGCACCTTGTCTGACTCCAAAACATTGTTGGCATGTGGCGATCCTGGTAGCAAAGCCTGCATTGATGCTGTGTGCAGTGAGCCTGTTGAGCTGGACTTTGAGATTCTGGATGCTGAGACCACCCTGCCCATTGATGGCATGGTAGCTCAGGCCACAGCCATCGAGCTAAACGATGGCTACATGAAAGTCAGTGGTCTCAGTGTGCATGGCAACTTCCACCAGCATGACACGCCAGGCGTCGTGAATGCTGTGATTAAGATTGCCTTAGGCCACAATGAGGATTTTGACATCCTTGACTCGTACCAAGGCAGCCTGGGTATGATACCTGTGAGGTAAGACTTACTCATCAGGCAACTTTGCAGGTGTTTAGGTCAGTGACGTGAATTTCTGTCATGCTCAGTAGCTTGACAGCAAGCTGTAGACTGGCTGCGATGTCTTTCCAGCAATATTGCCCTTGTGCCTACCAATGGGATGGAATGTTCAGATACCAGCAATCATCCTTGTTCCCAGTCTACATTTGAGCCCTCTCTGCGACTGCTCATGTGCATATGTGCTTTGGCACAGGCACACTCACGTCTTGCAGTGCTAATGAGCACAACTGCATTGCCATTTGGGACCAAGGATAGCTTTACCCCCCCCCCTCTTTTCTTTTCTTCTTAAATCCATCACCCAAATGGCTGAAAGGCCAAGGGAAGCTTGGGCCCATGTTGGGATCACCACATTGAATTGCCTGACGTTCGTCGTTGTCCTTTCTTTCTTTTCTTGCCATTCAGTACAATAGTGTATGGTAAATCTGCAGGTTGGTGGCAGGACCACCAGCTACATTGTGCCTAGACAGAACTAATATCACTGTTGATGAAGGGGCCATAGAGCTGTGCCCTCAGGGTGGAGAAGTGTACACAGCAGCTGAGGACGTGCACCCTGGGCAAGATATCATGTATGTCAAACTTCATGTGCGCTCCATTGTATTGAAACTCTGCCCAGGCATGTCTGCTGCAAATTTTGCTGTATACCTAGTTCACAGCATGTCAACACAGCCCAGCTGCAATGTTTGCTATACACCTGGTTCACAGCATTTCATGCTGACTAGCAAGACTGATTCTGGAGTATGAATCGGGCACAGAGCTTTCATTGTCGACCGCTGGTGCACAGGGAGTTGCAGCTGTTTTGGCTGGACAAGGACGGCAACTTGTGTGGTAGTCACCACAGTCTGAGCAGGTTTTGCCGAGACAGCTCACCCGACATGAGGGTGCAGTTCCACAACTTTGGCCATGCCAAGAAGAAGAAGGGTGTGTGGCAACTGAATGCAGAGGGAGCTTTGGATCTGGATCCTCTCAACATTAAGGTAGCCTTGCAGTCTTGTAATGTGTGTACAAAATGCTCTTGTCCATACGCGGACATGTACTGGACATGCACAGGGACCAATCGAAGGCCAACAGACAATTTATGCATAGGGCGATATGTCTTGTTCCTCTAGGTTAGCATGAGGCATGTCTTCTTGGATCAAGCATGGTGCATGCTGGACATTGTACATGAAGCTGCAAATCTGGAATAGGTGGTGCAAGTTCATGCACACCTTTTAGGATGATAGTATAGCGGCTGATGCCGTGTGCAGTATCACGCAAAACATCTGGAGAGCTATGTGACTTAACACATCCTGACATGCTGCTGAGTCAAAGCGCTGCTAGCAGCAAGCGCCCACCTTGACTTAGATCATTGTGCACAGGTGGGTGCTAGCTACAACTGCTCTGCATCCATCACCATACAGCTGGCAGATGGCGAAGGACTACTGAGTGAGCTGCAATTCAAGACTGCGGTCCGCAAGCTGCAGCTGTATCAGGCTGTGGACGGCAGACGTGAGATCCAGCTCAAACAAACAGCTGGGAGTGAGCTGCAAGGCTTGAAGGTTGAGCTTACAGATGAAAAGGCAGGAGTGGTGGATGAGAATACTCTGAAAGTTGTGCTGCGGTATGATGGAGACAAGCGGGTGAGTCTGTTGCAGGACTTGCAATCAGTTCTGTTGTATGTCCTGTCTGCTTGGCAATCTAGTCTGCGTGTAGGATTCAATGGTGAACAACCAGTGCTGTGCAATGCGTCTCATGTCGAGTCTTGTGGAAGCCTTCTGTACATGTTTAGTTTCCCTCAGGTTGCAGGCAAACCGCCACATGCTTTCCGGTGCTGTGCATATTGCCCATGCATGAACATTACAGCACAAGCATGCAGATGCTTTTTTGGCTGCTGGTCGAGACCTTGTGTGCATGGCACAGGTGCAGCTGAAGCATGGCAGATGTGATTTGCCCTCCTTCCAACTGAGCAAGCAGCAAATGACATGCTCACTAGTGGTAGAGCTGGAGAATCATGGTAGTGTGTCAGGCAATCTCAAGGTTCAGCTCAAGCTGGGGGAGGCTGTTGCGGTTCAACCCCACGAGGAGGTCATTCAATGTAGCATGGGGCAGGAGGTTGCTTTGCCATTGACGGTCAGCTCCCACCTGCAGAGCTGCTTATGTGCATGTTGGCTGAGCAAGCAATACAGCTGTGCAGGGTTGGCTCCACTGCATACAAGGCACACATTTCATACAGTGCCATCTTTGCACATTGCAGGAAAAACATTCTGTGCGCCGTCCAAGCATAGAACATGCATGTGCAGGTAACTTGCATTTTCAAAAATACTCATGACCCATCAAGCTCGCTTTGTTTTGTAGGGGCAGGTGACCTCATCAACATAATTGCAAGAGCTTTCGCTGTAGTTGACGCAGGTGCAGCAGCAGAGGTGCATGCTGTATACTGCATATGTCGGCAAAGTGATCATTGCATGCCTGCTGCAAGGTCATGTGCATGCTGCAGTTGCTGGATGACCACAAAAACGTTGTTCCATTGCCGCTTCTAGCAAAGGGCACACTGAGGCTTGTCGCTTCCCCTCCTAAAGCCTTGGAGCCCACCTGGAAACTGTCAACAGACAGGAAGAGGTTCCTAGTCAAGCTGACAGGGCAGGCAGGCAGAGTCAAGATAAGCCTGGCAGACAATGAGCGCACCCCTTTGTTACATGTTCCTCCTGAAGCAGCGCGTGATGATGCCATGGGGGAAAGTCATCCTCTCCACCCGACAGAGGTGTCCAGACCTGTCTTTTCACCGCTCAACTTCCCACTTGCATCCTCCCTAATCCTTGGCAGATTCCTGCCCGTCCCGTTCTCTCCAGCTGATTTTGCCCTGGGTATGACAGCAGCCCTAGCAGCCCTTGCCCCAAGTTAGTGCTTACCAGCATGTGCATGAGCCCTAGTTCATGTGGTGCACAATACCAACACACAAGATCTACGAAATGCATGCAATCAGGCGCTGAATTTCATGTACTTCTGTCCACTCTGCTACAGCTTAGTAGGCGCTATCCTTGCCACAGGCCAGACAAGGCATCACGCCAGCACTGTGTTGTGCAGAGGTCGCCGGTCACAACATGGACATTGGATGTAGCGCATGGCGAACCTCGTCATCTCACGCTTGAGTGCGATCAGGTATGATGATCTATCACCCTAGGGGCTTATCATGCAAATGCATAATCCAAGCAAATTCTTTGTCAACCAAAATACCTGCCGGCATAGCCACTTGTAAGAGACACAACTGCCAAGGTGCACACACTACATTGCACAGCAGGCAGCAGCCAGCATAAAACAGTTCTGATGCAAGGTGGGGCTTGCCCTTGACTCACTCCTCCTTCTTTGCTTTGCAAACAGGTTACAGTGGTCCAGCACAGCAGCTCAAGGCCACTTCCCTTCAAGCTGGTGGATGAGTGGGAAAACACATGCACCGCCCTACCCAGCTGGACCCTGACCCCCCTAGCCTCTCTGCTGCAATCAGACACACCTGAAATGGCAAGCACAAGGAAGGGCCCTACAGCACCTGCTCAAGCTGCTGGCTTCAAGCTAGCTACTGCCAAGCTGTCTGGTGGCCAAGGGACGGATCACTTCTCCAAGGTGTCAGCGCCAGTTGGGGAGTACAATGTCACGTTCCAGAGTTGTCATGCTGGCAAGATGTTGACAACCATGGAGCCTCTCAGAGTGACTGTTGTCAAGTCGGCCTTGCCTGGAAGTTTGAAGTGGCTGCTGCCAGAGGAGCAGGAACACCAGGCTGATGCCCTGCCAGACATCACTCTCTCCTGGCTTCCTTTGAACCAGGCTGGTAAGCATGTGTCCTCCTGCACGTGAATGCTTCAGGTCACCGAGCTTGTAAGGAGGGGTGGTCAGGCGCAACTCTGCCAGGATTTCTTGCTTCAGCCAGACTTGCACAGTCAAGAGTGCATAGTCTCTGTGTTGCCTGGCACAGTGAATGCACTTGGATTGATCTGGCTTGCCTGGTGTTTGAAGCCTTGTCTTGAGCTGCATGTGCGCATGCATGCAGTATGCAACACATGAGTGTACTGATAGGAAGCCTTGGCATCAAAACTTTGCCTTTGCCATGATTCAGGTGACCTGATACATCTGACACTTGGCAAGGTGTTGGTCTATGTGACTGCGGAGAATGGTCAGAGGTGTGAGCAGCAGCCCAAAGTGTCTCTGGAGTGGTTAGATGGCCAACCCAATTGCCGCCCAATAGTGGCTGACCTGCCACAGCCAGTCATGTTGGAAGCAGATCCAACCCAGATTCACTGCTTCCTGTTTGATGGGTAAGGCGCCGCCAATGCTGTTTAGTACAGAGTGCTGCGATAATGCATTAGCAGCACAGCAGCCTCCTATGTCTGAAAGGAAGTGGCTGCTGACAGATCTCTGTTACTGCTCCTTGTGGCAGTGCATATTGTAGAGTTGCGTACATGGCTAGATATTATGCGTGTGCAATCACAAGATTGGAGTACTGTCTAATTTATCTTGAAACGCAGCTAGTTCATGAGCCCATGCTTGTTGAACACTAGTCGTGATGCTATGTTCAGGGTTCCTGTGCCAAGGAGCTTTGCTCACCCTGGCAGCTACTTGCTGAGAGCAGTCTGCAAGATACCTGGCACTCGGCCAGCCAAACACATTGCACATGAGAGGATTGTGGTAGTACCAACAGACCGCCCTGCCTCGCTTTGTTTCGTTCAGAGTCACATGGTGCGCAGATCCCCTTGCCAGTTGTCCCTGCTGCTGGCAATGAAGTCTGGAAGAGCTTGAGCATTGTCTTCGACATCACAGACACTACAGCATGCATTCGCCACACTGCGAAGTCATCATGGTCTGCATATGGAGCATGCTTGCATCAGTAGCAAGCCCAACTCTGTGTCCTGTTTTCTTTCTTTCATTGGCAGTCTGAACAATATCTGCATCGAGTGTCACGACAACACGCTGAAGCAGCTACCAGTTATCACGTACAATGCAACTAGAAAAACCTCTCTGCTGAGGTTTCTACTGCATGCAGGCCCAGTCCAGAACCCCTTTCTTTCATTGCAGTCTGAACAATATCTGCATCGAGTGTCTCGACAACATGCTGAAGCAGCTACCAGTTATCACATGCTACGCAACTAGCAACAACCTCTCTGCTGAGGTTTCTACTGCATGCAGGCCAAATCCACAGTCAAGGCAGGGCAAGGTTTGGCTGCTGCTCCACATGGCGAAATACATGTTTTGCTGCAAGACAAGCATGGTTCTCTGGTCAAGGACTACACAGACCTGCAAGTCAAGTTGGAGCTCAAGCTTGTGGACACATCAGATGACAGTGACTGTGTGCAGTTGTCGCAAAGCGGCATTGCAAGAGCCTATGCTCTTGCAAGTTTCATCGAGGGTATTGCCGTGTTCAAAGACATCATTGTGACAGGTATGGACCTTCACTCATTGAATACATGTCTTCCCCTAGGGTCAGTTACGTTCAGTCCTGACCAGCTGCCTGTACGAGGTCCTGTTTTGGCTTGTCAGCATACCTACAGCAAAGGGCACTCACACCACGACGCATGGCTCATGCGAGTCACAGTGTGGCCATTCAGCCTCCACAGCATAGGCCCCTTTGTGGTCTCCAGTGAGCTGAGGATCGTGGCAACTACAGGCCACGAATCTGGTTTTAGAACATTGGTGGCTTTTACTTGCTTAAAATGTAGACAGATAAATAATACACAGAAATTGGGATCAACAACATTTTTTTACTTTTAAAGGATACATTACAGCCATCTTGAGCGTGATCAGCTGCCTTGTCTGGTTTGCCCATGACAACATTGCCCTCAGGCAAATTGCGCAACATCGCAGTGCGTCTCTCTGCAGGCAACATGTATGGGCGAGCAGAGCTACTGGTGACAGCTGAGGTGCAGGATGCCCATGATGCAAGCAGCAGCTGGCAAGTGGGCAATGACAAGTATGACCTGCCTGAGGTACAGGTGGTGGATCCCAATCTGGCTGCCAAGCTGGCAGAACAGCTGGAAGCTGCTAACCAGGGCTTGCGTCATGCGCAAAAACGCTTCGCTGATCTGGTGGGCACACATGACATGCTTGCATGCATGTTCAAGCTTGGCTTGATGGCACCGACGCTGCCAATGCAGCTCTATGGCAAGGTGGTGCACTGACCAGATGCCCTTGGGAGTCTATCTGCATGACCCATATCTGTGCCATTTGCATAGGCACATATAGTCACACACAGGCACACATAGCCCCAGATAGGCACACATAGGCGCATTGCCTGTTGGCATTTAGGAAGTTAAGCCCAGCCTTGTAGCTAGAAAATGGCATGATGTCTTTGAGCAGTATGTTGCAAGCTGCGGACTTGCTGTGTTGTGGTAAAGGTAGAACAGGTCAACAAAGCTTGCAAGGATGCTGAGGAGCTGAGAGGTGCCATTAAGCTCAATGAGGCAAAGCAACTGGACCTGCATGTGCAGTGGGATGAAGAGGTACCCTTGCTGTACAGCAGCCAAAACACCTAGCATGCCAGATGCATGTTTCGTACGTCATGCTGCAGCTATTTTACATGCCATAACTGCATTAAAGGCAGTGTGAAGCTGTAGTGCAATGCTGTGTGACAATGCAGCTGGTAGGTCGCAACTTCCCAAGCTCTTGTTGACCTGTCAAGCAACATGCAGTTGCGCGTTATTGTATGCATGATGCTTGCCTGCTTTCTGGCTGTTGAATAACGGATCCCTGGTTCAACTCCAGCTTGACAAGAGGTTTTTTGTATCAAGCAATGTACAATAGGCTTGTATAACTTTGTACTTGATGCTCAGGGGCGATATGGGTATGGTAGTCATCCACCAGGTCCTGAAGCTGAAGAGAAACGTCAGGAAGATGCCTCCCTATGGCACAGCCTGACAGATAGGAACCTGCATCCTCATGGCTGGGAGTACACTGACCCTTCACTGCTCAACAAGCCCAACAGCTCCTTGCAAGCCCTTGTCAGGTATGCAAGTTCCCCCCAGCATACAAGGCCATTGGCTGTCTTTTGAGTCGAAGCTTTCGCTGAGTGGCCAAATTTTGTGTGTTTTGTGCTTCTGTTTTTCCCAATTTTCTCTTCTCTTGTTTGAACACGTTTTTCCCAATTTTCTTTTCTCATGTTTAATGTTCAAATGTTATAGCAATAATGTAACAGTTAATATCAGCATCAATGTTAATATTTAATGATGTAACAATGTAATAACGTAATATTTGATATTTAATATCTCAAATCATTTGTTTGATGTTCAATATCTAAGCACAACCGGTGGTGATGGCAGGGCACAGCAGGAGGGTAAGGCAGGGTACCAGCAGGGGCAAGAGGTGCTGGGCCCCCTCATCACTTTGGCAAAGGTGGAGGATCCAGCCTTAGCACACGCTCTGGGTTGCCACCTCAGAGGTCAGCAATCTGTCGTCTATGGCAAAATACAGAAAGAGCTGTTGTCCTTGATTGTGATGCATGCTGAACAGAGGCTACATTTCTCTGTGGCTGTGATGACATTGCAACTGGCGGTGGTGCTGCCAGCGATCGTGACCGATCTACTCCGTGCTGTGTTGCAGTCATAATATATAACCGTCTGACAAGTACTCAGGCAAATCGCAATGTCTGTTGTGGCTGATCTGCAGGCTCTGTGGCAATACCAATCTGCCACAGCCAGCAAGGCATTGAGACCTTGCAAGGCAAGCAAGCTGGCAGTTCAGGCCTCAAAGCTCTTCAGCAGGAGTTTGGGTAAGCATCATTTGCTGATCGCTTGTTGTAGAGACAGTACGTACAGGCTGCATGTCCCATTTTCAGAATGGCTCATTGCGCCAGGTGATGACACAAGAAAGATCTGTCTTCAATGCCTGTGTAGTCACAAGCAACCGTCTTTGGTGCCTGTATAGTCACAACCAACAGACTCACCTTGCTGACGTAATCAGTTTGACATAGCAGCACACAATGTTATAGGTGACCCGATGATCTGACCTGCGCGCAAAAACATATAAGCAGTGCGTTTCGTGAATGGGAGGTCTTGCTTTTGTAATTTGTAGTCACAGGTGACAATACTCAAATACTGCACTGTGGGTTGAACACAGGCTGCCTGACAACTGCACCATGCCCAGAGGCATTGCTCTGGATAGCAAGCCAGTGCTTGCAGCAGCTGCCCGATGTCAAAGCATTTGTGATGGCTCGCCTCAAGGACCTCAAAGATGGCTGCCACTGCCCTTCCCAGATGGGGAGCGTGTTGGAGCAAACGGTCTGCTTGGGTGAGTCATTGCAATCATGCTTGTGTCTCAACTGTCTACTTGCATGCCTTCTTATAGTTGATACTGCACAGTCTTTGTTGCTGCGTTTCACCCTCAGCAGGACACATTGACACCATTGTAACCACCTTGCCTGCATTTCTGTGGTGCAGACGACTGGTGACCGGCTGTCATCACCGTCAGCATGACACATCAACGCCCTCATCATGTCCATGCCTGAGGTCATACAGGCAGCCTGCATATCACTCAGGCTGCATTTCTGTTGTGCAAACAATACTTGACAGGCTGTTGACCGCCACTGTTTTGCAGGCATGCTATCAACATGCTGCACTTTGACGGCCTTTTGGTGAACCTGCGAAGCTCCATCTTTTGGATGAAGTTTGGTCAGCTTCTGGTTTATGACACTGATGACAGCCTACAAGGTGCTATGACCAGGCTGGACACCAGCAATCGTCCTGTTCCTCCTCTTCTGTCTCTGCAGGGAGGCTGTCACAGGTGCGCAAGTTGCCCAATCATCATTCCCTCATTATGTTCATGTAGGGACCTGATCTAGTGCCATCAAGAACCTCAATCATTTCCCTGTTCTGTTCATGTATGGACCTGGGCCAGCATCAGGGTCAAACAGAAAGCTGATTGATGTACGTTTCCTGGCTTTGGAAGTCATCCAGGGAGTCAACGGACAGTAAACGGAAATTCTGAGAAAGTTGACAGAGACATTTCATTCAATACTGTTCTGTATCACAGAACTAGAACCGTGCCAGGCTGCCATTGAGCTGGTTGACATGGCATGCTTTGTCAAAGACTTGTGCGTCCACAGCAGTTTCAGCTGTCTTCTGTTTGGTGGCTGGTGACATAGTGAGAGCGGTGTTATGCAATTAGGCAAATGTTGTGTTTTCAAAGGGCATGGCAGGATTGCTCAGTGAGTGCATCTGCTTCACCTGCACAACATGCTGTTCCTACTGGTACAGGACCAATGGAGAGCAGAATCTGGATGACATGCCTCTGCAGCAAAGGACAGCCAGCTTTGCAGTGCTGCCTGGAGCCTACATGCAGCAGCTTGCTGATGATCAAGGACACAGCATGTGGCTGCCGCACTCCAACCTTATGGCCAGACGACAGGTGAAACAGCCACAAATTTTGAACATGGTTGCATGAGTCACAGCATTTGTCGATTGTGTCTTGTTGAGTTTGTAGTCAACATCAGGGAGCTTCAATCTCAACACAATTTCAGCAACTGGCAGTACGCGTCTCGTGGATACATGCATGACAAACGTGTGCTGCTCTTCTTCTGTACCAGCCAGCAGCAAATGCTGGTTTGGATTTTGTGCAGGCAGACCGCTTGGCTGCCGAATGCCAGGCAGATGGGCAAAAATTCAGGCAGGACTTGACAAGCTGCACAGCCAAGCTTGATGATCTGGAGGTTGAGAAGAACAGGTGACAGCGCTGTTTTGTCTTTTGCTTGAAACATGATCAGTTGCCACTGAATCAAGGGACCATCAGAGAAGACCAAACACATGTCATTGTGGTTTGCGGTCTATGCCACAATGGACCATGGTCTGACATTTTTTGCATCACTTGAGTTCTTGTCACAATCTTGTTTCTAAATTTGTTGATTTTTTTTCGAGAAAGAAAAGTAGTTGGTGAATTGATTAGATAGAGTCGCCATACACATAGAGTATCTGACAGATGCCTCTGCTTATGTGTGCAGTGCACAAGCTGAGCTGTGGTCTGCTCAAGCTTCTAGAGGCCCTGAATCTAAAAGTCATGAGGCAAGCACATCGAGCCGTGACACAAGCAGCAACCGAGGCCGGGCTGGCAGAAAGCGCTCTACAGCACCCCAGCGAGCTGGGACTCAGACACACCTTCACGGCCTTGGAGATGGGCAAAAGAGTGGAGACAGTGAGATCAGCGTCAGCGAGGGACGAAGCTCGAAGCGCATATGCACATACTCTGATGAATCATGACATGCCAGAACCTCAGAACTGGGCATCGCAGGCACCTTCTGCGCTACAGTTCCACCTTTATGCCTGATTCAGATCACATTGTACTATGATCAGCATGGTACTGTGGAACAACATGAGCAGCAAAACGCTCTCTTTGAGATGGCCCACATTGCATTAATGCTCCTGGCATGTGGCAATACTGTCTGATTCCTCCCCCCTACCCCGCCCCCATCCTGTGCTTGGACTCTGCGTGCAGTTGGGGGAGCTGCACACACCTCCAATGGACCTCCATGGGGATGCTCAGCTCAAAACTTGCAATTGCAGATGTGAATGCAATAATCGCTGACCCACATAGCTGTTGCCGGGATGCTCTTCTGCCATTTCATGTACTCATTGTTACAGCAAAATATTTCACTGCCGTCTACCATAGAGGTATAAGTAGCTGTAGGTGTATGCGCTTAGAGCCTTAGAAGTGTTTTGCAGCTTTCAACTGCCTGACTTGCAGGACTTGCTTCATCTGCTCAAGAGCAAAGACACAATGGCACAACATACAGTAGTACTTTTGTATGTTATTTGTCACTTGTGACAGGATTGTGTGCATCAATGATATCAATGTCGAGCTGTTATGTATATACTAGGTCTAAGGCACGGCATTTTACACTGCCCAGTCAACTGAACATGATCTCGCCCAGGTTGTTACAAAATGTATGTTACAAAAAAAATGGTGACAATGACTCTGCTCGCTGCATGCAGAGGCTTTGACTGTCACTTGTATCTCTTGTTCATTTGGCTTGCCCGGCGTCTGACTCATACCCTCAAGTACAAGTCTGCATAACAAACAAGACCACAGGGCAAGTACATACAGATGTGCCAGCGTCAACAGCAACATAGCACAGTTGCTTCGTGGACAGTCGAGGCACTTGGTTGAGTGTGCCCTTGGGGCCAATGAAAGGGTAACAGACAACAGAAAATTGAAATGCGACAACTCATTCAGTGCTGTTCGGGACCAACAAAAGGTCCCGAAACGAAATCGAGAGAGAGCAACCTGTCACCCAACCCACGCACAGCGGACACCAGACATGCCAAACTGTGTACATGGCATAATTGGTTTCACCCCTTCAACACATCCAACCCATATTTTCTTTTACCTGTTTCTGGCAACCGCATGAAGCGTATCCTGTGTTTCAGAACACGACAGGTTGTTGTGGATCCTGTTTTCACCTTTGTACCTGGTCTAACTTCTTTGGAGATCTGTTTGGCCAAGGGTGGATTTTACAGTACACCTGCTGCTGCATACCAGTTGCAGAGTCTTTATGTCTTGACCCACCTGCGTCACTTCACCTGGCTTGCGCAGGTGCACCCGCCATATGCAGCCCTTGCTCATGTCTCTTGTCTGACTTCCTTGTACATCCAGGTCCCATCAGAGAATTTGATCATGCTCACTCATATGTCAGCACTGCAAATAGACCCAATGGCTGTCTTCTGGTTGTTTCCTGATACCCTTTCTGTTCTGACTGTGTTAACCTTTTTATAAGCCGGTAGCTGGCATGGAACCAATCGCAGTGACATTTTGAGCATGAGGGTGTTTCCTGGGATGTGCAAACTGATATTGAATGGCCCATTCAAGGCCATTGACTACAGTCCGTACCCTGGTCGCCTTCGTCGCTGGGATGCGGTTACTATGTTGCCGCAAGTAGACCATCTAGAGCTGCTGCGGGTGGATCATACGTACCAAGCCTTTCAGCCGCTTGGAAGCATGACACAATTGGCATATTTGTACTTCTCCACCTCCAGACATCATGAGCACAATGAGCAGCTGCTGGACAAGCACCTTATGTATTTGTCTGGTTTGACAAACTGTGTTGCTTGGACTGTAACTTTGGACAAAAGCTGAAAAAGTCGCAAACCCAAGTGGATCTGCCTCTGAGACTTGGAGACAGCCTGCAAGCAGCCATGGAGGAGCAGAAGGCAAATGTTGACATTAATATCGTTATCAGTAACAGGCGGCAAATACAGTATGTAAAAACAACAAAATTGCAGCACCTGCATGTCGTGTGAATGGCACTATTCACATGACATGCAGGTGAAGGTGTTCACAAAACAAGTAGGCGTTTGGCTTGTTCACAACTCTGTAGATTGCAAAGCACAGCAGCAACGTGTACATGTAACATCAGTGGGCTTTTGCATCTGTAATACATCGCTTGTTGTCTGAGATCTTGGATCCATTCTGACAATATTTGTACTCCTGCTTGTGTAACAGGCAAGCTATGCTATGCGAGGACTGGCTGTGCTGAAACAATCGCTGTTGCATTCATGCAGCTGTTGCAAATGAATGTACAAGCCTCACAGTCTTCTAGAAGCGCAGACCTCTACCTCCTATATGCAGGCTGCTACGCAATCTTTAGTACGAAGTCTCATGTTTATCTGTGCATACACTGCGCACTGCACACCCATTGGTTGCAATGAAAAAATAACACAGGCTGAACACACTGTGTTCAACACAACACAAGCTCTTGAGGACACACAACACAGGCTGAACAAAACACATCGTACCAACGGGGCTATTTTCTATGATGCAACAGACCAAGTCCTTTGAGGAGAAATGCATGCATGAAAAGAAAGTAAGTCTCATCAATGTCAAGGAAGCTGGCCGACTCTAACATCCAGAGTCATTAAATACCATGAAAGCCTAGTGTGCAGCACCATTAACTGCACCATCAAATTTTGCCAAACCTGATCTTAAGCAAGCTGATATATCTTGAACTCAGCAAGCATACTCGTGTGAAACACTCATCATTGAGTGAGTCAAGTGGCTCTGGTCTTATGCCGCTTAAGGCGGTTGTCTGTGCGGGAGAGAATAGACTGCTGC
>JAABUI010000567.1_pt1 | contig 26011 bp, 18 predicted proteins | sample 5559111 | NCBI WGS metagenome assembly JAABUI01 (sample SAMN10711870, study PRJNA513365) | rock metagenome | isolation source: Antarctica rocks | place: Antarctica: Victoria Land, Buttleship Promontory
GTGGAACCGGCGCCCACCCGAGCACCTCGGGCGACCTGTCACACCCACCCGGCACAATCAGCCGGCAGCGACCAGCCGAGCCGCGAAACAGCGCTCACCAGCCACCCGATGAAAGATCCGGGCTAGTCGGTGCGCGCCGGCTCGTCCATCTTGGATGAGTCGTGATGCCGTCGGTGCTGTCGAATCGCATCGCCAGTGGCGGCCGGGGTCGGCGTGAAGGCATCGGCGTACTGCTCGAAGCCGCTGCGGGCGGCGACCTGGTTCTTGGTCAGGGTGGCGGGGTGAGCCTCGGCGAGAACTTGCAGCGCGAGCCGTGGCGTCCCGAGCTGCGCGGCCCAGTGGGTGACCAATACTTCCCCGTCGGGAGTGGGCTGGTAGTTACAGCTGGTGGCCGCTACCTGGGCGCTTCGGAGCCTGCACGCAGCGACACCGCCCAGGACGCCGGCGCGAGCGGCGGAGCGGCCGCGCGTCCGGTCACTCGGCCCCGATCGCTCGCGGGAACATCGGTGGGGCCGGCGGCGGCGGGCCTGCTGACCTGGAGCTGCTACGACGCGGGGGTCACGAACCGCGCAGTTCGAGGCCTCATTCGCCGCTCGTGACCCCGAGAGGCGACTTCTCTGGGGTGGTTCCTCGCCGGTAGAAGGACGCTTCGGCGTCGGCTTGATTCGCGTCGGGGGTCCTCGCAGGAGCCAATCCCGAGATGGGTGGGCCGGGAGTGGCTCCTGCGAGTTGACGGCGCGAATCGGTTGCCGGACTGCAGCGGGCTCAGGCCTTGTAGGTGTAGTTGACACCCGGCTTCCAGTCCGGGAACGCATAGTCGCTCAGCGAGACCTTCGCGCCGGCCTTGGTGGCCACCCCGATCGCCCGTTCGCGGTCCGCGGTGAAGGAGGCGCTCAGCTGCTTGAGGGCGGCTCGGAGGTCGGTCACGTCGCCGCCGAGGTAGCCCTGGATGATGTTCCCCAGATCGGGGCTGATCGGCTTGGCCGCGGCCTGCGCCTTCGCGACCTGCGGGTTGCGGACGACCGCCTCAGGGCCCCGCCGGACGGTCGTGGAGAACCAGCCGACCAGCTTGCGGTAGGGCTCGATGACGTCGGCGGTCTTGACGACGGACAGGTCGATGGGCGGCTGGTCCATCCCGGCGGCTAGCCCCTTCCGGTACTCGTCGGTGGTGAACGAGCCGACGAGCTTAGAGGCGGCTGCGGCGTCTGAGGTGGTCTTGGACACGAAGAACTGGGCGGTCGGCGCCCCGCGGTAGGTGACCGGGGTGGTACCGGCCTGGGGGACGAGGAGCGGCCCTACGTCGATCTTCTTTTCGAATCCGGGCGCGACGTTGCGGACCCCGCCGGCACACCACGGGCCGTCGGGAAAGAATACCGCGGCTCCGGCACCCCAGCGGCTGCGGGCGTTGGCGACCGTCAACGACCCGCTGCCCGCCAAGATGAGCCCGGACGAATTGAGCTCTTTCCAGAACTCGATGGCGTTGACGTACGTGTCGTCGTCGTAGGCGTACTGGCCGTCGCGGAACCGCATCCCCTGGTAGCCCGGGAACCCTGCGGCCTGTGCGAGGTCGTCGATCTGCTCGCGCATCCGGGCTGTCCCGCCGAGCGCCAGGATCATCGGTGCTACGCCGCCCTTTGCGGACTTCAGCTTCTCGAGCGTCTGGCGGTACTCGTCGTACGTCTTCGGCGGGGCAGCCGGGTCCAGACCCGCGGCCTTGTAAAGGTCAGCGTTGAACCACATGGCCGCCGCGTACTGCTGCCAGGCAAACAGCGGTAGCGAGTACACCTTGCCGTCGAGCATCGTCAAGCCTTCGGTCAGCGTCCCCTTCGGGAGCGCTGCTCTCTCCTGGTCGCTGATCTGGAGTTCACCGAGCCAGCCGCCCTCGACGAGTGCGGCCAGCGGGAGGTTCAGGACGTTGGTGAAAACGTCGGGCAGCTGGTTGCCCTGCTTGGCCAGCTGGAGCGCCTCGGGCAACTTCGACGCGTCCGTGTAGGTGTAGGTGACCGTCTTGCCGATCGCCGTGGACTGCTTGGCGGCCCAGTCCTTGTTCAACTTCTGCAGGGCACTGAAGTGGTCCCACCACCGGAGCTGGCCGCCCGTGGCGGCAGATCCGGCGGTGCTGTCGGACCCGCAGCCGGCGAGCGCAGCGGCGGTCAGGGCGGCGCCGCTGCCGATCAAAAACGAACGTCGGTCGAATGCGGACATCGGAGATCTCCTCGTTGAGAGCGGTGGGTCGGGGGTCAGGACTTGACGGCGCCGGCGATGCCGTCGACGAAGTAGCGCTGCAGGAACAGGAAGAGCGCGACGATCGGGAGGATGGAGATGACGCCTGCCGCCGCCATACCGGACCAGTCGGTCGCGTTCTCGCCGACGAAGGCCTGCATGCCGACCGACAGGGTCCGCAGCTCTGGCCGGCTGAAGGAGAACACCAGCGGGAGGAAGTACGCGTTCCAGGTCGCCAGGAACGTCAGCAGGCCGACTGTCGCCGTGACCGGCATCGACAGGGGCAACATGATCGAGGCAAAGACGCGCAGGAAGCCCGCCCCGTCCACGACGGCGGCCTCCTCCAGTTCCTTGGGCAGCTGCCGGAAGTAGCCCGCGTACAGCAGGATCGCCGAGACGTTGGCCGCTCCAGACAGCGCGAGCACCATGCCGCTGAGGGAGTTGAGCAAACCGAGCTCCATCGAGAGCTTGACGACCGGGATGATCGTGTAGCCGGTCGGGACGAACAGCGTCGCGACGAGGACGCCGAGGAAGATCCGCGACCCGCGGAACTGGTAACGCCCCAGCACGTACCCGCACAGCGCCGACCGGACGACGACGATCACGACCGTTGCGACGGTGACGAGCACGGTGTTGACCATGTACCCGCCGAAACCGGCGTCCCGCCACGCACGTGAGTAGTTCTCCCAAGCGAACGTCTCCGGGATCACCCGCAGCCCAGCGGTGAAGACCTCCATCGAGGACTTCAGCGATGCCGACACCATCCAGATGAACGGATAGACCCAGAGGACGGCACCGAGCGCCAGGACGACCACGGCGGCCCACCACGGAGCGCGGTGCAGCGCATCGCGGAACCGGGATGGGGGGCGTCGCCCGGCCGCCTTCCCGTTCACCCGAGCTCCCGGCGCGCGCGACGACCGGCCCACAGTCCCCACGCCTGCAGCGCGGCGATGACGAGCACGAGCACGCCGAACAAGACCGCCGCCGCGGAGGCGAAGCCCAACTGCGGGACCGAGGCGTTGAACGCCCAGCGATAGATGTAGATCTCGATGATCTCGGTGCTGAAGAACGGTCCGCCGCCGGTCATCGTCTGCATGAGGTCGAAGGCGTGAAAGGTGTCCTCAATCGTGAGCACCGAGATGATGAGCAGGAACGGCAGCAGCAGCGGGAGAGTGATGCGCCGAAAGATCTGGCGGGTGTTGGCACCGTCGATCCGCGCGGCTTCGTAGAGGTCGTTGGGGATCGTTTGCAGCGCGGCCAGCCAGTAGATCATGGTAATCCCGAAGAACTTCCAGACGTACACGGCGGCGGCGGTGACGAGTGCTGTCCGGGAGCTGCCGATGAAGTCGACCCCGGCGGACAGGCCGAGGCTGCGCAGCGCGGTGTTCAGGGGGCCATTGGCCGGGTCGAAGATGAACTGCATCACTACGCCGACGATCGCTGTCGTCGTGACGACGGGCAGGAAGTACATCGTCCGGAGCAGGTTGCGCAGCGGGAGCTTCGGCGAGTTGAGCACCACCGCGAGGACCAAGCTCAGGAGCACTCGCGCCGGCGCGACCAGCAGCATGAAGAGCAGGGTGATCTTGATCGAGGACCAGAAGCCGGGGTCGGCGAGGACAGCGCGATAGTTGCTGATCCCGACGAACCGGGTGTGTGCCTGAAAGCCGTTCCACTCGACGAGCGAATACCAGTAGCTGGCGACGATCGGGTAGAGCGTGTACGCGCCGTAGAGCACGACGGTCGGCAGGAGAAAGAGCCAGATCCACAACGTCTGGCCGCGTGCTCGACGGGGACCGCGTGGTGGTGCCGGTCTGTCGTGCGTGCCGACCGGCGGCACCGCGGTAAGCGGTTGCGCCTGGGCGGTGCTGCTCGTCATCGAGAGCCTCCGGGAGCGGGGCGGAAGACCCGGGTGGGTCTACCGGATCTGGGTGAGCGCAAAGGTGGCGGGGTCGCCGCCGATGCGGTTGCTGGATTCCAGAGCAGTGATCGCGCTGACCTCCTCGTCGGTGAGGCGGAGATCGCGCGCGGCCAGGTTTTCGGCGAGTCGTCGGCGCTGGGAGCTCTTCGGAATGACGACGTGGCCGTGGGCCAGGTGCCAGGCCAGAACGACCTGAGCCGGCGTCGCTCCGTGCGCCTGAGCGGCCGCTTCTACGACTGGCGCGGACAGGTCGGCACCCTGGCCCAGCGGGGAGTACGCCTCGATGAGTGCGCCGGCCCGACGGGTCGCGGTGACTATGTCCACCTGCTGGAAGGTCGGATGCAGCTCCACCTGGTTGACCGCTGGCGCCGGTAGGCCGGCGTCAGCAATGGCAGCCAGGTGTTCGGGCAGGAAGTTCGACACGCCGACGGCACGGACCGCGCGGTCGGCGTGCAGCTCGGTCAGGGCGCGCCAAGTGTCGAGGTAGCGGCCACCGGACGGGTACGGCCAGTGGATCAAGTACAGGTCCAGCCACGCCAACCCCAGGCGCTGCAGCGACTCGTCGTGGGCACGACGCGTCTGGTCGTGTCCTTGGTCGCCGTTTCGGAGCTTGGAGGTGACGAACAGCTCATCCCGCGAGAGGCCGCACGCGCGGATCGCCGCTCCCACGCCGGCCTCGTTGCCGTAAGCGGCGGCTGTGTCGATGTGCCGGTAACCGAGTTCGATCGCGTCCTCGACGACACGTTGGGCCTCGTCGGCCGGGATCTGAAAGACGCCCAGGCCCAGCGACGGGATCGACGCGCCGCCGCTAAGCGGCAGCGTGTCGGTCGGCGCCTGAGCGGTCACCGGCGCTCGAGCACGAACAGTGACACCGATGGCAGTGGGAGCTCGGTGCCGAGTGTCAACACACCGTCTGTGGCGACTTCGGTATGCGGCAGTTCGACTTCCTCGAGACCTTGACGAGCAGTGATCTCGGCAAGTTGCTCCGGCGTCGGGTCCTGCGGGCGGCCCAGTTCCGCCCACACGGTGTGCGCGTTGCTGTGGTCGGCGTCGATGCGTGCGTGGGTGACGGTCCATTCGCCGTCGGCCAGGCCGACGACGCGGAGCCGGACGGACGTTGACTGGGTGTCGCGCTGGTACTGATCGTCGGTGTGCCGCCACACCGCGACCGAGACCCGGCCGGTTTCGGGGTCGACCGACGCGAGCGCGTCGACCTCCTCAGGCATGCTCCGCCCGTCGCCAGCGTCCAACAGCTCGGCGGGACTGGCCGCGTCCGAGACGGCGCGGACGCGGCGCGACCCCAGCCGCGCCATGATCCGGTAAGCGTTAAGCAGCGGCTTCTCGACGCCGCCCGCGGTGAGGAACGCCCGGGTCCCTTCGAAGTACCGCTCGCCCTCGAAGTAGAAGCTCCAGGACGTTGCCTGGGCGACCTGCACTGGCTCCGTGGCGCCCAGGTCGAGGATGCGCTTGAACAGCTTCACCTGGAACACGGGGTAGTACTCGGTGTTCTGGAAACCGAAGTTGGCGTTGTCGTAGGCGCTGTGGTGGGCCGGCACCCCGGCGTCGCACTCGTCGACGATTGCGGGTAGCCCACGGTATGCCTCGAACTCACCGACGACCCGCAGCAGCCGGCGGATCTCAAACAGCATCTTGTGCGTCGACGGACTCTGCTTTTTCGGTGCCGCTGCCCCGGTCGGGCCGTAGACCCGCCACGGGGTGAACGCGGAACCTTTGGTGTGGAAGGACACGAAGTCCAGCGGGGTGCCCGCGGACGTGGTGTGGGTCAGGAACTCGCGGAGGAAGTCAACCCCGCCGCCGGTCACCGCGGGCCCGCCAACCTGTCCCTGCGGCAGTACGCGGCGGACCGCCGCCGCGGTCGCGTCGTACAGCTCGCCGAACTGGGCGACCGTTCCCTTCCAGTAGAAGATGTCCGGCTCGTTCCACAGCTCCCACAGCCAGGTCGCGACTTCGTCGGGCCCGTACCGCTCGAGGCAGTGGCGGGCGTGGGCCTCGACGAGCGCGCCCCACTTGCTGAGGTCGCGAGGCGGGTAGGCCCAGGCGCCGGCTTCGTAGCTGCTGTAGCTGGTGGGGCTTGACGTGATCGTGAGCTCGTCCGCTTCGGGGGGCAGCAGGTCGCGCGGCGTAAAGCCGAGTTCGACCAGCACGTGGTGGCCGGCGCCGACTATCGCGTCATAGGTCTGGTCGACGATCGTCCAGTCGTAGCTGACGTTTCCGTCCGCGTCCTCGTGGTAGACGTTCCCGTTGCCCCAGTGCGGCAGGCCGAAGCCACTGCCGGAGCAGTAGACATAGTGCGGGCGAACGTGGAACGGGTGCGGCGAGAACTCGCCGAACGTGCGGAGCAGCTTCTTGCCGGTCGGGGTGTACGTCCAGTTGATCTCGTCGTACCCGATCGAGGCCCAGATCGGGGGCAGTGCTCCCCGGTCGTCGGAGACGTCGACGGATACGACCGCCGACGTCACGTGGGGCGCGTCCGGCTCGGACGGCGCGGATCCCGGGAAGTGGCTGCTGTCGGTGTTCAGGCCTGGGTTGAAGCGTTCCTCGACGGTGGTCACAGGGCTCGTCACCTCTTTGTTTGGAGCTCGGGGCTGGTCGGATTCGTCAGGTGAGCGGGGGCTGGCTCGCGACGGCGTAGGACGCCAGGGCGCGGGTCCGGGCCTCGGTGATGTGAGCGGCCATAGCAGCCCGGGCCCGAGCGGGCTGCTCCGTGCGTAGGCCGTCCAGGACGCGCGTGTGCTCGGCGATGCAGTGGACGGAATCGGTAACGCCGATTCCGTTTCCGAACAGCCGGAACCGTTGGATCTGTCCGCCGAGCGCGTTGTAGGCCGACAGGAGGAACTCGTTGCCGGTGGCTTCCGCGACGATGCGGTGGAACCGTTCGTCGGCCTCCCAGTATCTGCGGAACTCGTGGAAGCTCGGGCCGAGCGGCGCGGTGCCGAGGTCGCGGACCGCTTGCTCGAGCCTTTGCACCTGGCCGGCGCCTAGTCGGGTCGCGGCAATCTCGGCTAGGACTGGCTCGACGGCGAGGCGGGCGTCCATCAGGCGCTCGAGCTCGGCCGGCGTCGTCATGGGTGCGACGCGGTACCCCTTCAGCGCCGTCCGACGCACAAGACCAGTCGATTCCATACGGGCGAGCGCCTCGCGCACCGGCGTCTGGGAGACCTCGAACTGCCGGGCCAGTGCATCGATCCCGAGAACCTCACCGGCACCCAGCTGGCCGTCGATCAGCGAGTCGAGGATCGCGTCGTAAACGTGGTCGGCCAGGACTTGGCGCGTTGGCAGCCGGAGCGGAGCGGCGTCCGGTGCTGTCTGGGCGGTGACCACGTTCCTCCTCGGTTAACGTCGATCCTAGATCGTACAGGATCTCCGGTCAACGCTCTCCGGTGCTGTCGCTTAGAGCCGCTGTCCCGCGGTCGTGGCGCCGTCAGCCGGCGATCTCGTCGACGACGGCTGCGAGAGCGCCGAGGTCGTGGGCGAACCGTCCGAGGAACAGCCCGTCCACCGCGCTGGCGACCCGTCGGTAGGTACCCGGGCCCGCACTTCCGCCGTAGAGGAAGCGGACGCTCCCGGAACGGCCGGCGACCATCCCGCGGAGCCCGTCGATGACGGCGACGACGTGGTCGGCGCCGGCCGGCTCGGCTGCGCCGATCGCCCAAACCGGTTCGTAGGCGAAGACCACGTCTGCGCCGTCCGGCACGGCCTCGAGGATGGCCCCCAGCTGGGGGCGGCAGGCCGCGACAGCGTCGGGAGCGGTGCTCCGCGACACCTCACCGACGCACACCAGGGGCAGCAGGCCGGCTCGGACGCAGGCGTCGGCCTTCGCGGCGGTGCCAGCGTCATCCTCGCCGAACAGCCGTCGGCGCTCCGCGTGCCCGACCTCAGCCACCGTGCACCCCAGCGCGCGCAGGTCCTCGGCGAGTACCTCACCGGTGAACGGTCCGCGCGACTGTGCGGACACATCCTGCGCGCCGTACTGAACCTCCGAGTCGGCCAGTAAGTCCCGGGCGTCGGGCAGCGACAGGTACCCGGGCAGCACGAAGACATCGACGCTGACTCGCCCCGTCCCGGGAGCGGTCGACCCCCACTGCTCCCCTAACGCGGCGACGCCCGCAAGCCAGTTGCGCGTCTGCTCCAAGTCGAGATACGTCTTGAGGCTGACTCCGACCATTCGCTCGGACACCGCACGCCTTCGGCCGGCGCCCGTCGGACCGGTCACGGCGCTGTCGCTGCGGTCGGCCTGCTCACGGTCCGGCCGCCATGAGCTCGGCCATCAACTCATCCAGGTGACGAGTCGACCCACCCGCGAGCACTGCTCCCGCCGCTGTCGCGCACAGGGCGAGCGAGGCGGCCCCGGCGTCGGGGTGGCCCACGCTGCGGGCGGCCAGCGGCCGCGCCCGTCCGAGTCGAGGCTCAAGAGCAGCACTCGCGTGAGCTGCGGCCACCGCGTCCCGTGCGGCGGCCACCCAGGCAACCGCGAGGTCCTCTCCGGCGGCGGACCGGGTCTCCAAGGTGTCGACGAACGGCGCGAGCACGTCAACCAGGGTCTTGTCACCCACCCGTGCGCCGCCGAGCCGGGTCACCGCACCGAGCCCGGCACGTGCGCCGCGGACGATGTCGCCGGGGGACATCGCACCGTCGGACAGCTCGGCCGCCCAGGCCCGCAACAGTCCGCCCCACAAAGCGCCCGACGTGCCGCCGGCACGGTCGGCCCACGCGTCGGCGGCGCGACCGAGGGTCCACCCCGGTCCCCCGCCCGACACGTCTCGGTCGTCCCCAGCCGCTGCCTCGGCGGCCGCGAGTGCCGCGGCGGACCCGCGCGCCATACCCCGCCCATGGTCGCCGTCGCCGGCGAACGCGTCGAGCCGGCCGAGGTCCGTCTCCGCCGCCGCGAGCGCCGCGGCCACGGCACGAAGAACGGCGACGACGCGGGCGGCTGCGTTGCGACCGCCCGGTTCGACGGATGGCGGGACCGCGCCGTTCTGTTTCGTCCCAACGGGCACGCGCGGCGCCGGGACCGTTCCCTCCGCCGCCGTCGCACCGACTGTCATCGCCGGTGACCAGCAGGGCGCGGACCAGAAGGTCTCGGTCGAGGGGTCTAACCACGCGACGGTCAGGGAGCACCCGGCCATGTCCAGGCTGCTGACGAGCGTGCCGACGCGTGGCCCGACGGGCTCGAGCCCCGCCGCCTGCAGCCGCGGGGCGATGTGCGCCCACAAGACGAGCAGCTCTTCGGGACCGGTGGCGCCGAGCCCGTTGACCAGCACCGCGGCGCGACTGCCGGCACGCTCCGGGGCTTCGGCGAGGACACCGTCCACGAGGAGGGCGGCCAGCTCCGCGGCCGGCAACACCTCCCGGTCGGTGATGCCGGGTTCACCGTGGATGCCGAGCCCGACGCCCATGCTTCCGGCCGGCACCGTGAACAACGGCTCGTCCGCACCGGGCGGCGTACAGCCGGCGAAGGCGACCCCGAGGGAGCGCGTCGCATCGTTCGCGGCGCGCGCCGCGCCGACCACCTCGGCGAGGTCGGCGCCTGCCTCGGCGGCGGCACCGGCCACCTTCGCCACCACGACGTCGCCCGCGACGCCGCGCCGCTGGCCGGCGCGGTCCGGCGGCGCGCTGGCCACGTCATCGCTGACCGCCACCACTTCAGTTCTGATCCCGGCGGATCGGAGCCGGTCGGCGGCGAGTCCGAAGTTCAGCACGTCGCCGGCGTAGTTGCCGAACATCAGAATTACCCCGGCACCCCGATCGGCTCGTCGGGCGACGTCGACCACCTGCCTGCTGGACGGGGAGGCGAACACGTCGCCGCACACCGCACCGTCGGCTAGGCCCGGACCGACGTACCCCGCGAACGCCGGATAGTGCCCGGCACCTCCGCCGAGGACCACTGCGACCTTGCCTGTGGGTGTGGCTGTGGCGCGGACGACGCCGCCGTCGACCGCCCGCACCAGGTCCGGGTGCGCCGCGCAAAGCCCGGCGACCGCGTCGCGCGCGAACTCGGCGGGGTCGCCCACGATCCGGGTCATGTCGTCTCCTGCGATGTGCCGGTCCGGGTAGCTAGCAGGTGCGTCTCTGTCAGCGGGTGCGCCCCGGCGCCCGCGTAGCGCGGTCGCAGGCACTGGCTGGAGGTCATCAGTGCGGCGTGCGGGCGGGGAGTACCCCCCGCAGGTACTCACGGTTCCTCGCGCCGACGCCGAGCCCGTCCCCGCCGTAGTGCTCGGTGCAGAAGGCGCCGCGAAAACCGTGCGCAACGGCATGGCGAACGGCCCACCGGTAGTTGACGACACCGAGCTCGAGCGGTGCGGGGGCGGTGACGACCTGGCCGGTCGTCCCGTCCTCGGTCCGCATGTAGTTCTTGATGTGCCAGTAGTTGGCCAACGGGACGGTCTTGACCACCATGTCCTGCCACCGCTCGACCGGGCGGTGCAGCCGGACCAGGTTGCCGAAGTCGGGGTTCAGCCCGACGTGCGGGTGGTCGACGTCGGTGACGAAGCGCACCGCGTCGTCAGCGGTGCCCAGGTACGTGTCCTCGTACATCTCCAGCGACACCTCGACCCCGACCTGCTCGGCGTGGCGGGCGAGCTCGCGGATGCGCTCGACGGCGAGCCGGTACGTCGCCGGGTCGTCGGAGTCGACCGGTCCCTGGACCGTCCAGAACCACAGCGCGCGTTGCTGGTCCGGGGTCAGTTCGCGGAAAAAACCGACCGAGACCACCGACGCGCCGACCGCGGCCGCGACGTCGACCGCCCGGTGCAGATAGGCCATGTTCTCCTCGGCGCCCGCCGGGTCGACCGGACTGCGCCTCGAGGTGGAAACCGCCGGGATCGTCAGACCAACGTCTGCCACGACGTCGGTGAACTCGCGCAGCCGTTCGCGCGTCAGATCGGCCAGCCGAAGCCACGAGTCCATCGGATCGAATTCGGTGTAGCCGGCCTCGCGCACCTCCGTGAGCGTTGCCGCCCACCGGCCGGCCGACTGGTCCTGGGTCGCGGTCCCGTCCGGCCCGGTCGGCGGGAACTGGTTCATCGCCGCGGCGATCGGCCAGTCCCGCGCGGTCAGGACGTCGTTCCCGGTGGGTTCGCTCATCGTCGTCTCCTGGCGGTGTTCCGGTGGAGGACTGGCAGGTGTCGGCCGTTCCCGGCCCGGCAGAGGTCTTCGTCAGTGCATGTGCTTGCCGCCATCGACGTTGAGGCTCACACCGTTGACGAACCCCGCCTCGTCGGACAGCAGAAAGGCGATGACGGCGGCGATGTCGGCCGGCTGTCCGACCCGCCCGACAGGTATCCCGGCCGCCATCGCTGTCTTGCGCTCGTCGCTGAGCTGGCCGCCCATGATGTCGGTGTCGATCGGCCCCGGCAGGATGCAGTTCACGGTGATGCCGAGTGGGCCCAGCTCGCGCGCCCCGCCGCGGGTCAGGCCGAGGACCGCGGCCTTCGCCGCCGCGTAGGCCGTCTTGGAGAAGGTCCCGCCGCCGTCGAGTGCGGTCACCGACGACGTGTGCACGATGCGTCCGGTACCACGCTCGGCCATCCGGCGAGCGGCGTGTTGGGTCAGTAGAAGCGCTCCGGTCGCGTTGACGCCAAGCACCCGGTCCCACTCGCCGACGGTCAGCTCGAGCAGCGGGGTCGGGCACGCCACGCCTGCCAGGTTCGCCAACCCGGCGACCGGGGGCAGCTGCGCGTCGACGACCTCAAACGCGGCGGCAACGGAGATCTCGGAGGCGATGTCGGTCGCGATGCCGACGGCCTGCACACCAGATGCACGCACTTGTCCGGTGAAGTCGGCGACGCCAGCGGTATCGACATCGAGCAGGGCAAGACTCCAGCCATCGGCGGCCAACCGCTGCGCGACGACTCGGCCGATGCCCCGGGGGGCACCCACCCCGGTGACGACGGCCGTTCGAGGTTCGGGTGTGCTCACGACGGTCTCGATCTCCTCAGTTGACGGCGGACCGGGATCATCCGGACCTGGGGCGAGTTCGCGGTTGCTCATCCAGCGATAGCTGCCCGGACGAGGCCCAACGGCTCAGGCGAAGGAGCACGCACGGGTCGAGCGGCCAGACCGTGAGGGAGGACGCCGCCGGCAGCAAGAGAGGCGGTCAGCCGCTCGGCTGGTGTCCGCCACCTCCTGCGGATGTGGAACGGCATGCAGCGACGGCCTCCCTTAGGTACGGCGCGCACGCGATCATCGGTGGACGCAGTGGGAGTAGCCCTGGTCGGTACCGCGTGTTATTCGTCGATCCTACAGGATCCACGGATGCTGATTGCCGGGTCCGCCCGGGCCGCCCCCGCTACTAGCGGCACTCCCCCACGGCTTCGCTGGCCGTCAACCCGTCGGCGCCACGGTCACGCCGCTTCCCGCGGCGGTCCGCACGCTCATTCACTCCCGGGCAGCGGCGAGGTGCTCATCGCGCGAACACACGGCCGCTGTGGCTGACGCCTTGCTGAGCATCATGCGCTTGACCCGGTGTATCTGGCTGGCCGTAGAGCGGACATCCCGCGCCGAACTCTTCAAGCCGCGCATCCCTCGTTAATGTGCATAACCACACTTATGCACCACGAGTGGGCCGCTCCCCCAGGGCTGCGGGATCGCCAACCGGAAGGGCTCCCTCTGAGCGAGCCATGGCGCGTCGACGTCCGGTGTTCCGTGGCCGAACTCGAGCGTCGGGAGCGCGACCGCGGCGACCGACGGCCGGCCTGGCACGGTTGCGGACGGGGGTCTTCGCCTATGGCGATCGAGACAGGACCGCCGACACAACCACCCCGTCGTCGGCCCAGCAGTGCGCCGCGCAGATCCTCGAGGCGCTCCCCACCGTCGTCAGCCGTCCCACAGCATTCGACGGGTGGTGCTCGGCGTGACTTCACTGCACGACGCCGAGCTACCCGTCCCTACCAACGTCAGCGACTCCCACTAGTGCGTCGCTACGCAATGCTCGCCCACCCGATTGAACGACTCCCCCAGCGGCCAGCGCGGCACAATTGGCTTTATCCACTGAAGTTGAGCTGAGACCACCGGCCGATGGGCTCTAATCCAACCCGGCAACCGTCTGGTACCTGCTCCGGCAGACAGTTCCAGGAGCCGACTCGGGTCCGCCAATGACGCCCTCACACGCCGGTGCCGCATTGCGCGATCCCGCTCCTTACGGTGGTAACAAATGCGAAGAGCAACTCCTACCGCATAGCGTGCCTCCGCGCGGCGAACTGCGCCGATGAGGCCTAAATTGCAAAACGGCGACTTTCGCACACCCGAGCCTCGACGCAACACCAGCGCCCGAACCCTTAGATCGAAACACCAGAGTACGCGGTCAACGGGCAGACCGCGGACGCATGTCCGTCCACAGTTCCTCGATCCGGCTTAAGCAAGACTCCCGCTGATCCGGGTCGCCGACCTGCGTCCAGCCATCCGGCGTTGGCCGGGTGGTTTCCCAGATCGAGTATTGCTCTTCATCATTGACGACCACCAAATACAGGTCATCGCGGTCCTCGTCGGCCATCGTTCCTCCTGATTGCAGGGTCCGACTTGCGGCATAATATTCGGCCCGACGGGTGGAGCTAAAAACTCTCGCCCCGTTCCCGGACTGCATCAATCCTTGAGGCAAGACTACGCACCGTCGGGTGATCGTAGATCACCCGAAGCGGAACGCGCAAACCGAAGGCCCTTCGCAGGCGTGACGCCACTTGGATCATATGAATCGAATCGCCGCCGACTTCGAAAAAGTCGTCCTGGGGCCCGATCGCGGTGCCTGGGTTCCGACGATGCCCGTTCCACGGGGCGGTGGAGTCAAGCACAGTCGTCCACGCCTCGTGCACAACGGTCTCGGTCGCTGTCAAAGCATCGGCGAGGAGATCCGTCGGCGCCAATCTCGGCGCTCCAGGTTCCACGGACGTAAGACTACGCAGTTGGTCCAGGTAGTCCGCATGGGCCGTCGACAATTCTGCAGAAACAAGCCATCCGGGTGTCCACCAGTCGACGCCGAGCTCATCGTCGCGCACCCAAACATTCACGGTCAGCACGTAAGGAGACGACTGGAAGGTGGTTCTGTTATTGTCGTCTGGCGCCGGCGCCCAAGTTGGCATGCCTTCGTTGTCGAAGGTTACAGTACGACCAAGATACGTGTACAGTACTGTGGGTGCCGTCTCGTTAGCTGGCGCCGAGTCCGGCTGCAGCCAGCGGGTGGCGAAATAAATGACGTCGTCCTGCGATGCAACACCGGAAAGGTCGCCGAGCCGACGTGCTTCATCGATCAGGGAATCGGGCTGGGTACTTACAATCGCTGGTCGAATAGCAGTGAACCAGCCGACGGACCGTATAAGGTCTATGCCCTTAATGACCTCACCCCGACCGTGCGTCTCGACGTCCACCGCGACAAAGTTCCCGTCAACCGCCCTTGAGAGGGACGTGCCGAGCGCGGCTAGCAACAAGTGGTCAATTCGTACTCGACTCCTCGCAGCGACAGCTAGCAGAGCAGTAGTTGCATCTTCACCAAGACTGCCACGAAAACCGTTCAGCGACGTGTCGCTACTAGACCGAATCATTGCGGGGGCCGGGACGACTAAAGCATCTCGAGGCCCCACCGTTTGTAGTCTGTCACGTGAGGCGACAGCGCCCCAATGCTCCGCCGCGTCCGAGATCGCTTTACACCAGTCTGCATACGAGGTGGTCTGTGGCGGTAATTGATCCGATGCGGCAGCTGGGTCGTGTAGCAGCACGCGCAAGTCGTCGAGCAGCAGCGTCCACGATACTGCGTCGACAGCCAGATGGTGAACGATAAGAACCATGAGTGGCCGAGCCGCAGGACGCTCGATCAGCGCGGCGGCGAGTAGTGGGCCCGATGTCAAGTTCAAACGGCCCCTCGTCCGAGCCGTAATCTCAGCGATAAACCCGTCCTCCGGTAGAGAAAGCTTCACATGTTCCACCGGGACGTCGATCGATTCGTCGTGCCACTGTACCCAGCGGCCACCACGGTGCGCGTAACGCATCCCCAGCGCGTCATGTCTGGCGACGACACGTTGTAGAACCAGGCCAAGACGCTGAACGTCCGTTCCGTCGGGTACTTCCAGCAGGTGGGCTTGCGAATACGAAGATGGCTCTACTGGTGACTGAGCAAAGAACCACCGCTGAATTGGCGATAATGGGACAACACTAAGGGCCTGCGTTCCGCTCAGTCCTCGCTGCTCCTTCACGGCACTCACTCTCTTGTCGTCGGGGCGTCTCCAACGGTGGAGGCGAACAATACACCAAGTAGGGCGCTATGGAGTGAATCATCGGCCAACGGCACGTGTGATCCGCGGCCGGACCGACGTGTTCCCGTCTGCGATGAAAGTTGCGAGCTGCCGCACAGACCCATCGGCCATAACATCGCGCATGGGAAGCGTCACCCCGGTCTCTCGCTCGACTCTGGCGACTAGCTCAAGGGCCGTCATCGAATCACCGCCCAGGGAACAGAAGCGGTCCGCAAGGTCGTGGACCGGCCCCAGGAGTAGTTCGTCGAAAAGCCGAAGGATAGTCTGTTCGTCGGTCGAGATCGCCGACGCGGCCCAGGCCGCACCCAGGTTGGTCAAAGTTGGGATCGGCAACGAGCCAAAGTCGACTTTACCACTGGAAGCTGTCGGAATATGCGTGAGATGGACGACGCGGGCGACTTTAATCGACTGAGGTAAGAAGCTGGCCAGCAGGTCGTGCAGCTCACGAACCAGCTGGCGGTCGTGCCTTCCGGCCGTAGGAATGTTGGCCAACGGAGCGGTGCTAGTGCTCGCCGGCCAGCGCAACCGTTCCAAAGTGGTCGCATCGGTCGACAGCGCTATGTCGGAAGCGCCCTCTCCATGAGCTGCGGCCCATGATACGTCGGCGGCTAGGCCAGCGTCGTTGGCTGCAGCGATAACGTCTTCCCACCGCAGTCCGTCGTGCCTTTGGTTGCGGGCCGCCCGCTCGCGAAGTCTTGAAGCGTCGTCGGATTCTGCCGCTGCCGACAGTTCGGCGCTCAATGCGCCGTCAAGAGCGCTTGGAGCATGGGGTACTGCCGACAAAATTACCACGCTGCCTCGCGCCTCATCGGATAAAGTCTGTGCGGCCCGTTGTATGGGTTCAGTAGTCGTGACGCCTTTCGGCCAAGCGTGTACCAACGTGGGGGGCGACAGGCTACCAGCAGCACGAGTCAGCACCACGTCGTATCTGTACCGCAACATCTCGTTGTTGAACCGTCCGCCCCGAGGCCTTATTCGCACCGTCAGGGGCATCTCACTGGTCGCGGCAAAGTCCGTAAAAAATCGGGGACTAAAGACCAATTCCGGTTCGTTAAAGATCGACCGCTCGACATCTGCCCGGAGCTGCCGGACTAATCGGGATGCCGGCGCGCGACGCAAACTTCGGCCGGTGTGAAAGCGGCCCAACAGTTCTAGGCTGCGGACGTCTCCGACGAAGACGCTGCCACCAGGCTCGGTTCGGCGAAGGGCCTCCCGGAGCACCGACACGAAGTGGGTTGAGCTGGGTAAGTACTGAACTGTCGAGTTTATGATCGTGGTGCCGAACCGCTCGTCGCCGAGTCCCGCGAGGTGAAGTAGGTCGCAGTGGAGGAGGGTGAGTTTCGGACACGTTGGGACTCCCTGGCCGATGGCTCGTTGCACTACGGAAAGGACCTCACGCGAAAAATCCACTGCGACGTACCGTTCGCACGTCGGTGCGAGTCGGTGTAGCAGTAAACCCGTGCCGCAACCGAGTTCCAGTACTCGCCGGGGCCGCAGGTGTTTGATGCGTCCGACTGTTTGGGCAACCCACTCGTCCATCTGCTGAGCGGGAATGGGCAAGCCGGTGTCGCTGTCGGTCCAACCCCGGGTGTCGAAGGTCGGGTCTTGCGCTGGCTCTTCGTCCGGCGGTCGCTCGAAGATGGCGTTCCACTGAGACGTCTGCAGTTGGTCGTGGTGGTCGGGTGTTCGTCGGGTGGTCACGTAAGCGACCAGGCGAGGGTTGGTGGTGTCGGTGGTGGGAGCGTGAGTGGTAACGGCGGCGTCGGTGACGTCGGGATGACTGCGTAGCAGAGCTTCGATTTCGCCGGGTTCAATGCGTTGACCGCTGATCTTAAGCTGACGGTCGGCGCGGCCGACGTATTGCAATGTTCGGTCTGAGCGTTGGCGCACCAGGTCTCCGGTGGCTAACATTCGCGCGCCGGGCGTGATGCTGAACGGGTCGGGTTGCAGCCGGTCAGCGGTCAGTGCGGGCTGGCCTAGATAGCCGTGGGTCAACCCGGCCCCGGCAAGCCATAACTGTCCCACGACGTCGTAGTCCACCTGGCGCCCGGCGCGGTCGAGCACATAGGCTCGCACTCCCGCCAGAGGCTCGCCCAGATGAGGGTGGATACCCGCTTTCACCACTGCGGCGGTGCTATCGACGGTGGCTTCGCTCAACCCGTAGACGTTGACCGTCCGTACGGGATGCAAGCGGGCCTCCCCCGCGGCCGCCAGCTCCCGCCACAGCTCGTCGTCCAATGCCTCACCACCGACCAGCAGCACCCGCAGGCTCGGGCTGTCCAATAAACCCGCCGCCACCAGCGGCCGCGCTTGCGTAGGTGTCAGATCCAGCACGTCGACTCGCTGGTCACGAACAAATTCCACCATTGCCGCTGGGTCACGACGCACCGACCCGGACACCAGTACCAGGCACGCTCCCGACGCCCACTGGACCAGCTGCTGGACCGACGCATCGAAGACCAACGCCGCATTCACAGCGACCCGCCAGCGACCGCCGCCCCATTCAACCACATCACCCGACTTACTCGGTTGACCTAGACGGTCCGCCAACCCAATTACGTCGATCAACCGGTCTGCCAACGCCGCCACCGAACCGTGGTCGACAATTACTCCCTTCGGCTGTCCCGTCGATCCTGACGTGAACAGCACATACGCCTCGTCTCCCGCCGCGGGCCACTGCGATACTCCTACACTTGCCGGACTACCGCCGGCGTCAAGTACTTCCCCGTCAGCGCCCAAGACCACCATCGACACCGCATCCCCTAACGCCGTCCGTAACCGCGTCAGGTCCCACCCGCCCAGATCGCTCTGGTCCACCACCACTACCTCAACGCCGGCAGCCTCCCACGCCCTCACCACCCGCGCTATCGGCCAATCCACATCCACCGGCACGTAAGCCGCACCCGCCCGCCACACCCCCCAGATACCGACCAGTGCACCGACCCCCCGACCACCAACCAAACCAACCCTCGCACCCCGACCCACCCCCAACCCCGCCAACCACCCGGCCAAACCATCAGCCCGTCCCACCACCTGCCTAAACGACAACACCACGCCAGCGCCCACCACCGCGATCGACTCATCGTCGACACCCCAACGCCACCACCGCTCCACCACCGACACAAAACCCCCGTCAGGCGCTGTGCTGCTAGCGCGGGGAGTACTGTCGCTTGCCCCGTAAGGGGCGGAAGGCTTCACTGTCTGAGTGTTTAGCGCCAGTGGCATACGGGAAATGCGCGCGTCAGCATCGTCGAGCAGCGCTCTAACTGCAATCATAAAGTGATCGACTAACCGTTCAACGCTCGGACGCGCGAAAAGGTCGGTCGAATACTCGAGTGAGCCTTGCAGGCCATTACCGAACTCGAAGAGGAACATGCTGAGTTCGAACGCTGACCCATTCTTTGGCTGGGCAAACGACCGGACCTGAGCCCCCTCCAAGTCAAGCCTCCCAGCGCGGACGGATTGCAGTGCAACAGTTGCCTGAAAGAGCGGGTGACGGCTCGAGTAGCGATGGCGTCCGAGGGCTTGGACGACACGATTTAGAGCAATAGTCTCGTGTTCCCACGCAGCGCCAACCTGTTCGTGAGTTCTTTGCAGCAACTGCCGGAACGTCGGGTCTACCGAGGCATCCACCGCAATTGGGAACATGGACACGAAGGGCCCTACGGTTCCTAGAGTCTCCGGCTTGACGCGGTTATGAAACGGTGATCCGAGCACAAAACGATCTTGCCCGCTGTGCCGAGCAAGAATGGCGGCGAAGAGTGTACGAACGACGACGAAGAGCGTAGTCGATTCCTCCGCCGCGATCGCCCGCAGGCGCTGTACGAGATCTTCCTCCAGGGAAACCGGAACGCTTGCTCCCCCGGGAGTCGGAACGTTGGGTCTGGCGTAGTCCAATGGAAGGTCTAAGTCGTTCGAACCGCGGAGTCGGTCAACCCAAGAGTCTGCGTCATCTGGTACCTGCTCTGCCTCCCAGGTTGCGTAGTCGGCGAATTGAATTTCTGGAGCAGCCCAGGCCGGCTCTTGCGAATGGACACGAGCTCGGTACGCTGTGCTCAGATCTTCGAGAATTATCCCGAGTGACCATCCGTCACAGACGATGTGGTGCAAGCTAAGCGCGAGAATGTGTTCCCCGGAGGCTTGTCGGATGACCATTGCTCGCACGGCCGCGACTGTTAGGTCGAACGGTCGAGAAAAGAACTCACCCACCAACACCGGCGCCGGGTGTTCGGTCCGAGCGGCGACGTTGTTAAGCGCCAGGGACACGGTCTGGTCGATCACTTGCAGAAGGTCGCCGTCTCGGCTGATAAAGCGCGTCCGGAGGACCTCGTGCCTCTGAAGAACATCCTTCAAGGCCTGCGAGAGAGCGTCGATGTTAACCGGACCTTGGATGTTCCATGCAAGACTTACATTGTAAGCGCTGCCCCCCGGATGTATGTTTTCCGCGTACCAGATGCCGCGTTGGGCTTGCGACAGAGGCGCTTCAAATGTTGGGCCGTTTTCATCTGCGGGCGTCGGGCTGGCTATCAAAGCATCCATCGTATTACTGAATCCACTTACCAATATCTGGAGTGAATATCCAGATATTCGCATTAATAGCGACCGACTCGGATCGGGCGGCATGCCACCAGAACGCGGGAATGTATAGCATTTCTCCGGGCTCTAAGATGACCTCTGCTCCCTCGGCCTGGGCAAATTTGGGGTACTCTTCGAAATTCGGCTGCTGCCAATCGACCGGGCTCACCCACGTGTCATCAGAAATCCGGACTGCATAGATGTACGGGTGCTGGTCAGGCGACCAGAGACGAAACCGCTTGCGCCCATAAACCTGAGCATTGAAGCCATGGTTACTATCGTTGTGGACTGTGGACTTCTGCCCCTGAGCACCAATCCACAATCTAACCTCGTCTCCAATCCGTTCCGGGGCGACATCCGGAAACGAGAAGTCATTCATGAGGGAAGTGAACCAGTGGGCGATGTCGGGGTCCTGGATCGGTATGTTGCCGAAGAATGGCCGACGCGTTCCTTGAAGTCGCTCGGATCCGAGTGCGCGGATGTAGTCGGATACAATGATCGTGCGTTTTACGTGGTTGACGAAAGCGTATTCTCCCTCGTCGTCGGTTGCGCGGAGTGGATGTTCCATGCCCGTCAGAAGCTCAGCGAAAAAATCGGGTGTCCAGTCGCGCAGTGCCACCCAGTCATCCATGGCTCCCGTGACAACGAGTGGGATGTTCCGTTTATAAAGCTCTGGCCAATATCGTTCGACCAGGGCGACGTCCATCCTCTCGATCGGCTGCAAGTCTCTCTGCACTGTCACTTCATCACCTCAATCAGTCGGGGTGGCGCTGGAGATTAACCCGGTTGGGTGGGCCCTCAAGATGTCCTTGGTCACCACTCGCCGGATGACCGGCCAAAGTGGCCGATGTTCGTGTCCAGGGGCCGAAATCAACCGGACCTCGTCGGGCAGGCTGACGGTCTCATCGTGCACCATGTCGGCAGCGCATCTGTGAACCAGTTCTTCCAGGCTGACGTCGGGTGCATCGATGTACACAGTCAGCCAGTCGGTCTTAACTGAAAGTTCGGCCGTGACGGCCTCCCTTGGTACGCCCGCCTGTCGAGCGACCATGGCCGCCGTTGCGCCGAGGCAAATCCAGCCGGACCCTCGGCGGACCCAGTCTGCGTCCCTCGCGGGCACGCTAAGCCCGAGCGCCTCGAGGGTGTCTAGTGGGTCATCCTGTCCTTCTGCAGCCCGCACTAGTATTGTTTCTGCGCCCACCAGCAGCGCGTGAATGTCCGATGGCGTGAGGAAGGTGGTGTCAGCAAGCAAGGAGATGCCGCCGGGTAACCACGAGTTCACAAGTGCCTTAACCTCTTCGCTATCCCGCTTGACTACCCAGCGAAACGACTGCTGCGAGGAAAGGCCCTCCAGTGCGACGCTCAACGCCGCCGGGCTGCTCGGAACACGAGGACGAGGGGCAAGCCCGGGAATTGAATTGAGCATAGCGTCTATGGTGGTCACCGTGCCGCGCGCAAGACCGTCCTCCGACATTAGAGCCAGGACCTTAGTAGGTGAGCATTGGCCAAACGATAGTGATGCGAGTATCTCCGCGTTCGCGGCCCGCACAGTCACCTCAATCGAACGTTGGTCGGTTGAGAAGACGACGGGCACTTCCTGAGTAAAGTGCCCGACTGCGCGCTCAATCTCGCTATCGAACCGGTTCGCGACGCGCAACGTCATGGCGCACTCTTCGTGGCCGGTTCGCTGGCGGAACAGTAGTCCGAGCACTCCGAGAATAACCGACGTAGTGGACGTTCGAAAGCGTTGCGCGAGCGCTTCGGCGGCGAGTCCCATGCGTGGAGAAGTCAGGCCGCCCTGCCAGAACCTTGGGCTCGCCGATGGCAATTGTGGGACGTCAAACATTGTACGAGGAAATCGGCTGATCCGGTCGCGCCAATGGTTGAGGGAGTCTTCCTCAATCTCCTGCCCAGTCTCCGAGGACTCGTATGCCGCTTGTGCGGCGGGCTGGCGACCGCGTTCGCCTAATGACGAAACGTGAGCACCCATGAGGAGTTCGGTGAGCTCCTCGCGGAGAATTGCAAGTCCCCAAGCGTCGGTCACAACGTGAGACAGGACGAGGACGACCACGCGAGCGTTTCCCGCGACGGTGCAGATTCCTACGCGTACGGGCGCCCCGGCCGACAGGTCAAAGCGGCGCCGCGCTAGGTCCGTGTAGAGCTGGCCAGTTGCCGTGTCGAGCGAAAGGCCGTCGGCCTCGCAAAACCGCAATTCGATCGCGCCACGGGTGAGGGTTCGTTGCTGTGGACCGTCGGCCTTTAAGATGTAGCAGGTGCGCAGGGATTGGTGTCGAGAGATGAGAGTGGTGACTGCGTGGAGGGTGTGCTCGGTCGAGGCACCGGGCGGTACGGCTACAACGATGTCCATGTTGAGGTGTTCATCATGAGGAGCCAGTAGGTCCAGGATTCGCCAAATGAAGTGCTGGCCCCAAGCGAGGGGCCCGTAGGCCGCTCCATCGTGCCCGGCGTCGAACGCAAGTTCCGTCACAGAACTGTCGACCTCCAGGTAACCCTGTTCGGACATCTCAGGATTTCTGCTCGGGGCCTCCGCCATGACGCGAACCTAGTGATACGGCGCGAAGTTCGTCAAGGGCGGCCCAGTCAGCCCCGCCGGCCGTAAGCCGTGTGTCGTGTTGTTGCAGGTCGGGGCAGCGGTGGACAGCGTCACCGGCGTTGGTGGCACCGGCGTTGCTGGACGCGGACCGGAAGATCGACAGGTCCCCTGTCTAGCCGTAGACCGACACGTCGGTGACGAGGTGGTCAACTCCCCCGTCACAGGGCGACCTGGCCGGGTCCGGCGGCGGTGGTCCGGTATCGGTCGCCGAAGGCGTACGGAACCCGGAGTCAGAGTTTCGGGTAGTTGCTGGTGTCCCCTGCGGTCGTCGGCGGGGGAACCGCGCCAGGCCAGGCCAGGCCAGCCGGGCCAGGGGCACTCTGACCGCAGCTTTGCCGTGGGAGCAGGGCGCCGACGTCGACACCGTCCCCGGCCCGGTGTTCAGCCCGCCGACGTCGGACGTGTCCGAGCCTTCCGCGCCCACGGTCGGGTCCACCAGGTCAGCGGCGGATGCCGCCGGGTCGGGAACGGAGTTGACCGACGCGAAGACTTTGGCGGTGCCGGGAGTGGCGGTGTGCCGACCAGCGAAGGTGCTGTCCGCCGGGGTCAGGCGCCGAGCCGACCGCCTTGCGGTCGGCGGTCTCCCCCGTCGGGAGCAGCCCGGTGTCTACCTTCGGCCAGGTCTACCTTCCACCAGCTTCCTGCGACACCGACGAACTGGATCAGAACCCCGGAGTCCTCCGTGGTCCACGTCCCGTCCGGTCGGCAAACCCTGACGAGGTCTCGGTGCGCGCCGCGCGGCGCCCGGTCCCGAGTCCAGTAGGCCCGGCCCAGTTTCCTTTTCCCCGTACAGCGGGCCTGACGGCCGCTGCCGGTGGCGCCGGCCGCGCGACGAGCCCGACGTTTCGTCGCCCCGTGGCTAGTACCCGCCTGCACCAGACCGCGGCCGCGGCCGCGGAATTGGATAGCAGGCCTCGCCGCTTACCGCACAGCGCTACCGTGTCGGCTCAGGAGCCCACCAGCCGCAGCTACGGTTTCCCGACCTGCGACTCGGCCATGGTCAGCTCAGACGACGGTGCTGCGCGCTGACGCACCCGCAGTCGAACCCGGTCAATGCGACCACCCGGTCCAGGCCGCCGCCCTGCTCGAGCAGACCTACCGCCTGCTCGGGTGTTCACTCCCCCGACCCGGGTCACCATCCGGGACACCACCGCCGGACCAAACCCCGCCGGGCAAGCTGCGATCAGCGGGCTCTCCAGGTCGCTGCGGACTCGGCCGCTGCGGCGACCGGACACCCAGGCCGGGCTCCGATGCTGTACGCGGCGATTTCCGCCGCGAGCCGGCCGGCGGCCGCGGAGCCAGGGGAACCGGTTGCTCCATACAGCGGCTGGTCGTGTTGCTGCTCACGACCGCTGCGGCGGCCACCACGGCCGCGGTGGCGCCCGACCTGCCTCTGCTCGCCGCGGCTCTGGGCGTCGTCGGACTCGTATCGGGTCCGGCCGCAGTGACCGCCTTCGTCGTCCTCGATCGCGCCACGCCACGGTCAACGGTCGAGGGGTCGACCGCGCTGATCGCCGACGGACTAGCCAGTGAGGGTGGCCGCCGAACGAGCGGGGTCGCCCCTCCGCCTGCCTCACGCGACACGCCGATCGGATGTACCGGATTACTGCTACGTCGCCAGTGATCCTTTGTGCATGGCGCGACGAGGCAGCAACGGTGGTCGACCCAGTAAGGGTGACCGGGAGTTGTTCGCAACCCGGCTGCCGGTGGAGTTGGCAGAGCTGGTCCGAGATGATGCGGATCGGTCAGACCTGTCCCTGAGCGAGCACCTAGCGAACCTCGTGGCTCAGCACTACGACCGGCCCTTGGTCGCCGTGTCTCAGCAGTCTCAGCAGGAGCGGCTCATCGCCTAACCGTCGGGCACCAGCCGGTGCCCGGACAGCACGAAGCCCCACACCCCAAGTCAGTTTGGCCGCTGGACAGGGTGCAGGGCTTCGAGACCTTGCAGGAGGAGACATTACCTCGCCCCGTCGGGGCGGGCACGGATGGTGCGCCGCTTCGTCGGCGTGCCGTGAGTCCGGTGACCCGTCCCCTCTCTCAGCGCGTGGCCGGCGCCGCCTGAGGCGGTGACCGCCCAGGCGGCCCGTGGCCGTCTGACCAGCGCGGATGCCCGCGCCCGGGCGACCGCTGCCCGCCGCACGCGTCGCCGCAAGGCGGCCGGGTGGTCGGCGGAGTGCCGGCGTGGGCAGGGTCCCGCCGCGTACGGGCGGCGTGTCGCGACCCCGTTCCGGGTCCAACGCGCCGTCCCCCCCGGCCACCGGGTCGCGGTGGACCTGCGGCACTGGCTGGCCGCCGTCCGCGAGGCCGCCCTGACCGACTTCCGCACCGACGCCGCCGAGCGGCGGATCTGCCTGGCCGCGGTCCTGGCCCGCCACACCGACTGGCCCACCGCCACCGCCCGCACCGGCTGGGGCCTGCTCGCCGACCGCGGATGTGTGTCCCGGTCCACCGTCGCCCGGTTCCTGGCCTGGCTGCGCGCCCGGGACCTGATCGGCGTCGTCTCCACCGGCCGCGTCGGGTCCCTCACCCGCCCCATGGCCCTCACCGACCCCGCCACCCCCGCCACTCCCCCACCGCGCACCGCCGGCCCCACGCCGACCACCGGCGGCCGCGACGCGGGAGCGGACACCGGGACCACCAGCGGCGACTGGGAGGGCAACGAGGCCGCCGTGTACGTGCTCGTGGAACCCATCCCCGCACCCCGGGCCGTGCAGGAACCCGACCCCGGCCTGCTCGCCCTGGACCCCCGCTACACCGCCGGCCTGCTCGGGGTCGACCCCCACGGCCGCGCCGTGGACCTCACCCGCCTCGGACCCCTCGCCGCAGACCAGCTCCACGACCCCGCTCTGACCGGACTCCGCCGCCAACAGCAGACCCGCGCCGTCCGCCAGCACGGAGCTGTGGAAAGAACTGACACCCCCAAGATGTCCCGCAGAGCGGGAACCCAAAGCGCGCGCGAGCCCGCCTGCTCACGCTGCCACCGACCACCGGCCGGGCCGCTCCGCGGCGGGAACAACGCCACTCCGTGGCCGCACCTACCAGAACCGGCCCAACCGACACCCCGAGCGGTCCCACCGGTGGGACAGCCCACTCCCCCACCACCAGGACAACCAGTCCAGCAAGTCCCAGCGGCTCAGCCGTGCCCCTGCCGGGGGCAGTGGTCCCGCAACGCCCCCGCCAGGACCCGCCGCGACCGGCTCCGGCTGGTCGACCGGCTGCTGGCCATCGCCCCGGACCTCACCGGCATCGGCAGCGCCCGCCTACTCCGCCACCTCCTCCGACCCTGGCTGCAAGCCGACTGGTCCATCAACGACGTCTTCCTCGCCATCGAAAACCACCCCACCACCGGACTCCGACCCCACTCCCCCACCATCACCACCACCGGACCCGGCGCCGTCCACCACCCCGCCGGCTGGCGCC
>JAABUI010000568.1_pt1 | contig 25968 bp, 32 predicted proteins | sample 5559111 | NCBI WGS metagenome assembly JAABUI01 (sample SAMN10711870, study PRJNA513365) | rock metagenome | isolation source: Antarctica rocks | place: Antarctica: Victoria Land, Buttleship Promontory
GTAACTATCATTAAGCGAGAACTCAAAGAGAAGATGATCAAATACAAAGCTAAATGAGTGTGTAAGAAGTTTCGTCAGAAGCAGAAAATTGACTATGATGAGATCTTTGCTTTGATGATCAGAGTCACGATCATCAAAATGCTTCTAGCATTGACGATCAAATATGACTACGAAGTCAAACAAATGAACGTCATCATCGCTTTTCTAGAAGCACATCTAAAAGAGAAGGTCTGAATGCAGCAATCATTGAAGTTTGAGCAAAAAGAATCAAATGAAATCTTTTTGACCTGTTGTTTAAACAAGACTCTATATGAATTAAAACAGACATCTCAGAAATGATATGCAACTCTGAAAGTTTACCTCATCTTCATCGACTATCAAAGAGTAGAAATTAATCATTCAGTGTTCATTCATGATAATGACATCATTATCATCATCTATGTGAACAATCTGCTTATTCTAGAATCAAATATATTCGATATTCAAGCTCTGAAGCTGCAATTTGCAGAACGCTTTCAAATAAAAGATCTTGACTCAATCAAGTGATATCTAGAAATGCACATAACTTGTAATAAAGCTGAATGAACTCTTTGAATCAATCAAAGCATTTATATCAAGCGAGTCATTGAGCTTCTGAGCATGAGCAATTGCAGCTCAACTAAAACATCGATGCATCACAGATGTCAGCTCAAGAAGAACGTCTATTGAAAGTCAAAGAAGTGAGTTGAATATTAAGCTATCTCTGAAGAAATAGAGAGCTATCAATCAATCATTGAAACACTGATGTGAATGATCTGTCAAACACAATCAGACATAATCTATGCAGTGAGCAAATGCAGCAGATATTCAACGAATTCTACTCTCGATCATGATTTAGCTGTCAAACAAATCATTCAATATCTAGTCGATACTGCTGAGCTGAGACTTCGATATAAATCTTTCAAAGTGAAGAGAGTTGAGAGAGCTGAATTCTTTGAATATATCGATTCAGCTCATGCAAATTGCTTGAATTCTTAAAGATTCATCTTCGACTATATGTTTTTTCTATGAAATGAATCAATTAGCTGAAGCTTCAAACATCAGCAATGTGTTAGCACGTCATCTGCTGAAGCTGAATACGTCAACGAATGTAATGCAGTCAAAGAATTGACCTTTCTGATTCAAGCATTGAAAGAGATGAGATATGATGATTCAGGTACGAATTCAACTATCATTTTAGCTGACAATCAAGCGACTATAAAAATGAGTAGCAATTTCGTCAATCATTCTCGAGCTAAGCACATTGATACATCGTATCACTATGTTCGAAATAAGATAGAAGAGAAAGCAATCAGATTGAAATACATACTCATCGATCAAATGATAATCGACAATCTAATCAAATCTCTGAACTCAGGCAAATTTCTAAGATTCAAATCAGTTATGAAACTAGCTTCAAGAAATGAGATCATCTCGTCGAGCATGACGTCGATGAGTAAAAGAGCACGATATACATAAAAGATCTGAATAGCTTCACATGAAGCTTCAATTTCTAAGAGAAAGTGTTGAAAATGAGATACGTATGCACATATGTATGAACATACATATGCTCATATGTATACTTCGATGATTAGTTATTTTCGCTTCGATCGAAGCGACTTGACGCTAAAAGTATTTATTCATTCTTTCACTTCTTTCTTCATCTGTATGCTTTATCATATATGCTCTATTTATTAAATATTTCAATCAATATATTTACATACACATATTCGCTCTGACTTTCATATATCAATATCTATGAGCTCAATGAACGTAGAAACAACAAACTGATGCTTTGAGAAAAGATGAGAAGTTTGACAGAGATGATAGAAAAGCTGACGCGTCAACGCATCATTGCATCAACTGTCAATCAATGCATGAAGAATCAGCTGAAGAGACTGAAAAAGATAATGAGCAGACTTGAAAAAAAGTTCATGAAGAAGAGAAAACACGTTGACAGCTGAACAAAGAGAATGAGCGTGAAGTCAATGACATCATTTGAGAGTTATCTTGTGTTCAACGTCGACATATTATCATCAGTGCGAAATCATTGTGAGAAATTTGAAGTAAAAATCTTCATCAAAGAGAAAGAAGAAATAAAGAGAATCATGACAACAACAACGAAGAACATAATGAGATGAGCGAAAGAGATTGACGTCGACGAGACGCTGTTGATGTGCAAAAACATAAAAACGATGAAAAGATGATCAAAATTACTGATATTTTAAGTCAAGATGAAGAGCAGTAAAAGAACATTGAAGAAAAATGATTTTTGAATCAAAGAGATATTGTTGAATGCATGTCTGTGCAAAATCAGTTTTGAAGTAGTGATACATGAGATTAAAGTCAAAGAAATGTCTAAGAACATAAAGAAGAAAAAGACGAAAACGCTCATCAAGATCAACAAAGACATACATTCAGAAATAATGATCAAGAAGATTGAGTGACTCACAAAGAAGAGTGAGCAGAAGAAATACATCTTGCTGATGATATGCGTAATCAGCGCTGAGATGACAAACAAGCTGATCAATGAGAAAGTATGTCATGAGATCAACATAAAGATCACACAGTTCTACGACTCAAGCTGCAGAGTGCATCAATGTCTAAAGTGTCAAGAATATGATCACAAAACATATGAATGCAAAAACAAGCAGAGATGTGTTTACTGCATACTGAATCATCGCTTAAAGCACTGTTTTCACAAACAAACTCAAGATATGTGAAAATGTGAAGCATGTCAAGACACACACAGAGTCTTTGACTCTCAATGTCATAAACAACAAGCTGAAAAAGAAAGAATAAAGAGAGTCACAAAACACAGATCTCTATATCATGCTGTATGAGAGCAGAAAGAACTCAAAGCAGCAACATCAAAGACATTCACAGAAACATTTATTAATTTGAAATTGCTGATAAACAACGACTTGAAGAGAAAGCAAAGACGCTCAACAAATGAAAGTCATTTGCTCAACACAATCATCACATCAGAAAACACTATACTGAATCACTTGATCAAGAAGTCAAGATTAAATGAATCAAAGTCAATATCAATCACATTATTATCAATGTCATTTTCTGTTAAGAATCTTACAAGTGAAGTAAGCACTTTGCAAACACTCAAAAAAATATTAAACAGTTTGAAATGTAAATTTTAATGTCTCAGCAAAAGAAGCTTTGAATACTACAGTACAATGTTCACAAGTTCAGAAACAAGATGATGATAGCACTACTACATGAGAAAAAGATAAAGAACTATGACATTCTGATTCTTCAAGAACTCTGATGATTTGATGACATTTTCAGAGCATACTGCTCAGCAACTGTCAACTTCATGCTGAAGAATAATGAAGATAAAATCTGTTTCTACATAAACAAGAGAATTGACAGCAACATTTGACACTCAACATGACACTTCAAAGACGTAGATACAATTATGTTACAAACATTAACAGATGATGCACAGACAACTCAGAAAGCTATACACATTCATGAAGCATATAATTCATCACTCAGAAATCATAAGATCATTCATGAAAAAGAAAATCTTTCAAACATCAAAAAGACATTGCACATGTCAAAAGAAAACATTCTTGTAAAAGACTTCAATCTGCATCACTTCACATGAGAAGAATCATTTTATTCAAGACAACATTTATTGTTAAATGAGTTAATTGAAATGATCACAAACATCAATGCATCGCTAGCATTATCTTGAGACACAATTATAAGAAATTATCAAGAATCTCAAATGACAACAAATTTAGTCTTTACATCAGAGAACATCACAAACAGATTGATAAGATGCAAAATCGATGAAGAAATGAAAAACTTTTCAGATCATTTATTGATATAGATAGTAATAAATCTTAAAGTCTGCAAAGAGTCAGCGCGAAGATCGCGTTGCAACTGAAAAACAATGAATAAAGAGAAATTCATCAATACTTTGAGAGAACAGATGTTAAAATCACTGTTGAATCAAAAAATGAAACGTCAATGCATAAATGAATACACGAAGCAATTGCTGAATGCACTGAAAGAGATCATTGAGATTTTCACTTTCTGAGCGAGATCACATGAAATGATCAAAGCAGAGTGAACGAAGAAGTGTACAGAGATTATCAAGAGCATGCAATGAATGAGAAGAGACTGTCAAATCATTAATGACTGAGTAAAGTACATTCAAGCATGTGATAAGAAGAGCAAGATTATCAGAAAACAGAAGCATAATGAATATTGAAAGATCATGCAGAATGTCAAGCAATTCTCAAGAAGACTGTTTTGAACTGCAAAATGAGTAAGAAATGCAATTGCAGACACACTCACTCAAGTAACAATTTTCTCACTGACGAAGTCAGAATGCTCTGACATCATCACAACAACGCAGAATAAAGTGAAAATGATGTTTCAAACTCACTTTTCATCATTTTCAGAGATTCTCATGCTGAACACAATAAATTTCAAGTACTCGCTCTCAATTGAAGATGATGCTTCGTTGATGCATCGTGAGATTAAAAGAGTCATCTACAAAGCGACATCTGATAAGATGTTGAGACACATGAAATACATAAATAGAATAATGTGCAGACTTGTTGATGACACGTCAGAATAAATATGTTCTCTCTTTGAAAGATGTTTACAGAAGAAAATACAATTAACTCAGTTCAAGAGCGCAGTCACAATAGTGATGCAAAAGTCAGACAAGAAAAACTACTTCAATGCAAAAATATATAAATCAATTGTGCTACTCAACACATTGAGCAAAATATTGAAGTTCATTGTATTTGAACATTTGTAAAATGTTGTAAAAGCTTACAACTCAATATTAAACATTCAGATGAAAGCTTGCAAGCACAAATCAATAGATACAATTTTGCAACTAATTACAGAAAAAATATATACTGTGTAAAGTAACATAAGAAGAAGAGCAATCTCATTGCTGAATCTGAATAAGAAGAATGCGTTTAACAATGTGATGCACAGCAGACTTTTACACGACATGAAGAAGAGAAAAGTTTCTAGACTGCTTTTCAAATTTGTGAAGAACTTTCTGAAAGATTGATGCATCACAATCACAATTGATGATTATATGATGATGAAATGCAGCATGAACATTGATATATTACAAGACTTTTTGCTATTGTTGATATTATATTTGTTTTACAATGTGAACTTGTTAAAAGCATGTGATGACATCAAGCTGAGAACTAACTTCACAGACTTCGTGAATGATATCAATATCTTGACATACAAAGAGTTTATAAAATGTAACTGTAGAGTTTTTAACAAGATTTATAATAGATGTGAACAGTGATTAAAAATGCATGACATCAAATTCTTGATGACAAAGCATAAGTTGATTCACTTTACAAGAACTTTTAAATGATTTAATATGAAAGTTGACGTAGAATTGATGAAACATTAGATCAACTTGAAATCAGATATCAGAGTCTTAAGAATTCAACTGAACTTCAAGCTGAAATGAGTGATTTACATGCATCATGTCAAAGCAAAACTAGTGATTAAACAAAAGATCATGCAGACAATCATTGAGTCTACTTGAGACTCGTCAATGACAACGAGTAAGCAAATATACTTCGCGATGACGCGCTCTCTGCTTAGTCATGAAGTCATCATATGATATACATCACAGAGAGTGAAAGATCATTGAGAAAGTCTGAATGTCAAGCTAAAATCAATGCAAGAAAGAGCATTGTGACAGATCATTGACGCTTATCATGTGATATCAACAGAAACTCTACAGATGAAAATAAACATGATGTTGATAAATATTCACTTATGAAAGCTGATACAAAGATTGATAACAAACATGAACTCTTGAAAATCAGATGAAGTTATTAAGATGACAATGCGTTGAATTTGTAACAACTTGATACTCAAAAGAGATTAAAAATCAAAGCTGCATAAGACATCTCTACAGCTGAAGCGAAAGTGAATGAAAGAAACTGTTAGAGGTCAGCATAGAGCGAGTCATATGAGTGTAATGTAACGAGTATATAAATGCTAAGGAAGAAAAGTATCTAGAAGAGAAGAGCCGACTATCTATATGACTCAGAAGAACATAAGCTAACTCTGAATAGAGTTGACTTCGGAACAAGTCTATGCTCTAGCGGCGAGCGATCGGCGATAGCTCTCAGAATAGTCATCAACATAGTCATCAACATAGTCATCAACATAGCTATCAACGAAGGTGCGTAGCTAGAATCGTAACATTATCTCTTCTCTTCAACGATTCATGTTCGCATGAATGTATTTTCTTAGCCTTGTGTAGAATCGAAATGTCTATTGTAGCAGGCTCACTATGCGAGGTAGAAGTGTCATTGAAGCAGGCTCACTAGTTGCACGCGAACGAGTCGACAGATCGATTCACTGATAGGTAGAGCGATGTGAATAGATAGATCATCGCATTGACGAAAGATGTCATTGTAGCAGACTCACTAGTTGCATGTGAATGTATGATCAGGTTCACTGATGAGTAGAACGATGAGAAGATAGATCATCGCATTGACAGTGTCATTGAAGCAGACTCACTGATCGACTTGCTCATCGAAGAGATCGACTTTGAACTCGTCATTGTAGCAGGCTCACTAGTTGCACGTGAACGTATGATCAGGTTCACTGATGAATAGAACGATGAGAGCGAATAGATCATCGCATTGACGATGTCATTGAAGCAGACTCACTGAGGGTTTGCTTCTCGAGATAAAGACTTCACGCAGTTCTATGACTGACTTCGTTTGATTGTTCAACAAATTCGAAGAATTCCTTGCGAATCTGAATGAACGATTAATTCGCTGATCTTTGATCTAGTCGGATGGTTTCAATCGTTTGTTTATACTCGCTGATCAGCGCACGAGTTCGAATCTTTTGTTTATTCTCGCTGAATCAGCTCACGAGGGAAGAAAGATGAGTGCTGCTGCACGAACGCAAGTCGCTAGACCAAAGTCGATAGAGAATTGAAGAACTACTAGCAGAAGCATTCGAAGAAATCGATGCAGATTATTTCACTTCGTTTGTAACGAAGAAGCATTTATATAATGTTAGAGGTCAGCATAGAGCGAGTCATATGAGTGTAATGTAACGAGTATATAAATGCTAAGGAAGAAAAGTATCTAGAAGAGAAGAGTCGGCTATCTATATGACTCAGAAGAACATAAGCTAATCCTGAATAGGGTTGACTTCGGAACAAGTCTATGCTCTAGCGGCGAGCGATCGACAATAGCTCTCAGAATAGCCATCAACATAATCATCAACATAGTCATCAACATAGCTATCAACGAAGATGCGTAGCTAGAATCGTAACAGTGATCATGATGCGTTGATTTCTCAGAAAGTTCTTCACAAATTCAAAAAGCAGTCTGAGAACTCTTCTCTTTTTCATGTCATGCAAGAGTCTGTTATGTGCTACATTGTTAAATGCACTCTTTTTATTCAGATTCAGCAATGAGACTACTCTTCTTTTTATGTCACTTCATACAATGTGTATCTTTTTTATAATCAGTTGCAAAGTTGTATCTATTGATCTGTATTTGCAAACTCTCATCTGAATGTTCAATATCAAGTCACACACTTCTATGATATTTCACAAATGTTCAAATATGATGAACTTCAGTATCTTGCTCAATGTGTTGAGTAGCACAATTGATTTATATATCTTTGCATTAAAATAGTTCTTCTTGTTTAACTTTCACATCATTATTGTGATCATGCTTTTAAACTAAGTTGACTGTATTCTCTTTTACAAACATCTTTCAAAAAGAAAGTGTATTTATTTTGATGTATCATTGATGAGTTTGCGCTTTATTCTATTTATGTATTCTGTGTATTTCAAAGTCTTGTTGAACATCATTTTGTAAATAACTTTCTTAATCTTGCAATGCATCAGCAAAGCATCATTCTTAATTAAGAGTGAGTACATGAAGTTTTCTGTATTCAGCATAAAAATCTCTGAAGATGATGAAAAGTGAGTTTGAAACATCATCTTCATCTTATTTTGCACTATCATAGTGATGTTGAAGCATTTTAACTTGATCAGAGAGAGAATTATTGCTTAAGTCAATGTGTCTGCAATTGCATTTCTTGCTCATTTCGCAGTTTTGAACAGTTTTCTCAAGAATTATTCAACGTTCTGCATGATTTTTTGATATTCATTGTGTTTCTGTTTTCTGATGATTTTGCTCTTCTTGTCACATGCTTGAATGTACTTTGTTCAGTCATTAATGATTCAACAGCTTTTTCTCATTCATTGTACATTCTTGATGATCTTTATACACTTCTTCGTTCATTCTGCTTTGATCATTTCATGTGATCTTGCTTAAAAAGTAGAAATTTCGATGATCTTCTTCAATGCATTTAGCAGTTACTTAGTGTATTTATTTATATGCTGGTGCTTCATCTTATGATTCAACAGTGATTTTGACATTTGTTTTCTCAAAGTATTGATGAACTTCTCTTCATTTATTGTTTTTCAGTTGCAACGCAATTTTCACGCTGACTCTTTGCAGACTTTAAGATTTATAATTGTCTGTATCAATAAATGATTTGAGAAGTTTTTCATTTCTTCATTGATTTCACATCATATTAATCGATTCATAATATCATCTGTCGTGAAGATCAAATTTATTGTTGTTTGAGATTTTTGATAATCTTTCGTAATTGTGTCTTGAGATAACATTAGCAATGCATTAACATTTGTGATCATTTTAATTAAATCATTTGACAATAGATGCTGTCTTGAGTTTTTTTTTTTCAAGTTTTACGTGCTTATGCAATCTATGACTATGAAACACGATGCTATCTATCTAAATAGTTGCATTGAAGCGCTGTGTGTGAGCTAAATTACATGTATTCTAGCTTTAATCATTGCAGTATATTTTCTTATTACTCAGTCAGATCGTTTGTGTGCGCATATGAGCATGCAATCTGTCTATATAATCAAGTGATCATATCAACAAATCGAAATTGTGAAAGCTGATCACTTTGACGTGAACTTTCGTTTGCTGTTTGATCATTTAGTTGAGTAAGCTAGATGAGCTTTGATTTATGTATAAAAGCTGATCATTTTAACGTAAGCTTTCATTTGCTGTTTGATAATTTAGTCAAGCAAGCTAAATGAGCTTTGATCTGTGTATGAAAGCTGATCACTTCAACGTAAACTTTCAAGTTTGCTGTTTGATTCTCTAGATGAGAAGACTAGATGATTGATCAATGTATTATAAAAGCTGATTACTTCAACGTGAGCTTTCAAATTTGCTGTTTGCTCATCTAAATGAAGAGATTAGACAATCGATCAATGTATTATGAAAGCTGATCACTTTAACGTAAGCTTTCAAGTTTGCTGTTTGATCATCTAGATGAAAAGACTAGATGATCAATCGATGTATTGTGAAAGCTGATCACTTCAACGTGAGCTTTCATTCACTGTTTAATCATCTAGTCAAGCAAGCTAGATGAGCTTTGAATTGTTTGTGAGCATCGCGATGCGATGCTCAATCTGTGTATTGTGAAAGCTGATCACTTCAACGTAAGCTTTCAAATTTGCTGTTTGATCATTTAGCTGAGCGAGCTAAATAAGCAATCGATGTATTGTGAAAGTTGATCACTTCAACGTGAGCTTTCGTTCACTATTTGATCATCTAGTTAAGTAGACTAGATAAGCTTTGAATTGTTTGTGAGCATCATGATGTAATGCTCAATTTGTGTATTGTGAAAGCTGATCACTTTGACGTGAACTTTCATTCGCTGTTTGATCACATGATCATTTAGTCATATGATCTTGTTGTTTGTAAGCATCGCGATGCAATGCTCAATCTGTGTATGTGAGCATAACGCGTTGTTACTGCTCTCTCTGCGTTCTATTTGACTTTCTCATCTGCGTGCAGATTACTTTGTAGCATGCGCATTGAGATTATTGAAGTCTGCGCGATCACGAAAACTCTGCATGCGATTCACGCACAACGCTTCATCATCACGCAGCATCTCGATGTCATTTAAACTTTTGATAATCTCTAGACTTTACTGTAGCTAAACAGTAAATTCATAATCAGCATTGCATACAAATGAGTTTCATTGTTGATTTGCTGTCTTGAGTAGAATGATTCTTTTCATGTGAGATGATGCAGATTGAAGTCTTTTACAAGAATGCATTCTCTTGACATGTGTAACATCTTTTCGATGTTTGAAAAACTTTCTTTTTCATGAATAACTTTGTGATCTTTGAATGATGAGTTGTATGCTTCGTGAATGTGTATAGCTTTCTGAGTCATCTGTGTGTCATTTATTAATGTCTGTAATGTAATCATGTTTACATCTTTAAAGTATTATGTTGAGTATCAGATGTTGCTGTCAATTCTCTTGTTTATGTAGAAATAAATTCTACTCTCATTATTCTTCAGCATGAAATTGACAGTTGCTGAGCAGTACACTCTGAAATTCTCATCAAATCATCAAAGTTCTTGAAGAATCAAAATGTCATAATTCTTTATCTTTTTCTCATGTAGTAGTGCTATCATCATCTTTTCTCTGAACTTGTGAATGTTGTACTGTAGTATTCAAAGCTTCTTTTGCTGAAACATTAAAGTTTACATTCAAAGCTGTTTGATGTTTTCTTGAATGTCTGCAATGTGCTTGCTTTTCTTGTAAGATCTTCAAAAGAAAATGATATTGAAATTGATGTAATTGATGTTGATTTCAACTTATTTATTTTTGACTTTTTGACTAGATGATTCAATATAGTGTTTTCGAATGTGATGATTATGCTGAGCAGATGACTTTCATTTGTTGAACATTTCTGTTTTCTCTTCAAGTCATTGTTTATCAGCAATCTCAGATTGATAAATGTCTCTGTGAACATTTTTAATGTCATCACTTTAAGTTCTTTCTGCTTTTGTACGACGTGATATAAAGATTTGTGTTTCATAACTCTTTTTATTCTCTCTTTTTCAATCTGTTGTTTATGACATTGAAAGTCAAAGACTTTGTGTGTATTTCAATATGTCTTAAATTTTCACATATTTCGAGTCTTTTTATAAGAATAATGCTTCAAGTGATGATTTAACATGCAGTAAATGCATCTTTGCTTGTTTCTGTATTCATATGTCTTATGATCATAGTCTTGATACTTTAAACACTAATGTGTTCTACAATTTAAATCATAGAACTGCGTGATTTTTATGTTGATCTCATGACATACTCTTTCATTAATTAGCTTGTTCATCATTTCAGCGCTGACTATGCATATCATTAGCAAAATGTATCTCTTTTGTTCACTATTTCTTGTGAGTCACTTGACTTTCTCAATCATCATTTTCAAATGTATGTTTTTGTTGATCTTGATGAGTGCTTTTGCTCTCTTCTTCTTTATGTCTTTAGACATTTCTTCAATTTTAATTTCATGTATCACTATTTTAAAACTGACTTCATGCAGACTTGTATTCAATGAAATCTCTTTGATTCAAAAATCATTTTTCTTCAATATTCTTTTGCTGTCTTTTGTCTTAACTTGAAATATCAGTAAATTTGATCATCTCTTCATAGTTTCTATGTTCTTGCACGTCAATAATGTCTCGTCGACATCAATTTCTCTCGCTCATCTCACTATGTTCTTTGTTGTTGTCATCATGATTTTCTTGATTTTCTTTTTCTTTTTAATGAAGATCTAAATCTTGAATTTCTTGCAATGATTTTGCATTGATGATGTAACATCAACGCTGAGAACAAGATGATTCTCAAACGATGTCGTTAACTTCTTGTTTGCTTTTTTTGCTCAGTTGTCAACATGTTTCTTCTTCTTTGCGAACTTTTTTTCAAGTCTGCTCATTATCTTTTTCAATTTCTTCAGCTGATTCTTCATGCATTAATTGACAGTTAACGCAGCGACGTGTTGATGTGTTAACTTTTCTATCATCTTTGTCAATCTTTTCATCTTTCTTCAGAGCATCAACTCGTTGTTTCTACGTTTATTGAGTTCATAAAGTACTCGCAGCTTGTTCAATTTCTCATGTATATTCTTCATCTTAATTAAATTCTTCTGCGAGATAGCAATATTCATCTTTTGCTCACTTGACACTTACTGACATCACATCAACGATGCTCATCATTTGCTCTTGACAATCAGAATGAAGCGCAAGCATCATGTCAATGATGTTTTATTGTCAAAAGAGATTGATGTAAAAAAATTCTTAATAAAGTGTTTAAGTAAATGATGTTGAAAATTTAAGAATTCAAACATAAATATTTAATGAATGCATTGAATAAGTTTACTTATTGCAATACATGTGACATTTTTCTTTGTGCATCAAATGCAATGTTGATACATCATTTTTTCATGAAACTTGATATCACAGCTTTGCATCATTTCTTTATCATGAAATCTACATGCACATTTAATGCACATTACTTTGTTTAATATTTTAAAAGCATCAACACTTTTTTCATTAATTTTCATAATTAAAAGTTAAAAAGAATCAGTAACAACATTTAAACGCTGAATACATGATTTATCATTCTTTTATTATTAGAAGTTCAAGATGAGTTGAACAAAAGTTCTGATGCTGAGAAAGCATCAGAACTCATTTTGTTGCTCATTTCTTCATTAGAAACATTCAGATCATCATCAGAATCAACAAATGTAATAAGTTTTAAAACAGAAAATGATATCACATGATCATAAAAACATCAAAGAGTAAACTTCTTTGCAACAATTTATGATTGTTAAATTGCAGTCTCAATCAAAGAAATTCTGAATAAACATCACATATTTTACTTACATCATCAGCTTTGTTATTAACTTTATTATCAGTTTTGTTATTAATTTTATCATCAGCTTTGTTAATCTTTTGCATCTTTGAAATCATTAAAAATTAAGCACATGTTATTTCAATACTTAAAACAAAGTTTTTTCAAGTAAATAATAATAATAATAATAATAATAAATTCATACACTTTTGTGACATTGATTAAATTGACTCATGAAGAACTTTATGCTATTTGTATCAAGTGAACAAAACTCTCTGAGATAGAAAATCACTCGCAATCTATACAACTGCTTCACGCAGTCAAAACAGTGAGTTTTAAGACTATATATCAAATTTGTTCGCGTTGATTGCACGTTAAAGAATGAATGTTCTAGTCACTTTAAATTGCTTCAAGAACTTTGTTTTCATCATTATCTTTGTTACTGCTCTGAGACTCTTCGTGATGATGATGATTATTTAATAGTTCAAGAAGTCAGCATTTTATAGCATTCTTGATCGCAAATGCAATCAGTTCGAGCAATGCATGAGTACATGCTTCGTCGTCTGATGACTTCATTCGCAGTCACATCGCAAGCTATTCATGTCTGAAACATTTTTAAAGTGCAAATAAGCATTCAGATCTATGCGTTCAATTCTGATGTGCATTGCAAGAATGCTTTCTGCTTTCTGAAAATCATCATGCATCTTTATCATCTTATTGCTCAGATGCAATCTTTGTGCTGAGATTGTGTTGACATCTGCAACGCATTCTCTGTACTTTTTTCATCATTAATTTCATTGATCTTTGTGATACTGTGTTATTGCGATGTTATCACTTGTTGAAATCATTGTGAAGAAGAAAATGCGTTGTTTGCATCTTGACTGTATCTTTGCATCTTCTTGAATGAAAACATTCAGAAGTACTATTTTCTTGATGATGAGTAAGCGAGAAATGACGCGATTAACTCTCGTCAAATGAGCGCGTATTAGTTTGCATGCTTGTTTAATCTCTTGTGTTCGATCATTGACTTGACTGTGTAACGTGATCTTGTTCTGTAACATGTTCAGATGAACATGTAATGAACTTATGTATGTTTCTGTCTTTAAAGTTTCGATGCTTACTCTTTTGAACACTTCTGTTACGTGACGCAGAGTCTGATTCTGAAGTGTTTCTAGTCTGCATTCTTTGCTCAACAGTTCATCTTTTTTGTCGTGCTGATGTCAGACTGACGCTTCGAATGCAAATTCTGATTTCACTACTGCTGAGTATACTTATCTCGCTTTTGTGAAGATAACTTCTCATGTGAAAACTTCAAGATGACTAAGTGTCAACATTCTTGTGACGTGATTCATCTTTATTTGTCAAAGATGCGCGTCTCATTGCAGTTTCATGTCTAGTTGCATCTTTAGAATTTGTACATGTGATTTCAATTTGATAACTGAGTTTTCTATTTATATGCTAGTTATCATGTCAAATCTCTTCGATTTTCTAGTGAAATGCGTAAGCTCATACTTTTCTGATGCGAACGTTGCGTCATGAGTGCAAGCTCATTTCATGCAGACGTCGTGTGCTTTGCTCAATGTTCTGCAAATTTTTTCAGTGAATCTGTCGTAGACTAGAATGTTAATATCATTTATGAAGTCAAGCACTTCGATTTTAATTCTTAATGCTTCGCATTTTTCAATTAAACTTGCGTTGAAGAATAGAAAGAGAATCGATGAAATAAGAAATCTTTGCGATATGTCTGCATTTATCTCGCGTATGTCACTCGTTTGTTCATTGAATATTAGCGACATTTCTCGATTTTTTAGAAAGCTGCGTGTTCATTCAATTATGTAACTTGATGTTCTTTTCATTTTCAGCGTATGCAGAAGTCTGACGTGTGAGACTTGATTGAACGCTTCAACAACATTTAAGCTTAGCATGAAAATCACATGTTTGATTTCACAGTCTTACATTGTGTGAACTTGATCTATTAGTAAATTTAACATCAAGATCATGAATCGCTTGCATCTCACTCTCATTTGAGCATTTGATAGCATGCAATAAATCTTAACTATGTCACTCAGTCTTTTGATCATGATCAACTTCAGTGCTTTGCTCATGATATCAAGCAAAGCAATGAGTCGATACATCTTTGAATCAATATAATCACTTTTCTTTGATTTATGTAGTACTATTGTTTAAGTCTTTTTGAACTGCTTCGAATGATACTTATGTGTTATGCATGCATTGAATAAACTCATCAATACTGAGATCAATTCTGCAAGACTCGCTTGAAGCATTCTGTTTGAAATATTTGAAGTGCTCAACACTTTGTCTGCTTTTACTCGTCTGATTGTTTGCTTCACTTCATCTTCTGTGATGCGTGAATTGAATGAGACTGTCAGAGATATGAATGATTCTGCGATGTCATTGACATTTGCTTGAGAAGATGAGAGAAAGAACTTTTCTCGCAGTATCTTGATTTTTTTCTTGAACGTCGTTGTCATATGATCGATGTCACTTCGCTTCAGTGACGAAAACTGAGAAAGCTTTTTAAATAACTGACTTTCAATTCTAGCTCATTTTGCAAAGCATCATATTGATTTAAATGCTTTGCTCAGCTCATGCATTTGTGATCTGAAGTGTATGCATTTCGTTTGTCAAATGATCTTGTTTTTGTAATCGTTGTGCTTCAGATATTTATTTCACGCTTCTAATGTGTCTTACATTTTTCATATGATTCGCAGTTGTCTTGATTTCATTACTACTTTGAAGCAGCTTTGATTTCAAAAGTCTTTTGCTCAATTTGATGACTTTGTCAAGAGAGTAGACTTCTCGATGATCTTCTGTAGCACTCCGATAATCTTGCACACTCTGTCATTCATCATAGTCTTGTCATCTAAAGAGCATTTCAAAGATAGATGTATTTGCAGATAAGCACTTAATGCTTCTGTATTCATTTTCTTTCAAAGTCATTAAGTTGAAAGTTGCACTGAAATTGTTTATAAACATAGTTCTGTGACGATCGAAAGATGATTCAATCTTTAATGCAGATTGATTCGTATCTTGCACTTGCGTATCATGAACTATATTTTCTCGCTGCTAAAGACTAGATCAATCATCATAAATTGATTGTGAGCTTCGTGAGTAATAATGTCTGATTTCAGCAATAATTTTAATCTTGCATTTGTAATGATGTTTAGCAGAGTATCAATCGTCGTATAATGAGTGAAGCATCTTCGCTCTCTTTAGTGAGAATGATGTAGATTAAAATCTTCTATAATCAGTTGTTTGCAATCATTCTTGAGTAGTTCATTCAAACGAGAAATGATTAATGATTTCTCTGTAAATGTAGTAGACAGTGAGCATGAATTGTAAACATTTAGAAGTCTTAGCGTCTGCGTTTTGTCATCTGCGTTGCGAGTTAATATTCTGATTGAGCAAATGTCTGACTCAGCTGTTTCTACTATTCATTAATCGAATCTTAAACATTTGTTAACATATATGCATGTTCTTGATTGAGATGACAAGTTTTTCACTAGATGAAAGAAGTTGTGTGCTGAGCTAAATGATTGTGAATCGTTGTTGTTACGATCTTGCTTCTGTATAGTTACTATGTTGAATTCGCGAACTTCTCTGTTAATTAGAAATGATTCTTGAATTCTTATTGACTTTCTGATGTTATAATGTAGAATTCGTAGAAAAGATTGTTTTGTTATAAAGTTATTCATAGCTGTTGTTAACTCTGCAATGAGAAGACTCTTTGTATGCTTTTGATCATTGAGAATCTTTCTCACTTTCTGATTGAACGTTTCTGAATCTGCTCAGATGTCATCTCATCTGAGTTGTTACTCACGCAAGAGAAAAGATTGACTCGTCTCTTCTTGACTTCTACTATCTGTCAAGCTGATTCATCAACGATTTAACTGCATGTTTTCAACATAACTATTGCTGAGTTCAAGAGATTTATTAAATCAAAAGAATTCATTGAATCTGAAGAGTTCATTGAATCTAAAGAGTTTGTTGAATCTAAAGAGTTCAGAGACAGCGAGAAGAGTGCATAATTGTATTTAGACATTTCAGAGTATTTGAACAATCTGTTTCTATAGATTTCGAACGCTTGTTTCATCTGCTGTCATCACTTGAAACAGATGCATCTTCAAAGTTCGTGATTTTCATTGCAGTTAATGCAACATCTTCTGTTCAAAAACATCATGCACTTCTTGATGTGATGCTTGTCTGCACACTTTTTGCAGCGCTGATTCTTTTTGCAGAACTTAGTCATATGATCAAATTCATGACATCTGAAGCACTGTGTGATGCAACAGTTTTTTTCAAATAGCTTGCATGCACATTCTTGATATGAGTTCAGCATGCTCATGTTCATTAGTTGATTCATCATCACTTCGATCGCGATCTCTATGATGAGCAATGAATGAGTTTTCTTGCTCTTTGCTATCTTCTTAAGTCAAACTATTCTTAAAACTTTCAGATTTTCATGAAGTCTTGCGTTATTTTTTATCAATCTTTCAATGATTTTTTTCTGATTGTTCATATCTATTGTAGTGCATACTTCATGTGTCAGCATTGCAAAGATTCAACGTGCTACACATGTTGAACTTGCGATTTCTTTTGCTCATGTTTGAGTCTTTTTCAGATTTGCTTAAGCATTTGAACTAACTGCATGAAGAAAAATGTCATCGCTATTCAGCTTGCAAAGTGACATGATTAGATTTCTTTGATCTGTCAACACATCTGCGATTTTCTGTAGAATTTATTTGATTGACTTCTTCTGTATCTTTTTTATTTCTCTTCTGTTCATTATTTTAATCATGACTTTTCATTTCTTGCAAAGCGACGACAAATTGTCTCTGAGACGTTACTCTCTTGTCGCTATTTCTTCTCTTGTCACGTTTGCTCATGACGTGATTTTCGTTGAAAGACGCATGCTTCTCTGTATATGCAATTGCTTGTTAAGCAGTTGAACTGATGTCTTTAGTTTCTGTATATTCTTCGCGATAAATGTGTTTTGATTCGCATGATGTTTTTCTTCTGAGTCGAGTCGAAAACGTTAAATCAGCTTCAATGCTATCTCTTTTCATGAATGATTTTTACTCTTCTCTTTCTCTAACGTTGATATCTTTATTAGTAGATCAATAATGTTAACAACATTCTCTTCATTATTGCGTAAGTATTTCAATCTTGCATCTCTGTTTTCTTGTGATGAATCAACGTCACTCGCAATCATCTTTGAATCAACATTGCTGCAATTCATCATCATTCAATCATCTTTTAGATTCACTCTGTCTTGTTTGTAATGCTCTTTTTCAAAATTTGTGATGCGTGCGTTGTGATTATTTTTTCTTTTTCAAGTAAATATTAATATAATTATTTATACAAGCAATTATTTATCAAAGTTGTAAAAAAGAACTTTGATATAAAATAAAGATGAAATAAGAAGAAGATAAAGATTAAGAGAAACTGAAAGAATGATAAACAAAACAATGATTATTATTCACTTTTATTTATGTTTTATTGTTTCAATAATACAATTTAATCAAAAGATAAACAATGTTTATGCATCATTTACACATGATTGATGCTATCATTTACATCAACTACACATTATATATATTATTTATAATGTCATTTACATGCATTATAATTAAAGATGAATCATCATTCAATTGAAAGTTTCTCTTTTTCTTGTTTTCTTATGAAGATTTGAAGATTTTTATTAAGAGCTTCTAAAGTGAAATCATAAATAGGCATCATAATTTATCAAGATAAATCAAGACATTGATTATTTAAGTTAAGAATAAACTCAAATTTTTTTTGGGAATTCTTACTCAATTCAACACTCATTATGAGTTTATGCAAAATTTTATATAATGTAGCGAACGCTGCGCTAGCGTAACGCTCTTTTGGTATCTACTATCGCTTTTCTCTGCGCTCTATACTGTAACTGTTCTCAATGCAAGAACTCTATGAGCTTGTTTCTTCTTTACTTCTTCTTTCTTTTATCTGATTCTTTAATGACATCACAGTCTGAAATTAATTCAGTATGCTTGTTGAGAGTATTATTTGAATGATTGCTGTCATCATGCTCATGATTTCTAGAAGCTTTTTCAAGTTCGTGATATTCTCTTTACATTGCATCATCTTTCGTTCTATCTTTCATTTAGAACATGTTAATAAAACATGCTTGATCGACATTCGATCTCTGTCACACTCACACGTCATTGTAGCAACATTGAATACTAATCTCTCATGTAGAAATTGATTGAAATCAATTTTTCTTGTGCATAGCTGCGTCAACAATGCATTGTGAGACTTTGCATAATCTCTATGTAGATGCAGATGCTGATGAGTCATCTCTGATGTCAGATATTGAAAATGAGCTGCGTTGAATCTTTCTTTTCAGACTATTCTTCATGTTTGTTTAATCTATTTCTGTATGAGCGTCAATTACATCATCATCTCAGTGCGTTGATGCTTGATCAGCGATAGAGATAACTCATGTGCATCGTCAATCATCTTGTCTGCTGCTTCATTTTCAAGCACTTCTGCATGTTTTATCATTCAATGTAACTTCAGCATGACTTCTTGAGATTAAATGTTCTCATGTGCAGTCTGAACTCATCACAGACGTGTCTGATCTTTTGTTGATATCATGACTTTCATTGCTTTCAGAGAGATCTGACTGTCACTGTATATTTTATATATCTTTTCATGATACTCTTGATTTGCTGTCGCTACGTCTGCAAGATGTTTCATCTTCACGACTAATTCTTTTAGCTCATCATGATGAGTGATGACTAAAGTCAATCTTCTCAGTCTTTTATTTAGCTCTCAGTTCATTCTCATCATGATCATTGTAACATCATTTTTGCTGTCACTATCATTCAAGTAAACTCTTTGCTTTGATGTGAATATGTCAAGATTGTGTTATTTTATTGACATTTTCTTGTTTGCAACTATAATTATCTTCGATGACTCTGATCAGAGAATCACTGTGTAAAAATGACTTCGATTCATCTTTATCTGCTTGAGTATTTCTTTCATTCACTTTCGCTTCAGCTGTAAAGATGTTTTACACAGCTTTGATTTTTGATCTCTTTTGAGTGTTAAATCATTGTGAATTCGATGCATTGTTGTCTTGATAACTTTGTCTGATTTTCAAGAATTCATGTTTGTTATCGATTTTTATATCAGCTTTTATAAGTGAATATTTATCAACATCATGTTTATTTTCATCTGTAAAGTCTTTGTTGATGTCACATAATAAACATTGATGATCTGTCACAATGCTTTTTCTTGCATTGATTTCAGCTTAATGTTCAAACTCTTTTGATGATCTTTCATTCTTTGTGATGTATATCATATGATGACTTCGTGACTAAGCAAAGAGCGCGTCATCGCGAAGTATATTTGCTTACTCATCATCATTGACGAGTCTCAAGTAAACTTGATGATTGTCTGCATGATCTTTTGTTTAATCACTAGTTTTGCTTTGACATGATACACTCATTTCAGCTTGAAGTTCAATTGAACTCTCAAGACTCTGATATTTGATTTTAAATTAATTTGATGTTTCATCAGCTTTACATCAACTTTCATATTGAATCATTTAGAAGTTCTTGTAAAGTGAATCAACTTATGCTTTGTCATTGAGAATTTGATGTCATGCATTTTTGATCACTATTTGCATCTATCATAGATTTCGCTAAGAACTTTGCAGTTACATTTTATAAACTCTTTGTATGTTAAGATATTGACATCATTCATGAAGTCTGTAAAGCTAGTTTTCAGCTTGATGTTATCACATGCTTTTAACAAGTTTGCATTGTAAAACAAATATAATATCAATGATAGCAAAGAGTCTTGTGATATATCAACATTCATGCTGCATTTCATCATTGTGTAATCATCAATTGTGATCGTGATGCATCAATCTTTCAGAAAGTTCTTCACAAACTTAAGAAGCAGTCTAGAAACTTTTCTCTTCTTCATGTCATATAAGAGTTTGCTGTGCGTCACATTATCAAACGCACTCTTTTCATTCAGACTCAGCAATGTGACTACTTTTTTTCTCATGTCACTTCACACAGTATGTATTTTTTCTATAATTAGTTGCAAAGTTGTATCTATTGATCTGTGCTTGCAAACTTTCATCTGAATATTTGATATTGAGTTGCAAGCTTCTACAACATTTCACAAATGTTTAAATACAATGAACTTCAATATTTTGCTCAGTGTGTTAAGTAACACAATTGATTTATATATCTTTGCATTAAAGTAATCTTTCTTATCTGACTTTCACATCACTATTGTGACTGCACTTTTGAACTGAGTTGACTGTATTCTTTTCTGTAAACATCTTTCAAAAAGAAAGCATATTTATTTTGATGTTTTGTCAACAAGTCTGCGCATTATTCTATTTGTATATCTCGTGTGTCTCAATGTCTTATTAAATGTCACTTTGTAAACAACTTTCTTAATTTCATGATGCATCAATGAGACATCATTTTCAATCAAGAGCGAGTACTTGAAGTTTATTGTATTCAGCATAAGAATCTCTGAAAATGATGAAAAGTGAGTTTGAAACAGCATCTTCACTTTATTCTGCGCTGTTGTGATGATGTCAGAGCACTCTGACTTCGTCAGTAAGAAAATTGTTGTTTGAGTGAGTGTGTTCGCAATTGCATTTCTTGCTCATTTCATGATTTGAAACAGTTCTCTTGAGAATTGCTCGATATTTTGCATGATCTTTCAATATTTACTGCGCTTCTGTTTTCTGATAATCTTGCTCTTCTTATCACATGCTTAAATGTACTTTATTCAATCATCAATGATTCAACAGCTTCTTCTCATTCATTGCATGCTCTTGATGATCTCTGTACACTTCTTCGTTCATTCTGCTTTGATCATTTCATATGATCTCGCTCAAAGAGTGAAAATCTCAATGATCTCTTTCAATGCATTCAACAATTGCTTCATGTATTTATTTATGCGCTAACATTTCATCTTTTGATTCAACAGTGATTCTGACATCTGTTCTTTCAGAGTATTGATGAATTTCTCTTCATTCATTGTCTTTCAGTTGCAACGCAATCTTCGCGCTGACTCTTCACAGACTCTAAGATTTATTACTGTCTATATCAATAAATGATCTGAGAAGTTTTTCATTTCTTCATTGATTTCACATCATATCAATCTGTTTATGATGTTCTTTGTCGTGAAGATTAAATTTATTGTTGTTTGAGATTCTTAATAATTTCTCGTAATTGTGTCTCAAGATAATGCTAGCGATGCATCAATGTTTATGATCATTTTAATTAACTCATTTGACAATAAATGTTGTCTTGAATAAAATGATTCTTCTCATGTGAAGTGATGCAGATTGAAGTCTTTTACAAGAATGCTTTCTTTTGAAATGTGTAACGTCTTTTTGATGTTTGAAAGATTTTCTTTTTCATGAATGATCTCATGATCTCTGAATGATGAATTGTATGCTTCATGAATGTATATAACTTTTTGAATCATCTGTGCATCATCTGTTAATGTTTATAACATAATTGTGTCTACGTCTTTGAAGTGTCATGTTGAGTGTCAAATGTTGCTGTTGATTCTCTTGTTTATGTAGAAACAGATTTTATCTTCATTATTTTTCAGCATGAAGTTGACAGTTACTGAACAGTATGCTCTGAAAATGTCATCAAATCGTCAGAATTCTTGAAGAATCAGAATGTCATAGTTCTTTATCTTTTTCTCATATAGTAGTGCTATCATCATCTTGTTTCTGAACTTGTGAACATTGTACTGTAGTATTCAAAGCTTCTTTTGCTGAGACATTAAAGTTTACATTTCAAACTGTTTAGTGTTCTCTTGAATGTTTGCAAAGCGCTTGCTTCACTTGTAAGATTCTTAACAGAAAATGACATTGACAACGACGTGATTAACGTTGACTTCGATTCATTTGATCTTGACTTCTTGATCAAGTGATTCAGTATAGTGTTTTCTGATATAATGACTGCGTTGAGCAGATGACTTTTATTCATTGAGCATCTCTGCTTTCTCTTCAAGTCATTGTTCATCAGCGATTTCAGATTAATAAATATTTCTATGAATGTCTTTGATGTTGCTGCTTTGAGTTCTTTCTGCTCTTGTACAGCATGATATAAAGATTTGTGTTTTGTGATTCTTTTTATTCTTTCTTTTTCAGCTTGTCATTTATGACATTAAGAATTAAAAACTCTGTGTATGTTTCAACATGCTTCACATTTTCACATGTTTCAAGTCTATTTGTGAAAACAATGCTTCAAGCAATGATTCAATGTATAATAAACATATCTCTGCTTGTTTTTGCATTCATACATCTTGTGATCATATTCTTGACATTTTAGACACTGATGCACTCTGCAGCTCAAGTCGTAAAACTGTGTGATCTTTATGTTGATCTTATGACATACTTTTTCATTGATCAGCTTGTTTATCATCTCAGCACTGATTATGCATATCATCAGCGAAATGTATCTCTTCTGCTCACTCTTCTTTGTGAGTCACTCAATCTTCTTGATCATCATCTTTGAATGTATGTCTTTGTTGATCTTGATGAGCATTCTCATTTTCTTCTTCTTTATGTTCTTAAACATTTCTTCAACTTTAATCTCATGTATCACTACTTTAAAACTGATCTCACACAGACATGCATTCAATGATATTTCTTTGATTCAAAAATCGTTTTTCTTCAATGTTTTTTTGCTGCTTTTCATCTTGATTCAAAATATCAGCAGTTTCAATCATTTCTTCATTGTCTTTATGTTCTTGCGCATTGACAGCATCTCATTGATGTCAATCTCTTTCGCTCATTTCACTATGTTCTTCGTTGTTATCATCATGATTCTCTTTACTTCTTCTTTCTCTTTGATGAAGATCTTTACTTCAAATTTCTCATAATGATTTTGCACTTATAATGATATGTTGACGTTGAACACAAGATGACTCTCAAATGATGTCGTTGACTTCACGCTCGCTCTCTTCGCTCAGCTGTCAATGTGTTTTCTCTTCTTCATGAACTCTTTTTCAAGTTTGCTCATTATTTTTTTCAGTCTCTTCAGCTGATTCTTCATGCGCTGATTGACAGTCGATGCAGCGACGCGTTGACGCGTCAGCTTTTCTATCATCTTTGTCAAACTTCTCATCTTTTCTCAGAGCATCAGTTCGTTGTTTCTACGTTCGTTGAACTCATAAAGTACTTGCAGCTTGTGTAATTTCTTCTGTATATTTTTTGTCTTGACTGAATTCTTCTACGAGATAGCAATAATTGCTTCTCATTCACTCGTTGATGTTATGTCAACAACGCTTCTCATCTGTTCTTAATGATCAGAATGAAGCGTAAGCATCATGTCAATGATGTGCTTTGTCTCTAGATAGTTTAAGTAATTCATTTTTCAATATAATGCTTTTTTGAGCTGAATATTTTAAACTCATTTAAAAAAGAAAATTATTATTATGATAAATTGATACATAAAACTGACAATGAGATTCATCTGTACATAATGTCAACTACGAATCTTTTGATTCTATTCTGTATTTAAATAGAAGTCAGAAAAGTCAAGAAATCTCAATTTGACGCAGTTTAAACAATGTTAGAACGTTGCGTGATCAGAAAAGTCATCATGCAGAGTTTTCACTCACATGACAACATTTTCTCTAATAATTACAATTGATTTACAAAGAAGATTAATGACATGTTGATGTCAGTAAAAGATGAGAAGATACTACTAGTAAAAAAAACAACTTAGATGAAGAGTCTGCAAGTTGTAACTATAAGTGATTGAAGAATTTGCAACTCGTTGATTGCATCAATATCAAAACATCTTCATCACATTAACAGTATCATCAAGTAATTGATGATCAAATATCAGATAAAATAGTTGTTTCAAATGATGAGTTTGAGAGTCGTGATTATAATGCTTGAAGAAGTAGTGACTCATTGATCACGCTGATATACTGAGAAAGCTTGAACTCATCTTCTTTACTTGATGTCAAATCATACATCTATTTACGTGAAGAATTGAAAGTTTATGAGAATGATCAGAACGCATTCTTTACTATCAATCAGAATCATGCATTGAATGATTATGATTGCACATTTATACTAACAATCTATTCAACGTCTACGTGACATAAGTCAAATCAAGAGCAGAATAAAATTATTTAATACAATCACACTTTATTTTCTCATCATACATGTCTCTCTTTCATTACATATTTCTCTGCTCAATGAATAATAATTATTAAACAAAAGAACACAGTTTTTGACATTATAATCATAAGCATCATGAATGCAAAGAAAACATCTTTAATCTTTGAATCAAGAATTGAATTGAAACATCGTTTGTATAAAATATCATCAATGAAGAGCAAAGCAAAGATGATGCAACATAATCAAACAACACAGACACTTTCATTAAAAGTTTACTTAAGCATCACATGCTAAATAAAAGCTATAGATTCATTACTGATAATATAGTGTCAATTTTATTGTTTCAATGACGTGAAGTTATCATGTAATTGACGAGCGATTTTCTTTTTCAGAGAATTTTGTTCATTTAATATACATAGCAAAGTCTCAATCTTTTCACTTTACAATATCTTGATTAAATTAAAATTTACATCAATCTCTTTTGATAATAGAACATCATTGACATGATGCTTACACTTCATTCTGATCATCAAGAACAGAATATCATTATCTTGCAGAAGAATTCAATCAAGACAAAGAATATACATGAGAAATTGAACAAGCTGCAAGTACTTTATAAGCTCAACGAACGTAGAAACAACGAGCTGATGCTCTGAAAAAAGATGAAAAGATTGATAGAAAAGCTGATGCATCAACATGTCGCTGCATCAACTGTCAATTGATGCATGAAGAATCAGCTGAAAAGATTGAAAAAGATAATGAGCAGATTCAAAAAGAAGTTCATGAAGAAGAAGAAACACGTTGACAACTGAGCAAATGAAAAGTCAACAACATCATTTGAAAATCATTTTATCTTTAGCACTGATGTTGCATCATCAATGTTAGGGGCCAGCATAGAGCGAGTCATATGGGTGTAATGTAACGAGTATATAAATGCTAAGGAAGGAAAGTATCTAGAAGGGAAGAGCCGGCTATCTATATGACTCAGGAGAACATAAGCT
>JAABUI010000570.1_pt1 | contig 25935 bp, 28 predicted proteins | sample 5559111 | NCBI WGS metagenome assembly JAABUI01 (sample SAMN10711870, study PRJNA513365) | rock metagenome | isolation source: Antarctica rocks | place: Antarctica: Victoria Land, Buttleship Promontory
GGTTGCTTTGACGGATGTGATGGGTCGGGCAGCAGGAGGTCCCAGGCTTCTCTGGAGTGCGATGATGTTAGTATACCGAATAACGTTCTCGACCGAAAGTCCGGCCCGAACCCTGAAAGTGTCACGTGGAGACCCTCGGACCTCTCGGACCTCAGCCCGAGATCGAGATCGCTTTCGTCCCATTCCAGACGTTAAAGGTGGCTTACGCGAATGTGGACGACCTGCGGCTCTCCATGATACGGCTTTCGTGGTTGTTGTTTTGGAAAGGTACACCTGCTGACGGAGTTCAGGAGCGGAATATAGAATACAGAGTACGTGCAGATGTGGGTGAAGAGAGGCTGGCGGCTTATGTTCTGACTTCTGACGGAGACAGCTATCCAACTCTTCTATTGAATCGTGAGATTGCGGCAGACCGCAATCACACCAAAGGTTTCACTGGCGATGCAACCCACCACCCTGCACGTGTGGATTCATGCATGTTTAGTCCTCACTCATGGGGAATTTCTGTCGACGATCGTGCCCACCCATGTGGCTGGCCTGACGATGGTGGGATCCTACGGGATTGCATTGAGCACCAAGTCTCCTCGCGCTACGGAGCCAGCCCGGTTAGTAATTGCCATTTATACTATAAGCATTGGGACAACGAACTTCGGAAAAGGAAGGTCAAATGACGTGCGTCTCTGCCTTTGAGCTGACTCGGATTGAGGTCCTGTCATCCTACTCTTCAATCTTCGGTCCATCAGTAATCTTGCCGCCCTGCGTTGCTGCTGCTGCATGGTCAGTGAAGGCGGTGAAGCTAGATAAAGTCGCCGCTCTTATGCATGTATGGGGCCCCATTCATTCGCGACGTGGGCTTATCTTAATCATCCATCAACTTTGATATTGCCTTTGATTCTGCTCCCGCCGCATCAAGGAGGATTATGTAGACGATCATCATGGCGGTCAGGCCTGCCATGGGCATTGGGCGCGTCGCATGCGCCTTTAGATTTGGAATACTGTGGAACGGGATCACGGTGACTGCAAATGATTCTCAAGGTGTTGAGTGCTCCTATATCTTCATGATGCTCTTGCCGTGTCACCAGCTTTTCAGACATTCTCCGCTTTAAAATCTTATTGATAACAATTTGATTTAGCAGTAAAAATCCACACGTGAAAGAGTAGTCATTGCAGAGTAGCATCACAGGCACTCTGTACGGTCTTCTTTAGGATTCTCGCTTCTGGGCTTATCTAACAGGACTCTGATAAACAGGACGACCTATCACGATATATCCAGTTCAAAGCCTCGACTGATAGTATTCCACTTTGCTAAAGGTATTTTAATATTCCTTGATAGATCGGCCACTAAGTTAACCTACCGCAGGCAAATGTGTTTTCAAGACGTCAGAAGGTGGACATGCACCCATGTCATAGAGGTGGGGGGAGTCCAAGAATGTAAAGCAAAGAAGGAAGGCAAGAGCTGTTCCGGGGTGCAAAACAGAACCATCACCGCCTTTTCAGGCATGTGTCCCCCCTGCCAGAAGGACCAATAGGTTCGACGGTAGGGGGAATTTCCCACGTTTGCTAGAAGAATGGTAGCTTCTTCAATCTAGAGGCATGCGTTAATGGTGGCTTGGGAAGGGTTTGGGTTTTGCAACGTACCTTCCTTACAGAGGTTACATATCTCGTCAAAGGCCTCGTTATCTGTCTCTACCGAGAATAGTGCTCGTCGCGACTTCCAAGGCGGAAAGAAAGAGGGGATTTCTTCCCCAATCCGTCCAGCAAAGCCAAAATCGATCAGAGTGATCTTATCTTGTGCGTCGAGCATGATGTTGCTAATCGACACGTCGTTGATTGCTATCCCAGCCTCGTGGACCCTTTGAACTGCATTTTCGAGCTCGTCTAGCCTTTCAGCTAGCTCGACTATATTGATCTTGTATAATTCTTGCATAAAAAAACCAAATAGGCCGTCCTTGTCTAAAACGGGCTCTTCTTGCACGCGAACGACGGGCTGAGTGTTCAGTAACTTGAGCATTTCGAATTCTCTGCTGATGAATTGGCGTTTTGCGTCACCATAATGAGCTATCTTCAGGATGGGATATCGACTCGACTTATCTAAGATTCGGATGTAGGCGTAAGAACCGTAATCTAGCATCGTAGAAGGTTGCCAACAGCGTCTCTTTTCATCGCTCTGATAAGCTTCTTGTATCGTGAGATCCTGAATGTTGGGGAAGCCGAGCAGGCTAGGAGGTTGCCAAATACCCGACCATCTGGTCGTGTACTCCTTGCGATTGTAGTCCACCCCACAGGCCCAGTCACCTCCGCTGGTTGGGTATGGTGGCGTAATGTGAAATGCCATGCTTGCTGGCGCGGATCGATGACCACTGCCCGTGTTGTCGACTTGTGTGTCCTTGAGGTCCGTATCTATTACGCTCGCCTCCTTGGGGACAGCCTCCGTCAAGCCCATCTCCTTGGAGACCACTTCGATAAAGTTTGTGCCCGTCTCCGTGGCACCTGGTTTGGGTGTCGGCATCATCTTTGTGTTCGCTTTCGATGGGCCTATTTTTTTACACCCACTCCTTATGCCCGGCTTCCTTTTACCCATATTCGAATATCTGCCTGGAGGAAAGCGTCGCTCTTGTGTTGGTCAGCGGAGTCTGTTAAGTATAGCTATGTTTGCGCCTCCAGATCTTGCTGAAAAAGAATGGTGGTGTGAGATTGCTCTCAGCCCTAGAAGGGTTAACCCCCCAACTGAACAAACCCCCCAACCGAACACCCCCTCTATATCTTTATAACCACGCAAGCTACTGAAAATTGCTTCATACGAAATCTTCCCAAAATCAAAATTTACATAAGTTTCCTATACAAAATTTTCTCATAAAATGACTTCTCAAAAATAATGTTCTAAGCTATAATTCAGCCCTATGAGCTGTTCATTTGGGGAGTGTGTTCAGTTGGCCGGTTAACCCTTCTACAATACTAGTTCTTCGCTAGACCCGCCCTCGCGGCCTTCTTGTTCGGGGGTTGGGACTAATTAGAAAATTATGCTATGTCTCCTCCACCAAGCCAGATACTACAGTGCACGAAGCGAACATACAAGGTCTGTGGCCTTGAATGACACTTGGTTCCTATTATTGAGATCCTATAGGATGCAATAGATCGTCTCAATAGTCTACAGACCGGTTTCAAGACTTTGGAGCAGAATCGAGAGACGGGACGTAGACCAAATAGAATTGGAGTCGAAGAAGCGAGAAGATGGCTTGAGAGAATTGGTTACTCGGTACTCGGCCTGGATCGCTGCTATAGGAAGAGGGCGTTGACTGAAATATACTAGGTGGTCGATCTGAAACGCCTGAGCGTCATCCACGTTGCAGGAACGAAAGGCAAGGGTAGCACATGTCATTATGTGGACTCCATCCTTAAAGAGCACCGATTGAAGACGTGCTATCCTCCTAAAGTCGGGCTTTACACCTCACCTCATATGAAATATGTCCGCGAAAGGATCCAGATCAACTCCGAACCTGTTAACAGAGGAGTGTTTTACCAAATAACTTTTCAGAAGCTGGGATAAAATTGCTCCTCAGGATAAAGTCGATCCCGAGAATAAGCCCGGGTACTTTCGCTTCCTGACCCTCATGTCATACGATGTCTTCTTAGAGGAGAAAGTCACCGCCGCTATATATGAGACAGGTGTTGGGGGGGAATACGATGCTACCAATGTTGTTGAGATGCCAATCGCTACTGGAATCACAAGGCTCGGTATCGATCATGAAAGAGTCCTAAGGGTTCCTACTGAGTTACGTCCAACATATTTTACATTGGAGGCAAGACCTGAACAGCAAGAAAAGGCAACAATTGAAGAGATCGCTTGGCATAAGTCCGGGATATTCAAGACAGGCTGTCCAGCGTTCTCTGTCCAGCAGCAGCCTCTTGCAAGAGAAGTACTTTGCTGTCGCGCCACAGAAGGAGGGGCTCCTCTCACATTTGTTGAGATTAGTCCTGAATTGGCAGTGACAAACTTCCCTAGCGAAGTACAAAGGGAGAATGCGGCTTTAGCAAAGGTTTTACTCGACTCGGATCCCAGAACACGGGCGGACCACGGCAGAATACCAAAGGAGGTCCTCAGGAGACTAAAGGATTCACGACTAGATGGACGATGTCAAATACTCAAGGCTGGAGCTGATGAGTGGTATATTGACGGAGCACACACCGAAGATAGCCTCATTGTCGCTAGTCGATGGTTCGCAGAGCATGCCAAAAGGTAGAAAATCATTTTCCTTATGTATATCTCAATTGACGCATACAGGGCTTCATCATCGGTCCCTCGTATCCTCATATTTAATCAACAATCGCAACGAGATGGAGTTGCCCTCCTCGAAAGCCTTTTTCAAAGTCTCCGAGCTGAGAATCTGTCTATACAGCACGCCATATTCTGTACGAATAAGTTACGAGGTCCTGAACGCCCTGGTAGACTTGACACACTAGACTTTCCCCCAAATTCTGCTCACCTCTCCTCTAGATTTCGCAAATCACAACGCTGACCCCGCTGCTATACATTCACTGCATGCTCAAAATCAATATGGGGCGTTCTGGCAGAGCCGTGATCCAATTTGCCTTGTTCATATTGCTTCAACTGTGGATGAGGCTGTGGCTACGGCTAAGGAGATTGGCAATCAGGGGATGCAGACTCTTGTAACAGGGAGCTTTCATCTGGTTGGGGCAATGTTGTACGTTTTAGAGTGCGAGTTGTCTAAATAGGTTAAATTTTAGTGAGGTAGTCAGATATGACTAGGCTCGTGATTCAGAGAGTGCAACACGTATTCAAGCCAATGAGTCCCAAGACCGATCATCCAAAATTGACGGCCCCAGCGCCCATATAATTTATCTGCTCTCTTTAGATTAATTCAATGTCGTTTCGTCCATCGAGCACCGACTTCACATGACTCATTGAATATCGGATAACCATCTCGATGAAACCCGCCCTCCAATCACAGGCCTCTGAAGCAATGAGTGCTGTCCCCCAAAGATTTAGAGCACCCGGCCAAAACCCCTGCATGTGAGATGCTCTGGCCAAGCCTACGCACATACGTAGATGTGCAATGCGGGTGGGTGTATTATAATCACAGTCTTGAACCACACTTCCGATTTTCAGGTACAAATCTTCCGCGTCCTTAGGTAAACTTTGTGCCAATAAAACCTCTGCAAGTGTGAGCTGTAGGCACCGGGCAGAGGGAGTGTTATTCAACCCAACTTCATCTATGAACTTAATCTCCTGACGGAGCAACCCCTCTGCCAGGCCATTTTCACCCAATTCGCAGTGGACAGCGGCAAGTTGGGAGATACGATTGCAGGCGCTCACCCCGGCTAACCTGACATCCTCCTTCGATGGAGGCGTTAGCCGTTGTCTGGCTTTCTCAAAATAACCCTCGTAGCGATCGATTTTTGCCACTGTAAATTCATTTTGCTCAAGCGCAAGTCGCTCCATTGCCGAGGGGCGATTGCTGTCTATTGGTGAGAACCATTCCAAGACGATGCGCGCATAGCCTGGGCGGTTATCTCGAAGGATATTTGATGCGTAGGCAACCACCAAATTTCCGTAGAGAGCATTCGACCTTTGGTCACTTCGATTGTTCGATTCCGACCCTCCCTTCAAGAGTAGCCAAAGTACAATTCCGTAAATCTAACCATATCTGCAAATAGTCTGATGGATTATCTGTCATTATCCCTTTTACGGCCTGCAGTGCTCTAAGCTTCCAAGATCTGTGATCGAAATACGAAGCCCCAAGAAGCAACTCTGCAACCTTGACTCTTTCTTGAGGGGATAGCAGCTTTGTAACTTCATTATAATATCCGGCGATATGTTGGACTTGACGGATTTGCAGTCTTCCCTGATGACCGTGACTATAGAAACCTAGCTATTTGCATCCTCCGCAAGACAGGAGGCTTGGGGATAGTAAAAACTCTTCGTTCATCAACGGTCTTTTCGCTGGTCTTCTGCGTACGGCTTTCCTTAGATCCGTTAAGCTCTACTCCTTTAGCCTATGCTCTATCCTCTCGTTCTCCTCCTTCTTCTCCTTCCTCTTCGTCGTTTTAGTCTCTCTCTTTATTCATTATCTTAAAGTCTTTAGGACATTGGCGGAAAGGGGGGGGGTTGTGGTTCATCTGATAGAAAATTTATAAGTGAGTTATTTTACAGCGATCCGGAGCGACTTATAATATCTTGCTCCGACGGAGGCTATCCGGGTCGATTAGTCGACTTATAGGTAGAGTATTTATTGCGGTGGAGAGCGACTATATAAATGTCTGCTCCTATTATCCGTGCTAGCTCGTTTCCTTTTTTAAACTAGCTTAGACTTCGTTTCCGGAACTTCTCACGTATAACACGTTGGTTAGTTCGTTAAATCGCTATGAAAAAGATGTTAAAGTACATCTAATGCGCTCGAAACTATTTAATATGGCGGATTTGCGGCACTACCTCGTGCCGTAATCGCTTGAGTAAGCATTTATTAGAGCCACAATTGGATGCCGCATCTAATATTGGATCCTTCTTCGGCGGAGGGTCCCTAACTAATGATATGCTTTCGTTAATATTAGAAGCGGGTTGTGCATGTTAAAGGAGCTGGATAGTAAGCTTCGCCTCGATGAGGGCAGAAGTGGATGTTACTATATCTAGATGCCTTTTGGTCCAGTACGAATCAGCAGCCATGGCTTGATCTCGAATGATGATGCTCAACTTCAAATTACGAACACTGAATATCATGGATATCACTCAGAAATACGCAATTACCACTGGCGCTATCTTCGCCTTGGTGCTGATGATGAGAGCCGCGTTCTCTTTCCTCCATTTTTTGACCCTATAGCGTGTTGTTCGTGAAGCATCTCCTCCACCCCCGAGGTTTACGGCGCTATCGCTTCCTCGAGCCGGGGACTCGAGCTCACGTACTTTTGCGCGTTCTTTACCTAGCCGTTAATATATTCTATAGCACTTTAGGGGGGTCTACGGTTAACGAGCTAGGTAATCGCACCGGGACATTATCACTAATTAATATAATACTCGCGTAATTTAGCTACCACCTAAGCTTCGTCAGCGATATGTTAGGTCTTTCCATCCTCGACTACCGGCGGATCTATACTTCGACCGGAACTATGTCCGTTTTTCTTAGTCTATTTTACGCTGTCGTTAGTGAAGCCAGCGTAATAAACTCGAAATTGTTCGGCGCTTCCGGCCAATTAGTCGGGTTTATAGTAAAGTTATAATTCTTCTGGAAGTGATACGGAGACTAACGTATTTCCCTAGTCTATGATCGCTACTAGCGCGCTTACTCTCCAACCACTGCTACTATTCCGATTGCCCTCCTATAAGCTTTTCTTACGCGGCCATTAAGCTGTGGCATTAGCTACTAGCTATACTCTTTAGAAGCACACCACCTCGCGCTCGAAGCCGCCACGTCTGTACGTGTATATTTCGACTGGCATTTTCCTCGCCACCTCCGTCTTGCAGTGTCTTACACCGAAATTTCAGCTTCCGGAGGGGCCACTCGCGAACTCTAATATCGAAGCACCCTGGTAGCGTTAGGATGACCATCGATGTTCTAAGGTCGCTGGACATTAGAGCTGGCTAGTACTTAAACGTGTAAATACCTTCTGTTAGCTTTTGGTCTTTCCTATGGGGTCGCCCTTTCACAATCGCTTCGTGGGAGGCCAAAGAAGGAGTCACTAGTCTTGATCACCTTGTTGGACTAAGTACACTATTTAGATAATCTCGTTTTGGGTATAGAGACTTTGGCAATCAGCTTTGATGAAATGTACGCTTAGTGAATGCAGCATATAGCCTACGAGATTGTACTCTCTAAAGCTTGGCATAATGTCCCTTTCGTAGTAGGAAATACTAAAAAATGCTATCTTCGATGTTCCCGTCCCCTAGGTCGATGCCCCAGTAGTTTAATAGAATAGATTCCGTATCTACTCGGGCCTTCGACCTCTCTTCGAGAGCACGATCGAAGTCTACTAGGGCACCTTCTATATCTATACGGAGCTTAGTGGCTTTCTCTAAGAACCTTATCTCAGCCGCTCGAGTGTCTTTATAATATACTAGCTCCTATAGTAAGAAACCGTTTATCTTAGTGAGCTCTATTACTCGTTCTAATAGTGTTATTAGTTAATGTTTCTTAGATATTCTAAGTCGGTGAGGCAGCTCCTTATACGACGATATTATCCCCCCGTGCCTTATAATCCAATCATCTAGAGCACTAATATTGCCTGCTCTGCCGGATCCAAGACGCTCACGAAAGATTAGATGGATCGTCGCTTACCGTTAAGTCCTAGTGCCTTAAAAGGCCACATAGCGGTCAGCAGTTTTCCTGCTCCTTGCGGTTCGGGGTGCCTCTAGACTCTCTTTACGTCGACGGTCACGGCGGGTCGGAGGACTTACGTCGCTGTCTGGTGAGTCGCTTATTGCGGTATGGGGTTCCGACATATCGGGTGAAAGCATGACATTAATAGTCTCCAATGAGGTGTCCATGTCAGGCGTTGAAATCGCTCCAGATGGCGTGGTACGGCTGTCGTTTCTTTGCGGAGCGAACGAAGGAAAGCAATCCTAAGGGGATACAGCGTACATTTAACAACACGGTTCGCTTTTGGATGCTCTCAAGCATCCAGTTGTGGATCGCAAAGGAAAAGCCTAAAGTGGATGCTCGAAAGAGCTGTAAAGACAGCTCTCGCCACATATTGGAGGCTGATGAGTACCGACCCACCATGTCCAACCGAATGACGCTGATGGACGGCGAGGTCCCGCGCAGTCTCCCGGATAAAGTAGCTCGCGAGCAAGGGACCAGATTTCCAATAAAAGTTCCGGCCCAAGCAAGCTCGCATCGAAAGCGAGACCTCGAACCAAAACATCATGTGTCTGGGTCGAAATCGATGTCACCCAGTCCAAGCAAGCCACGTGCAGTGACAGCTGAAAATTACAACTTCACGCAGGTCGTGCGCAATAAAAGTAGAACATCTTACCATACATTCATGCCTCTAGATCAAGCGGGCCCGGCCGTAATCGCCCGCGACAACATGAAAGACAGGGCGTTTGTGGCCATCAAACGCGTGAAAAGAGCCGATCGCAATCCTGTGTATCGCCTAACGGATTTCACGAGCGACCATCTTGTCAACATCAAAGATATGTTTTTAGAAGGCGACGACGAGATTGTGATAGTTTACGAACAAATGGACGTCTCTTTAAGGCATATTGTGGCAGTAATCGGAGGTCCATTGCAGGCGTTCGAGATCGCGGCAATCTGCAAAGAGGTAAGCGATTGAACCTAAGCCGCTTGGTTATCACTAACAGGAGACTGACAGCTGGTCGGTGGCCTCTCCTACATTCATGAGAAGCTTTCACTTCATCATGGCACACTCAGCTGCAGCAACGTCCTCCTGAACCAAAACGGAAATATCAAGATCGGTGAATTCCACAAGGTTCGAGGTCGAGCGGAGAGGCCGACCACGCAGCGCAGCTAACATAGCAGAGTCGATTCTCGAGCGAAAGGTATTTTCAGTCGAGAGAGGCCTGGCCGACATAAAACGCATCGGGTCCATCATGATCGAACTGATGGAACCAGCGACAAGTACTCTGGACCCTAGTTCAACAGTCCTAAAGGATCCAGAGAAGTGGAGAGACGATTTGGGTATCAAAGACCTCCTGGGTGCAACGCAACGCCATCCCTTGTCTCAACTAAAGACAGTGAGTCTTCCAACTACCCTAGGAGCGTGTGTACTGACTTGAATACACCAGCACCCGTTCTTGCCGCCTGAGCCCCATGGGTCATCGCTCCAGCCTCATATTTTTGCAGCAGTCAGAGCAGCCAATGTACCATGGGACAAGCCCTCGCCTCGTAGGAAGAGTATTATCTGTTTCTCATACCATGAAAAGAGCTGTTCGTAGAATGGGTCAGGGTAGGTACTCGGAGCTGTTGAGGGATCGTATGGGTCTTGACCAATGGTCATATCCATGTGAGCGTTCATTGCTTCCGCTCTGCAATTAAACGACTTCAATTAATACAGCTCTAAAATGTACAAGGGAAGGAGAAAAGGTGGAGGAGTATCACCTTACCAAATTCCTCTTTCGAGGATTGTCCACGGAATTGACCGTGGGTCGGCCGTGTTGCTTCTTCCATGACGCCCACTGAGCATTGTACTATCGTGGTAAGGCGCTATGGAGATGAGGTGCTGTAGTTGTAATGTGCTGTTCCAGCGGTGTAGTGCTAAGGCGCTGGGGTGGTGGGATGCTGTTCCGGTGCTACAAATTGAGGGTGAAGATTCTGTCGAAGTGGGGGGTAGTGTATCACGTGAGACGACGACATAACCGCCACGTTTATTGCCAGTTCTTATAGCAGTGTAAGACACAGCAGTCCACCCTACAGCGCTTTACCACTAGACCGCCTCACGAGCCACACCTCGCCTCACTGGTAGCACCTCACGGGAACTACACCGCCTTACCAGCAGCACCTCTCCGAAACAGCACCTCACCATCACAGCCCCACATAGACCGCCTCCACCAGCAGTACCTCACCGGAGCAGCACCTCACCACCGAAGCGCATTACCGTTACTCCAGCAGTACCTCTGTAACCACGCCTGGAGAAATGGACATCCGCAGCATATTGGTGAAGACACTTAATAACGAATATTTTTCCTTGCAAGACGATCCTGAAAGGGCCACGACTACTCTTGAAGAAGATGGCTGCGTACTACTCAAGGGCTCAACTACACTGGATGTCTGCCAAGAAGCCATGAATCAATGCTATAAACAGAGAGGTGATGAAAGGTGTCGGAGCGAGCATGGAGCTTTAGGAGTGGACTCAATTATGGAAGGTATTACTAGGGAGGTGACGTTGAACAGAGTATTGCGCCCTATCTTTCTCTTATACACAAAGCTGATGTACAACTCTTAGGCTGTTGCGCACCTACTCTTTTCCAAATATAACTCATTCCTGGTCTCCCCGCAGATGGCGATGGTTCACTGGGCTCAGATTAGTCCTTTTGAGGGAATGAAAAGAATAGACGGAGCTCCTTCCTACGTCTCGGGAAAAGGATTTACACTTGTGAACTGCACACACTTTGGAGGCGACTCAAGCGTTGTCTGGGGTCTCAGTGTGGTCCTGGGCTCTCACAAAAACACGTCTGCTAGTGACACAAGAGAGATTGAGGCTTGTGGAGGCGATATGTAGGTCTGGCGACGTCACTTAGGATGAATTGTGTCTAACAAGTCGCAGACTTATATTCAATGGTGCCCTCTTACGATCTCTTCCCCGACTTATACACTCTACGCCGGAGCGATCTTTTACGGTACAGGTCCTCTACTGGCGTGGTGACCGACCTCCAATCGCTGGGGTGAAGGAAGGTTTTAGAAAGCGCATTGTTGAACTGGGGGGAGATGATTGCCGGGAACGCACCGATAACGGATTCACGAATGTGGAATGGTCAAAGAAAGCCAATTAAGATATTGGGAGTACGGAGCTGGTCATGAAATGCTTTGATATCTGTATACATCTATACCACCATCTCGTGATACCAAAGGATTTTCTATCCGAGCGGTCCTTCCGTAGAAGTACATTTGCCAATTTTGACTTAGAACATCAAGGTCCATACTGATGATATTGTCCATGCTGTCATTAATAAATGCGGGCTCTGTCTTGAACATGAAGCATGCCGTTAGAGAGGAGGTCCAGCGACGCCTGTAAGAACGCTCATTTATGCGGTCAGACAAAACTGGAATCGATGCCCGCTAGACTTCCATTAAAACCCACAGGATTCGAGTCTGCTGGCCAAGCATTAACCTGGTCCCTGGTGTTGTCCCAGCAAGAATGATCCTCCGGCCTAGCTCCGGCTTCCCAGGTACAAAACACCGCTTTTGGACAAAAGCTACCTTGCGTATTTTCAGGTATGGTTTGGCCCACCAGAGACGATGAATAGGCCGTTGAGTGAGCGTCAAGATCATAAGAATCAGGGTTATTTGCCGCAGCTCCCAAAGTAATGGGTGGCATGAGAGAAGACCGAGAAGACCCTCCCTGATGTGCATCAATTTTCAATTGAGGCAGCGCGTTCATATCAATGCCCGCCTCCCACGTGCAGAAGAGAGAATCTACAGAATTTCGGGTCTGCGCTACACCAAGATGAGACTGCGAGGAAGCAGGGTCAAAGTGTGTTTGCAACCCAGCAGGAGGAATGTAATTTGAGTGCGACTGACTGTTGGTTGCACTAACAGTCTCTGAAGCAAGCGGCCTCATGGGAGGCCGGGCATGCTGTTGCTGGCCCGTATTGGGACTTAATTGAGGTAGCGTGTTCATATCAGTACCTGCTTGCCATGTGCAGAACACGGAGCTGATCGGATCAAGGCTCGTTTGCGCTATATCTGCTGGAAACCCGGAAGAAGGAGGCTGATGAATTGGCCGCAACCCAGCTGATGTTGAGCAATTATCCGAACCATCACCGAATCCCCAGGATCCGAAAACGGATCCGAGATTATCGAAGGAAGTGACGTCGTAAGCATTCCTTGGTTGAGCATAATTCTTCAGTAAGGAATCTTCAGAGCCTCTCGCATATTTCACATCCACGAGAGGTTGTGGTGGTTCTGTTTCAGAAGGTGGACGCGTCAAGGTCTCAATTTGCGGTCCGGAGACGCCTTGTGAGGAAAGGTTTCCAAATGTGACGACTTGAATATCATTGGCCTCCTCGCCATGGCCCCTTCTGACATGCTGCCTCACGAGACGTTTCTGATTGAAAAGTCTTGGGCAAATTGGGCAACGTAAATTCTTTTTGGAATCTTGGATTTATAGTGAGCTTATTGACCGAATTGGAGTTCTCTTGTAGATACACCCACGTGATTCTTCGTGCCTCTTCCATGTAGACTTTCTAAAAAACGATTTTGCGCAAAACCTGCACCAGGAGCGTCCCAATTCCTTCGACGGGAAGTTGTGGACCAGATGAGATTTATGAGCACCGCACTGTGCCCCAAATTCTCGAAGATGATCCCTTAGAGAGTCTCTGGAGCGCCTTCCGAAATACGTTTTGGAACAGGAAGAAATTGGACATTGGAAGCTCTCGCGGCTCGACATATCATGGGATGTTGGATGTGATATGCATCAAGATCGAGCGAAAAGATAGGTTTTACACTTGAGCGGCGTAGTGTTTAGTAAGCTTCTTTCCGATGAACCGTGTGATTGGCGTGTGACGACATCCTCCAATAATCATCAAACACCATTCTGGTTGCATGACATCATGTCCACGTGTTTCACACGTACGCAACCTTTACTCGATTTCCAAACAAACGTAAGGCACCGATTCTAGGTTTCTTTCTAATGCGGAATGTTCTTCTACATGCATGGGCACAGGCTCGGGTAATGAATCGATGTAGATGTCTTTCCCAATCTCGACGCCTCGACGTGACCACGAGACTCGAGTTCGAAGGCAGGTGGCAAGATTGAAGATGAAAGCACCTCTCAATAGGGCTATTGAGACACTGAAAGAACCATCCATTTCACATCTGTACACTGCCAGATTCCAACTAGCTACAACGAAAGCCAAGAGGAGTGCTCTATTATTTCTACCTTGTCGTACAGCCATCGGGCTTGCAATTATTGCAGATGCCGCTGTCCTGCAGTCAATTTCAGGATCCTTAATTTAATCGGCAGAACTCACTCAAATACGGTCGATTCTCTTTCCGGTCTTGTGAGAGACACATTGCAGCGCATGCAGTTGACGCCCATTGTCGCATTCTCACGAGAGAGCTTCGAACTGGCGAAGAGAGCTTCTGACTCTCCCGAACGTGGATCAAATGCCTTGGAGCTGGTAATGTCTGCGCGTCTCTGTGATTCAGGCATAGCGAAGCTAGGTCAACAATTAAAAGATTGATGGTCAGTTGTATTTAGGTATTGGCACAGGTTGTCGAAATATGATCGAAGCCGAACGCATTCTTATGGTGCACTTCAATATTCATTTCCTGTGCGCCTCTGTTTGGTTTCCCAGTGTTGAAGTGGGGGTGACGCGGTGGGAGCGGTGCAGTGGGGAGTGGTGCAGTGGGTGACGCAGTGGGAGCGGTGCAGCGTAGAGTGGTGCAGCGTGCAGTGGTGCAGTGTGGAGCGGTGCAGTGTGGAGTGGTGCAGTGGGATTAATGCGGTGGGAGCGGTGCAGTGTAGAGCGGTGCAGTGGGAGTGGGGCGACGCACCCACTGCAGTGTGTAAAGCCGATGTGAGCCATTGTTCGACAATAGCTCAACAATAAATAAATCTTTTACCCTCATCTCATCTACAAACGTTTGTTGCTTCCCAACTTGATTACCACGGACTTTTCTGGTTATACAAACAAAAACCACGCTACAAACTCGCGCCTGCTCGACCAAACTTCTAAATCCGATTATTTCACTTGGCTCGCAGGTAAGCATCGGTTCAATGCCAGAAAAATGGACGCTGAATTTCTGTCTCCAGCAGCATGTGTGAAGAATGGACCTACGACTATGACTGCGACCACAGGGCGGTGGGTGACACCCAGCATTGTGATGCATACAAGGCCAACGGGGTTTGCCCTAATGGGGCTCCCGTACGACGATACCACGGAGCAAGGAATGGGAAATGTCCTCCTTGCAACTACCCTACGCCTCCACCTTAAGAATTTGAGGTAGGAAATCCGGTTTGATGTACCATGCTACCCTAATTCAACATAGGTGTTGGGTCAAGATCGCCAAATGCATCTACGATTGGCTCGGGCCTTGGTCTAGCAGGGGGTTTTTGAAGGTCGTATCGCGAATTGCAGGTTGATGGGGAAAGCAGGGGAGATTTCATAGACATAGCGGTAGTTCAGTAATGAAATTATTCTCAGAAAGCGCAAAGGCTGCAAATTTGTTGTATGTGCTCTCGTCACGTGCCCTCAGCGGTCGAGATGGCGCCTCGGCCCTTCGGCGCGGCTGTTTAAGTACAGCCTGTCAGTTATGAAAAAAACTCTGTTCCCTTCTAACTATCACAGCTCCAATTATCATAATGAGTCTACGAATATTCGTTCGCTGTCGATCGAACCAAGTCCCTGGGGGAAATGACTACAAGGCTAATCTCGTCGCCAACTTGGCTTGTCGAAAAATTCTTGACCGGCCTTTCAGTTGGGTGAAAGACTTCAGACGATGTGAAGGGAGCTTCTATGGATTGGCGGAAGTCTGTCATATGGTCATAGACTGTAATGTCGACGAGTCTGACCAAGGTATCGAGGGAATCCCTTTGCATTACTTTAAGGCGATCGGGGAAGGAGATGACTTGTCAGTGTGCTGTACTTTCCATGTGATAACTTCACTAACTTACAATGCCAGCGGCCTCGTCGCCATAGATCTGAAACTTAGAAGCCGACTCGACCTGGTACCGTGGGGTGATCCAGAGAAGGCTAAGGCGGAGGAGCTGATTCACTCTCGATCTATTCACACCTCTTCGCCACAACCTGCTCGCCATCCACCGCTTCACACCACCCGCCTGACACCACCTATTCAGCCTCACCTTCTCAATACCGCCTTCTCAGCGATAACGAACCCATAAACCTTTGCTACAAAGACAACTTGAACAAAAAGAGTTGCACATATAGGGTATAAGGGCGTGATCAGACAAGAAGAAGCTTGCAATAATTGCTGAAGTATACAGCGTTGGGAAGGGAGAAAGCGACAAAGAATCGTGAAATGATACTATGAACTGCCAAGTTTGCTAAAATGAGACTCCATTCCCATAGTCATCGTCCCTATCTTCCTAATCCTTACTCGTCGTCCTCGTCGTTGTCGTCGTTGTCGTCGTCGTCGTCCTCATCGCCCTCATATTCCGCACTCGCACACCCATCCTCCTCATCGCTTTCGATGAAGCTGTCGTCGTCCAAAAATTTAGATACATTCACGGCTCCATCATCGCTGCTAGTCTCTCGACCTTGTCCGTCGTCTACCTTGCATCCTTGTTCCAGCATTTCCTCGACCTGCGCTCATCAGCTCCGTTGGTGAAATGTCGAGGCGTAGATTAATGGGAGGATTGCCGGTACCAAGGGAGGGACAGCTCTCCAGAGGAGATGACATGCTCACAACCTCTACCTTTCGAATGATCTTGCGTTTCCTTATCTCTCCTTCTTCTTGAGCATCATCTAGTCTGTTGAGCGGCATGGAGCATTCCCAATCATTTCTGGACATGGGGTAGGGAGTGCGCGGAAGGTCTGTCCTGGGGTATTTCTTCGTTCGCGGGGGGGTCATGGGTTCCGGGAGCTCTAAGCGCAAATCGCTAGGCTTTCTCTTCATGCCGGCAGCGCTCAATTGGCTCGACATGAGACGTGGAATGAGGTGCTTGGACGTAGTGTGTTGTGATTTTTAAGTCCACAGGGTATCAATGTGATGCCTTCTATTGTTCCCAAAAGATTTCCACCTTATAAGAATCCCAGATGGGCGACTCGGTCCAGTTCCGGCTTGCCCGTGAAAGCTTTGGTTCTGGCTCCCCTCCTAGTACAGGCTCCAGTTCTGGCTCCTCTCTGCTCCATTTCTGGCTTTCCCTGCTGCGGGCTCCAACCTGCGCGAATTCGGTCTCGCAGGCTTGGACACCCTCCAAGTTTGCATACCTTCTGTGCTTGCATACCTTTCAATCTTACACACCTTTAAACTTATACACCTTTTAAGCTTGTATACCTTTTGATGTTGTACACACTCCAAGTTTATACACCTTCTGAGCTTACATGCCTTTTAATCTTATACACCCTCCGAACTCGCATACCTTCTAAGCTTGCATACCTTTAATCTTGCACACCCTCCAAACCTCTCCACCTTTTGATCTTGCACACCTTCTAAGCTTGCATACTTTCTAAGCCTCATACCCTCGAAACTTGCATAACTTCTGAGTTATTCCCACCCTCACTTCTTCCTGCCTCGAACACAAACAACCTCTGAACTTATACAACTTCTAACATTGCACATCTTATAAGGTCTTAGATGGTATCATGTAGTAGCTCAACCATGTTGTTATGCAGGCCCGTAACCTATGAGAAGTCATATACCGAAAGCTGGACGTCTTGGCAATGGGTTTACTGGACGGTTCCGCCGGTTCGCTTGCCAAGGGTAATTTTCAGAATGCCTGCCCGTACAATCTCATTCACTGGCAAGCCTGGGACACCCAATTAATTGATGCCTGACGGGCGCGACCATGTTGATGCCTACTCACCACGCTCACCTCTCGCGCCGTGACAATAAAACAAGCACACGACAAGCACAAGCTGCCAAGAATGTGGCAAGTTCATCTCGCTTTCGTAAGTGTAGCCAACCAGAGTACTGCATCCAACCTGTCAGATTACCAGCTGAGCCAAGTAGGTTTCGTTCAGCCTGGCCCCGGCAAACTCCTCTGTCCAATTAAGAGCTGCGGTCATCGACACGCACAACCCAAAGCCCTGTACAAGCACTGCCGACGGAAAAGCGACGCCTTGCACAAGAAGCTTGCAGTGGCTTTCGGCGGAAGGTCCTGCGACTTTTGTCATGAGGACTTCAAGAGATTGTATGATTGGGAACGACACATGCGGAAAACACACAAGAGCTCACCGCCAGTCGTTGAAGGATTGACTCCCTCGCATTTGTCGCCGCCAAAATCCTCAACTCCCCAACCCACTGGGTTACAGCTACAGCAGAGAAATGCGAAGATCAATCTGGCATTATCGGACCGGCGGTCCTCCCAATGGCAAGCACCTCTACTGCCTGACAACCGATTCCAGCATTGCAGCAACAGAGCGAGCCTACATCAGCATTGTCGATCAGGTGTTGGCCATCGTGATCCCTGGGTTGAGACGTCTGCATATACAGGGTACACAAAGGTACTTCAGACTGGTGATCTAGAGTCAAACGAGGAATCCTACACACACTCCGGTCGAGCAGATACGTACATCACTGCGGGCCTGGCAAGGGAAGACAATTTCAACCGACTTTCAGTTCCACTCTGCCAATACCGTATGGTGCGCCGATTTTCATGCACGTTATCCATGGAGACATTTCCGGTGTTTACAACATCATTGTACGGGGCGAAGGTAGCCTGTGGGACCATGATCCCTATGGACTCGGTCTTCTCTATGTAAGCCAATAGCCACAAGGATGAACGTCTACTGACCTGAGTGGAAAGTATGCAGCTCACTATTGCTGGAGGGGTTCTGGACATGAGTGTGCGATGGCCATGTACTCTGCTTTGTTGGAGTTTGGCATATCGGATGAAGGCTTTCTCTGGAGGACTGATGAGATTGGGAAGTAAGTAAAGGCTGATCGAGTCTACGAGGTCGGATGAAACTAATTATCTACGTCAAGTCGACCCATTGAGACGATCAATGATTGGATGCTTGCATCTTGTGCAAGGGGACAAAACACACCAGGGTTTGATGGGGTATTCGAGGAGCACAAATCTAGCCGAGGCTTTACCCAGCTACACAAAGTACTTCTCAAGATCGACTTGAGTTACGGCTCGATGGCCGACTACCTCAGCTCCCTCTCACCAGAGGAGCTCATAACTGTGATCGATATGCCTGATGCGCTGGGCAGGACTCCGCTTGCGTGGGGCGTAGAATACGGGCTCTCAACTGCCGTTGAGCTTCTCCTGCGATTTGGAGCCTATCCAAACCAGCTTCGCCCAACCAAAGATGGCGGCTACTCACCGCTCATCCATCTCGCAATCGCAGGACCCTGTTCAGCCTGGATGGATGCGGACATTGTCGAGACCGTCCGACTGCTCCTTCAAGCCGGTGCCGACCCTAATGGGATAGACCATGAAGGCTGGACTCCACTACATATCGCAGCGTCCTGGAGCCTGTTCGATGTCACCGATATGCTTGGACGATACAGTCAGAGTTTTTTGGATTGGCAGGCCCGGACGCTCACGGGCGAGAGCATACTTGATGTATGCGACAATGTGACGTATCAAAACATGTATTTGGATAGGCTGGGAGGTACAATGCAACTAATCTGAATTGCCAGAACCTGGTACAAGCGCCAGGAGGCTGAATGTTCCATCTTTATCCTCCCTAGCAATGCAGTGCCTCACACATTCGAGTGCTGATACGGCTAACATGTCCTCGTCGTGCTTCAACGTGATGTTTGTCTTGACTGGCCCACTTGTATCGCCATCCATCTCGTAGACCGAACCATTGGACGACTTGACAAAACACACATAGTGCAGATCGACTTCATCATGAGCTTGCGGAGGCGCTGTAGTACCACGTAAAGCAGCTTTCTCGTAGATTGCATCAAGATGCGTCGAGCTGTTAAGCAAATCCTCTTGCTCACAAGTGGACCGAGCGCAGAATCGCTCAAGAAAGAATCGGGTTCTATTCGGCCACTTGTAGTCAGTGAAAGAATTCCTTCGTTCTTACGACGGACGTACCTATGAATTCTCTTATCTCAATGTTACAGATCGCGTGTAAAATTGCGTAAAGGCCGCAGGCATTATTGATAGTCTGCCGAAACCAAACGACTCGTTCTTCCTTCGGATCCTCTGCAGCGTCGGTCGGCACCTTTGCTGACCGTCGATGCGATTCATATCTCTCAGATGTTGGCAAAACGAGAATGAGGGCCAAGACGGGACGTGGTATCAAGCTCAGTTGGATTGGGTCATTGATTTCCCACACGTCAGTAAGAGTAAGAGAGCCTGAGACCCCCAGGCCGTACATAAGGTCGTTTAGCACTGATGGGTCTGACTCAAGTGGTATAAAATGCTTCGCGTACAGCTGCGTGGCATTGGTGATTTCCATGGTTCACCTGCAGGCCTGCGGCGAAAGTACATCTTGGATGGACGAAAATGGGCTTCATCTGAAAATGATTAGTCATCGCAAACCGGGGAAATTCCACGAATCAATCGAAGGGAATACGGAATCAAACGGAGCATCAAAAAGAACAGTGAAGATTTGTCAAATATCTTTATCTATACTAGCTGCTATGACCAGCATCTGTCTCTCTAAAGCAAGGCCAGAACGTCGTCCTGTCAATGCCGTCTTCCCAATCAACTTATTCAACTCGCCCCTCGATGTCTGAGGCGCCTCCAGCAGATGAAGCAACCCCACTGTTCTTTTTGATTGACAAGAGCGTCACATCACTGTCAACATGTTAGACATACACACAGTATTTGCACAGAACAACATCAAGCTATGCGGTGGGCATCGTGCAGGGCGGACCGCGAAAGGTAAGAGGTGAGTTACACTCACAAGACTAGGGCTGAATTCGACGGGATAAGACCGGGGAAGCCGCTGTAGGTTGGAGAAGGGTTGGTTAGTAGTCCGTTCAATCAGTAGCCATGATAGTTGACATGTAGAGAGCTTACCGATCACCATATGCAAAATCACTGACGAGAAATATTAGCATGCTTCAACACAAAACAAGGTATGAGTTGGGGGCGTCTACCTCGAGACTGTCAAGATGCTCCTCTCACCCACACTCATCTCCAAAACACCAACATCCCAACCTTTGCAGTCACTTAGCCTCTTCCTTCAACTACGATATTTGATGGTAACCACCTTTGATAACCTGCCCAACGCCGATGATAGTTTCAAAGACTCCATCCCCACGATCCTTAGAAGCATCAAATCTATGGGGGATCAGCAATCCACGTTGTGGGTTGGCACAAATTTCGTGACGTACTGTGCTCCCTGGCAATCGTTGGCGCCTTTGGATCTATCGAATAGATAACCAGTATATTCAAGTCTGACCGTATCACCCTTCTTGGGTATATCAGTATTGTTGCCTGCGTTTAGGACCTTTCGATTGAAACCCATTATGTCCGATTGCGATATTCATGGATTTTTGGAGAAATGATGGATAGATGCTGATCGAGGTGAGACTTTGTGGACAGGGACGACGGGTTTATACATAAAGCATTTCTTGCTCGTAGTTGCGAGCGTGGCTCTGGAAAACGTTTGAGCCGTGCTAGGTCAACGTCGGAGGGAAAGTGGAGCCACGTACCCATGGCGCGGCTTGTCTATTTTCAAGATAGTACAGTAGAGTGGTGGTGTGTAGCGCAGTGTGGAAGCGGTGCAGTGTGGAAGAGCGGTGCAGTGCGTAAAGCGGTGCAGTGCACCAGGGTGGGTTCGTGAATCAGCCCTATCGAGACCCTGCTCCTAAGCTTTAAGAAGAAAATGGAGCCATGGGATCCTTAGCATACCCTGCTGCTAAGCTTGAAGTGGAAAATGGAGCGATGGGCAAGTCCCTTTACAGCCAGCGTTGTGGAGCCATAGGATGCTCTGCAACTAGTACATCGTTTCCAATGTAGGTGGGAGCGAACTCCTGGCGAAGAGCTCATATCCTGGATTCCCCTGTAATGTTCTAGTGATGCCTGCAAGCCATGAGACGTGCGTTTGCCTATATAGATCCCAGAAGAGTTGTTTGCCTTCTTTTCCACGAAGTTTGCCTTCTCTAACAGTCCGAAATGCATGCAACGCTGGCTCCCACGCCTCCTCCCACGCCTGAGCCTGGGGCTGCCTGGTCAGAGTTCAGGCAAATTCGAGTCACACGCGTGGTAGAAGATTCGGGGACTTCACCAGAAGATAATGTCGAGGTAAGACGACCTGGTCATTGCCAAGAAATCACAGCTCACACACAATCCTAGTTCCCAGGACCGACTATTGATTCAGACCTGTGCAATCGGTCATGGAAGCTCTTTTGCGTCCCAGCGCATCAAATCGAATCGAGCCATTACAGATGGCTCGATTCGGAGCCGGGAGTCAATGTTGCTGGGAAGACGGAAGAAGGCAAGTCTTATGAAATTGTGATCCATGAATCCTATGTTCAGTGGCTCCTCTTTCTGGGGTGCGAGCTGTATTTCGACTACGACCCGACGGCACTAACAAGAGAAGACATCTTAGTCCATGGCACTTTGGAGGCGACTAAGAGGGGTCGTGCTCGCTTTCTCCGCAACGCTGCATATAGGATTCGCTCCGGATGGTGTCGAGGATACGAGGACTGTTGTCGTAATCTTGCTCGATCGAACGGCCTAAGGATGCCGCTTAAAAGAGCGCTGCTCACCTACGACATTCTAGTAAGTCCTTCGCTCTTCGGCTTTAAGATTCCACTAAAACTCTTTAGGAATCTAATCCACCTGTTCGTAAGCTTTTTACATAATATCTTATATTTCTTAGTCTAAATCGGCAGCGGGATTACGACTCTTACGAGACGCTCGAGCTCCTTACGAAAGACTAAGCCGACTTACTTCAACCTTTCTAGGAGTGTCGTATAGATCCGCTCAGGGCTTTATTAGAACGTAAGGCATAGATCAAGACGTTATATAGGTTAGAACTCTAAATGATTTCTTTAGTCCGAGGCCTGTTTAAACTTTCCGGCGGTTTAGTAGACTATCGACAATATGCACTCGATTAAGAATATATAATTAGCGACAACCTCAACCTATATATGATTTTAGTCGGCGTTACCGGTATAAATCGGTTCGGGGATTTTAATCCGAAGGAAATGTATAATGCACTATCGAAGTCTAAAGTTTTTATTAAAGACATAGATATTAGCACGCTAGATCTAGTAGGGTGGAGTTTATAAATGATAGAATTCCTCTCCATCGGCTTTCTAGAGGGATATTTAGTATACTATAGTAAGCGATAAGCCTAAATATTACTAATTTCAGTAGGATCTTCCGTCTCAGGTGCTAAGCGGATTGGGCTTAGGAGAGGTAGATCTCGTTCGCATATACTTATAATCTTCTCTACTATAAATATAGAAGGGTAGTACTAATAGCAGCTAGCGAGCACACCTACCATCGATGTCCATCCCTTCGAAAGCTGGAGAATAATATACTATTACTCCTCACTTAGAGTTTAAGTATTTACGGTCGGCCTCTCCGAGTACTTAGTGAATGGGCAAGCTTAGGGGATGCTTTAAACCTATATTAACGACTTATAAGAGATTTTTAGAACCCCTAAGACCCGGAGTAGCTCGTATTAACCCTAGCTACCTTACTATGCCGCGGACGACTTCTTCCTTATACTTCGAAAGATGCTGCTTAACCTATTAACGGTTACTATCTAGCCGACCTAGGTATTCTATTAAACGGCGAATCTTTAAGTAACTAGCGAATGGTCTTCGAAAGGATCGGTTTTTCGTTCCTACGGGTCCTTACTACTCTCGGCGATGAATATAAGGATATAGTTTAGCTTCTCGCCGTTACACTCGATAAAGACCCACCCTTCCTAGAGCTATTCGACGGATTAACGGATTAGTACGTGGCAGAGAGGATTAAGAATAGACTCTATTACTTAAGCGCTTATAAAGAGGTAAAGGGTTTACGTTTAATAGAGGCGGTGCTAGAGCTTACTATCGATGTCGGCTCTCTATGTCAACGTATTAATAGCATTTTAGAAGGCTACTAGATAGTAAAGTTCCCCGGATAGAGTTATAAGGATACTAGGCAGATAAGTGCTAGAGACACCGTAAGTCTCGTTAAAGAATTTCCGTAGCTAGATAGAGATTTAGAAACCTAATGACTTAGTCCGAGTGTAAAGGCTTTCGGAGCGTATAGGGAAATATGAGATGGTACTAGTAGGGTTTGAGGTGTGTGTATTTGTGCTGGGCTCGTCTGAGGTTAAGTTCTGTAAATAGTACTAGTTTTTTCCTATACGCTATCTTCGATATATAATACTTCTTAGATACGTACAGCTGGGAAATAATAAAGAATATTAGATATTCAAATTGGGCTCGTTTGACGGAGCTGTTGGCCTCTGGGTGGGTGTGCATCGTGACCTCTTTAACCAGTATATTGCTATGTATAGGGCATTTAAACTAGAGGGGAGGATCATCTTTCGGAGCAGAGCCACTACTGGCATAGGGGAGCCATCTGTATAGTCCTCGCTCCTACACCTACTCTCGTCGCTCTCCAAAAAAGTGTTATTCTTAAAATACCGAAAGCCGTCCCCGCCACCGTCCTTACTGCTCTTATTCCTACTCTCGGTATCGGTATCGGTATCCTTATCTCGTTTACTAAGTTCGATCTTTATGTCTTTCCCGGATTCTTCTCTTTTCAGCAATTCCTTAATATAAGACTCTATAATCTTCCTAAAGACATCTCGATAGATGTTAGCGTTTTCTCTCCCTTCTACCTCCTATACTACTTCGGACTAGTTAACTTAGTTAAGAATCGATTCCTATGCTTTCTTTAGTTCCACCGGAGGAATGACGCGATAACGACTAGGAGGATACCTAGACTCGAGTGATGAGGGGAAGCTAGCTAGATAAGGCGGCGTGCTTAGAGTTCCTCCCTCTCTAGTAATCTTGCGTTTCTTTGCTTCTCCTTCCTACGAAGAATTATCCTATTCGCTAAACGAGATAGATCGCTTACCCCCCTTACTCGGCAGGGGGTAGGGAGTGCGCGGTAGGTCCGCCTCACGGTGTTTAGTTATTTACTACGGTGGTTTAAGCTTCGGAGGTTATAGAGATAATATACTAGGCTATCGCTTTAAGCCTCTAACGCTCGATTATTCTATTTTATTTAAGGTTAAGGGAAGATTCGGAAGGATTTATAGTATTTCCACCTTCGATCGATAAATTATTCTCTATTATTTTCGTCCGACGAATTCTCTTAAGTACCTATATTTATCTAGTTCTAGCTCCCCTCCGTTCTAGCTTCCCTCCTCGTCTAGTTAGTAATAGATGCTTAAGAGGGGGCCAAAAGTGGATAGTAGCTTAGTGGAACGAGTCCCGCCGCCTGTTACGACCACTTCTCGGTCGCGTTTAATTTAGAAACGTGAGCCATATTTTGAGGACCTAAATGGCACGTGATTAAAGATACGTGGATTATGGAGTTTCGGCCTTATACTTGGGGAGGGCTTTGCGAATGAACGTCTAGGCTATGCACTGCTAAGCCTCTCTTATTTAAGACCGACTAGGAAGAGGTGGTAGTTTATCTAATAGAATATCTATAGCTAAGAAGATATGGATATAAAACGGATATTAGAGCCTGAAGAAGATGCTGACGCTCGAGCCAGAAATAGATGCTCGTGCTAGAAGTAGATACTCGTGCTAGAAGTAGATGCTCGTGCCGGGATTAGATGCCATACGAGAATAAGGGTTGAGAAATCTACTAAAAGGCGAAGATTACTAAAGAACGGATTAGTCTAGACACCTATATTCTCTAGGAGAGACCCATTTAGTTAAAGCTATAGAAACCTAATCCGCGACTTACTTCTATAAGTCCGATATAGTATAATCCACTAGCACGTCGCAATCGCATCTACTATACTAAGGTAACCCACTGCGCCTAAATCTTAGGCTTAACGTAAGTAGAGGACCGAGACCCGCGATAGAATATAAAGAGACGAAGCGTCCCCGAAGAAAATAGTAGGCTACTTAGAATAAGGAAATTTAAAAAGGGAAGGAGCTTCGCGTCTAAAATTAGGCGAAGCGGCGCGAACGTCTTAACGAACTATCTACCTTAAACCCGGAAGTCTTAAAAGTATTAGATATAAAAGAATATATACTAGAGGTGTAGGGAATATTATTAGGAAAGCTCGCTACCGAAGAGAATCGCCTAAAGGGACTAATAGAGGACTCGGGCCCGCCGATTATAAACTTCGACGAACGAGTTTAAGAAGTAGAAGAAGTAATACGATCTATATAGTATTAAGTACCTTAATTAGGGTTCGAACTCGGGGAATATAAAATAAGGAGACTAGGGTTTTAGATATGGCGCTAATCGTCCCGAATAAATAGTTTAAATATTAGCGTAAGAGGTTACGAGACCGTGAGAACTGCGTCGTCTTAGCCGGACGAGCCATCCGAATCTAGTATTTAGAGCGGTAGGTTTAAACCGCTTAACGTGTTACCGTACCTAGATAGTAACTATAGAGCTATTCCTTAGGTCTATACTATATATAGACTTACCGACGTATATACTATCCTATAGAGTCTAATGATCTCTGGTAGAGATCATTTACGGACTACTAAGAAAACTAGTACAGAT
>JAABUI010000571.1_pt1 | contig 25933 bp, 39 predicted proteins | sample 5559111 | NCBI WGS metagenome assembly JAABUI01 (sample SAMN10711870, study PRJNA513365) | rock metagenome | isolation source: Antarctica rocks | place: Antarctica: Victoria Land, Buttleship Promontory
CGATACGACGGCCGCCATGCGCAACCGCTCGACTTCGACGCTGGCCGATGCCTTGACCAATCATCCGACCTATCCCGAGGGCGAGGCCGCGGAAGCCTGGGCCGGCCACGACCGCGATATGGCGGACTGGAGCCAGTGGAAGGCCGATACGGCGGGACTGTCCCGCCACTCGGATCTGCCGATGCCGGGCCGTAGCGCGGCTCCTGACTACGCCCCCGAGGACATGGGCCTGGCGCCTGGCCCGGCCGCTGCAGCTGCTCGCCCGGCTCAGTTCACGGCCGAGGGGCTCGACACGATCAAGCAGGCGATCGACGACAAGATCTCGCTGGCCCAGCGCGCCGGCAGCAACAACGACGCCAGGATCTACACCGGCCTGAAGAATGACCTCGTGGGCGCCGTCGACAACCACCCCGACCCAGCGGTGGCGAGCGCATGGCAGGCGGCGCGGCGGGCCTACGCGGGCCCGTCCAGGGAAATCGACGCGCTCGATGGTGGTCGGCGGGCCTTCGGCGACAACGTCACCCGTGAGCAGATGGCGCGTGACTATTCAGCCTTGGCGACCGACGGAGAGCGGCAGCAGTTTCGGGCCGGCCTCTTCGGTGCGGCAAGCGAGAAGCTGGCCCGTCGACCAGACGGCGGAAACTTCGCCGACGCCATCGCGGGCAACCAGGCGGTTCGGGACAAGCTCGCCACCGTGGCGTCGAGCCCCGAAGCCCTCGGCCGGCTCAACACCACCCTCGACCAAGCGCGCCAGACCTTCACGGAAACCACCCGACCGACCGCCGAGACCCTGCACCGCGCCCTGGACGTGCTGGACGCCAAGGCGGCGGGTGGTGACGCCGGTATTCTGGCGTCGAGGAACGCGCTCGGAACTTATCTCGGCCAGGATCCCAACTTCGCCCGCGGCCGCGCGCTCCAGGGAGACTACAACCTCCTGACCGGCGCCCTTAGCGACGGCGCGACGGCGCTGCGGTCCGGCGATAGTGCCATCCATCCGGAGGATTTCGCGGAGCGGTTCGCGGGCCGCACGCCGGCCGGACAGGCAGCCGAACGGATCGGCATTCGGAACCAGGTCGACCGCGCGCTCGGGCAGAAGCCGAACGACCTCCTCGCGCTGCGGAACACACTGCAGGGCGAGGACGGTTGGAACGCGGCCAAGATCGGGACGGCTTTCGGCGGCGATGCGGGTAACGCACTCCAGGGCACCGTGAACCGGGAAAGTACGTTCCGAGAGTTCGCGAACGGGGTCCTGCACAACAGCAAGTCGGCGCAGAGGCTGGCCGGCGCGGCGCTCGCCGAGAACCCTGCTGCTGGTAGAACGAACCTGTCCGGGATCACGACGCTGGGCGCGCCGGCGCAGGCCCTCAAGGCGCTCCTGCTCGACCCCGCCTTCAAGGCCCTGCTTGACAGCCCGACCGGCCCGCGGAACCTCGCGGTAGCGAAGGCGCTGATCGCCCAAGGCGCGACCCGAGATCAGATCCTGTCTCAGCTCGGGCAGACGATGGACCGGCAAGCCGGGATGACGGCGGCGATAGACACCGTGGCGGGCGCCGTGAAGACCGGCGGCAACAAGCTGACGATTGCTGCGTCTCCGACCCTCTCGAGAGCGGCCCGGTCGGTTCCGGATAACCTCCTGACGCGACGTATCGGCAAAGCCGCCAACGCCCTCACGGGCAATGATGACAACGAAGACGGCGACAACGGCGTGATGCGTGCGGCGAATGGATCGGGCCGACGGACTGCAGCGCGCTGACGGCGCGGCGCCAGATCCTCCCTTCGGGAGCCGACGCAACACAAGGGATGTTGTGTTGCGTCGCCCCTGACGAGCCCGCCGCACCCTCGATCGGTCGCCGCTGATGTGCGCCTCGGGCGCCGCCGCCCCTGACGACTTCGGCCCGCCGCCCGGCCGTGCCGTCCACCCGAGGAACCCGGACCATGGATGATGCGCTGCCGGCCGCACCCGCGGCGGCTGGGCTTGCGGCTGCGCCGACGCCGGCGAGCGAAGCCGATCGGCGCCTCGTCGAGACCTGGGCGGCGGGGCAGGCGGCGGCGCTGACCCGCGCGAGCTACCGCCATCAAGGCGGCCGGTTGCTCGCGCGCCTCGGCAGGACGCTGGCCGATGCGACGGTGCAAGACCTGCAGGGCTACATCGCCGGCCTCGGCGACCTCGCGCCGGCGACGATCGGGCTCGCGGTCGCGTCGATCAAGGCGCTCTGGGCCTTCGGCCGATTGACGGGCGCGCTGTCGGCCGACCCGACCGCGACGCTGCAGGCACCGCCGATCAAGAACGTGCTGGCGGAACGCATCCTCGAGGAGGCCGACGTCCGCCGCCTCATCAATGACGAACCCGACCCGCGCAACCGCGCGCTGCTGATGCTGTTCTACGGCGCCGGGCTCCGGCGGGCCGAACTGTGCGGCCTGACTTGGCGCGACCTCGGGTCACGCGGAAAGGACCGCGGGCAGGCGACCGTTTTCGGGAAGGGCGGCAAGACACGGACCGTGATGCTCTACGGTCGAGCCTGGGCGCTGGTCGCGGCTCTCCGGGGCGACGCCGATCCCGACGCTCCGGTGTTCCGGTCGGCGAAGGGGGGGACACCTCGACCCGTCGGCGGTCCACCGGATCGTGAAGAAGGCCGCGGCACGGGTCGGCCTGCCGGAGACCGTCTCGCCGCACTGGCTTCGCCACAGCTTTGCGTCACACGCACTCGATGCCGGCGCTCCGCTGTCGCTGGTACAGCAGGGGCTCGGGCACGCCAGCGTCGCCACCACCTCGAAATACCTCCACGCCCGGCCAAGCGACGGCGCGGGGCGGTTCCTCGGGCTCTGAGCCCGCACCGCGGCGCGGCCGCATCCGACATCACGAAGGGAAGACCACGATGAGCGAGCGCGACGACAAGGGCCGGTTTCCGTCGAGCTACTGCGGCAACCCGGCTGGCCGACCGAAGGGATCCCGCAACAAGCTTGGCGAGGCCTTCGTCGCGGCGCTATGCGAGGACTTTGAGGTGCACGGGGTGGCGGCAATCGTCCGGGTCCGCGAGACCGACCCCGTCGCCTACGTAAAGGTCTGCGCCGGGCTTCTCCCGAGGCAGCTCAGGATCACGGACGACGAACGCGACCTGACGGACGACGAGCTCGACCGCCGCATTCGCCAGCTCGCCGGCATCCTGGGTGTCGAGGTGGTCACCGCGAAGGGGCCGGGCGGGTCGACGGACGACGAGGAGGCGGACGGTGGCGCGCCCGACGCTCTTCACTGAGGAGGTCGCGGCGGCGATCCTCGACCATCTGACGGAAGGCCAGAGTCTGCGGGCGATCTGCCGCGCCGAGGGCATGCCGAGCGCAGCGACGTGGCTGCGGTGGGTGGCGGCCGATCCCGAACTGGTGAGGGCCTACAAGCTCGCGCGGGAACTGCAGGCCGACGCGATCTTCGATGACGTGCTGGAGATCGCGGACGACGCTCGGAACGACTGGATGGAGCGTCACGGGCAGGGCGGGGAAGGGCAGGGCTGGGCGCTGAACGGCGACCACGTCCGGCGGTCGGCGTTACGGGTCGACGCTCGCAAGTGGATGCTCGCCCGCATGGCGCCGAAGAAGTACGGCGACAAGCTCCAGCTCGACGGCGACGGCGAGGGCGGCCCGATCAACGCGCGCGTCCGAGTCGTCTTCGTGAAGCCCGGCGAGATCAAGAAGCCCAGCGAGGCCGATCCGGAATGAGGGCGGTCAGGGTTTCGGAACAGTACGCGCCCGGGTGCGTGCGAGGGCAGGCGAGTGACGGTTCACCTTGACCGGACGTTGACGGATTTCGGGCGCCGCAGAGGGAACATCGCTGATGCGGTCAAGGCAAACTGCGCGGTCCAGCGCTCGGCCATCGCCTCCCTGTTTCTACAGGCGAGAACAGGGGCGGAGTCGGCCCCCGTCAAACATCCGCCCACGGTAGCAGGATGCACACCGCGTCCCATGTGGTAACAGGATACCTCCAGACCCCCTTCATCCCGATCGTGCGGGGCCTTCGCGCTTCCGGCGGCTCAGCGAAAGCTCAGCGCCCGCTGCGCTGGGACAGTCCAGGGCTCGGGAACGGGGATTTCCTGGCCTCCAAGAGTGCTTTGTTGTATGATCCTAATCGAAAGGGCTTCGGTCATACGAAGCGGATTATCCGAGCGGAGCGCCTGTCGATGCAGCCGGAAACCTCACCCAGACTATGGACGGGCGGCCCCTTACCGCTCGTTTTGTCGCCGGACGAACAAGCGGCGGTGGACCGGAGCAAGCCATCGCGCCAGCGCAATATGACGCCCTCGGAACGACGCTTGGCGGCGTTGCACCTCAGGGCGTTGCGAGCCGAACGATTGGCGGCGACGTCGGTGCGTTCGTAATCAACAGCAAGGCCGCCGGATCACTCCAGCGGCCTCGTTTAGGGCCTGGATCTCTCCGAGCCCCGCAAGTCCCTGAAGGGATCAGAAGTGCGTGAGATGCACGGGCTTGGCCTCGAGGCCGTTGCAGTTGGCCGGCTCCGACGGGTCTTCGGCACCGAGCTCGGCCATATCCTCCGCGACGATCTCCACCGGGTCGACGCCGGGGAATTTCGCGACGAGCTGAAGTTCCCCGCCCATCGCCTCCACGTAGTCACGCATGGTCGACACGAGGCAGTCCCCGCGCCGCTCGAGGCGTGACACGCTGTCCTGACCGATGCCCATCGCGTCGGCGACGGCTTTCTGGGACAGGCCTTGGTCTTTCCGCACGTTGCGGAGCACCTTCTCCTTGAGGATCAACTCCTGCGTCCGCTTCTCAACGGCCTCGCGGCGGGCCGGAGACAGGCGGTTGAGCATCTCTTCACGGGTCTTCATCGCTCAACTCCTCGACTTGGCACGGGAACCTGCCTGCGCGACGTGCGTGGCGAACCTGGCATCCGCCAGCCGGATCAGGCTCCGATAGAACCGCTTCTGGTTGGCGCCTTCCTTGTTGCCCCCGCACAGGATGATGGCCTGCCGCTGGGGATCCCAGGCGAACGCGAACCTCCAGAGCCCATCCAGATGGAACCGAAGCTCCTTCATGTTCGGATAGGCCGATCCCTTCAGAGTATCGACGTTGGGGCGTCCCAAGTCGGGCCCGAACTCCTCGAGCCATCCGGTCCGGGCCAGGAGTTCGTCTTGGACCTGCTCCGGTAGCTTGTCGAACTCGGCTACGAAGGCTTCGTCGAAGAGAACCGCAAATGGCATGCGCAATCAATGCGCCGATGCAGATATGGTTTCAAGTCCATATTTCGAGAGGTGGACTTTGGTCTCGTGACCCGCGGCCCGAGCCAACGGTGGAAAGGATTATCGACCCTTGCGCTTCCGCTGAGGGACCAGAGGCCGATGTCTGCGTGTCCTGGTCTCAATCGCCTCAGGCCAATTGCTCTGACAGGTTGAACCTGTCGCGGGATTGATGCTGAGGAAGCTGCCGCGCCATGGCTTGGGCACCGTGCCGTCGCCCGGCATCGCCACAGCCATGGCGGCAGAGAAGACGTCGAACACGCGTACTGCGATGATCGTCACGCCCTTCTCCACGAAGCCATATGCCACGTGGTCGAGCGAGGTCTCACCCCAAGCTTGCAGGGGCCGCAGGACGCCAATCTGGATGTTGGTGAGGTCGTGTTTGACGATATCCTCTGCTGGCGCGAAGATTAGGTTGCGGATTTCGGCTGCGGTCGCTGAATCTAGGTAAGTATCATCAAGCCACATGCAGGCCAGCTCGTAAGCGATTTTCACGATGCCGCGCTGGAACTCCTGCAGGTCGACAGTGAACTGCCCGATCAACCCCGGTTGCTCGATCGTCTTGATGGCGTCCGGTAGGCGGGCGAGAATGTCGGTCTTCTCGGCATCGGTGAGCAGGGGAATGTTGGACCGCTTGCGATGCCGGTCGAGGATCTTGAGTACATCGTTCGGCCGGCTCGCATCGATCGTGACCATCTTGAACGTGTTGCCCTGATCGTCAGTCTGCACCGCCTCATGATAAGCGTGCTTGACGGTGATGCCGCCCCTGCCGTTATCCCGAACCTCCATGCGCTTCGTAGGATCTTCAGCCAGCACGGCCTTGGCCAACATCTCGACGAGCGGGTTCGGGGTGCGTCTGGCGTTGCCTGCCAGCCCCAGTCCGGCACGTTTCACCTTGCATAGAAGGTGGTCGGTGAGGCAGCTATCGACTTGGCTGCCGAGCTGATCGTTGCAAGGCTTGCAGACTCGGTCGGTGACGATGGTGCCGCCGATCGCGAGGGGGAAGACATGTTCCTCGCTTCCTGGTCGTTCCTGAAGGCAGAAGTAGCAGCGCACCGTGAAACCCCGTCCGCTAGCGGCTTCACCACTTCTCGCCAGTGCATTTCCCGGTCTGATCGAAGTCAAACGAGCGCGGATCGCCGAACCCGTTGTAGACCACGTCGAACAACGGACGAAGTATCACCTCCGGCGTGACCTCTGCATCGTTCACGATCTCTTCCGGCAAGAGAAGACCTTTCGCGAGAGTGGGTATAGCGGGGGCTGACGTGTCGCACGTCGGCGAGGAACTCTCGCTTGTCCTCGTCCTTCGGGCCCACTCCATCACGCTTAGAGTCGAGCGTTTTGCTCTCACGAAGTCCGCGAGCAGAGGGCATCCAAGGCGGTGTACGAGAGTTGGTCAAGGGTCAAGGGCAGCATCAACCAAATCCAGGAACGACCGCACGATACAGGCTTCAACTGGAAGGCTTCAATTGGCGCCGTACCTCCACCCTGATCTTCCTTCCGCCACCGGCCGTCACGCTACGCGGCCGAACGGACGCCCCTGAGGCATGCCCAGGTATCGTCTCAGCTGCGCGCCACGCTCTGGGCGACCGCGGCGGCCGGTTGATGGCCGCGACCCCTTCGATGCGGTTCGCTGTACGGGCGATGATACGCGCGACCTCTACAGGGTCCCTGATGACGAACGTAGGTGTGCGCCGCAGCTCGTCGGCGATCCTGCAGAGAATGGTGCGGGCCTCGGCCGGCAAGGGGTCGGGGCGGGGCTTTGGCGTCACGCTACAGTGGCATCTCCAGTTGCCCGGCGGCGCGCGCTCGCCGAACTTCGACACGCACCTGGCGTCCCTTCCGGCTGAGGACGATCCTAGGACGGGGCAGGGCGGATCGAAACATAGCCTGAGCCTTAGCGTGGTGCGAGGGGGCAGGCCGCAGCCCCGACGACGGGGCGGACAGATCGACTGAGGCGCGGAACATGGACTCGGCCTCGTCGTGCACGGACAGGGCGCGGGACGGCGCCGACCGGGCGGACGTCGGGGCTGATGTCCTCAACGGTGTCGGGGGAACCGGCATGGGTTTGTCCCGGATGTCGTCAACCCGTCGGGCAAGGCGCCGGAGCCAGTGGAAGAGTTCTGTCTTGTCGATGATGCAGTCTCGGGGAACGTCGCGCAGCATGGCGGAGACGCCGGACAGGGCGGTGCGGAACTCGGCCGGAAGCGGCACGGTACGCACGGTCGGGGTCCGGCGAGGCGAGGCGGCTCCCACGGCCGCGACCCTCGTCGACAAGGGGGCGATCGGCGCTTGTGGCCGAGGAGCGGTCGCCGGCGCGCGAGGTGCGGGGCCCAAACTATGGCTCATGGGCGCTCGCCCTGAGGACGCGGGACACCTGCATAGGCGACCACCGGTCGGCGCCGCGGCTGGTCGGAATGCCGCGCTGGGTCAGCGCCGCAGCGAGCTGGGCGAGGCTGGTGACACCCTCAGCCCGCAAGCCAGCGATGATTGGCGCCACGTCAGCGGCGCGGGCGGCGGCCTTGCCTTGGCGCGCGGCAACGCCGGCAGCCCGGCCTCGATCGGCAATGGTGGCGAAGTTGCCCCGATCGCCCCCGAGCTTCGTCCCACGAGCCTTGGCTGCGGCGAGCGCGGCCTTTGTCCGGACCGAGATCATCTTGCGCTCGGCCTGCGCCACCACGGCCATGATACCGACCACCATCTCGTTCGCCTCGGGCATGTCGGCCGCCACGAACCGCACGCCGGCCTTTTGGAGCCCGAGCAGGAAGTGCGCGTCGCGGGACAACCGATCGAGCTTCGCGATGACGAGGACCGCGCCGTGAAGGCGGCACAGCCCCATGGCCTCGGCCAGCTTCGGCCTGTCCTCCCGCTTGCCGGACTCGACCTCGACGAACTCGCGGACGAGAGACCACCGGCCGCCGTTGAGGAAATCCGACACAGCTTTGCGCTGGGCCTCGAGCCCGAGACCAGAGGCGCCCTGGCGTGCCGTCGACACCCGCAGGTAGCTGACGAACTTTCCGTCGACCATGGTCTCAAGCTCCCTAACGTATTTGGCAACCGACGTTGCCAGTAACGTTATGGGCTGATCGAGGGCTTGAGGCAAGCCGTCCGGGGCCGGATTTCCAGGTTCCGGCTCGACCTCGGCTGCGATCGACGGCTCGGGGTTCTCCGGCTCGGCCGCGTAGGGTTGAGCAGGGAAGCCCAGCCCCAGCATGTCGAGCGGCGACATGCCGGGAGCGTCCTCCTGCTCCGCGACGGCCGGCGAGGCATTTCGGCCCGTCCCGCTCATGGTGCGGCGTCCTCCGGCTCCGCCTCCTCGACGGGCCCATAGCCGATGTCGAGGATGGCACTCGTGGCCCGGACCCGCACTACATCGGCCTGGTGTTCAAGCAGGGTACGGAGGCGCATCACGCCCTCCTCCGTCGGCTCGGGCTGTGCTGCGATCCTCGCCACCTCGGCCAAGGCTTCGGCCTCCTCCGGAGTACGCTCCTCATCGTCGTCTTCGGCATCTGCGACCGCCGGGGCCGGGGCGGGTGTATTCAGCATGCCGGCGAGCGTCACCGTGCCGTCCGGGTTGATGCGGTGGATCTCGGACCCCGCGAGCGCGTAGAGTTCGCCGGTCGCGCCTCGGTAGAGAGCCTGCACCTTTATGACGAGCGTGAGGTCCGCCATCTCGACGTCGGCCGGTGCTGCAGCGGGCCCAGGGCTGGCGGGGGTTGTCTCGTCGGGCATCATGAACTCCTTCGGTTCGGCTTGTCGGTCACGGTGTCGATCACCTCGATATCCTCATGGTCCCAGGCCTCGGCCGCGAGGATGGCGTCTTCGTAGGACGTGCCGTCCCAGACGACGCTCTGGCCGTCGTCGTGAAAGAGCAGGTGGAACACGAGGCGGCCATCGAGGTCGCGCCCCGGGTTGGCGATCTCCAGCCGGAGCGGCTCGGGGCTGCCCGGCATCTGCAGGAACGTCATGGCTTCGTCATCGCACTCCAGCCTCGGGCACCATGCCGTCAGGCGCGAGTGGTGCGGCCTCGCCAGCAATGCTCCCAACCTCGCGCCGGAGCAGCGCCACGAGGGCGCCGAGCTCGTCGTCGCGCACCCGGATCATGCCCGGACTTCCGCCCTTGGCGCGGCGCGCGGTCTCGCGCTCGAGATAAGCAAGCGTCGATCGAAGGGCGGCAGTCGGTACGGCTTCGTGCGCGTCCGTCATAGAAACCATCCGAGTAAGTGCCTGACGATGGCGCCACCTATCGCGACGCCCGAAATGATCAGCAGGGGTCGCCACAGGTGGCGCAGACGGACCCTGACGTCGGATCTGGTCATCATCGCCCCGCCCTCTCGCGCTGCAAGCCGGCCCACCCGATCAAGGCGGCTTCGGCGCGGTCGTGGTCCATGACGCGCGCGAACAGCTCGGCGTGGTGCGGCCAGCGATCGAGCGCACGGGACCTGGCGAGGTCCTTCATGCCTTTCCCAGGCGGGATGGTGACGGCGCGCTTCCACGTCGCCGGCGTGATGGTACGGAAGGGCACGCCGCAGCATGCCAGGGCCGTCTTCACGGTCGCCGCGCTGGCGCCAAAGGCGAAGGCGCCGGCCGGGCGATCGCCAAGCCGCGGGCCGATGTGCTCCACCCACGCTCGCACCGGTGACCAGCGCCGGACGATGCCAACGAACAGGTGCGGCGAGATCTCGGGCCGGCAGGCGGGCCCGCTGTCGAGGGTCGGCAGGTCCTCGATGGCGAGGAGGTCACCGGTCTCGTCGAGGATCGCGGCGGCGCCGTGCGCGCCGATGTCGACGGCAAGGATGAGGGGCCGCGTGCCGGCTGAATTCCTCGATCTTGGGGCAGCGAGGGCGTCGAGCGGCAGGACGGGGAGCGTCGGCGCGTCCTGGGTGCGCAGGCTCGTCATGGCGTGATGCTCCGCCCGGCCTTGGCCATGCCGGCCGGGGTTCGGTAGAAAGGCACCGCTGCGGCCTCGACGATCGCCACCTGGGCGGGGCTGAAGGGCAGGACGGCGGCGCTCATACACTCGCCCTCCGGCGGCCCTGGGCGGCATCGTCAGCCTCGAGGCCCTTCGGTCGACCCTTGCGGCCGCGGTAGATCACGGCCACGAGCGCCCGCCATGCCGGAATGCGCTTGGCGATCGAGAGCTCGCGAGCCTCGGCGTAGGCCTTGGCACCGAGTCCGCGCATGGCGGCCGTGAGCCGGTCTTGGTCGAAGTCGCCGGCGTAGTCCGGATCGCACAGCAGAGCCTCGCCGATCTTGAGATGGTCGCCGGTGATGGGCGCGAGGTCAGCCTTGGCGATAGCCTCCAGGACCTGCCGGGCCCGCATGGCGCCGCGCCGGTCGACCAGGCGCCGGATGCCCGCGAGAGCCACGGTCTGGCGCGGGGCGTATTCGGAACTCGTGGGCGCGAACGGGAGGAGGTCGACGCCGGCCTGTCGGCAGACGTTCGCGATCGTCATGGCGTCCTCGTCACCGGCCAGGACCGCGGCGCGCCATACCTGGATCGGCGTCACCTGGACTCGGTCGGTAGCATGGGAGACGAAGGCCGCGGCGCGGTCCATGACCTCGGGAGCCTCGACCACGACGACAGGTATGATGGGGATGGCGCCGTGGGTCGCCGCTCCGATCGCGCTGTGCTGGCCGTCGATGATGTGGAGCCGACCGTCGATCCGGGTGCAGACGGGAGGCTTGAACTTCGCCCAACTCCAGGTCCGGACGATGCGGCGAATGAGGGCGAGGCTCTTCGGCGAGAGGTCGCGCTGGTAGGCGCCGTCTATCAGGAGGTCAGTCGGGGCGACGAGGTCGAAGTCGGGGCCGATCTGGTCGGAGAGGTCGGCCGGGACGATTGGGCCGAGGTCGATGGGCACGACGGGCCGCATGGCATGTGCCTTGGGAGCCTCGTGCTGCGCGACCGCCTCGGGGGCGGGATGCGGGACCTCGGCACTGTCGACCCCATGTCGAGCGAGGCTTGGCACCCCAGCCGAGACGGGATCCGACGCACCGCGCCGTTCGACCTCGACGGGTTCGGCCGACTCGAAGACCGCGAGCACCGAGCGGCCCGGGTCCTGCCACGAGGGGAAGTCCGGGAACGACAGGACGAGGCTGCGCTCGGCGGCCCAAGCCTCGGCGCCGTTCCGACTGGCATCGACGGCCTCGGCGGGCGGGTGGCCGACCGCGGCCGCGGCGCGGCGCCCGCTGTCCCGGAAGAAGGTCGGGCTGACCAGGATGTGCGACCACTCGTGTGGCGGCCGGTGCCAGTTCCCGCCGGCGCTGCGTCGGGCCAGCTCGCGGACGGCGATCGGCGCCGTAGTCGCCTGCCACCCACGCGAGGTCGCAAAGTCGAACGCGAGACGGAGCCGCAGGGCGTCGATCTCGACGCGCTGGCGATGCGCGGTCCGCTGCCGATCGCGCGTCTCCTCGGTACTCTCGCGGCGGCGGACCTGCGGGGGCTCGGCATCGAGCAACGCTCGGAGCTGGTCGGCCATCTCCTGCGGCGTGCCGGTGAGCCGGGCCGCGGCCTCGGCGACGTCGTCTGGGTTCGGATCGCGGGTGAGGTTCGCGGTCACGGCGTGGCTTCCTGTTGCTGGTGATCGGATGCCGCGGGGCCATACCCGGCCGCGGCCATGACGGCGTCGACGCGCTGGGCCATGTGGCGGCTGTGGGTTTCGTGGCAGGTGCCTCCGTGCGTCCAGAGCGACGATCGGAGACGGTCGCTCATCACGGCGACGACGGGGCGCGTGTCGTCGAGCGGACCGCCGCAGGCTTGGCAGCGACCGAGGTTCGCCTGTGTTTCGGCAAGCTCGGCAGCGTTGCGGAGTTTCGCCCGGGTGATCTCGACGGCCTGGCGCGCGGCGTCGGGGCCGATGCGGCCGACGTCGGCGAGGGCGCGGCGTTCCCGGTCGACCGCGGCGTGGATGGTGCCGGGCGCGACGGGCGACGGTGCGGCGCCGGCCAAGAGGTCGAAGGCGGCCGTCATGGGCCGGCTCCTGATCTCTCTATTCCCCTCTGGGGATCTTTTTCTTGGGGGTCTTGGGGATGTTGGGGATCTTAGGGATGTTATTTCCACTACATGCGAAAAATGGCAGACAGTTTCGCAACGGAGTGGGGAAGAGATCCCCAAACATCCCCAAGACCCCCTACGCTGGTCACGCATGGCTAGGCCCTCCGGTGAGCTGCCACACACCGGATCCACCCGCCTCGGCCAACTTCGTGACGGCGTAGCCGTTCACGGGCCGGTCCTTCTGATGTCCGAGCCAGGTTCCAAGGCGTCGGCTGCTGATCATGCCGTGGTCGTTCGCGACGATGAGCAAGGCTTCCCGGAAGTCGGGGTGCAGGAAGACAGGGTCCCCGTAATCCGACTTGCGCGTTGCGCGGGCGATGGCCTGGCTCGTGGACACCTTGTCGAAGCCGATCACCTTAACCCATTGGGTGACCACGTCCCCGAGTTCGGATAGCCGCGGGTCGCTCTTACGAACCTCCTCCATAGTTCCGACCGGGTCGGCGGACCCGGCCCATATCAGTGCGTCCCGCACGGCTCGTGACCAGCCCTCGAACGAACCAAGGGGCGCTTTCTGTACTGGGCGTCCAGCCATCACGAAGGCCCGCATAATCGTGAGGGCGGCGGCGGCGAATTCGGCTCGCTTGTCGCGCGCAAGGGCGACCGGGTCGGGGCCGTCGAACACGCGCAGTTCGGGTCGCTCGCAATGGGCGTCGATCCGGCACAGCACGGTCCGGCGGGTCAGGTCGCCTACCAAGGCGAGGTTGTTGCCGGTCGCCGTGACGAAGACGTTGGTGGGCAGATCGACCATTGCTGATCCCCCCAGCGGGCGCATCTTCACGGTCTCCTGGGTCAGGATCTGGCAGAGGAGGTCGCTGCCGATCCCGGCCTCGCAATTGTCCAAGGCGAGCACAGGATCGCCTCCCAAGAGCGCGCCGCCGAGACGCTTTTCCGTCTCCTCGGCCGACTTTCCGAGCGCGATCACCCCAGCGCACCGCCCTGTGGCGATCATGGTGGCGGCATCGACGATCATAGACTTCCCCGAGCCCGCCGTCGGCGCCGTGACGGCGTGCATGGGGGCCGTCGAGTATGCGTTGCGCGTGCAGGCTGTCAGAATGGTCGAGACCGCCACGGCGCGGTCGCTGGGACCGACGAAAGGCATCGTGGCGAATAGGTCCTCGAGCACACCGAGCGCCACCTTGGCGTCCTCATACCTTGGACGTACCGGGATGGCTGGGAACTCGGTCCCGCGTGGGTCGAAGTAGAGACCCGTGGGTTCGTCGAAGCCCGGCGTGTCGAGGATCGAACCGTCATCGCGAAGCGTCGGGGTGTTGACGATGCCCGCGAGGATGGGGAGTTGCAGCCGACTGTGCCGCTCTTGCAGCGTCTTCACCACCTTCATTGGGGCGTCGCGGGCCACCCATTTTTCCATGCGGGCGTCATAGCGCTCGAACCGCGCCGCGGATGTAAGGTCCTCGGCGAGGGCATGGTCCCCCCGCTCTACGATCCGTTGCGCGATAGTTGTGCGGCCTCCCGAGGTCTTGATGCGCACATCGGCTATGCTGACGATCTGTCCAGTGCGCTGGTATAGCCCCCGGTCGCTCTTGATCAGCGCGTCCTCGGCCTCGTCGACCATACACTCGATATCGCCATCAACGATGCGAATGACCGTTTGGTCCCCGGCCGTGCCGTTGCGTGCATGGCTGTTTGCCTTGGCGTGGCGTCTGCCGTTCGACCCTTGCGAGGATCGATAGGGTCTCCTCGTGAAAGGCCCGGGCTGCGGCTGCTCGTCCATCATGCGGCGCCCTGGAGCGCATCGTTGAGGTCGTTGCCGATCGTGGGCTCGACGAGCTCGACCTCGCAACCGGCCTCAACCCAGCGGTCGCCGCATTCGGCTACAGCTCGAGCACTGGCCTCGTCATGCTCGGCCAACAACGTAAGCACCTCGATGCCGGGCAGGACGGGCAGCGTCCTGATGTTCCCCGTCATGGTGGCGGCCCACACGGGCCGGATCCCGAACTGGCGAGCCGACAGGCAGCTTTCGATGCCTTCGCCGATCGCCAAGCTCATGGTCACGTCAGCATCCGGGTCGAGCTTCACGGCGGAGCCGCGGGCTGGGCCGAACATCCGACGGTCGACCTTTTCGGCAGCGTCGTTGAGGCGAGTGCGATGCACGGCCACGATCCGATCGTCCAGGACCGACCGCATGGCCGCGACCATGGCCGGCACGAAGATCACCTCGCCGCGTTCGTGGTCCTGCCACGGGCACCGCGGCAGGAAGCGCAGCACGTCCGACGCCCGCTCAGGCAGAGTGAGGCCGCGGCCAGCGAGGTAGCGCTCGACGACGGTCCCGGCCGGGTCGCGGCCGCCATGCCACATCTCAAGCGCGCGGGCTGTCCTGGCCTCCTCCTCCCGACCCGTCGCCGGCGACGGCGCCTCCAGCGTAACCGGCCCACGGCCGCCCTGGTGCCGACCCAACCCGAGCCGGTCTGCAACGTGATCACGGCAGGCCGCGAAGTCGTCGCCGGCGTGACTGAACACGATGAAGCCGTCGGGCGCCTGCGCAGAGAGGCGCACCGACATGCTGCGGTCGCGGCGGGAGTGACCCGGCCCCGGCGCAAGCACCTGGCGACCAGAAATCTCGCCGTCGAGTGCGCGAGCGATATCACGGAGATCCACGCTGGTGCCTCCGCAGCTGCAGTGGCACGACGTTGGAACCCATAGTCTGGGGTATGAAGCCCTCGACGAACCGATAGAAGGCCTGGGCGGCGGCGACCCCGTCACGAAGGAGGAGCGTGTCCTCGGCACGCTGCTTTGCCTGGGCGTAGTTTTCCCAAAGGTTTCGGGTCTCGGGCGTGACGTTCAGGGGCTGGTTCATGCGAGCCACCCCCCCTCGCAGATGCAGGTGGGAGCGGACGCGATCAGACAGGCGATGGCGTCCGCGGAGGCGGTCCGGTGGTCGAGGAGGCGGTCCACCGCCTCCGTCGCAAGGATTGGGCGTTGTTCGACGGTCAACATTTTGCGCTTCCGGTGAAGCGCGGTGCCTTGGCGAAGGGGCCGGAATGGGGTACGAACGGCTTGCGAGACCTGTTGTGCCCAATGCCGAGCCCGCGCCGGAGCGATCCGCGCGGGTTTCGTGTTCAGGCGGCAGGCTTGCCGTCGCCCGTCCTCTCACGGCCCAGACGATCGGGACCGATTTCTGCGAAGCGGTGGCGGTCATCGCGTGTCGTCCGCGAGCCAGGGCGCGATCAGGACAGCGAGACCCGTTCCCCACTTCATGACCCTACGTGCCAGGCGCGTCCGGGCCTCAAAGGCGAAGGGCGGCCTCGACGGCCTCGATCCTGGCGATGAGGGTCCGGTATTCGTCACGCGCTCGCTCCAGTTCCGTTTGGCCAACTGGGCCTCGTTTTGCTCGATCGATGAACTTGGCCTGCGCGGCCCGCGTAGCGTGGTGTTCCACGAGCATCCGGTAGCGGCGCTGGAAATCCGCGACCGCGGCGGCAGACCAGACGCCGCCCTCGCCGTACCAGCCCGATCGGAGGCGCCAGAACGGCGGTCTCTGCAGGTTGTCCCAGGCCCGGCGGAGTTGCTGCTTGATGCTCTCGCCGGGCTGGATCGGTTCGGCTGCATGGCGGCAGATCGTGCGGACCTCGGCCGCAATGGCTTCACTCATGGCCTTGGCCCCCTGCGACCAGATCAGGCGAAGGTGGGACGACGACTTGTCGCGCATCTGCGACGGCTCCTCTGCGATGGTGGTGTCCATCGGAGGGGCGATACAGGGGGCGTGGCGAGCGAGAACGGGGACGGCGGCCGGCGCGGAGGCTGGGGAGCAGATGCGCCGGCATCGCCGGGATTGAGAAAGCGAACCAGGGGAGGCCGGCATGGCCGACGAGGACGAGGGATGGATGTTCGACGTCCAGGGCGTGGTCCGGGTCAGTCCCGATCCGGACGATGCCGAGGATGGTGTGACCTACGCCGTGACGTTCGAGGTCAACGGGCCGAACGCCAGCGCCGAGGTCGAGATCTACGTCGACGACGCGCCCGACCCGTCGCAGATCATCATCATGGCGATGTCGCAACTGCACCTCGCGCTCGCGGCCTGGGCGCGCATCACGGCGGGGCGACGCATCGCCAACGACGCCGGGGCGCCGGGCTGATCCGCAAGCTGCGGGCTGTGCGAGGTGGGCGCGGAGACGGCGGAGAAGCGGGATCAAGTTGTGATCCTCTCGCTCAAGACATTGCTGAGCGCGGCAGCATGCCTGTGACCCGGCGCGTTATGCATGGCTCGCGCGGTGGTAACTTCGCCGATGAGCGCCATCACGAGGCCTTCGCGCCCATCGGGTGCTGCGCAGCGGTAGTGTTCGAACAGAAAGCGGATCGCCTCGCCAGCCGGGAGATCGGCGGCTTCGGCGAGAAGACGGATGCCAAATTGGAGGAAGGGGTCAGGCATGGGTGCACACCTCACGATGAAGTGTCCGCATTGTTATAGTGATAAGATTGCGATGCGAGTCGTAGGATCCGCCCACTCCAGGGAGCGCTCCGAACGACATATATTCCTTCAATGTCCAGAATGCTTGAAGCCGGTCTGTGCCACACTGCACCTTTACAACGACCACGAGGCCGTATTTCTTACGGAGAAGGACGAAAATGGAAAAGAAGTCGGATACTCTGGATTTCGAGAACAAGGATCCCCGATCAACAATGGATGGCGCTTGCAGAGATCCTGGCCGGAACCTGCGGGGCCACAGGTTCCGGAGCATCTTCCACGAGCGGTCCACAAGGCTTTCGCCGGTGCGGAAAAGACATTCCGAACCCGCGGTCTGGAAGAGCAAACCGCCGCAGCGTATGGGCGCGCGCTTGATATCGGAACCAAGCTCATCGCAGCCGACGAACCGGAGCCCGAGCGTTTCAACAAGAAAATGATCGCCCAGCGCCTTGATATGCTGGCCGAGGCTCACCGCATCCCACCAGACCTCAAAGATTGGGCGCGACACATCCAGACCATCCGAAACCCTGCGATGCATGACGTGCAGGACATGGAAAGGACCGAGTTGGAAGCCCTTCGCGGTCTCACCGAGATGGTGCTGCGCTATCTCTTCACCCTTCCTACCATGGTGGCGGAGCGGAAATGTGCGGCGCTGGCGGGGCTCACCGAACCGCCGCCGAGCGGCGAACAGGAGATCACCGGAGCCGCAGGATAGGTGGAGCCCGCTCACGAGGCGCGCTCTTCAGCAATTGTGGTATTCTGTTCTTGGTATGATGGTGGAAAGAAATCGGCAGGCGTTAGTGGCAACCCTGCTTCATTAGCTTTCTTCAGAAGAGTGGGTTGATGCTTCGCAGGTATGTGACCACCCGTGCCACCACGCCCCTGAGGATAGGTCCATCTACGAACTCGAGACGCACTTACACCGGTCATAGCGACCACAGCGTGAATGCCGCCGCAGATATCAATGATGTGTTCCGCCGGCGTCTTCATCAATCGCTTATGGTGCGTTTTTAGCGCAAAGGCAAGCTTATGTGTGCGAATTTCGACATTGGCGTTGACGAGGAGATGCCGCATGGTCCTGCTACCATGAGCAGCCTCTCTGAGCGCATCCGAAATTTTCTCCAGACTCGCCTTGATCAAGGCGAGGTGAGCCAAGCTAAGCTCGCCCAGCACCTAGGTGTCGGTAGATCTGCGGTGTCTCGTATGTTGAGCGGAGAGCGCCAGATTTCTGCAGTTGAGTTGATGGGTATAAAAGACTTTTTTGGGCTGAGCTTTGCAGAGTTTGGACAACAGGTCGAGTTGAGTGATAATGATAATTTAGATATGTATCTAGAAGCCAGGATTGAAAGTACGGCTGTTATATATCAGCGCACTGTCGTAATTATCGCTTATGAGTCAGGTGAAAGTAAAATTGCTATTCCACAGGCAATGTTTGGCTCAGTTAAGCTCGCCGATGTCAAAAATCTTAGATGGTTGAGAACCTATGATGATGCGATGTCGCCGTCGATCGAACGGGGTGACACACTTATTATTGACGAAAGTGTAAAAGGAGCCACTGGGCTGTACGTTTTGGAGATTGCACCTGGTCAGAGATCAGTGCGGCGTCTTGATGGAGGACGACGTGAAGGAGAGGATTTGCTTGTCCACGTCGGAGCAGACAACACGAAATTTCGCAGCTATGACTCCCCGCTTTCCGCGCTGCGGGTGATTGGTTTGGTGCTCCTTCGAATCACGGACCGCATCTGATGTGCTAAAATCGCATTGACATGATTGTGCGTTTTTCGCATAATGACTCCATCGCCGCCCCGCGATGGAGACCGCCATGCCACTTCCCACCCTCGTTGCCGACACCTTCACCCGCCCCTTCGTCGATCTCGCCGACGTCCAGGCCCGGATCAAGACCGTCCTTGGCTATGTCGATAGCCGCCTGACCAGGCGGGCTGTCCCCGCGGACCTCGCGCTCCACCTCACCTGCGCCCGGGACACCCTGGTCGACATGGCCAAGGTGCGAGGCCCCGCTGCCCGCGCCAAGGCCTTCCGCGCCGAGTTCGGCGTCGAGACCATGAAAAGCCTGTGGTTCGCGGTCAGCGACCACGCCGGGCTGCTCGGTCTGAGGGTCGCGTGATGTCGGCCCTGCGCTTCCGCCACGAGTTCCCTCTCTCGATCCCGTCGAGTCGCGAGCCGGTGAAGGCCGTCGCTGACCTCCGTGTCCACCTCGGCGTGCCGGAGATGGACCGCGTCTTGGTGTTCCTGCCCGGCAAGGGCGGTAGCCAAAGCGTCGTCACGGTCGGGCCCCGCACCGACATCGCCCGGCGCGCCTCGCGCGAGATCCGGGGCACTCAGGCCGGCGCGATCCGCCAGCGGGCCTTCGAGCTCGCCACGGCGGATGCCGAGCTGACCCTCAACGCCGGCTTCTGAGGAGGTTGCGATGCAGCTTCCGCCCATGCCCGACCTCGGCCCGATCAGGTTCATCCCGAACGAGTCCGAGCCTGAGGCGCCGCTCGTCAACGTCGCCGGTATCGTCCGGATGGCGCGGGGCGCCGGGACCCCCGAGGGCGAGCGCGTCTACCGCGCCTTCGTCGCCGCCTGGGACCGCATGAAGGAGGGTTCGGGGAGCGACACGGACAAGCAGATGGCCGCCCTCAAGGAGAGCTTCGCGGCGATCGGCATTCGCGTCGTCACGGGGGTGCACTGATGCGCGCCCTGCCCTCAGCCCAGCGCCACGACCCGTGCCCGCAGCCACGCTGCGAGGTCGGCCTCGCCGAGGTCGCCGGCGGCAAGGGCCATCCACGTTGCGATGTTCGCCGCCTTGTCCTCGGGCAGGTCAAAACCGTTCACGTCGAGGAAGGTCAGACAGACGCCCAACGAGGTGCGCTTGTTGCCGTCTACGAACGGGTGGTTCTTGGCGAGGCCGAAGGCGTAGGCTGCGGCGAGGTCGAAGATGTCGGGATCGCCGTAGAGGTAGAGGTTCTCCGGCCTTCCGAGGGCGCTCTCCAACATGCCCTCATCCCGTACGCCGGGCGGACCTCTGTGCTCGGCGAGCTGCAAATCGTGGATCGCCAGCGCGTCCCGCTTCGTGATCCACAGTGGCTCGTCCACAGCCGGCTACTTGGCCAGAGCGGCGAAGACTCCACGGTGCTTGCGCATGACGCGCTCGGCCGAGGCCATCACGCGGCGATGGCGCTCGTCGTCCCCGGCCTGCTGGCTCTCGTCCTGGTCGGCAGCTCCCTGCCCTACCGGATGCACCACAGCTTCGACGCCGTGGCGATCGTCGTCCTGCCGTCCTTCTCCGCGCTCCCGCTCCACCATCGCCCTCGCCTCCGCGGCGTCGTGCCTGTCGCCAATATGGCGGCTCTCACCCTTTCGGGCCAGCCCTCGCGCTGACCCGTCCGAGGCCGGTCGGCGCCGCCGCCCTCAACATCGTTGATCGGCGCCTTTCCCCAGCACAGGACAATGGACATGCTCGACTTCGCCGCCTCCCAAGATGCATCCGCCGATCTCCACACCTTGACCGGTTCGTCCCGGCCCGACGGCGTCCCGACCTTCACACCTGTGGCCACCGCGACGCACCCGGGCGCGCCCCTCATGGCGCTCACTGCAGTTGGATCGGCGATGGCCGGCCTGCAGATGGACGCCGAGCTGATCGACCTCGCCGAGCGCGTGACGGCGCTGGCCAAGCGCGAGCAGCGCGCATGCACCCGACGCGCCACGATCGAGGATCATGTGCAAAGCGAAATGGGACGGTGGCCCGTCTACCCCGAACAGCCGAACCGGATGCAGATGTTGGAGTACGGGACGCCAGAGAGCCGCATCACGCTCCTGGTCACGCCGGTGCAGCCCGATCCGACCCACAAGGAGCGGGTGCGCGCCTACGAGGCCGCAACCCTGTCCCGCAAGCAGATGGAGGCGGCACTGGAGACCCGCTTCGGCCTGCCGCGGTTGGAGAAGCGCATCGATCGCATATTCCGCCGGCTCATCCGTTGGGCCGAGCGCCTGACCGTGACGGAGCCGCAGACCGCCGCCGGGCTCGCCGCCAAGGCAGCAGCCTCGGTTGCGATCGTCGAGGCCGGCAATGCCGATCGATGGGTGACGGATCTGTCCACGGCGGTAGGACGTGACGCGGTGCGGATCGCCACGGCTGAATTCGTAGCGTCCGCGGCAGACGAGGATCTGCCGGCTCTCAGGCAGGCGTGGGAGGAGAGCGTCGCCCGGAACGCCGAGACGGAGGCCGCCTATGACGCGGCTTGCGACCGCCTGCAGCGGCCCGCCATCCCGGAGGTGTTGTTCCGGCAGAGTGCAGACGATCGCCTGATCGGCTCCTACGGGTCCGTCGAGCCCCTATCAGGTCGCCGGTGGTACGGCGGGTTCGACACGGTCGCGGATCTGCGGCGGGTCGCGCCGGGCGGCATCGGAGCGGCACGTCTGGCCCAGATCCTGGCTACCTACGACCGCTGGATGGCCGAGGATAAGGCCGACGAGGAGGCAAGTGGATACGCCGAAGCGAAGGCCGAGGATGAAAAGGCCAGTGCCGAGAACTTCCGGCTCCGATGTGCGATCCTGGGGAGCCCGGCCCTGACCACAGCCGGCATCGCCTTCAAGATCCGTGTGGCGCTGTGGTGTTATGGTAGCGCTGACGCGATCGCGGAAGATCTCGCCGAAGAGGCTAAGAACAATCCTGGTGCGGGCGAGACGGCCGCCCTGAGCGTGCTGCTCGACCTCGCGCGGATGATGCCGGCGGACGTGCAAGCTGCACCGCGCCAGCCGATCACGGTCCGGGAAGCCGCGTGACGGCGGTCATCACCGCTACGTGCTCATTCGCGGGATCGACCATGACGAGGTGCCCCGCCTCGCCATGGCCAGTCCACAACCCGAGGCCCCATAGTGCGTCCTGGTGTTCAGACACCGGCGCTGCTCCGCAGGAGGGCATCCATAGTACCCTTCGGGTATCGCCAGCCATGGCGGCCGGCGTGTCCGATCACCTATGATCGTGGGAAGACATTGCCACCATGATCGACGCTCACCACGCCAAGCCGGCCGGGAAGCGCGGTCCCTACAAAAGATGGCCGTTGCATGATGGACGGCTTGACCATCTTCGGTCTCTTTGCGGTAACGGCCATGCTCGTCACCTACACCCTGGAAGGACGAAGCCCGTGGTTCACGCTCGCCTTTGCGGGGGCGTGCGCTTTGGGGTCGTCCTACGGGTTCCTACAGGGCGCTTGGCCCTTCGGACTCGTTGAGGGTGTTTGGACCGTCATCGCCCTAAACAAATGGCGGATACGGATTTCAAACTGAGACACTACCCAATTCGAGTGTGACCACGCCATGACCTCCGTTGAGTTCACCGTTGTGGAAGAGCCTTGCGCCCTGACGCAAGTGGCGCGAAGCTCGCGCCACTATGGATTGATAAACACGATCTAGGGAAGTGGCATGGGCAGAGCAGCTGTAGGACTGGCGCTCGCGGTCGCGTTTTCGACCTCAGCCTTCGCTGGAACGGTCACACATTTCACCTCAAACGAGGGTAGAGAAGTCATCGTCCTTTCTGGCGAGATCGCGCCCGGGGACAGCGATCAAATCATTGGTGCCATCCAGACTGCTAATACAGCTGGTCGAAGTGTATCGGGTTTACGGCTTAATTCGGGTGGTGGGAACTTGGTCGAGGGAACCAAGATCGCGGACGTGGTCCGATACGCAAAGATCGCGACGGTAGTGGCTAACGGCTCGACTTGTGCATCAGCCTGCTTCATTGCATTGGCTGCTGGTAAAGACAAGTATGTGAGCTATGGTGCCACTGTGGGCGTGCATGGAGCGTCGGCCAACGGCCAGGAGACTGAAGGATCTCGCGCTGCCACCGTCGCGATGGCCAAGATCGTGAAGCAGCTCGGGGTGCCGCCGGGCATCATCGGGCAAATGGTGGTGACGCCGCCCAATCAGATTGTCTGGCTTCAGCCCGAGGACCTGTAAAGCATGGGCGTGAAGATGACCGGAAAACCGACACAGGTTGCGGAAATGCCGACCTTACCTCAACAGACCGCGCCAGGCGGCATGCCGCCTGGCCCTGGTTTGGCAACGGCAGGTGGACTAACAGCTTCTTCTGGTGCAACAGATAAGAACGCCACATGGAGCCAGCTTGTGAACGCAACGATAGCCCAGGCCACCAGGGATAATCCTTCTGCTTCTCCATTAAATCGTGTGCGCCAACCGGAATATAATATCTGTACCATGGCCGTATTTGGCAAAGGCCAGAATGGCAAACCGATGATGGTCCGAGTTAGTCAAAATCCTAACGGGAAGATGATCGCTCGACATTTCTGCACTTTTAATGAGTTCAGTGACATACGTGAGTGTCTCGATTGGGACACCGGTGCAATCACTCGCGACATGAAGGACGCGGCTGGCAAGTGGAATGGTATCCCGAACCAATGATGCGCCGTGCTCTCGGCCGAGCGGCTGCTTCTGAGACGCGATCAGTGCGGCGGCCTCTGACGATCGCGTTTCTGGCGTTGTCCTGGCGGGCGCCTGCACGAGCGCTGGAGGGAAACGGCCTTTGGTCGCGACCCCAGGACGGGCTGCAGCAAGCCAAGGTCGGAACATGATAGGCAAGCGAACTCGGGCGCGCGGCGATCTCGCTCTATTCCAAGGGCGAGCGTGGCCGCGACTTCCCGGCGCCGGTGGCACGCGTCACGTCCGAGAGCCCGCTTTACGACTGGGCCGAGGTCGCGGCCTGGCTCCATCGGACGGCCGGCTTCGGCTCAGCGAGGTCGTGCAGGCCCGGACCGTGCAGGCTGCCAAGGCGCTGTGGGGAGGCCATCAATCCCAGGCCAGGGGCTCGGCAGCGCCAGAGTGCGGGTCAACGCGATAGTACGAGGGGCGCCACACCCCGTCAGCGTAGCTGACACGCGCGCGCTGGCCGTCGCCGAACACCAAGTCAACATTGGTCCCAACAAAGTCCCTGACCTCGTTCACCTGGACGCCCTCGCCTTCATAGGTGCGACCCGCGAACGTCCGGCCCGATGCCTCTCGGTACCCGGAACAGTGTGCCCTGTAGGACAGCAGGGCCTCGTCTACCCGCCGCCGAAGCCTGCGGTCGTGAGCTTCGCGGCGGAACCGCTCCCAAGCGGCCCTCTCGCGGTCATCGAACAAAGGATTGCACGGCTTGAACTCGGCGCGCCGGCGCAGGAGCATCAACATCCTGCATATGTCGAGGTACCTGTCGGCGAGTTCGTCGTTGGAGAGGAGCTTCGTGCATTCCCGATACGGCACGCAGTGGATCAGCCCCACAATCTCGAAGTCTTCGAAGGATCGATACTTGGCCACCAAGGCCGTCTCGTCCGCTTCGACGCGATCGGCTCGCGCGGCCGCCATTTCGGTCTCGTAAGCGGCCGCCTTGCGCCACGCGCGGTCGAACGTTTCGGGGTCGGTGTCTATTAGTAGGTTCGCGATTTCGCGCCGCAGGGTCTCCAGGTACCGCGCCTCAGCCTCGTCAATGTGGCGCGTTAGGCGTTCCACCTTTAGGTCGATGTCCGACTGCCTATGAGTCCGACGCGCTCCGAACAGACCCATGCGCCCCTCCCGCAACGACGGCCAGCATGGTGCCAATGCCCTCCCGCCCGCGCAACCGCGTGTGACCATGCCCCGGATTGCTCATGACGCCGGCCGACTATCTCCGCCACATCGTGCTGCCGACGCTGGCTGAGTTCATGGCAGCGCCGGATGATCAACGTCGGGCCTATCTCGCGTGCATCACCGCAGCTCACCTCGCCGACCATGTGGCTCGCTTTACGAAGGCATCGCCGAAGGAGGTCCGACAGGCAATAGGCCGGCCGGGCGACTACTCGACACGGTGCGTGGAAATTGTCGAGGGCGTCAGCAACGGCACCAAGCACGCCGGCGCGAGCCGGGAGGCCAAGTTCCCTTTCGTGCCGGGCTATGAGAGGCGCGCCCCCGCCTTCGCCTGGGATGTGCCGGAGGCCGGTTGGGATGTAGGCCGTTGGAACGGTCCTGGTTTGATCGTCGCGCATCGAATCGTAGGCGAAGCCGATGGGCTCGGAAGCTACTTCATCGACGATTGCGTGAGGGGCGCCGTTCGGGCCTATGCCGAGACCTATCCGACCCTGTTCGCCAGCGTCGACCTGTCCGTCGTCGCTCTTGACCATGATCGCTGGGCCGCCTTGATCCAGCCCAGCATGTCTGCCGAAGGACCATAGGAGAACCACCATGCCAAAGACCGCCACCGCCAAGACCGAAATCGCCGCTGTTCCCGCCAAGAAGCGCACCGCCGGCGCCCTGTCGAAGCCCGTGAAGCCGTCGGCCGAGCTGGCCGCGATCGTGGGGCACCACGCCTTGCCCCGCACCGACGTCGTGGCGAAAGATCTGGGCCTACATCCGAGAGCACGGGCTGCAGGACCCGGCCGACAAGCGCAGCATCGTCGCCGACGACAAGCTCAAGGCCGTCCTCGGGAAGGATCGCGCCACGATGTTTGAGCTCAACAAGCTGCTGTCGCCGCACCTCGTGGCAGCGTGACGGCCACCCCTTGCCGGGCACGGCCGGGTGCTGCTCGGTCGTGTCGTTCAGCCCTGACGCGGAGCCGTCCATGTCCGACCTCGACAACACCGTCCTCGTCGACCTCACGGCCGGGATCGTGAGGGCCTACGTGACCAAGAACGTCGTCCGTCCCGCCGATATGCCGGCGCTGATCGCGTCCGTGCACGCCGCCCTTGGCGGCTTCGGGCAGGCGCCCAAGCCCGTGCTGGCCGCCGAACCGCTCGAGCCCGCGGTGCCGATCAGGAAATCCGTCACCGACGAGTTCATCATCAGCCTGGAGGACGGCCGGAAGCTCAAGTCGATGAAGCGCTACCTCGCCGGCCTCGGCATGACGCCGGACCAGTACCGGGACAAGTGGGGCCTCGCGAGGGACTATCCGATGGTGGCGCCGGCCTATGCCGCCAAGCGGTCGGCGCTGGCCAAGATGCACGGCCTTGGCCGGAAGAAGGTGGAAGCGACCGCGGCTGCCAAGGCCGATGCAGCCAAGGCGCCGGCCCCGAGGAAACGTGGCAGGCCGAAGGCGGTGGATGCCTGATCGCGGCCGCCGAAACGGCAAGCAATAGGTCCGCGGGAGTGTGACTATGGCATCGGTTCTCAGGCTGCTTTCGGTCGTTGCCGCCTGCGTTGCTGCCTACATGTGGTTTCGCTCGTCAGCCGTCCCGTTC
>JAABUI010000572.1_pt1 | contig 25922 bp, 24 predicted proteins | sample 5559111 | NCBI WGS metagenome assembly JAABUI01 (sample SAMN10711870, study PRJNA513365) | rock metagenome | isolation source: Antarctica rocks | place: Antarctica: Victoria Land, Buttleship Promontory
TCGCCACCATCTTCCAACTCAACCGCTGGGCACCAGCAGTTAGGTCATAGGCCCTGACACACCCAAAACCCTTAACAGGCAAGCAAACCCGAACCCAAACAGCCCATCATCGGAAACTCAAGCTAGCTGACACCACTTTGCCCGGGCGGCCCGTACACCTGCGGCTGCCATTCCTTGGCTTGCCGTAGAAAAAACAGGTACGGCTGATGTTGGCCGAACTGCGTTGCAAGCAACTCTGCGGGAAGCCCTGTCTCGAGTAGGAGTACGGCGGTCAGCAACCATCGCAGAGACCCTGTGACTGTGAGGTATCGGTCGATACGATCGTCATCGAGCCAGACCCCCTGGAGGCGGTGGGCGAACTCGTTGCGGGCACCACAGACGAGCGCCTTCCAGCGGCTTGGCCGACCCTCCACGGTCCGTAGACCTAACACACCAGGCGCGATGCCTTCCACAAGCTCAGCTAGTTGCAGCAGCCGTTGTGGGTAACTCAACTCCTCTAGGTAACCGAGGGCGGCACCCACCGCCTCGGCCAATTCGGTGGGTTGCTGTTCGAAGGCGGCAGCAGCCAGCTCCCGAGCCCGTGTTGCCTCATCGCCGCTCATTCGCACCGCGTCAGGCCACAAGCGCCGCGCCAGACCCTCGGCAACCGTCGCGAGTTCGAGAACGCTGGTCTCGATCCTCCCAAGCTGGCCAGCAGCCGCGGCGGCGACCACTGGTGGTAACGGTCCGAGCGCCTCCACACGAGCGAGCCACGCGGCGACCCCTGGAAGCCCGAGGGCCGCTAGGGAAAGGAGCATCGTCCCAGCGGTCAGCGGACGGTCGGCTGGCTCGCGCCAGCCGGAGGTGTGGACAGATAGCCAACCCGAGCCGGATCCGTTGTCGACCTCTACTTCGACCGGCGGACAATCGGCACCTGTTGCCAACGTGAGCAGTGTGCTGAGGGGCGCCACCAGAGTTCTGTCAAGGTCGATCCAGCCGGTAGGGCGTAACTGGACCGCGCGCAGCCAAACAGTGCGTGTCAGGCTGCCACCGACATCGGTCGGCATACGTATGGCCATCACCTGTTCCAAGTCAAGAAACCCGCCGTCAGGTAACGGTTGCGGCGGCACGTCGGGTTCCTCATAAGTCAACGAGACCTGCTCGCTCTCGTACATATACGTGAAGCCGGACAGATTCGCCCATTGGTCAAGATGCCGCAGCCTCACCCGAAGCGCAGTGAAGCGCTCGTCCTTGCCTGCAACGTGATCGCCACAAACCGCATAGAGCGCCTGCAGGGTCTGCCGCCCTTCAAGCGGATTGAAAACGGCGCTAATTTGCATGCTCCGCCCGGTGGTCAAGCAGCCGACAAGCGTAACCGATCCCGCAGCGGCACCAAATTCGATGCGCCCGTGCACGGTAAGAGGCTCGTCCTCACCCGTCGCAGGAATCGCGCAGCCAGTCGTGCTCCCGTCTGGTGCAGTGGCGCTCTCCACGATCTTCACTGACGGCGTGAGCATGCCGTCCAAGATGAGCTGGGGACCATCGAGCCCGAGCGTCAGCTCGCCCGACACAACTATCGACGCCGCTCCCATCAACCAGAAGCGGCCCCGCAATCGTTCCACCTGCACCCCTGGCGTCATCCGACCATCTTGCCCCGGACTGGCGCGGTGGGCGCAGCCCGCCACGGGGAGTACAGATACCTGCGACCGTTGCGGCCGATGGTCAGCGAGCTGGCCGCCGACGTGCGCTGAGGCGACACGGTCCCTGACAGCGCGGAAGCCAGGTTCCGTCATTTCGGCTGGGTCCTGGCTCCACTTCCCTGCCCCATAGGGTCCTGGGCTTCGTCTCTGGCGGCACCGCTCCGTAGTAGGTATGAAGGGGGTATCGAGTCGGCGAGAAGCGCGTCGCAAGGCTCCGGTGGCCGTCAACCTGGGGTACACCCCAACCACACAGTTGCGGCCGGAGGCGAATGCTGTCAAGGGCCATTGGAATCTGCCCGGGGGCGGTCGTGAAACCTGCCCGGTGACGGTCACGAGAACTGCCCGGTGATGGCCATGGAATCTGCCCTGGTGCTGGCCATCACCGGCCGGATGTTCAGCTCAAGGGACTCACCCCTTGCCCGGCGAGGGCTTGCGATAGGCGCACGCTCTCACCGGTGGTTTGGCAGATGTGGACGTGGTGCAGCAGCCGGTCAACGGTCGCGGTGTCCAGCGTTTTGGGCATGAGCTCGTCGAACGCCGCCGGGTGGAGATTCGACGAGATCGCGACCGAACGTTTCTCGTAGGCGGCATCGACGAGGCGGTAAAGACCCTCCGCCGCGGCGCCGAGCGGTTGTTCCAGGTCCTCACCGAACGGTAGGAGAAGAACAGCGTCGCCATCGTGAGCAACGAGTCCTTCTCCGGCTGGACCGAGACCTTCACCGACCCCCGGCTCTACGCCGCCATCGTCGACCGACTCACTGTCGGCGCCAACATCATCGAGACCGGCACCCACTCCTACAGCCTCGCCCACACCCTGAACCGGCAAGGCCAATGAGGTACTGGCCGGTGGTCGGTTACCGGGCGGGCATCACGATGTGACAGATCTGGGCGCCGGTGCAGTCAGCGGGATCAAGCTCGTCGCTGCGGCGGAGCAGGGTGTCGAGCTCGGCTTCGAGGGCCTGGAGCTGCTGTTGTCGGGTGTGGACATCGTGCAGCTTGGCGGTGAGCAGCGCGCGGACGTGGGCGCAGGGGGTGTCGCCGTCGTCGCGGAGCTCGAGGATGGTGGCGATCTCGGCGAGGGTGAGCCCTGCCCCTTGGCCGCGGCGGATGAACTGCAGTCGGGTGATCGTCGAGGCGTCGTAGACCCGGTAGCCGTTGGGGCTGCGCCCCAGAGGGGGTAGCAGGCCCTTGCGTTCGTAGAAGCGGATGGCCTGGTCTCCAGACCGGTGGTGGTGGCGACGTCCCCGATGCGCATGCCCGCACCCTACGACTTGACCTTTTACCGTGGTGCAAGGTTTACCGTCGGGTCATGGACGTCACCTTGCTGTACTTCGAGGGCTGCCCGAACTGGGAGCTCGCCAACGCGCACCTGACGGTGCTGGCCGCTGAGCGACCCGACCTCACTGTCACCCGCCGTCTGGTCGAAACGGCGGCGGAGGCCGAGTGTGTCGGGTTCCTCGGCTCGCCCAGCATCCAGGTTGACGGTGTTGACGTGTTCGCTGGGCCCGGCTCCCAGGTGGGGCTGACGTGTCGCCGCTACCTGACCCCTGATGGGGTCGCGGGTGCGCCGACACTCGACCAGCTGCGTACGGCGTTGACCGGTGCGTGAGCGGGTCCCGACCGTCACCCCGTTCGGCGCGGTCGCCGCGGCCGGTGGTGTGCTCGGCGTGTGCTGTGGCCTGCCGGTGCTGTTCTCGCTGGGGGTGGCGGGTGCGGTCGCCGGGCTGTCGGTGTCGAGCTGGGCCCTGATCGGGCTCGGGCTGGCGCTGGCCGTCCTCGGGGGGGTCCGGTGGGTGCGGGCCCGACGACACACCACCCCCACGGCTTGCTCAACGCCCACTGCACACCCTGGGACGCCGGGCCTGACACCCGACCGAAGCATGGGCACCACGAAGGGACACCACCTGTGACCGAGTCCTACGACCTGATGGTCATCGGCGCGGGGATGGCCGGTGTTGCTGCCGCCACCAAGTGCGCCACCGGGGGGTGGCGGGTGGCCATCGTCGACGCCCTGCCTTATGGCGGAACGTGTGCGTTGCGGGGGTGCGATCCGAAGAAAATCCTGCGGCGCGGGGCCGAGATCATCGACAGTGCCCGCTTGATGCGCGGCAAAGGCATCGACGAGGGTGGGCTGCGGATCAGCTGGGGTGAGCTGATGGCTCACAAGCACGGCTTTACTGACCCCGTTCCCCAGTCCATGGAGGACAACCTCGCCTCCCATGGGGTGGACACTCTGCACGGGCACGCCCAGTTCACCGGCCCCACCCGTGTCGAGGTCGACGGCACCGGCTTCGACGCGCAGCGGGTCCTCGTCGCGACTGGGGCGCGACCACGAACCTTGGAGTTCCCCGGCCACGAGCACCTCATCGATAGCACCGACTTTTGGACCTGGACACTCTGCCGGCGCGGATCCTGTTCGTCGGCGGCGGCTTCGTCTCCTTCGAGCTCGCCCACCTCGCCGCCCGGGCCGGCAGTGCCACCGTCATCGTCGACCGCGGGCCGCGCCCCCTGATGAGCTTCGACCCCGACCTCGTCGAGCGCCTGGTGGACCGGGGGCGTCAGGTCGGGGTCGACGTGCGGCGCAACACCACGATCACCGCGGTCGAGCCCAGCGACCGCGGGTACGGGGTCACCCTGGAGCGCGTCGGCCAGTCCGAGACGGTCGAGACCGACCTCGTCGTCCACGGAGCGGGCCGGGTCGCCGCCCTCGACGGCCTGGGGCTCGACGCCGTCGGCGTCGAGTGGGGGCAGCGGGGGGTGCACGTCAGCGGGCACCTGCGGAGCACCACGAACTCGGCGGTGTGGGCTGCGGGTGATTCTGCGGACACTGCCGGGATGCCCCTGACCCCGGTCGCTGTGTCCGAGGCCAAGGTCGCCGCCTCCAACATGCTCAAGACCACGACCACCGCCCCCGACTACATGGGGATCCCCACCGCGGTGTTCACCATCCCCGAGCTCGTCCGTGTCGGCATGTCCGAGGCTGAGGCCACCGCCGAGGAGGGCATCGACCTGGCTGTGCGCTTCTCCGACACCAGTACCTGGTACTCCAGCTACCGGATCGGCGAGACCACGTCGGCGGTGAAGATCCTCATCGACCGGACCACCGACCTGATCGTCGGTGCCCACCTGCTCGGACCCGGGTCCGGGGAGCTGGTCAACACCCTGGGCCTCGCCATCAAGGTCGGTCTCACCACCGGCCAGCTCAAGTCCGCCACCGCCGCCTACCCCACCCACGGCTCCGACCTCGGCTCCCTGCTGTAGGTGAGCACGCCCCGGCCTGATCTGCGCAGGCTCCTTGGGCAGCCTGCCTACCGGCGGCTGTGGCTGGCGCGGACGGTGTCGCAGGTCGGTGACGTCGCCCAGTTCACGACCTTGGCGTTGCTGCTGGTCACGGTGACCGGGTCCGGGCTGGGTGTGTCGGGGGCGGTGCTCGCTGAGATCATTCCGGTGCTGCTGCTCGCGCCGCTGGCCGGCGCCCTGGTGGACCGCCTCCCGCGGGTGCAGGTCATGGTCATCGCCGACCTGGTCCGGGTGCTGCTCGCCGGGGTCCTCGTGTTTGTCCACGACAGCGCACCGGTCGCCTACGCGGTCGCGTTCGGGCTGGCTTGCGGGCAGGTGTTTTTCTCACCCGCCGCGCAGTCCCTGCTGCCCTCGGTCGTTGACGACGACGAGCTCGTCGCCGCCAACAGCGGCATCTGGACCGCCGCGGTCACCGCCCAGATCCTCGTTGCCCCGGTCGCGGCCCTGCTCGCCGTCCACGTCGGGTTCGGGGTCGCGTTCGCCGTCAACGCCGCCAGCTTCGCTATCAGCGCTGTGGTCCTGCGGGGCCTGCGCGAACCCGAACGGACCGCACCGGTGCAGGTGTCCAGCCCGTCGCGCACGCCCGGGAGGGCCTCACGGCCCTGGCCGGGCTGCCGCTGCTGAAGGCCCTGGCGGCGGGACAGTTCCTGGCGGCGCTGTCCGCCGGCGCCACCAGCGCGCTGCTCGTCGTCCTCGCCCAGGACCGTCTAGGTGGTGGCAGCAACTTCGGGGTGCTCGTCGCCGCGATCGGCGTCGGGGCCGCCCTCGGGCCGCTGCTCCTGCTGCGACGTATCACCGACCCACGCCGCCCCGTGTTCGTCTTCGGGCCCTACGCCGTCCGCGGGGTCGTCGACCTCGTCCTGGCCGTCGCCACCAACCTCCCCCTGGCCGCGTGCGCGCTGGTGTTATACGGCCTGTCGACCTCCACCGGCAACGTCACCTTCAGCAGCCTCATCCAGTCCCGCGTCCCCGAGGACCTCCGCGGCCGGGCGTTCGCCGGCTTCGACATCCTCTGGCAGACCGGCCGGCTCCTGAGCCTGCTCGGCGGCGGCCTACTCGCCGACACCATCGGCATCCAAGCCGTCTACCTCCTCGGCGGCCTCCTGCTCCTCACCGCAGCCGCCGTCGGCTCACACGCAGCCCGCCCGGGCCGTGGCATCACCAATCCCACCGGTCCCGCCAACATCGACGGTGGGACCGACTGAACTTGGTGACGTCATCGCGGGGTCGGCGTCCTCTGAGGAGCGCCCCGCGGACGGGCCGCTCCGGCTTCGAGAGCCCCATCGGTTAGCTGGCCGACTGCAAAAAACGGGTAAGTGGTGACCTCCAACGGGTGGGTCCAGATCAGAGCGGGCAGATTCCACTGAACGGTGGGGCCAACGCGGGTTGACACACTCAGTCCTGGGTGAATGTGGTGGCCGGAGCAACGAGCCCTACCCGTCGACAGTGCCCCGGCACCCCACGTTGGGAGCAGCCCGCCGGTGGCCAGGATTAGCGCGGGCGCCACCCTCGAATAGCGCCACCACCGGTGGCCCATTCACCACTCCTCCGCTGTCCTGCCTGGCGCATCGGAACCGAAGGGGCACGCGACCCGGAGTGTGCCCGGTTTAGGGGGTTGTGGGTTGGGTGGTGGTGACGGCGTGGGTGAGTTCGTCGATGGGGAGGTAGACGCGGGCCCCTTCATCGAGGAACTCCGCCGATTTTTGGGCCATCCCGACCTGGAGGGCCGTGGTTTCGTCGAGGCTGTTGGTTGTGGCGTATTTGCGGACGTCTTGGCTGATTTTCATGGAGCAGAAATGTGGGCCGCACATGGAGCAGAAGTGCGCGGTCTTCGCCGCGTCCGCGGGCAGCGTTTCGTCGTGAAAATCCTGTGCCGTGGTGGGGTCCAGGGCCAGGTTGAACTGGTCTTGCCAACGGAAGTCGAACCGGGCGTCGGACAGGGCGTCGTCCCAGGCTTGGGCCCCGGGGTGGGCTTTGGCGAGGTCGGCGGCGTGGGCGGCGATTTTGTAGGTGATGACCCCGTCTTTGACGTCGTCGCGGTTGGGTAGGCCGAGGTGTTCTTTGGGGGTGACGTAGCACAGCATCGCGGTGCCGTACCAGCCGATCATCGCCGCCCCGATCGCGGAGGTGATGTGGTCATAACCGGGTGCGATGTCGGTCGTCAACGGTCCGAGGGTGTAGAACGGGGCCTCGTCGCAGACCTCCAACTGCAGGTCCATGTTCTCTTTGATCTTGTGCATCGGGACGTGTCCGGGGCCCTCGACCATGACCTGCACGTCGTGTTCCCAGGCGATTTTCGTGAGCTCACCGAGGGTGCGCAGCTCAGCGAACTGGGCGTCGTCGTTGGCGTCGGCGATGCACCCCGGCCGCAGCCCGTCGCCGAGGGAGAACGTGACGTCGTAGGCGGCCATCAACTCGCACATGTCCCGGAAGTGGGTGTAGAGGAAGTTCTCCTCGTGGTGGGCCAAACACCACGCGGCCATGATCGACCCGCCGCGGGAGACGATCCCCGTTTTGCGGTGCGCGGCGAGGGGCACGTAGCGCAGCAGCACCCCGGCGTGCACGGTGACGTAGTCCACGCCCTGCTCGAACTGCTCGATCAAGGTGTCCCGGTAGATGTCCCAGGTCAGGTCCTCGGCTTTGCCGTTGACCTTCTCCAACGCTTGGTAGATCGGGACGGTGCCGATCGGGACAGCACTGTTACGGATGATCCATTCCCGGGTGGTGTGGATGTTGCGCCCGGTGGACAGATCCATCACGGTGTCCGCCCCCCAGCGGGTGGACCACGTCATTTTGTCGACTTCCTCCTCGATGGAGGAAGCGACCGCACTGTTGCCGATGTTCGCGTTGATCTTCACCAAAAAGTTGCGGCCGATCACCATCGGCTCGGACTCGGGGTGGTTCACGTTCAGCGGCAACACCGCCCGCCCGCGAGCCACCTCATCACGCACATGCTCGCCGGTGCAGCCCTCCCGCAGGGCGATGAACTCCATTTCCGGGGTGATCAACCCACGCCGGGCGTAGGCCAACTGGGTGACAGTGCGCCCGTCCACGGCGCGGCGGGGTTTGCGGGTGCCAGCGAAACGGCTGTCCAAATTGCGGGTGTCGTGGGCTTTCAGCCCGTTGTCCACCGGTTGCACCTGCCGCCCGTCGTAGGGGGTGGTGTCGGCGCGCTCCGCGATCCAGGCCTCCCGCAACGCCGGGAGCCCGATGCGGATGTCGGTGCGCAACGCGGTGTCGGTGTAGGGCCCAGACGTGTCATACAAGATGACACTGTCCCCGGTGGACAACACCACCTCCCGCATCGGCACTTTCAGGTCTTCGCGGCTGCCCTGCAAATAAGTTTTGCGGGAACCGGGAAACGCGGTGCCCTCGGTGGTGGGCTGGTCTTGGATGGCAGTCATCAGCGGGGTTCCTCCCTACGCCGGTACGAACCGGGTCAGGTGCGAACGGTCAGCGGCCGATCCTGCCGCCCTCTCAGCTCCGGTACGCGAAGCCCCCGTGGGTCACCGGAACCCTACGCGACCCACCCCCCACGCACGCAAGGCCTGCAGCGCGGGAATGGGGATTCCTCGCCGCTCTCCCGCGGTCAGGGCGTGGTGCGGGCGGTGCCGGAACGCAGTTGCAGTCCGGTGCGCAGCAGCTGGGTGCCCAGGGCGGCTCCGACGCCTTCCCCGGCGCGCAGCCGTAGATCCAGCAGCGGTTGCAGGCCCAGGCGTTGCAGGACGGCGGGGTGCGCGGGTTCCCGGCTGCGCTGCCCGGCGACCAGATGCGCGGCGACCGCCGGTTCGGCCTGCACGGCGATCAACGCGGCCACGCTGGTCGCTAATCCGTCCAACATGATGACCGCCCCGGCGTGGGCCGCGCCCCGCACCACCCCGACCAGCAGGGCGAACTCCGGCCCACCCAACACCGCCAACCGCTGCGCCGGTAGCACCCCGTCGTGATGGGCGGCGGGGTTGGCAGTCCACCGGTTCAGGGCAGCCGCCACCACCTCAGTTTTGCGGTCGAGCATGGCGGTGTCCGCCCCGGACCCCAAACCCACCACCTGATCCGCATCGAGTCCGAGCAGGCTCGCAGCCAGGGCTGCCGCCACGGTGGTGTTGCCGATGCCCACCTCACCGAGCGCGACCACACCCGCCGCCCCCAACACCGCCCCGAGGTCCTCACCCTGCTGCAGCAGCTGCTCTGTCACCGTCACCGTCATCGGGTCGTGGTCGCGGAGATTGCCGGTGGCGCTTCCGGTGTCGACGACCCGTACCTGCAGTCCCGCAGCCGTCGCCGCGACGGCACCCAGACAACGACCGGCGCGGGCGGCATCGAGCACGTCCTCGGTGACCGAGGAGGGGAAAGCGCTGACCCCCAGCTCCGTCACCGGGTGGCGGCCAACGGCCAACACCAGTGTCCCTCCCACCAGTTGGGTGTGTCCCAAGCCGATGACCCGGTCCAGGGCGCGGTCAAGGACACCCAACGAGGCCGGTGCGGTGAGCAACTCATCGGCACCATCACGGGCACTGACCACCGCAGCCTGATCCGGTGCCCGCAACCGCGACACCGGCACTTCCGGCCCGACCCCACCGGGCCAGCGGTTGCGGAACACCACACTGTCCAACGGAACCCGGGTGGACCACCCCGCGCGCTCCAAACCCGGCGCCGGGGGGCGTTCATCCGGCCAACCCACACACAACCACCCCAACGTCACCACCCCCTCGGGCAAGCCCAGCAACGCCGCGAGTTCCGCCGGCTGGAATAACGTCACCCACCCCACCCCGAGGCCCTCCGCCCGGGCGGCGAGCCAAAGGTTTTCGATCGCACAGGCACACGACCACACATCGGCGTCGGGGAACGTGGCCCGACCCAGCACCCCGGCAGCCGGGGTGCGCCGGTCACAGCACACCACCACCCCCAGCGGGGCTTCACGGATCCCTTCCAGCTGCAAATCCAACAGCCGCTGACCGGACTCCGGGTCGAGCTGGGCGGCTTGGGCGATGCGTTCGGCATCAGCCATCACCGCCGCCCGCTCCCGCACCGCAGCGTCGTCAACGACCAGAAACCGCCACGGCTGGGAGTGCCCCACCGACGGTGCCGCATGCGCAGCCCCCAGAATTCGTTCCAGCACCTGTGCGGGTACCGGGTCGGGGCGGAAGCGGCGTACATCACGGCGCGCCCCGATGGTGTCGTACAACGCGGCCCGCGCAGCCCCCGGAAACCGCCACCCCAACGGGTCCTGCGCGCGCTGCGCCGCCGAGCTCTGATCACCGATCACCGGAACAGGACGAGACCACCGCACCCGCACGACACTAAGCCCCCACCACCCACTGCCTCCCCTGACACTGCCACTGCCGGGGGAGCGTCAGGTCCCGTCCTCGAGCGCGGTAGGTCGCCGCAGCAGGTAGCAGTCCATGATCCAACCCTTGCGGTGGCGCAGCTCGCGGCGGGTGCGGGCGATGACGACGATGACGTCACGGAGCTCGCCGGAGATCAGGACCTCCTCGGGGGTGCCGAGGTAGGCACCCCAGAAAATGGTGAGGTCCTCGTCGATGAATCGTGTGCAGGCCAGGTGCGCGTCGAGCACAACCACAATATCGGTGGCATCAGGAAGGGGTCCCTCGGACAGTCGCCGACCGGTCGTAATGTGCACGGAGCCGCCGATGCGGTTGAGCACAATCCGGTGCCGGGCAGCCAATGCCTGGGTGCTGCTGATCCCCGGGATCACCTCGTAGTCGATTGCCAGGGCGCCGCGGGCGGTGATCGTCTCCATCACCTCGATGGTGCCGTCATAAAAGCCCGGGTCGCCCCAGACGAGGAATCCGCCGCACCCGTCCTCGCCCAGCTCAGTGGTAATGGTGTGCTCCAGCATGTGTGCCCGTTCGTTGCGCCAGTCACCGACAGCAGCCGGGTAGGCGCTGGCCGTGCGGTCCCGGGAGGGGTCGGCGACCTCGACGACCCGGTATCGCGGGTCGCGGATGTGGCGTTCACAGATCCACCGTCGCGCCGCGGTGAGGTCGGCGGTAGCGGGCCCCTTGTCGAGCAGGAAGAACACGTCGACGCTGTTGAGGGCGTTGATCGCCTGGATCGTCAGAAAGTCGGGGTCCCCGACACCGATACCAATCACCAGCAGCTTCCGCATTACCCACCCCCTCACCGGATGAGATCACCAACATGGGCGACGTCGTGGCGGCCGTGGACCGGCATCGCTTCCCACATCCATCGTCCAGGCCAGCGGCGGCGACTACCGCTGGAGGGCACCGTTGCTCGACGGCGCGGGGTTTTCTGGAACGCTATCAAGCGTGCGCAGCGTTTGCCTGGCACGGCTCTTTGCTTTCGCATGCTGTTTGAGGCTGTCGAGTTCGTCTACGACGATGATGGGCACTAGGAGTCGCACAGGTTCGTGCCTGGTGGCGAGGAGCGTAGCCAGGTCGAGGTGATCCAAGTCGTCCTTGTGATTGATGTAGAAGCTGGTATCGGCTACAACAAGGACGTTCGGCTCGGACCATCGTTCTATCTGCCGTGTGAGTGCATTCGAAGCCTCCCCGAATGCAGCCACGCGCTCATCGATCTCAGTTTCGAGGAGGTCGATTATTGATCCAAAGCCGGTGCTATTGGGGATGGGGTTAAGCGACTGCAGTAGCCAGTAGCGCTGGGTAAGAACAAGGCTATCGACATTGGCTGGACTTATTTGATGGCGCAGAGCTCTCGCTGCGGTGTTGGCCCAGCCGATGTAGTCTGAGAACTTCGTACCGTGCATGCCGCCGCCGCGCAGGTTGGTGACGTGCATCTGAAGCTGACGCATCGTGTCACGCAGGGTCTGTCGATCGGTTCCTGGCAGGGGCGCAATGAGCATGTTGTGATTATTGCAGATGTTTTGCTCTGGCGCTGCACTCGTTGGCGTTGTTTTGCTCTGGCGCTGCACTCGTTGGCGTTTCGGACTCGTCAGACTAGGCGTGGAAAAGCGGCGAGCTGGACCGGAGCGACAAGCCGTAGTTCGACTTGTAGCGTTCCCCTGGGGCCTTGCCTTGGTAGTACGAAATGCTGCTGAGAGTTGGAGTCGAGTCCATCCAGCAGGCTGAGACGGTTGGTGATAAGTGTTTTTTGTAGGCGCATCACGTCCATCGAATGTGCCACGAGCTCGTCAATATTCACGCGGGTACTCTGATATTGCAGCAGTGCGCGGTTCTCGATCAGCTCGCTTAAGTGTGGCCGCAAATGCTCAGGCAGCATAGGAAACTGCAGAACCTGCTGGGAAGGAGGTCTGCGCAGCATGTTGCTCATGGGCTCGTTTTGGAATGCGAACACCGCCACCTCCCTCTCACCCTCCCGTCGGGCGGTAATTGTGGCTCCAGGTGGGGCGCCAAAAGGCTGCATTCCGATCTTCAAGCCGTGTTTGTATTGATTGTGGAAGAAGGAATTGGTCTCGTACCAATTGGCGATCCGGCGCACGAGTTCGCCTAGTACGGCTTCCGCGTCCTGAACGGCCGCTTCTGCTGCGGTGGGGTTTTCGGCTTGGGCGAGCCCCACTGAGATAGTGGCCCGGTCGGGGAACATGAATAGGCCGCGTAGTCGCTCGTTCGAAGCGTCGGCCAGCTTCGAAGCCAAGCCGGTCACCCTGCCTGCGTTGTATTTGGTGATCCGCTCGACAAAGTCATACGGCTCACGTATGAATGCAGTTAGGGCGAACAAGTCCTCACAGTATTGTGCGACCTCATTTAGAGCTGACGCGGCGAGACCCAGGCTGACGGGTCCGTAGAGGTGGTCGTCTGCGCCCCAGCATTGATCCCCTCCCTCCTTGATCATTTGGGCCCCGAGGCTTCTCCGTCGGAGCCATAGCTCCCGCAGTCCGATGACCAAACTCCACCGCCAGCTGGGATCCCAGGAAGACAGGAAGTGGCGCACTGCGAACTCGTTCGCCTCGCGCCTCGCTTGCTCGTCCACATGCCCCCGCTCGTTACACTTCGAAGTGTGCAGCGCGACGTCGAACAACTGCAACCCCCGCATCTCCATGAGGTTGAGCATGTGTCCGTAATCGATCGTTTCTGCGACACCGGGGGAGTGGTCCGGGGCCCGAGGCGACGGTGCTGGTCGGGAGGCCGCGCACCCGCCCTTGGTGTGTCGCGGAACTCAGCTGCACTTTCTACGTGTCACACCGGGTCCTGTCAGTGGGTTCTGGCACACTCGCCCGTCATGGGCGAGTTGTTGGGGTACGCGAGGGTGTCGACCACGGTGCAGGACCCGGCGTTGCAGCACGACGCTCTCAAGGCCGCGGGATGCCGGTGGCAGTGGACAGACACCGCGTCGGGGTCGAGGACGGACCGCCCGAAGCTGGCCGAGGTGATGGCCGTGCTGGGGGAGGGCGACACCTTGTGTGTGTGGCGGCTCGACAGGCTGGGCCGGTCGTTGCCGCACCTGATCGACACTGTCCGCGGGTTGGAGGAGCGTGGTGTCGGGTTCCGGTCGTTGCGGGAGTCGATCGATACCACCACCCCCGGCGGCCGGTTGGTCTTCCACGTGTTCGCCAGCCTCGCCGAGTTCGAGCGGGACCTGATCAGGGAGCGCACTCAAGCTGGGCTCGCGGCGGCCCGGGCCCGGGGCCGGCGGGGCGGGCGGCCCACCGTGCTGAGCCCGGTCAAGCGCAAGCAAGCCACCCGCATGATCACCGAGGGAACACCGATCGTCGAGGTCGCCCAGGCGCTCGGGGTCTCCCGGTCCACGCTGTACCGACAGCTACGGCCGATGCCCGCACCCGGGACGTGAACGGGTGGGCGTCGTCGCGGCGCGGGCAGGACCCGGTCCGCGAGCAGGGCCAGCAGCGCCAGCCCGGATGAGTAGCAGCCCGATGACAACCAGCAGCACTGGGTCACCCGCCGCACGATAGACACATCCGAGCGGGGACCGCCGGAGCTCGATGACCCCGTGGATCGGGATCGGTTCGGACCGGACCGTGGCCTCGGATGCGCCGGGGCGGTCAGGGTTGGCCGAGCATGTCCGGGGTGAGGGCGGCGGTGGTGTCGGGTATTCCGGTCCGTCGGGCTGTGTTATCGGCCAGGGCGAGGAGTCGTCGGATGCGTCCGGCGACGGCGTCTTTGGTCATCGGGGGGTCCATCATCCGGCCGAGTGCCTCCAGGGACACCTCACGGTGAGTGATCCGCAACGCGGCCACGACCGCCAAATGTTTGGGCACCTCGCCGAGAATGAGTAGGGCCCGGTCCACCCGGGCGGCGGCGGCAGCCGCGGCGAGGGTGGCACGGGTGTGGTTGGCGTCGTCGAAGCCGGGCCGCCGGGTGGTGAGGGTGTGCTCGCGGTAGTGGGTGCGCTGCTGCGTCCAGGCCGCCGCGGTGTCGGGGGCGCCAATGTGGGTGAGCAGTGCGGTGATGGCGTCGGGTTCGCGGACGGTGACCCGGTCGACGTCACGGATGTGTTTGGTTTTGGTGGTGATGCCCAGCCGGCGGGCGGTACCGGTCAAAGCCATCGCGGTCTCCGGGGTGGGGCACACAATGTCGAGTAGGGGCAACCGGTGGGGTTCGCTCAGCGAACCGACCACCAGGAACGCCCCCCGCCAGATCGCGGCCGCGTCACACACCTCGCCGGCGATGAGGGCAGCGGGCAAACCGCGGACCAGGCGGCCCCGCGGGTCTACCAGTCCAGTGCGCCGGGCCAGGGCTACGGCGTCGGCGGGGGCGCTCACCCGCAGCCGGTGACTGGTAGCGGCGGGGTTCCCGAACGGAGGAAGGGCTTGTAGCTGGGTGGGGTAGCCGTACAGGGCGCGGATCGCGACCCCGAGGCGGCGGGCCAGCAGGTGGGTGTCCAGGTCAACCTCGATGCTCAGCCGTCCGGGTTGCTGGTGCACGGCCCCGGCGAAGCGGAGCAGGGTGATGGTTTCCGCGCGCCGACAACAAGCGTGTGTAGGGGTTGCCCTGCTCAGCTCGTCGGTGAGGGCGGCCGTCATCAACACAGGGTCCACTCTCCTCGGGGTGGTCGCGTTGGTGGGCGGAGGGCCTCACCCGGGGCAGGGGGTGCTCACCCGGGTATCGCGGGTGCTTACCCGGTCGGTTTGCTGAACCGTTCGTGTGCCGATTGGGGGGTGACGTTGAGGGAGCGCGCGATTCCCCGACCGGGTCGTGTTCGACTACATGCTCGCCACCCCGGTCCATGGCAGCGGTTACGAGCGCATCGCCACCCGGGGTTCGCAAGTCGATTAACCTTGGCGGCGGGGTGAAGCTCAACCTCAACAAGAAATGCGTGGGGTGCGTTCGCGGGGCTTGACAGAAAAGCTGATGGACCGGAGTTGGCTGCCACACTGGGCCGACCTCGCCGCCATGCGTACGCACCCGGTGTTCGGTCGTCACTTTTATGGCTGACCGGCGGGGGTGGTGCCGATGAGGGTGGTGTAGGCGACGATGTTGGAGAGGTAGCTGCGGGTGTGGGTGTCGAAGGTTCCTCCGCAGGTGACGAGTTGGAGTGCGCTGCCGCCGTGGGGTGCGTAGACCTGCTGGGCTGGGAATTGGTCCTTGGCGTACATGGCCACGGCGCTCACCTGGAAGTGGGCGATGGCGCCGTCGGCCAGGCTGACGTTCACCTGGTCTCCAGCCCGCAGAGTGCGAATCCGGAAGAACACCGCAGGGCCTGTGTAGGAATCGACGTGTCCGAGGATGACCGCCGATCCTGTCTGCCCCGGGGAGGGTCCCAACCCGAACCAGCCAGCTTGCTGGAAATCGGTGGGGACCTCGACGGTGCGGTCGGCGTTGAGCCCGAGCGTGGACAGTGACACGTCCACGCCGATCGCGGGAATCCGCAGCGCCACCGGGGCGGGTCGGGGCGCCACCGGTTCCACCCCGACCGATGGGCGTGCAGTGCCGCCGGGCGAGCCCGACAGTTCGGGGCCCGGTGTGGGAGATGCGCAGGTGCCCGCACCAGCACACGGCGTTCTCGTAGGCGATGATGGCTGCCCGCTCGCGCTCCCGGGTTCCGATGCGGGCCCAGGCACCCCGAGATCGGCGGAACTCCGCGCCGGGGATGGTGCTGGTAGGAGGTCTTCAGGCTGGCGTGGTGATGCGAGCTGAGGCGTTCCAGCAGTCCCCATCACCGGGCTGGACACACCCGAAGACGCTGCCCCGACCCCACCGGCCGCCACCCCACCGGCGGCCGGTGGGGTGTCCTGCAAAGCCACCGGCCCCGGCAGCGGTACCTGGTGGCCGCGCAGACCCACCGTGATACATCCGAGGGCGGTGAGCAGCAGGACGAGTGCGATCACCGGCCACGTCCTCGACTGGCGTCTGCGGTGTTTGCCCGGGCTCATGGGTTACCGCCCGGCTTGGTGGCGTCCGCCCGGTCCCTGGCTCGGGAGGCGGCGACGTCGGGTGTCCGGAATCATCGCCACACCGGCTCCGGCCAAAGCCAGAACGCCGAGGCCGATCAGCGTGTTGTTGCGGGAATGCGACGCCCCGCCCGCGCCCGTCTCCGGGTGACCCAACGGAATGACCTGCCCGGCACCCGTCCCCGTGCCCGCACCACCGGGACCAGCCGAACCACCGCTACCGGCACCGCCGGAACCAGCCGCACCGCCCGCGCCAGCCGCACTGCCCGAGCTGCCGTTGCCGGCACCGCCGGAACCAGCCGCACCGCCCGCGCCAGCCGCACTGCCCGAGCTGCCGTTGCCGGCACCGCCGGAACCAGCCGCACCGCCCGCGCCAGCCGCACTGCCCGAGCTGCCGTTGCTGGCACCGCCGGAACCAGCCGCACCGCCCGCGCCAGCCGCACTGCCCGAGCTGCCGTTGCTGGCACCGCCGGAACCAGCCGCACCGCCCGCGCCAGCCGCACCGCCCGCGCCACCGCTACCGGCACCAGCCGCACCGCCGCTACCGGCACCGCCGCCCGCGCCAGCCGCACCGCCCGAGCCACCCGAGCCGCCGTTGCCGGCACCGCCGGAACCAGCCGAACCGCCCGAGCCGCCGTTGCCGGCACCACCGGGCAGAGCGTTGGTGGTGGTCGGTGTGGTGGTTGTGGTGGTGGGGCCGCCGTTGCCGGCACCACCGGGGCCACCGTTAGTCGTGGTGGGTGGGGTTGTCTTCGTGGTGGTGGTGGTCGGTGGGTTGGTGGTGGTGGTCGGTGTCGTGGTGGGCGCGGTGGTTGTGGTGGTGGGGCCGCCGTTGCCGGCACCACCGGGGCCACCGTTAGTCGTCGTGGGAGGCGTGGTGGTCGTTGTCGTGGTCGTGGTTGGTGGGTTTGTGGTGGTGGTCGGTGTGGTGGTGCAGTTGGGTCGGGTGATGGTGTTGGTGTCCAGGCTGACTTGGCCGGTTCGGGCCAGCACTCGCCCGTTCACGGTGGTTCCGGTCTGCACGGACGCTGAGGTCTGCGCAAGGATGCTGCCGACGAAGGTGGTGTTCGTGCCCAGGGTCGCGGAGCTGCCTACTTCGAAGAAGACGTTGCACGGGGAGGCCCCGTTGATCAGCTTGACCGTGCTGTTGGACGCGGTGATCAGGGTGGACCCTGCTTGGAAGATGAACACCGAGCTGGGGTCACCCTGTGCATTCAAAGTGACCGTGCCGGTCAGGCCGAGCCCACTGGCGGTGGTGTATACCCCCGCGACAAAGGTTTTCCCGCCGAGGTCGGTGCCCGCGGAAGCGGTCGATGGACGGCCCGCTGCATCGTTGAACGCGGTGGTCAGATCGGCTTGGGCTTGTTTCGCGACGGCATCAGCGGCGTGGATGGTTCCGTTGGTCACCACTCCTGGAGGGAAGCCGGTGACCGCCGTGCCGGGGCTGACCCCCAAGTCACCGGAGATTACCGAGGCGCCGGTGTTGGTGACGGTGCTGCCGGCCAGTACCGCGAATGGCGCAGCTGTACCAAGCCCAACTGTGGAGGTGCCCGCTAACGCTGCAGGGGTTCCGGCGACCAGTCCGACGAGCACCATGGCGATGGTGGCCCCTATTGCGAGCAGTGCTGCGCACCAGCGGCGCAGTGAGAGGGCGTGGACCGGCTGAGTCTTCGATGTCATCGGACGCACCTCATCGACGAACATCCCGCTCGGCCAGCACACTCGCACGTAGTGGGATGTGTCGGGGTAATCGGACCCTGCCGAGGGTGGCCCGAAAATAGCCCATAGTAACTAGGCCATGTCTGAGAGTAAGCCGTTTATGGCGTGCGGGGAAGAGTTCCCTAGAAGCAATTTTGGATGATCTTTGCTTTCTTGTGTTGACGCTGTCCGTGGGTGCCAGCAGCTGGCGGGTGCACGATGGGGTTCGGGTCATCCCCGGCCGCCTACTGCGAGTGGGCGGTCCGGTCGAGTTCACGTGCCGCACCCGCCCGCCTTCGCGGGGGTGCAACTGCCGGCGATCACCGTTGCCCCTGACCGGAAGAGGCCAACGGTGCGCGGCCCGCGCTATCGATGCGCTCGGTGTCCGGTTTCGTCGATGGCCCATGCGCAGCGAGGGTGACATGAGCACCCGCGCGGCCGCTGTGCGGTGCGGCCCCCGCGCGGCGGGTTGCTGTCGTCACTGTGTGCTGTCCCTTAGTGGAACCAGGAACGGATCAGGTCCACGAGCCATCCCCACCAGAGGGTGAGCGGGTCCGGTGCGGCCACCGCCGATGACCCGGCTGCCGCCAACGGTACGGCAGTGGTTACCGGTGCCGTTGCCGCGGCTGGTGCGACCGTAGGAAGCGGGGTTCCGGCTCCAAGGCAGCCAGCGGCGCCCCCGACGTGGGCGAGGCCGACCCGGTCACCGGCGGCGTAGCTGCCAACACGCCCATCGACGATGGGGTACATCACCTGGTTGGGATCGGTGGTGTGCATCAGTCCGGCGATGTGGCCGAGTTCGTGCAACAGCATCCGGCCGCGGGTCGCGTAGGGCGCCGGGCCGAATCCGGCGGTCAGAGCCGGGGTGGCGGCGAACACCGTGTACCCGGACACAATCTGCATGGGGTGGGCGACACCGTCGGGTCCGGTCCAGGACTTGACGATGGTGCCGCTGAAACCGAGCTCACTGCCCCCGGTCAGCACGTTCGATTGCCCGGGAGCGGCCCAGGCGATCAGCAGCGGGGCAGGATTGTCGGGATTGGTGGCGGCAGCGTAATCGGACTGCGGAATGTCGGTGGAGGGCCCGTCATACACCAGTTGCAAGCCGGACGCGGTCTCCAACTGGGTGACTGCGGAAAAGACGTCGCCCAGGGCGCCGGGTCCCCCCGACGCATCATTGACGCGGTAATGGATGATGTGGCACGGATTCCAGCGCGCAATGGAGCCGTCGGTGTTGGTGTACAACACGTAACCCGGATCGGTGACCGCCGCAGCCGACGCGGACGGGGCAATGCTGCCCGCCGCACCTAGGACACCCAACAGCACCGCGAACACGCCGAGGAACCGGTGTGATGACCGCCGTGACGGTAGGCCTGCTTCCCGGCTGTCGCCGGCCGTGCTGTGGGTGTGCAACCGGCCCTGAGCGGGGCGGACGTCGTCGGCAGTAGTTCGGTGGTCCATAGCGGGCCTCTCTGAGAAAAGTGTCTCTCAAAGCGCCGGTTTCGCCCCTGCTCCTCGCCGGGCCATGGCGACCACTGTCGCCCGACGGATCATCGCTCGCTCACCCCGAGCATTTCCCGAGGACATGTCCAACACTGTACTGTCAATCAGCAATTGTCAATGACAGAGCGACACCTTCTTGACAGAACTCGTGAGCTCCTCGAGAAACGGAAGATGTATGTGACTAAGCGTCAACTGTATTGACGTTAAGTGATGACTGAGATGGTCGGATATGCTGCTACACACAGAAACTAAGTAGGTGATTGGCGACACAATACGATCAACTTGGTCCTACACTCCGAACACAGCAGGACGCCATGAACAGATACCGAACCCACATTCTTGTGGCACCCCGTTCCCCACGGGACGCACCGCCGCGTGCGCGGGTGATGAGCACACGGTGAGCTACAGACCAGTACCCACTCTGCCTGCATCGTCGCCGCGACGGCCTCCCGCGCGGCGGATGGGTCGACGGTGACGAGCGAGTACGGGAAAGCCCTGGGCGCCAAGCTTCGGCGGATCCGAAAGCAGCAGGGTCTCTCGCTCAACGATGTCGAACGCAAGTCCAACGGACAGTGGACGGCGATGGTCGTGGGCTCCTACGAGCGCGCCGACCGCGCGGTCACCGTCACCAAACTGGTGGAGCTGGCCGATTTCTACGGCATCCCGGTCAGCGACCTGCTGCCCGACGCATGGATCTATGCCCCACCCCCCGCTGCGACGGCCATCGTCCTCGACCTGCAACGGCTGCGGGAGCTGCCCACCGAGCACGGTGCGCTCCTGGCGCGCTTCGTCAGCGCGATCGAACACCAACGCGGTGACTACAACGGCCAAGTGCTGTCCATCCGCGGCGAAGACCTGCGCTCCCTCGCGATCCTCTACGACCGCAGTCCCAACGAGCTTCTCGACCAATTCATCGACTGGGAAGTCCTCGCACCGGGAACGCGACCCACGACGAACTGACTGCACCACAGCTGACAGACAAACCGCCACCCGAACGATAGCCGGCGGCGGTCAGGGCGCGGCCTGTGTCAGTGGTGCAACCGGTCGCACAGCCGACGGTGCCCTCAGCGTGAGACACAGCCACTGAGATCACTTGCCAGCTCAGGCCACCACCCGGGATGCAGCCACGATCGACCACAGTCGCCCAGATGCCGATTGGGGCCGCCGACGGTGGTCGATTTTCGCTGCATCTCGACAAGTCGTGGCGAGTGTCTCCGCGATCAGCCACGGGTCCGGCCCGGCGTTGTGGCGCGTGTCGCGCCATGCTGGTCCGGTGCGGATGCCAGGGAAGGGAACGCGATGAGGTCGGAGGGAAGCGACGACTCGGGCGAGGACACGTCCTCATCGGTGCACCGTCCCAGCGATGGCCACCATCCCGGTGACCTCGAGGGGATGGTCGATGAGCTGGAACAGCGGGTGGTTGCCGAGCGGCGTTCCGCTGCCGCGCAGGGTAACGCTGGGCGGCGGGGTGCGGCGGCGCCGCGCAGGGACGAGGACCAGGACCCCGAGTAGCAGTCCCCGCGTGGCGCGGGAAAGGAAACCCCATTATGAGCGACATGACCTGGCCGGACACGGTAGGGCAGGATCCGCCGGCCGATCATTTGTACCTGTCGGCGACCTGGTTGTTGGGTCGGTACCCGCAGCTCGCCCGGTTGGTTGAGCGGGTACCGGGTGTGGTGGAAATCGGTGAGGACGGGGTGGGGGTCGATGTGGGTGTGTTGGCTGAGGCCATCACCGGGCAGGCTCGGGCCGCCGCCGAGTGGTTGGAGTATCGGAGCACGCATCAGCCACCCGAAGAGAAGGGACAGGCCTACATCGCCTGGGAAGCTGGTGGACCACCAACGTCGGCGGGCGCGGAGGCGGTGAACGCGATGTCGCACCCTGAACGGACCTGGTTGCGGTTGCTGGCAACGTTCGCCGCCCCCGGGGTGACGCTCACTGTCGCCGATCTGCAGTCCCTCGACGCCCTAGGGCACGAGTTCCTCGCCGACTGGTGCAGCGCGGTGCAAACGGTGTAAACGCGCTCCGCTCGCCGCACCAACAACCAGCAGCTCAGTCCTCAACCCCTCGGGGAATTTGGGCGGAGCCCACGGCCCGGAGGAACAGCTCCAGGCCTGCTCGCGCCCGGCCGGGGGCGTCGAAGTCAAGCACCGGTGCTGTGAAATCTTCACATCCACAGAGGCATTGCGGCCCAAAGCCACGAACCAAGGACAAGAGTGACTTTCCTCGCGCCCGCCGCCGTCCTCTGAGATTGATCGGCGAAGGGCCCCTCTCGCATGCTGGGGAAGGGGACCCCGATGGGCGAGGTCGCCGCCGTTATCGTGTTTCCCGCTCGAGTTGTGTCGCCGGCTGCGCCCGGGCGGTGATGAAGCCTGTGTGGTGCCCGCTGGTGGGGTGTCATGACCAGGGTCCGGCGCTGCCGGGCGACCTACCGCGACTGGTTGCTATGGCAGGGCTTCTCACGCCGGGTTCATCACCCGGTTCACCCCGGCCCGGCGCCGACGAGCAGCACCTAGGGTCATCAAGCGCACGATGCCCCGTGGGCACGTCAAACGAGCGCATCACACCGACTGGCCCCAGCCGCAGCAACCAGCCACCTATACCGGCCAAACAATTTGGTGAACGGTAGTGATGCGATGCGCAGGGTCTGGTTTGTGCCTGGGGTGTTCGGTCGGTGGGGGCAGGGTTTCCGCGGATTGCTGAGGGGGGCTCCTCGGGGCGGCAGTGGATCAGCAGTTGTCCGTTCAGTTGCCTGCTTTGATGATGGTGGTGCCGAGGGTGACCTGCACGGTGTGGGTGTCGCTGCCGGGGGTTTTCACGGTCAGGGTGACGGTGTCGCCGGGGATGTGTGCGCGGGTGGCGGCGGTCAGGGAGTCACCGGTGGGGGTGAGTTGGTCGTTGACTTTGCGCACCACAGTGCCTGCGGTGATGCCCGCGGTGTCCGCCGCCCCACCGGGTGTGATGGCGGTGATGGTTACCCCGTCTGCTGTTGTCGCCGTGGGGGAGGGGGAGGCAGGATTGGTGCTGCTGACGGCGACGTCCAGGGTTGCTTGGGTGGACTGGCCGGTGGTGATCAGTTCCTGGACGATCCGCTGGGCTTGGTCGATGGGGATGGCGAAGCCGAGTCCGATCGACCCTGATTGGATGCCTAAGGAGCTGGCTGCGCCGAGGGAGGCGATCGCGGAGTTGATGCCGATCAGCTGGCCGTTGAGGTTCACCAGGGCGCCACCGGAGTTGCCGGGGTTGATCGCGGCGTCGGTTTGGATGGCGTCGAGCACCGAGGCTTGCCCGTTGCCCGCGCCACCAGCGTTGACGGGGCGGTTCAGGGCGCTGATGATGCCGGTGGTGACGGTGCCGGCGAGCCCGAGGGGTGCACCGACGGCCACCACGGCTTGGCCGACGGCGAGGGTGGCGGAGCTGCCCAACGCGATGGGGGTGAGGGTGGTTTGGTGGGCCATCTTGATCACGGCGATGTCCGCGGAAGGGTCACGGCCGATGATGCTGGCCGGCGCCGAGGTGTTGTCTATCAAAGTCACGGTGAGTTGGCCGGCGCCCCCGGCCGCCCCTTCGATGACGTGGTTGTTGGTGAGGATCATCCCGTCCGGGGAGAGCACCACCCCGGAGCCTTCCCCGCCTTGGCTGCCCGAGATTTCCTGGATCTGCACGACGCTGGGCAGCACTGTGGCCGCGACCTGCTGCACTGACACGGGGGCCACCGCCGCGGGTTGGGCCTGCACCGTGGTGGTGAACGTCCGCACCGCGTTCCCCGCCGCGGGGTGACTCTGGGCGCCCAGGATTTCTCCCACACCACCCCCGACCCCACCGCCCACCACCGCGATCACCAGGGCGGCGGCGAGGAGGCGACCATGCCCGGACTGGTGGGGGATCCCCACCGGCGGGCGCACCACCGTGTCGGTGTCGGCGTCGGTGATGGCGGGGCTGCCAGCACCGGGGTGTGGGTAGCCCGGCGGGGAACTCGACCACGGTGGTACTTGCTGCTGGTAGTAGGGGCTTCGGTACGGGTTGTGCTGGAAGGGAATTCTGTGCGGTGGATTGTGGGGTGCAGGGGTTTCCCGGCCCCGCCACCACACGGGGGTAGGGGTCCCGGCGGGCCTGGTGGCTGGAGTGGTGATGGGTCCAGTGCGGGGGTTTGGCCCGGGCTGAGACGGGGACATCTCCTCAGGAAAACGCCTACCACCATCGGTCATGAGTTCACCATGCACCCGGTGGGGCAGGAATGCAGCGGCGATGACCCCGTCGCCGAGTCAGGTGGGCGGGGCGGTGGCAGGGCAGGCAGTTCCTTCCGACGCACCCAGGTGAGACCCGCTGCACCGTCGCGTGCTCGGTCCCCAACTCCGCACGCAGGGTCGAACCATCCGCACTGCAGCGGCCTTCTCTCCGGGCTGTCACGACGTGTGGTCGCCTTCCCCGGCGTGGCGTCCGTCGGCATGACACCATCCTCGCTTCCAAGTTTAGGAGCCTCCGAGCCTCCGAGCCTCCGAGCCTCCGCGCCTTGAGGACCCATCGGTGGGGACAGCGCCCGTTCTCGATGGCTGGATCAGTCGACCACAGCGCGCGGCACGTGCTGGGTGGGAGCGGGTCTGACCGGTGCGCTTTGCCCGCATGCCCGCTGTTCGGTGCTGCCTGGAGCAGCGAACCGACGCTCCGGTGATGGGGGGTTGCGCGAGGATGGTGGGCGCTGGCACACCGCCAAGCGGGATCGTCCCCAACCTGCCCCCATCCAGACCACGCGGGCTTCCCGACACCCATCCCCGGCTGACCCTCGGCGACACCACCTTGGGGGTGACCCGCTCCTACCGCGCGGAGCGCACGGTGCGGGGGCGGGCATCGTGGGTGCTGAGCGGCACGGTGCGGCGCCGCGCTTCGGGCCCGCGCGGTGGGGCGGGACCTTCTCCTGTATGGGGCGCGGCCTGGGGCCCGGGGTTGGCGGGTTGGTTCCTAAGGGTTTCGGCCGGTGCTGATGGTGAGGACGATGGTGCTGCCGGGTGGGTGGGTGCCGGTGATGCTTTGGTCCAGCACGGTTCCGGGGGTGGTGCCGTTGGCCTGGGTGGTGTGTGCGACGTTGAAGCCGAGCCCGGTGAGTTGTTGGGTGGCGTCGGTGGCGGCGATGCCTATCACGTTGGGTACGGTGCGTGTGCCGGTGCCGTTGAGGTATTGCGGGTCGGTGGGTGGCAGTATCACCGGGCCGAAGTTGGTGATGATCGGGTTGATCGCCGCGTACCAGGTCCTGGCTGGTTCCGCACCACCGGTGAGGTTGGCCGTCCCGCAGCTGCGCAGCGGATCGTGGCAGATGCCGGTGGGGGTGTTGGAGTCGTCGAACACCAGGTTCGCCGCGGCGAGGGTGTTGGTGAAGCCGAGGAACGCCGAGGAGTACTCCCGTTCGGTGGTGCCTGTTTTGCTCGACATCGGCCTCGTCCAGTTCACTGTCCGTGCTGCACCGGCGGCGGTCCCGGTTTGCGGGTCCAGACTCATGGCGTTGGCCAGGGTGTTGGCCAGACCTGGGGGGACCACCTGTTCGCACGGCGGGGTGTTCACCGGGACCGGTGTGCCGTTGGTGTCGGTGATCGAGTCGATGGGTGTCGGGGGGCACCACGTTCCCCCGGAGGACAGTGTCGCGGCCACGTTGGACAATTCCACCGGGTCCACCGCTTCGGGGCCCAGCGTGAAGGACGCCAGGTTTCCCTGCGTGTAGTAGTCGGCGATGCTCTTGTGGGGGTCTGCGGCGCTGGGGTGGGTGGTGTAGGAACGCAAACCCAGTTTCACCGCCATGTCCACCGCGGGGGTGACCCCGGTGGAGCTGATCAGCTTCACGAACGCGGTGTTCGGTGACTGCGCCAACGCCTGGGTGACCGTGTATTGCGGCAGGTAGTTGTTGTCGTAGTTCTTCACGCAATAATCGCTGCTGCCGTCGTGGCAGCCCCCGGTACCGAACCCGGTGAGCCGCACGGTCTGCGGGGTGTCCAGGATGGTGTTGATGCCCAGGCCCTGCTCCATGGCCGCGGCGGTGGTGAACAGCTTGAAAATGGACCCGGCACCGTCGCTTTCCAGTTTCGCGGTCTGCAGCAGCGACGTTTCCTTCGCCCCGGCGTCGTAGCCGTAGGTGCGGCTGTCAGCCATGGCCAGCACTTTGTGGGAGGTGTGGCCGGGCTGCACGATGTCCATCACGCTGGCGATGTTGTTCAGATCGGCGGGTGCGTATTTGGTGGTGGCCGCCTTGGCCGCGGCCTGCACCGTGGGGTCCAGGGTGGTTTTGATGGTGTAGCCGCCCTTGTTCACCTGATCTGGGCTGATGCCCGCGGCGGCGAGGTACTTCAACACATAGGAGCAGAAGAAGCCGGTGCTCTGCGCGCCCGCCGCGCCGACGCAGCCGTTGGGGACGGTGCGGGGTTGGGGCAGCACCCCCAAGGGTG